>Ga0070697_100000155_pt1 | contig 55402 bp, 42 predicted proteins | sample KBSK1501metaG_FD_65475 | JGI IMG/M metagenome (GOLD analysis project Ga0070697, IMG submission 65475) | Corn, switchgrass and miscanthus rhizosphere microbial communities from Kellogg Biological Station, Michigan, USA - KBS K1-50-1 metaG | ecosystem: Host-associated > Plants > Roots >... | reverse complement strand
GTTCAGCACATTCTCGCCTATGTGATTGTACCTACCGCTGGCGGACCTGATCTGTCGAATCTGGATCGCTGGTATGAGCGCGACGAGGGCGAGCAAGTTGGCGATTACATACTTTATCAAGTCCAATTACGCCAGTGAGATATTTTTCGGGTAGTGCTCCGTTAGTGTGTTGGTCGGCCCGAAATCATAGCGGTCTTTGGGTTGTGCCATAGCTATCAGAATCAAACAACTGCTCATTAAGCATCGCTGGCTGTTCTAAAAACCGATATTGATCGATTACCCGCAAACTCTTATAAGAGCTTGCGGGTGTATGGTTTTTCGTAAGGGTTGATGGCGGGAGCCGTCACTGTCCAGTGCTCAGCAAGAATACATCCCAAGCCCACCTTCCAAGCTGCGCATCGTTTGTATCTTTAACTTTGGCTCTGTACTTGAACTGATTCCCATACCGATCAGTCCGGTTCGACATTGTGTAATCAAGGTCGATGACCTTCAGACCGAGATCCTGCAACTTATGGAGCTCACTGGACTCCGAAACCCCGTTATGGTTGGTATCTTGCCACAGTCGTAGGTTTTGGAAGATAGCGTCATTCCTATTGATTACTCCATCGCTGTTGCCGCCATTCTCCGGCTTATCAAACTCGGCCAGCGCCAAGAACCCATTTTTCCTTTGCACATTCGGCTGCGGTGTAAGATCACCGAACAACTCGTGGCCATTATCGATCGTGCCGTTACCATTGCGGTCGAGTGCTAACCAAGCGTCATCGGTCTTAGCAGCAGTCCACGATAACTGATCGCGCGTGCCGTTGCCGTTCAGATCAAAACGAACTCCATGGCTAACGTCCGTCATATCAAATCCATCGCCATTAACATCGATCAGAATAGGTGAGCCGCCACAAGTATCGCATCCGGTACAGACACAGTATTGCGACTCATATTCTCCTCCATACTGATAACAATTATTCACGAACGCGTTGCTACGACCGCAAACACTGCCACCAAACAAGCCCAAACCGCTGTAACATCCAGTTGAAAAATAGTTAGTCCAGTCTGCGCCACCGCCGCACATCCCTATCGCCGGACTAGTTCCACATGTGCTATTGGTGAAATTCCAGTACCATCCAATCAGTTGACACACATTTATGTCAGAAGAGCCCCCTGAGGTGCATTCGTTGTTGAAAGAATCCCAAGTAAGCGCAAAATTTGCGCAATTGTTTGCTGTAACCTCACAAGTATTAGTTGAATCATTCCAGGTCGCACCTTGGTTTGCGCAATCAGAGGCTATGTTGAACGTTTGTGCGTGCGTTCGGAATTCAAGACAATTTAGAACACAGTAAAAACTGAAGAAACATTCTTGGATTAAGAAGATTCCTAATCCCTCTGGGCAGCTTCTGACGCCGCAAAAAAACTTGCCGCCGTCGCAAACAAAAACGGGGGCCTCATGAATCCGGACACACTGGACATCGCAGCTAGGGGGACTGGGCTCCGCGTTTACAAAACTACCAGGAGCACTCGACAAGGCGAGTGAATCTTTAGTCATGGCATCGATTTCAAACAGCACCTTGTGTAATAACTTCAGTGGCCGATTTGTAAGAAATGTCGAGTCGTCACCGTACGATGGAGATAGTCCGGCTGAACGAAATCGCGCAAGCTCAGGCAAAGAGTGAAGTGACTTTCTTTGCCACTTGCCATTACTGAATATACTAATCTCTTTAATCCCTTTGTTGTTTACGCGTATGTCGTCCCCTTGTCCCGGCGGACCAAACTCAAGTCTCACACTGCGTTCTTGTCCGGTAGAGGTGATGGTCTGATAGAAAGCACTTGCGGTTGTTTCTTGCGCATTAACCCTAATCCACGCGTTACCACCACCGCCGACGGAATGAATCGTATACACTGCTGTTTCTACGTTTGCCTTCCTTGTTTTTCTCCGGCTCCACAATTGCTATCGGGACTCTTGCAGTATCGAGAAGCGTAAATACCACTCGAGATGTTGATATATTTGTCAATTCAAAGTAAGAGATGCCAAGGTCCTTGAGTTGACTTGCGGCCTTTAGTGGTGGTCTTTCAGCTCGTTTGTCAAACGTTGTATTTAGGAGATAGCTTCTACTGTAGTCCGGCCCATTCATTAAGTAGTTCACGAACCGATCCTGAGCACTAACGGGCAAAGATAGGGCCAAGCAGAATAGAGTAGTACGCCAGTATTTGGTCATGACTTTCTCCTAGAGGTAAGGCGACCAGTGGTGGTGACGGCAGAACTTTGCGTTAAACAGCAGAGCTAGCGCATGAGCCACCGAATGAACATAACTAAACCAGCTTCAAGGAACCCAATCAGCGCAATTATCAAAGGGATTCGTAGGTGCGACTGAGGATGTGACTCGGACCAAGATCTGAAGAATTTCAAGGAGGACTCCTTAATTCAGACCGTTGAGATCAATTTACAGAACAGCCTGGCAATAAAGTATGGACTTCTGCTTGCCTTCGAAGAAGTAACGCCGTCTTCGCTGGGCCGGTTCATTGACGTGAGGCTTAATGGGGGGTGAAGCTTACGTCTGCAGACTTGAAAATTGCAGACGGACTCTACTCCTTAGTCAGAGCGGTGTCAATGGCAAGGAACGTTGCTACTCAACCGCGCGGCAAATGCTGACTCATAGTACTCCTCACTCTAAACTCTAAACGCTGCGCTTGGCCGGGCGACAAGAACGAATGGCTTATATACCCGTCGTTGCCAACGGCGCAACTAATCTTAAGTTTGGGTAGTGCTCCGTTAGTGACACTAACGGAGCACTACCATTTTTCGCGGCGTTGCAGTTTATTGGCTTCGGCCGCACAGGTTTCGCTTTTGGTCTCTCCGAGCAAAGCTCATTGCGAACTCAGAAAATTGATTAGGGCTTCGTTAACTTCCGCCGGCGCTTCATTTTGCACCCAGTGGCCGCTATCCGGAATACGCACCTCGCGATAATACGCGTCGATGTACTTGTTCAAGCCCCGAACACTCGCGGGAATAATGGCGAAGTCCTGTTCGCCAAATATAAATAAGGTGGGAACCTGCACCCGGCCGCTGCGCTGGTTCTCATTGCCCTTCCGCTTGCGCGGGAAGAGCCGGTCAAAAACATTCGCACGATAGTAGTTAAGGGCTCCTGTGAGCGCGCCGGGCTGTCGGGCTGCCTCTTTGTACCGCTCGACTTCTTCCGTTGTAAACGTATTGTTCCTGACGACCTTTTCCGTGAAGGTACGCTCGATTGCCCGAAAATTCTGCCGACTGATCAACCATTCGGGCAAGCGAGGGATTTGGAAAAAGAACATGTACCAACTACGCAGAAATTGTTTGAAGGTAAGATTGGCACGAAACGCCGCCTGCAGCGGGACCTGCAATACTGCTAGTTTGGAGACTCGTTCAGGATGTTTTTGGGCCAATGCCCAAGCCACTCCCGCACCCCAGTCATGACCAACAATCGCTGCCTCTTTTGCGTCAAAATGATCGATGAGGCCAATCACGTCGGCAACGAGTTCGTCTATTTTGTAATCCTCAACTCGCGGCGGCTTGTCGCTTAGATTGTAGCCGCGCAGGTCAGGCGCCACCAGGTGGAAACGCCCGCTGAGCGCGTCCAATTGCTTGCGCCAGGAATACCAAAACTCCGGAAAGCCGTGGAGAAGGATTACAAGATTGTCGCCGCTGCCTGCTTCGGCGTAGTGCAGGCGAATGCTATTAACTGAAGCATAGCCATGTCTTATTGGCACTCCAGAGTTTTCTGCTTTGGCCATCTTGTCTGATCGGTTCTACAACTTTCCCTGGCCCTAACCCACCTCGAGGAGCTGAACTTCATCATCAGTGAGTTCAATTTCCATCCTCAGCAGAGCTGTCGAGAATGTTTTTCCCTGGGCATCGGTCATCAGGGAGAGGGTGCCGCCGCCGCCAAGACTTTTGTGCAGGAGAAAATTCAACGCGCCGAGATTCGGTAATTCAAACCGCTCCACCTCGCCTTTGCAGATGCCCTGAAAGTGTTGCTTTACGCGCTCCGCCGTCACCTGGCGGACCAGGATTGGATAAATTTCATCACGTAAGGCAATCAGGCCGACGTTGGCGGTGTCACCCTTATCGCCTGAGCGAGCGTGTGCAAGTTTTACAAGTTGAATCTTCATATTGGCTAAAGCCCTTCACACAAGTTAAAGGCTTCTTTACACGTCAATCACTGACACAACCGGCGTAATCTCGCCCTTCGGAATAAGCGCCGGCCAGTAGGCAACAATTTCTTCAACCTTCGGTCTCCCGCCAGCAAAGCCGGTTACGCCCGGAGGTCCGGTCAACACTAAGGGCGCAATCTCCTTCGTAAACCTTTCGACCGCCTTCCGATCCTCGCTCCGGACACCCACGCGCAATTGAACTTCAGGTAAATCGGCCGAAGGTTTGCCGGCGAGGGGTCCGTGTGTCGCGTTGGCGCCGACAAACTCCGTCAGCATATGTTCAAACTTCAATCCCAGTCGATCGAGTCTCGTCCGAAGTATTCGGTCCGCCGCTTGTGCTTTGTCATAGGCGTCGGGCCATGAATAAACCAACGTGCCGACAGCTTTGTAACCGGCTGAATAACTAATCGAGACTTTGAAAGTCTCCGTCGCGGGTCGACCCTCGATCCCAAAGACGCGAACGCGATCCCGACCTTCGTATTCGAGACGGATGGTAGTGAAATCGGCGATGCAATCCGGCGTGATGTATCCGTGTGGATCTCCCATCTCATAGACGAGTTGTTCCTTTACAGAAGGAATCGTCACCCAGCCGCCGGTGCGTTCATGCTTGGTAATGACGAAGGTGCCGTCGGGAGCTGCTTCAACAATCGGGAATCCCACATCAGCGAGGTTGGGGATGCTGCGCCACTCATATTGGCAGTTACCGCCGGAACACTGCGCGCCACACTCGATGATGTGCCCGGCAATGGTGCCGGCAGCAATGCGGTTCCAATCGTCCGCAGCCCAGCCAAACTCGTGCATCAGCGGCGCCAGGGTCAGCCCCGTGTCGGTTGCCCGGCCGGTGATCACGACCTGCGCTCCGCGATTAAGCGCCTCGAGCATCGGCGCCGCGCCCAGATAAACATTGGCGCTTTGAATCCGATCGCGAACGCTCGAGAGCGGCGCTCCGGTGTCCATGTTGCGCAACTCGATGCCGCGAGAAAGAAACTCATCAAGCTGCGGCATGATGTCGTCGCCGGTCACTAATCCGAGGCGAAGTTTTCCGGCAAGGCCAAGCTCAAGGGCGACTTCCTTCACCGCAGCTGCACAACCTTCGACGTTTACACCACCGGCGTTCGCCGTTACACGAATATTCCGCTCGACACAAGCGGGAAGAATCTGCTTCATCAGCGGAACGAAGTCCTTCGCATAACCTGCCGACTGATCGCGCGAGCGCTGCTTCTGCATGATCGACATGGTGACCTCCGCCAGATAGTCGAGCATCAGATAGTCAATTGGCCCGCCTTCAACCTGACGCACCGGTGCCTCCGGAAGGTCTCCCCAAAAACCCTGACCGGCAGCGATGCGAATCTTCTGTTTCATAAGACTAGTTCGGAGTTCAACCTCGAGCTTGTGGATTTCGCGAGCAGGGTTGGAGTAGGCAATGTAATTGGTTTATTTCTGACATGCAACGCGGCGGCCCGGTTTGTTACAACCGCACCGCCCGCGCTGTTTTCTGAAAACACTATCGAGGCTAAAAGAGCCAGGAGGCAACCGGGAACGTCAGTTCCCTGGAGGAGTAGCAGGTGCCGGCTTCGGCTTCGCTCTGCCCCTGCGGCCCCGACGACCAGTCGCTGGAGCGCTAGTAGTAGGTGGCATCGGCCCTGCCTCGGCCCCAGGCGTCGCAGGTTCTGCCGGCGTAACTGGCGCCGCGGCAGGTTCTGCAGCGGGAGCAGGCTCTGCTGGAGCGGGTGCAGCTGGTGCCATACGACGATGCCTCGCCGCGCGCGACGCGCCGGCCGGCGTAAATGAACAGACACGCGTTGCGCCCGGAACAGTCGTAAGCGTTAGTCGATCCCTTGTTTTTTTTGCACGCATCGAAACGACGACCGGTGAAACACCCGGCGTTTTACCCGTCGGCAGAACCAACTCGCCAAACTGCATTGCAACTCCGGTGTAACCGCGGGTAGTTGCCGCCGTGATACGCCCGGACTTTCCATCGGAAGTTGTGAATTGATTGCCGGTAATAGTCAGCGTCGTTTCGCCAGTTAGACCAGCGTCTGAACAATCAAAGGTGCCCGCATACGTTCCTGACAAATCAGTCTGCTCAGTTGTCGCTACCGGAGCCACTGATTCTGAAGGTTCTGCGGCAGGAACTGCCGCGGTGTCGGCGGCCGCCGGTGCGGGTTGTTTATGTCGACGACCTCGCCTTCGACGGGTTGTACCAGCGTTGGTATTCTCAGTCATTGTGGTTGAGGAATTTGCATTTTGGCCAATTGCGTTTCCGGCGGACCCTCGGGAATCAAAGCAAAAAGCGGCAGCTGCAAATGCAATTGCAAACAAGAAACTACTCAAACGACAGATTTTCACGCTCATGAATTGCCCTCCCATATCGTTTGCTGCACAGGCACAAGTCTGCGCGAGCAATGTTCAAATTCCTTAGGGGAAATCGCTTTTCAGGGGGGTTACTAATCGAAGGCAAAGGGTCAGTGTGGTCTTTTTTAACACCAACTGGTCAAAATCGCAAACCGCAAACTTAAGAGGGTTCTTGTCCTAATTTGTAACGCAAACTGTTAGTTTGCGATGCTGAGCGGCATTCAAGGCGCGCGCAAACTAACAGTTTGCGTTACAGAAAAACCAAATTAGGACACTACCTTAGGAGGATGTTACTGGATGAAACTAGACCAGCGTCGGTGGCAGTACAAACTGGCCAATGTGAGGCCCGCTGTAGTTCAAGCTGGTTCGCAGCGCGAGCTCCAGAGCATCACGCGTGTTGTCAGGATTGATCACCGCATCGACAAACCCACGCGCGGCTGCATACTTCGCGTCCAGCTCCATGTCGTACGTATCTCGCACCTGATCCATATCCGCTTCAAGCTTCTCATCAGGCTTCAAATCGTTACGTTTCAACTTTTCGAGTTGACTGCCAAAAACAGCCTGCACCGCTGAGTCGCCTTCCATCACGCCCATGCGTCCGGTTGGCCAGGTAAAAATAAAATCGGGATCGAATCCCTGACCCGCCATCGCATAGTAGCCTGCACCCGACGCGTGGTTCACAGTCAAAACGATCTTGGGTACCACCGCAGTCGCCATCGCTTCCACGAAGCGCGCGCCAGCGCGAATGATTCCGGAATGTTCCGCCTCCGGCCCTACCATAAAGCCGGAAACGTCCTGAATGAATAGCAGTGGCGTCCGGCGGCGATTGCAGGTTTCGATGAAGTAGGCCACCTTCTCGGCCGATTCTGTGTAGATGATGCCGCCGAAGCGCGGCGGACCACCTCCCGGTGGACGAATCATGCCGCGGTTGTTCGCAATCACGCCGACCTGGATGCCGCGAATGCGCGCATGTCCGGTGACCATTTCTTTCGCATAGTCTGCTTGAAACTCATCCAGATGTCCGTCGTCCAGTAGACACTCGAGCAGATGCCGTGCGTTGTAAGGCTGCTTATGATCTGCCGGAATGATCCCATAAAGCTCGTCAGCGGGGCGAGCTGCTTTCACACTTGGCAGGATTGGCACCGGGCTCGGCGGCGTCAGCGGTAACTCAGATACAAATTCCCGAATTCGCTCGACACACTCTTCGTCATTCTTCACACGATAATGAGCTACACCCGAAAGTTCATTGTGCGCGCGCGCACCGCCGAGCGTCTCATTGTCTATCGTCTGCCCCGTCGCGCCCTTCACCAGGTTCGCCCCGCCAAGACCCATGAAGGAAGTGCCGTCCACCATCACGATCACGTCCGAAAGCGCGGGTAAGTAAGCGCCGCCGGCGATGCACGGACCCATCACCGCTGAGATTTGTGGGGTTCTCAAATATCGCCGCATGATTGAGTTGTAATAAAAGATTCTTGAAGCGCCATACTGACCCGGAAATACGCCCCCCTGGTACGGCAGGTTAACGCCGGCAGAATCGACGAGGTAGATAATCGGCACGTGAGAACGCATCGCGATCTCCTGCGCCCTTAGAATTTTCTTAATCGTCTCGGGCCACCACGATCCGGCCTTGACCGTTGCGTCGTTGGCTACAACGACAACTTCGCGATCATGCACGCGACCAACCTTGGTGACTACACCCGCACCTGGCGCCGCGCCGTCATATTGATCGTATGCGACGAGGAGTCCGATCTCCTGAGCATAAGAATCCTTGTCGAGAAGTAAATCGAGGCGTTCCCGGGCGGTGAGTTTTCCCTGCGAGTGCTGTCGTTCGATCTTGTCAGGGCCGCCGCCGAGACGCAGTCGGGCTTCGAGTTCCTGCAACTCGGCAGTTAACTCTCGCAGTCGTTGACTGGATTGCCTGGTGGCCGGCGGGGCGTCAGAGATTTTCATGATTTAGAGCGGCCATTTGTTGGTGTGCTAAACAAGGCAACTCAAATTAACACAGCAAAAGTCGTGGGTACAATTATGCCTTTGGTTCGCAATCCGAGATCCTGGAAGGCGGACAGTAGTAGCGAAACTCTCTCATGAGGGTGCTCGGCTCAACACCAGCCGGCACGCCCTCGAGTATCGCCACACGCAGACCGCGGAGTTCGATAACGACTTTGCCTTCGCTCGTCTGCCACGAATAAGAAAGGCCGGTTTCTAGTTTCTGGTTTCGAGTTTCCTGTTGCGAACCGGCTGAATCAATTCGCTTCGCGTCGGGGTAGCGCGATTCGGTGCGCTCGACGTAAGCATCGAAGAACTCGCGCGCGTCACTCTCCGTATCCCAGACAGCAAGTTGCGACAAGAACACCTGACCATCGGGTCCTTCATACAGCGCGTAACGATCGCCCGCCCAGCCGGCCGCCGCGCGTTTTGATTCGGCCTGCGACTTGAGGAATTGATCGAGGATCAGGTAGTAGGTCCATTCGCCATTGACGTCCGACTCGATACGACGCCAGGGGCCAGTGGGCAGTGGGCTGTTGGCAGTGGGCACTGGGCGACGTAGAGTGGTTCCCTTACGCAAAACTCCTGGGCGCGTCGAGGCGGGCGAGGCGCCCGCGGTCCCAGCACCTCTCTTTCTTCTCCCATGCGACGGTTGAATGTCGCCTGTTTGCTGTTTGCTGTTTGCCGTTTGCTGACTCCTCGCATTAAGTAGATTCGTGAGGTCCGGCAACACGATCTTTATCGGGCGCTCGTAGTTGAAATATTTTTCCGGGTGCAGAATCTGTTCGGTCGACAGCGGCAATCGGGTAAAGGCGCTTGAGACCATAGTCCAACCACCTTTACGGTAAAGTTGCGTGGCCCACTCCGAGCCCTGCAGATAAGGAAAGATGAGCGATTCGCGCATCGATCGCGGTGCCTGGTCATACTGCTCCGTCGCTACCCCCGTAGTCAGCGAGCGGCTGAAGGCCAGTGCTACCAGGGGGTTCTTTGCCATATAAATCATCATCGCCAAAGTGGCATCGCCTTCGATCAGCGCGTGAGCTGCAAGCTCAGCATCTGAATCGCCATGAGGCCATTTTTCAAAGCGGCGCAGGTTGAAATGCTGATCCTGAAGCGCGTGGGTCAATTCGTGCGCCATCACCGGCTTTTGTCCTTCGAGCTCCAGCCAGTCGGCCAGGTGGAATTCCTGCGCTTTGGCGTCGTAGTACCCAGCTACCTGCTCGGTTAGAAGCTTGATCATGAACGACCGGTAGTCAAAGTCAGCGGGTGCCAGACCAAACTTCCGCAAAGAGGCTTCCGTGGCATGCATCTCCGCCGGGGTCATTTGGTCATTGAGGTTTTTGATTAACATGTGTTCAATCTCGGAACGAGACTGGGCACCACTTCTCACCGGCCTCAGGATAGCCAACTCTCTGATTTCGCTGGTTTCCTTCAGGACTTCCGCTGTCGTTGTCACGATCGCGGCATTTCGCGCGTTGCTGCCGACGACGTTAGCACGCTGCGCAGAGACGCTGGCGTCATGGTTTACCAGCAGGGTGGCCATTCCGAGGGCCAGCACAAAAAGGAAGGCCAGGAATCGGTTGATTCGCTTTGACATCATTAGGGGTTCGCTCTTATAGTCCGCTAAACGTTTTTAAAAACCGCAGCCTCAGGCTGATTACAACGCTTTCAGTAGAGTTTGAGGGCACTACGCTCATATGACAAGTCCCGCTCCAGAGCTTTCCTTAGGAGAATGGCACGAAACCCTCTTACGTGTCCGTTATGCGGAAACGGATAAGATGGGGATCGTGTACTACGCAAACTACCTCATCTGGTTTGAGTTGGGTCGTACGGAGTTTTGCCGCGCCCGCGGTTTTTCCTATCGGGACATGGAAGAAAATGAGGACGCATTCCTCGTCGTGGCTGAAAGCTACGCCCGCTACAAGGCAGCCGCCTATTATGACGACGAACTGCTGGTTCGTACTCATATCACTGAGATGCGTAAACGTTCACTGCGGTTTGGCTACGAGATTGTCCGGGCAGCAGACGGTCAGATAATTGCCGAAGGCGAAACCGGGCACGTGGTAACCGATGGCAATGGACGCGTACGCTCGCTTCCGGAAGGATACGCCCAGCGCTTGTTGGCCCCACCTATTATTAAATCCCAAGCTTCAGGGGCGATCGTCCCAGCGGAAGAAGGACCGGAATAGAATAGTGGCCAGTGGGCAGTGGGCATTAGCACTACAGAGTTTCCTACCTAACAAGAATATTTTCATCAAACAGAAGTAGGGGTAACGAGTAAGTGGTTTGTCTAGCCCTTGTTCTGAGCCTATTCTCCTGAGCAGTCTTAGGAGTTCTTGATGAAAGTAAAAAACTACCGGGATCTAATAGTCTGGCAAAAAGCGATGGACTTGGTTGTCGAAGTCTACACGATCTCCAGAACCTTTCCCCGAGAAGAGATTTACGGACTAACGAGTCAACTTAGAAGGGCGGCTGTCTCCGTACCGTCGAACATAGCTGAGGGTCAAGGCAGACGGACAACCGCTGATTTCCTTCGACATCTATCAATCTCGTATGGATCGTTGCGAGAGGTTGAGACTCAGATCTTAATCGCGACCCGATTAGGGTATTTGTCCGATGGAAGATCTCAGGACGTTTTGAATCTGACTGCTGAAGTAGGACGATTACTCAATGGATTAATGTCATCTCTGAAGAAATAAATGGATATTTCGTACCCCACTTTCTGCCCACTGCACACTGCACACTGCCCACTTCTTATTGCTCATGCGCTAGATTCAAGCGCAATATCCCACGCGCCTTCCCAGTCCCCTCATCAATATCCAACACTGCCCCACAAATTCGCGCTTGCAGAGTTGAGTGCTCTGCCCTTCTGGCAATCGCTGAGGTGAAACGCTCGATTACGTCTTCTTTGTTCATGCCGATCACGCCAGAATAGCTTCCCGTCATTCCCAAATCCGTGAGGTAAGCCGTTCCCTGGGGCAGCAGTCTTTCATCCGCCGTTTGCACATGCGTATGCGTGCCAACAACTGCCGAAACGCGACCGTCGAGATACCACCCCATCGCCACCTTTTCAGATGTGGCTTCCGCATGCACGTCAACAACGCGCACCTTAGTGTCGGTGGGAAGTGATTTGAGTAACTGGTCGGCGGCCCGAAACGGATCATCTGAAGGCGGCATGAAAACACGCCCCATTAGATTAATGACCGCAACCGGCGTGCGATTGATTACTCCGGTCCACATGCCGCTTCCTGGTGTATTGGGCGGATAGTTTGCTGGTCGGAGCAATCTCGGCTGCTTCCCGATATAGGGGATGGCTTCTTTTTTGTCGAAGATATGGTTTCCGGAAGTCATCACATCGATGCCGGAATTGAAGAGTTGCTCGCACAGGGAAGGCGTAACGGAAAAACCGCCCGCCAGGTTCTCAGCATTCATGACGGCCAAGTCGATTTTGTATTGTTCACGCAGGTCCTGTATGCGCTCCAGCACAGCCACCCGGCCGGGTTTCGCAACCACGTCACCTATCATCAGAATATTCATAAGAAGTGAATCGTAAATAGATTGCCAATGAAAAAAGCCGCAAATCGAAAAATCGTCAACCGCGAATAGCACTCACAGACTATTTACGATTCACGATTTCTTTGCGACTTTCTATTTACGGTTTTTGCTGGAGGAGGGAAATCCGCAATGGTCGTTCCGAAGCCGTAATTGAACCTGCTTTTACAGGTGGGTGACCTTTAAGAGCCGCAGCCTCTGGCAGTTCTTAACGCTGAAGAAGTGCACTGGCAAGCGGCATCGGTCTCCCATTTTAACGGCGTTGGCTCAATCATCGTACACTCGGTGACGGGCCCCGCAGATTAATTCCCTCCGCCGCGTGGGATACTAGCACAACACAACTCGGAAAAGTAAATTTGCGGTTTTGTGTTTACTGATTCAATTTTGGGCGAGAGGATGAAACGAACAGGGAGGAGCGGGGCCAAGCCCGCCTTCCCGACCTCGAGCTACTGATCTTTGAGTTTTGATCCTTGCTTGAAAGGCTTTAACGTTGAATTATCCGAAGTACATGGGAGTCTCTGGGTCGGGGAAGGCAGGCTTGCCCCCGGCTTTTTTCTTCAGCTGAAGGCGATCGTCCCGGGGCCACCTTTTTCCTGCTCAATATTGCTTCTAACCTTCAGCAGGCGGTCGAGCATTTCGGCGCATTCCGCGCTGCGAGTGGCGAGTTGGGCATCTGCCTGCTCGTGTGTTTGCTTGAGGCGATGAAGCTCGTCGGCGATGTGCAGCGCGGCTAATATTGCGACCTTCAGCGAATCTACCGTCAAAGTGCCGGAGGAAATTTCCCGCATGCGGCTATCAACAAAATCAGCGAGCTTTGTGAGGTACTCCGAGTCACCGTCGGAGCGAATGTTGTAGGTCTGGTTGTAAATTTCAACCCTGATAGTGGGAGCGGCTGTCGTTGTAGTTTCCATACTTCTATTATCAAGGACCGGTGTCGATACCGTAGTCATCGCAGCTCCTCCGCCATTTCGGGATCCAGCGCCGCCACGGCATCAAGCATTGCCTCCACCTTCGCGCGTATGACGTCGCGTTCGGCCAGGAGAGTCTCTACTTGTTTTTCAAGCCGCTGTTGTTCGAGAGGTATACTCCCGCCGCGGTTGCGTCGCATTAGGGAGAGCTCCTTTTCCAGACTTTCCTTCTCCTGGCGCAGCGACTTGGTGAGTTCAATCGTGCGATAGATTTTGTCTTCTAAATGCGAAAACTTTTCTAGTCCGGAAAGGGCGACCATCGGGCTTTTTTTCTCCACTAAGCGAAAATGATTACAATCCGCCTCGGATTATGCGACTTCGCGCGTGCAAGCGCAAGACTCTTTGCGCAGTTGCATGCGATTTATTTTTTCAATGCAACTTTGCACTGAATTTGCTCAATAGCGAATCTATCAATACACGATGCCGCTCTTCCACTTCGTCATCGCGCAGCGTTCGTTCATCGGAGCGATACTCCATTCGCAATGTTACCGATCGCTTGTCTTCGGGAATGTTTTTTCCTTCGTAGGTGCCGACTAACATCACGCCGGCATAGTTGGCAATTTGTTCTGCGTCGACGAACTGCACCAGGTCCGCGAAGTTCACGTCGCGACTGACAAGCAGCGTTACGTCGCGCACCACTGAAGGATACCGTGGCAGTGGTACGTACTGCGCGGTCCTGCGCTCGGAGTCGAGCAGCGCGGTTAGATCAAGTTCGGCAACGTAAACCGGCTGGCGGAATTTGTATGACGTCGCAAGCGACTCCCCTAACCTGCCGGCGCTGCCGACTGCAGCACCATCGGCGAGCGTGACACGCGCGGCCTGCCCGTCGCGCAGGTGTTCGATCGAGCCGCGGGTGAAACTAAGCGGTCCAAGCTTCATCGCGTCGACAGCCGCCTCTAGAGCGCCCTTGAGTTCGTAAAAATCAATCTCCCGGCTCGCCTGCGCGCGCCCTTCCTCCGCTGCCCCGCCGGTCGCAATCAGACCCAGCGACTCGCGTTCGTACGGTAGCTCCCCACCCCCGGAACCCACAAAAACACGCCCAATTTCAAACAATCGCACGTCCCGGTTGCCATGATTCAGATTGTGACGAACGGATTCAAGCAGCCCTGGAAGCAACGTGGGGCGCATGCGCGTTGCGTCGTCAAGGATGGGGTTCTTAAGACTGACGAGAGAGGTTTCCCCTGTAGCGAGCTCGACTTTCAAGGCCGGCAAAAGTTCAAATTGCTCGTCGTGCCCTGCGTCAATAAAGCTGAAATTTATGGCCTCGTTAAACCCCTGACTCGTGAGCGTGCGACGCAAGTTGCGTCGCTTCCTCTCGGCCGGTTGATATTCACCAGCGAAGTTCGAAGGCGGCAGTTCAGAAGCGATCTTGTCGTAGCCAACGTGTCTCACAACTTCCTCAATTAAGTCCTCTTCAATGCCAACATCAACACGCCAACTGGGCACGACAAAGGTTAGTGGGCCATTTGGCTGAGGCTCGCCTTCCCTAAAACCCAGCGCTGCGAGAATTCGTGTCATCTCGGCCAGTTCAACGCGCACAGAAGTAAGACTCTCAACCCGCGCGGGACGAAATGCGATTGAACGGGCCGGCAGTGGGTTCGGATAAACATCGATCGCATCCTCGCTGGCAACTCCGCCCGCAATCTCACAAATGAGTTCGACGCACCTTGCCTGTGCCTTCAGTACGTTTTCGCAGTCAGCTCCTCGTTCGAAACGGCGTGACGCTTCCGTATCCATTCCGAGCTGTCGCGCGGTCCGGCGGACCGAATCAGGATTGAAGTAAGCGCTTTCAATCAACACGTCAGTAGTCGTCCCGGAGATCTCTGAATCGAGTCCGCCCATGATTCCCGCGAGCGCCACCGGATGGACGGCGTCGGCGATAACCAGCATCTGCGGATCCAGTTTGCGCTCGACATCGTCGAGTGTTGTTAGTTTTTCGCCCGCCTTCGCACGTCGGACAATGATCCGCTGCTCTGTCAGCTTGGCCAGATCGAACGCATGAAGTGGTTGACCAAATTCGTGAAGCACGTAGTTTGTAATATCAGCTACATTGTTGATCGGTCTCTGGCCGATTTCGCCGAGACGCTTGGCCAACCAGGGCGGAGATGGAGCAATCTTGACTCCGCGAACAATTCGCGCAGCATAACGGGGACAAAGATCGAGATCTTTGATTTCAACTGAAGTTAAGTCGCTGGACTTACCTTCCGTTTTAAAGACTTTGGACTTTGGACTTTGGACTTTGGACTTCTCAATAACAGCGACTTCACGAGCGATACCTATGTGCGAAAGGCAATCAGGCCGGTTAGAGGGCACCTCCACGTCAAGAACCGAGTCACCTTCAATTTCATCAACAGCGTCGATCGCCAGCCCGACCATGGTTAGCCGCTCCCGCAATTCAAGCGGAGTCAATGTGGTGCCGGTAAGCTCGCGTAGCCAGTTGTAACTAGTCAACATAAGGGGAAATTGAGCATGACTGGGGGACTATTCTGTCGGCTTCCAAACGTGCTCTCCCTTTCGATTGATGTATCCGACCTTCTCGCCGACGAACACTGCCGCTAACTGACCGCGAAATCCGTCGACCCAATCAAACCTCGGCTTGATGACAAACTTCCCAGTCCGATCAATAAAGCCGTACTTGCGTGTAACCTCGCATGGCGCCAAACCAGACTCGAAGCTTCCAGTGCAATCGCCCTGGGGTCGGAGCCGGACTCTTCCCTGCTTGTCTATATATATCCACTTGTCACCGAGGAGCACCGATGCCAGTCCTTCGGAAAACTCATTCGCATGATCGAACCGGTGAGGAATTACCAAGTCTCCCTTGAGATTCAAATAACCGAACTCTCGCCCTGCGCCTTCCACAACCAGGCGCCCTTCCGAGTAAGACGACAGATACGCTGAGTCGAGGTCGAAAAGACGTTGTCCAGTTTTACTGATAGCGTGGCTTTCGTTATAGCCACCGCTGTTGGTTACGATATCCTGTCCGACAATTGCCACCCCTTCACGAAAGTCACTGCCACCATCATAGGTGGGCTGGAGAACCCAGTTACCGCTCGTGTCGATATAGCCGGTTTTGTATTTCAATTGATAAATCCTGACGGCCGCCAGGCCCTCAGAAAAACTCGACGCTTGATCAAAGCGGGGACTGATGACAATTTTTCCAGTCTTATCTATGTAGCCCCATTTGTCACCAACCTTAACGAGCGCGCGCCCTTCGAAAAACGAAGCGACCCATTCGAAACGTGGAGCAATACGAAGGTTTCCCTTCCGGTCAGTGAAGCCCCATTTTCCGCCTCGCCGTACCCTCGCAAGGCCTTCAGAGAACCTTCCACCTTCATCAAACTTCGCGGGTATCTGAGTTTTGCCAAATCGATTGATGTAGCCAACTTTTCCATGTGACCGGATCTTGGCGAGCCCTTCAAAGAACCCAACGCCAAACCGCAACGAGAATGCGGGATATTCGAAACCGTCGGAACTCATGGTGGCGGCCAATTGTTCGTCTGGTGTCTTTGGTGGATGCTTGAGATGTTCCTGCCACCGCTTTTCTTTCTCCAGAGCATTAGCGTATCGGCGCATTTCGTAGCTGTCTTCCCGCAACTGGCCAAAGCAGGACGACACACACGCGACTAGTGCGACGACCGCAAACAGGAACTGAACCTTGAAGGACTCTTGCATTTTCTAATCGAATTGTTGGAGAAACCGCACGTCGTTCTCGAAAAGCAGGCGAATATCATCAAGGCCGTACATCAAACCCACCATGCGGTCTATCCCCAAGCCAAAAGCGAATCCCGAGAACTCCTCCGGGTCGACTCCCACTCCGCGCAGCACGTTAGGATGAACCATGCCCGAGCCCCCGAGTTCTATCCAGCCGGAATTCTTGCAGATTCGACAACCCGCCCCGCCACACTTGAAGCAGCTAAAGTCAAACTCGGCGCTGGGTTCGGTAAACGGAAAATAGGAGGGCCGGAAACGCGTGACGGTCTGCTCGCCAAACATACGCCGCAAAAACTCAGCGACGGTTCCCTTCAGATGGGCCATGCTGATGCCGCGATCGACACACAGGCCTTCAACCTGAAAAAACATCGGATTGTGCGTCGGGTCAGGCGTGTCGCGACGGAAGACACGTCCGGGTGCAATCATGCGCACGGGCGCACCGCGACGTTGCATCGCGTGAATTTGTACGGTAGACGTCTGCGAACGCAACGCATATCCGTCGCTGGTATAAAACGTATCCTGGGAAGCGCGTGCCGGGTGGTTTTCGGGAATATTCAGCGCGTCGAAATTATAGAAGTCGGTTTCAATCTCGCGTCCGTCTTCAATCGCATAGCCCAGCGAAACAAAAATGTCTTCGATCTTCTCCCGGACCACGGTAATCGGATGAAGATGTCCGCGGCGCGGGCGCCGGCCGGGGAGCGTGACGTCAATTGCTTCACGTGCGGTTCGAGCGGATTCCAGATGGGCCTTCAGCGCCTGTTCGGCCGCCTCGATTTTGCCGGTGATGTCAGCTTCGTTTTGTTGTACGAATTGGCCGAAACTGCCACGCTCGCTCGGGTCCACGCGACCAATCATTTTTTTAGCCGCAGCCAGCGCACTCTTCTTCCCGAGGTGCCGGGTTCGCACGTCTGCGAGGGCACGCTGTTCAGCTTCCGCACTGCTCAGGTCAAGCTCGCCCAACATCGCAGAATTCTCCGCTAAGTTGGCAAAGCGTTCGAACTCTTGCTCGAACGCTTTGCGTGCTGCCTCAACCTGAAGTTGTGGATCGTCCGGCGTTTGACCTGCTGTCATGCTGTCGTTGTTCCGGCGGGTCTCAATTGAAACCCCGTTAGATGGGTCGCTGAGAGCCGCAGAGCGGCGAAATGTTTATAGAATCGCAACCTTAAATGAATCCAGCTCCGTAGGAGCGAAATGTCCGAGCAGTCGCCGGTTAAAACCGGTTAGGATCAAAATAAACTGCGACGCATCTATAAACATTTCGTCCCTCTGGGACTTTCCTGACATCTCGTTTAGGCAGCCACCTTTTCCTTCTGCGACTCGAGTGCATTCTTCGCCTGCACCGCCACAGCTGCAAAAGCCTCGGGCTGGTTAACGGCGAGATCCGCGAGAACTTTTCTATCCAGCTCCACACCGGCAACCTTCAGCCCGTGCATTAGCTGTGAATAGTTGATGCCATTCAACCGCGCGGCAGCGCCGATACGCACAATCCACAAACTGCGAAAGTCACGCTTTTTGAGCTTTCGTCCCGTGTAGGCGAAGTTCAGACCGCGCTCCACCGACTCCTTTGCCGAACGATAAAGCTTCGACTTGGTGCCGCGGTAACCTTTCGCCAGTTTCAATATTTTCTTGCGCCTTTCGAGGCGCTTATTTCCACGTTTTGCCCTGGGCATCGTTCATTCTCCTTATTCAAAACATGAGGGTTGTCTTAAAAGGATGAAGGCGGAAGGATGAGAGATGAAACTGAAAGCCAACGCTCGTTTCACCAATCTTCCTTTTCATCCCTTATCTTTCATCCCTCATCCTTCATTTAATCTCTTCCGTACGGCAGCATCGCCGCGACTCGTTTCAGGTCCGATTTTGATACCAGTCCGTCAATGTCGAGCAGCCTCTTCCGTTTGTTGGTCTTCTTGGTCAGAATATGGCGCGCGTGCGAGTGGCCGCGTTTCACCTTCCCGGTCGCGGTCAAGCGAAAACGTTTCGCTGCACCTTTGTGTGTTTTTAACTTAGGCATAATCTCTCCGTTTCAAATTTGAAATCTCAGATGTCAGAGTCTGATCCTAGCTCTTGGCCTCTTCCTCGCCAGACGTCGCTGCCGCTTGAGTCTGCGCTGCTTCAGCTGGCGCAACCGCCCGAGCCTTGGCCGGAGCCTGCGGCGCGGCAGTTGACGCTGGCGCCGGATGATCTGATTTGGCGCTCTTATGTCGCTTGGGCCCCAGGATGATAAACATCTGGTTCCCTTCCATGCGCGGCCGTGCCTCTACTTCGCCAACTTCGATCAGATCCTTTTCCAACTTCTCCAGAATTCGCGCACCCAACTCCCGGTGCGTCATCTCGCGACCACGAAACCAGATGGTGGCCTTCACTTTATCGCCGCCCTCCAGCCACTCACGCGCATGCTTCATGCGATAGTCATAATCATGATCGTCGGTGCCCGGTCGAAACTTAACTTCCTTAACAGTGATTGTTACCTGCTTCTTCTTCGCCTCGTTCGCCTTCTTTTTGGCCTCGTACTGGAATTTTCCGAAGTCAATAATTCGGCAAACCGGCGGGTCGGCGGTAGCGGCGACCTCGACGAGATCCAAACCTTTTTCCCTGGCAGCGCGAATTGCGTCTCGAATATCGAGTACGCCGAGTTGCTCACCCTCCTCGCCTATGACTCTCACCTGGGGAACACGAATTCTCTCGTTAATGCGGGCAATCGGCAGGCGCCGGTTATCCGGACGCTGGCCGCGACCTCGAAAGCCTGTAGCTATATCTCACCTCCTAAGGTATAGAAGTTCCAAGTTTCAAGTTCCAGGTTCCAAGTTCAGAACTTGAAACTTGAAACTTGAAACCTGAAACTAAGTGTTAGTCAACGCACGCAGCTCGACGAGCTTGCGCGCCATCTCAACAAAATCGTTAGTAGACATCACGCCGATGTCACCCTTCGAACGCTCGCGAACGGCAACGTTACCCTGTTCCATTTCGCGATCGCCCAAGACGAGCATAAACGGGACCTTCTGCATTTGCGCGTCGCGAATCTTCGCGCCAATCTTTTCACTTTTCAGGTTGCTCTCTGTGCGCAGTCCCGCGCTCCGCAATTCGGCCGCAACCTTCTCCGCATATTCGTTCACCCGATCCGTAATTGGCAAAACGCTAACCTGAACCGGCGCCAGCCACATCGGAAACGCTCCAGCGTAATGTTCTATTAGCACGCCGAAGAAGCGCTCCATCGAGCCAAACAGTGCTCGGTGAATCATGATCGGCCGGTGCGGCTTGTTGTCTTCACCGATGTACTCGAGTTCAAAGCGCTCAGGGAAATTGAAATCGAATTGGACCGTTGTTAACTGCCAGGTGCGGCCGATTGCGTCCTCCACGCGAATGTCGATCTTCGGTCCGTAAAAGACTGCCTCTCCTTCGATGCGTTTATAGGCAATGCCGCGTTCATCGAGCGCTCCGCCCAGGGCATCTTCAGCTCGCGTCCAATCTTCATCCGAACCAAGATAATGCGTGTCAGCCTGAGTGCCTCGTACGGAGAGCTCGATCCGAATGTCCTTAAAGCCGAACACTTCAAACAGGTGAAATGCGAAATCTATGCAGCCGAGAATCTCGCCTCGAACCGTTTCCGGGGTGCAGAAGATGTGCGCATCGTCCTGCGTGAAGCCGCGCACGCGGGTCAAACCATGGAGCGTGCCAGAAAGTTCAGCCCTATAGACACTACCCAGCTCAGCGTAACGAAGCGGCAGGTCCCGGTATGAACGCTGTCCCGATTTGTAAATGCCAATATGAAACGGGCAGTTCATCGGCTTGATTCTGAACTCCTGCCCTTCAAACTCCATCGGTGAAAACATGGAGTCGGCATAGTTCTCTTCGTGCCCGCTGATGAACCACAAATCGCGCTTGGCAATGTGCGGCGTAAACACCAGTCCATAGCCGCGCGCGGCTAATTCACCACGAAGATAGTCTTCCATCTCCTTGCGAATCGCTCCGCCCTTCGGATGCCAGAAGACCAACCCTTGCCCGTACTGTTCCTGAATTGAAAAGAGGTCCAGCTCTCTGCCCAGTCGTCGATGATCGCGCCGCTCCGCCTCTTCGCGTTGCTTGAGCCAGGCGTCTAGTTGTTCCTGGGAAAAGAACGCCGTGCCGTAGATGCGCTGCATTTGCGGCAACGACGCATCGCCCTTCCAGTAGGCCCCGGCCAGCGACAGCAGTTTGAAAGCGCGCAGCTTGTTGGTGTTTGGCACATGCGGGCCAAGACAGAAATCGATGAACGGTGAATTATCGATGTAATAAACGCTGACCGATTCGCCTGCCTTCTCGTCAATCAGTTCGCGCTTCAACGGCTCTTCGCGTTCTTCGAAGATCCGCAGCGCTTCGGCTTTCGAAATCTCGTCGCGACGGTAGGGCAAATTGCGGCTGGCGATGTGGCGCATACGCTTTTCGATGACAGCCAGATCCGCCTCCGTCAGTGGCTGCGGGGTAATCACGTCGTAGAAAAAGCCGTAACGCGGATCGTCAAGCAACGCCGGCCCGATTCCCAGCTTAGTTCCCGGAAATAGATCGAGGACTGCAGCGGCGAGTAGATGCGCAGTCGAATGACGCAAAACGTCCAGGCCTTCGAGGGTTTCCGGCAAAACGGGCTCGATGACAATGGCCTCGCCGTTTTGCTGTTCCGGAAGGGTGTAGGCGAGGTCAACTTCACGGCCATCGACGCGCGCGGCAAGCGCCTGCTTGGCCAGGTCACGGTCGAGCTGCTTCAGCGCTTCGCCGACAGTGATCGGCCCCGCCACGACTGCAGCCGGTCCGTTATTGAGTTGTACGTTAAGCTCGCTCATTGAAAACTGGAAATCTCGGTCATCCCGCCTTAGCGGCTTTGCCGCCTTCCGTGCGGTAAGGCTCTGCCTTACCGATCATCAATCTTTCAATCCTGAGGCTGCGCCTCAAAATCGGAGGCATAGCCTCAAATCTATATACGACCCTACGGAAAGCCATAGGCTTTCCGCACGGAAGGCGGCAAGCCGCAGAACAAAGCCCAGCAAGGCCACGAATGGCTCCGGCGCTTCCGATTCACGATTTACGATTCACTATTTACTACTTCAACTGATCGGATCTGATAGGAGCGCCTTCACCGCAAGCCGCCACCGGGGTGGCTGGGCAATTAAAAACTAAAGAATCGTGTGTATGTTCGATTCATGGCGAAGGTCTTCTGGAGCTCCTATCAAAAATTAGAAATCTGTAACGCCTGTCGTCTTGAACGGCTAGAATCTAAACAAACAGGCCGAATATGTCAATTCAACAGGCCCTTGGAAGGCACTTCTGCCTTCTGCTTTCTACTTTCTGCCTTCTGCTTTCTACTTTCTGCCTTCTGCTTTCTGCCTTCTGCTTTCTACTTTCTGCCTTCTGCTTTCTGCCTTCTGCTTTCTACCTACTGGGCCTATTGTCCCGGTGCGCCTTTCGCTTCTGTTCCGGAAAACCCGCGCTTCTTCATGAGCGCCTCGGTTCGCGGATCGCGGCCACGGAAGCTGCGGTAAGCCTCAGCCGGATCTACAGTGTTACCAACGGAAAAAATGTACTTGCGCAGCCGTTCCGCCACCTTGTGGTCGTAAGGCCCGGCAGCTTCAACGAACGCGCCGTATGCGTCTGCGGTCAGCACATCTGACCAAAGATAACTGTAGTACCCCGCCGAGTAGCCGTCGCTCCCAAACACGTGCATGAACTGAGGCGTGCGGTGGCGCATCACGATCTCGTCCGGCATTCCTAGTTCCGCCAGCGTTGCCTTCTCAAACGCATCGGCATCGATCTTCTTGTCGCCGGCCAAGTGCAGCTCCATATCGACCAGAGCGGCCGAGAGATATTCCACCGTAATGAAGCCTTGATTGAAAGTCGCGGCCCGCTTGATTCTTTCAACCAGGCTCTGTGGGATCGGCTTCCCTGTCTGATAGTGAACAGCAAAACGCTGCAGGACTTCGGGCGTCGAGAGCCAATGCTCGAGCAGTTGCGAGGGAAACTCAACGTAATCCCGCGAGACTGCCGTGCCTGACAACGAAGGATACGTCACGTTTGAATTCAGCCCGTGTAACGCATGACCAAACTCATGGAACATCGTCAGCGCATCGTCCCAGGAGATTAGTAACGGCTCGCCCGGCTTTCCCTTCACGAAGTTTGCGTTGTTCGAAACGATCGTCGTGATCTCGCCGTCCACTCGTTCCTGACTGCGATAGGCGTTCATCCAGGCGCCTGAGCGCTTGCCGGCGCGCGCGTACGGATCGAAGTACCACAGGCCGATATGCCGCTTGGTCGTTTTGTCTGTTACCTCCCAAACGCGAACATCAGGATGAACCACGGCAACATTAGTCGCGGGAGTGAAATTGAAATTGAAGAGTTCGCCGGCAACCCAAAAAATACCCTCACGCAACTTCTCGAGCTGCAGATACTGTTTGACTTCGTTCTGATCGAGATCGTAGCGCGCGGTACGCACCTTCTCCGCGTAATAGCGATAGTCCCACGGCTCGATCTTTATTTTCGCGCCTTCCTTGTCGGCGAGCGCCTGCATGTCAGCAACTTCCTCGTGAACGCGCGCCACGGCAGGCTTCCAAACCTGCATCATCAATCCCATCGCGTTCTCGGGCGTCTTGGCCATTGAATTCTCGAGTCGCCAGTGCGCGTGAGTCGCATAACCAAGCAACTTGGCGCGTTCGGCGCGCAACTGCAGTATCTCAGTGATGGTGGCGTTGTTATCGTGTTCGTCGCCGTTGTCACCGCGGTTGATGAACATGCGCCACGCTTTCTCGCGCAGCTCGCGGTTGCTCGAATAAGTTAGAAACGGGTCAACGGAGGAACGCGTGTTCGAGATGACCCACGCGCCTGGCTGGTTTTTGGCTACGGCAGCGGCCGCGGCGGCATCGCGCACTGACTGCGGCAGACCTGCCAATTCTGCCTCACTCCTGAGCACGATCGTCTGGCCGTCTTCCTCGGCCAAAACGTTTTGACTAAACTTCGTGTAGAGCCCGGCCAGTTTCTGATTGATCTCCGAGAGTCGTGCCTTGGCCTCCGGGCTTAATCGCGCGCCGGCGCGAACGAAGTTTGTGTAGTAAAGCCAGGTTAGGCGCTGCTGCTCCGGGTTGAGCTTCGCTTTCTCGGGCGATTTGTAAACTGATTCGATACGCTTAAACAGTTCCGTGTTCTGCGTGATCTGATCGTTGAAGGCAGCAAGCCGCGGCGCCATCTCGCGTTGCACCGCCTGAAACTCCGGACCGTTCATAGTCGAACCGAAGACTCCATAGATGGTTTGGACACGATCGAGCGTCTGCCCCGCACGCTCCATTGCGGCGATAGTGTTCTCGAAGTTTGGCGGCGCCGGATCTTTTGCGATTCGGTCAACGTCGGCAAGGTTCTCCGCCATTCCGGCTTCGAGCGCGGGCTTAAAGTCAGCCACCTTCACGCGATCGAAAGGTGGGACGCCACCATAGGGACCTTCCCACTTTGCAAGCAACGGATTCGGCGGCGTCACAGACTCAGCAACAGTAGCGATTCGCATTGGTTTGGCATCCGCTCCGGTAGTTAATTTCAAGTTGTAAGCGAGGACCAACGCGGTCAATACGGTCACAAGTAGCAGCGCCCGGCTGCGAGTGGTTAAATCGCGCATAGACAATATTTTCCTCATCTCCCTAAATCTTATGAGAGTCAACTACGCGCTGACGCACGCAGGAAATAACAGGTTTCTAGGACGGGTTAGTATATTGGTGGCGAGGAATGGTTGTAAACAAAGAGGTGAGAGCGTGGGGACCAGAGCAGAAAAGCATTTTCCATTTCTCATTTGACATTTTTCATTTGGCATTTGCAGGCGGCAGAGTCGTTCTCCTTCCTAAATGTCAAATGAAAAATGTCAAATGAGAAATGGAAAATGCTCTAGGTTCTCCTGCCGGTCGCTATGTCGTCCCTCGCGGGGCGTCACCGCGCTGCCAGGCCATTCACTGGCCGCAGGTTCCCAACGTTGGACGGGCGAAGTAGAAGCTTCCCTGCATTTCCCAACGCCCGACATTGAACTTGCGGCTGGCCCCACAATTAAGACAAGTCCGGTAGGCCTGACCCTTGTTCGAAAACGGCCGGCTCATTTCCTTATGCCAACAACCCAACACCCGCGTTACCAAACTGCCGATCCCGCCCCCCGACGGAATGTTCTGTAAGACATTTGAAGTATTCGCCATGATTGCCTCTCGCGTTTGCATCGCCTTCAGCCTCTCTGAAGTGCCCAGTATCGTGTTCACTAAGCTAACGCGCAGAAAACCCGCGGACAGGGCCACCCTGGACGGAAATATTTGTGGAGTGCGGTGACCCGAGTCGTGTGGGTCGACAAATACAGAACCGGGAGCGGTAGCGACCGGGTCATGGACTCAACGTGAAACTCCAACCGGCGCAAAAGTAGTCAACCTCAAACCCAGCTGAGTGTTCGACCCGGTCGCTACCGCTCCCGGTTCTGTATTTGTCGAACGACGACTGGGGTGAGCACACTCCATAAGGGAGGCGCACCTCTCAATTAACTGGTGCCTGATCGCAGGCGCAATTCAAACTTGAGTCTGCTTGTACTAGAATGCTGCAACTATTTAGCGGATCAGGAAGCGTAACAACCTTTTGAGCCAACAGCCGTCCGACAACGTCACACAGCTACTCATCGAGCTATCAAAGGGCGATCGAGATGCGGTTGATCTTTTATTACCTGTAATTTACGATGAACTGCGCAAGCTTGCAGCAAATTACCTGCGTCGCGAACGTCCGGATCACACCTTGCAGCCGACGGCCCTCGTGCATGAGGCTTACTTACGATTGGTGGATCAGACGCGGGTTAACTGGCAGAACCGGGCGCATTTTTTTGGGGTGGCTGCCCAGATAATGCGTCGCTTGTTGGTGGATCACGCGCGCAAGCACAATGCAGAAAAGCGCGGTCAGGATTTCCAGAAGATCTCCCTCGACGAAAATATCGATCGCGCGGTCGAACGCAGCGCCGAACTCATTGCGCTTGACGATGCTTTGAAAGCTTTGTCTGTTCTGGACGAACAAAAAGCGCGCATGGTCGAGCTGCGGTATTTCGGGGGCCTTTCGATCGAAGAAACAGCAGACGTGTTGGGGGTTGCACCCACGACGGTGAAACGGCAATGGCGCTTCGCCAGGGCCTGGCTCCATGGTGAAATGCAAAAGAAGTAAGACAGACATTCTTGTCTGTCGTTAACCTCGTAATCTAACGCGTAGGATATTTAGACAAACAGGAATGTCTCTCCCACCGGACAGACAGGAATATCGTCCCACGGTCTATGACCCCCGAACGCTACCGAAAAGTTGAAGCCATTTTTCAGGAGGCTCTCGACCTCGTTCCGGAAGAACGCGGGCGCTACCTGACAGAGGCATGCGCGCAAGATGATTCCCTAAGAAGTGACGTTGAGAGATTGCTTTCGCAGCACGATAGCGCCGGTGACCTGCTCGAACAACCGCTGTATGGAGAGACTGAACTAAACGCTCTGGGGTCGCTGGAGGATCTCGCTAACTCGGACGACGGCGATCCGATGATCGGGCGTCGCCTGGGCGCCTATCAAATCGAACGCGAGGTGGGGCGCGGGGGCATGGGCGCGGTCTACGAAGCAATACGAGCGGACCGGGAATTCAAAATGCGTGTCGCGATAAAGCTCGTTAAGCGCGGCATGGACACAGATTTTATTCTCCGGCGCTTTCGCACCGAGCGCCAAATCCTGGCCGCACTCGACCATCCGCATATCGCCCGTCTGCTTGACGGCGGCACAACCGACGACGGCCTGCCCTATTTCGTCATGGAATTCATCGAAGGGCAGCCGCTGTATCACTATTCGGACGCGCATCAATTGAAATTAACCGACCGGCTCAAACTTTTCATGCCGATCTGCGATGCCCTCCACTACGCGCACCAGAAACAGGTAGTACATCGAGACATAAAACCGTCAAACGTTTTGGTCACTTCTGAAGGCGTGCCGAAGTTGCTCGATTTTGGCATCGCCAAGCTACTTGACCCTGGCCTGGTTGGGGACATTACTCACGATCCGACCGCGACCGCTATGCGTCTGATGACGCCGGAGTACGCTTCGCCGGAACAGGTACAGGGTGCGCCCACTTCCCCAACAACCGACGTTTATTCGCTCGGAGTTTTGCTCTACGAATTGCTGACTGGTCATCGTCCCTACCGCCTGAGCAATCGTGCGCCACATGAAATGGCAAGAGTGATTTGTGAGGAGGCGCCCGCGCCGCCCAGTTTCATCATTACCAGAACCGAAGATCTGCTGCCGAAGTTTGTTTCGGCCGGCGATGAGGCAACTACTCTCAAACAGCTCTATTCGACGAGGGGCGCAACCGGTGAATCGCTGCGGCGCGATCTTTCGGGCGCGCTCGACAGCATCGTGATGAGGGCGCTCAGGAAAGAACCGGAATGGCGTTATCAATCCGCCGAACAGTTACGTGACGACATCGCGCGTTATTTGGCGGGCTCGCCGATTTCGGTCTGGCCTGACTCACCTTCCAGCGGACCAATGCGTCAATCGCAGCCTATTGCCACGGAGAATTCGCTGGCCGTGTTGCCGCTGAAGCTACTCGATCTCCAAAACGGTTCCGACTCCGGACCGGATTACCTGGGCACTGGACTCGCCGACGCACTGATCACGCGTCTCAGTGCGGTACGGCGTTTTGCGGTCCGTCCTACCAATAGCGTGCTGCGCTATGGCGGCGACTCCGATCCGATTGTGGCAGGGCGTGAACTGGGGGTCGCGTTCGTACTCGACGGCAGAGTCAGACGCGCAGACGATCGCATTCGCGTAACTGTTCAGCTACTGAGTGTGCTGGATGGAACGGCGTTGTGGGCCGGACAGTTTGACGAAAAGTTTACAGACGTGCTCAGTCTGGAAGATGCGATCTCCTCGAATGTTGCCGAATCAATCATCCCGCACCTGACCGGCGACGAGCGCATCAGACTTGCGAAGCGTGGCACAAACAATGCGCAAGCTCACGAGGCTTACCTGCGCGGTCGCTTTTACTGGAATACGTTTACCGAAGACGGGTTCGCCAGGGCCATCGTCTGCTATCACCAGGCCATCGCGCTTGATCCAAACTATGCCCTCGCCTACGCCGGCATCGCAGCCTACTACAATTGGCTCGGCAGTTTTACGGTGCTGCCGTTTGCTGAATGTTCGGCTGCGGCATACGAGGCGGCGTCGAAAGCGGTCGCGCTCGAGCCGACGCTCGCGGAAGGATACGCGGCGGTTGGTCAGGCGATCCTCTGTCGCGATTTCGCCTGGGCCAGTGCTGAACGGCAGCTCCTGCATTCAATTGAACTCAATCCGAATTATTCGGCTGCTCGCATTTACTACGCCCTGCAACTCGGAATGGAAGGACGCTTCGATGAATCAATTCATGAGGCGGAACTCGCACGCGATCTTGACCCGCTCGCAATAATTTCGCGATTCACGGTGATCTGGTGTCGCTATCACGCCAGACGCTTTGACGAAGCCTGGAAAGCATGTGAGCAGACTCTGGCGGCGGAACCGAATAACCTCATGATGCTTTATGCGTCGAGTTTCCTGTTGAGCCGTCTTGGCCGCCATGAAGAGTCAATCGCCAACGCGCAAAAGTGCGTTAATGTGATGGGCAAAGCTTCGCATACGCTGGCCCGGCTGGGATCGGCAAACGCGTTAGCCGGACACGTTGAAGCCACCGAGGCCATACTGTTGGAGATGGAGGCTATTGCTGCGCGCCGGCACATCTCTCCTTACCATTTGGCGCTGGTGAATTGCGGTCTGGGACGAACCGAAGAAGCGCTCGATCTATTGGAGCGCGCCCACGAAATCAGGGACGCGAAAGTGCTCTGGATGGGCGTTGATCCCGAACTGGATTCGTTGCATGGCCATCCACGCTTTAATGACCTGCTAAGGAAGCTAAACCATCGCCTCGGCGCTTTGCCTACGCTGCCCGCACATTCGCTCACGGGTGAAGAGTCCATCGCGGTATTACCGTTCAAGATACTTAGTTCGCCCATAGAGAATACCGGCGATGAATATCTTGGCATTGGACTCACGGATGCCTTGATCACTCGCCTGAGCAATGTGCAACGCTTGATCGTGCGTCCCACCAGCAGCGTGCTCCGCTATCGGGGCGCTGGTATCGATCCACTTTTGGCGGGCCGCGATCTGAGCGTCAACTACATTGTCGAGGGTAGCCTGCAACGCGTCGGCGATCGTTTGCAGGTTAGGGCCCAGCTTTTGAATGTCGCGGCCGGTGCTGTTCGCTGGTCGGAACAGTTTGATGAAGACTCAACCGACGTACTCCACATCGAAGACTCGATTTCGGAACAGGTCGCCAGCGCGATCCTGCCACAACTAACCCACGACGAGCAGCGCCAACTGTCGAAACGCGGCACGGATAGCGTCGCAGCGTTTGAATCGTATCTGCGCGGTCGTTATTACTGGAACAGTTACACCGAGTCAGGTTTAGCCAAGGCCCTCGAATGCTACAACTACGCCATTGAGCTGGATCCAAAATATGCGCTCGCCTACACCGGTATCGCTGACTACTACAACTGGCTCGGCGTTTTCGGTATCAGACCGTTTGCGGAGACTTCTGCAGCTGCTAGAGAGGCGGCAACCAAAGCGGTTGAGTTGGATGAGAGTTCGGCTGAAGCCTACAGCGCACTTGGTTTTGCCACCGTCTGTTACGATTTTGATTGGGCCGTCGCCGACGGGCAACATCGCCTGGCAATTAGTCTGAATCCAAACTACGCCACGGGTCACAACTGGTACGGATTCCACCTTTTGATGACTGCACGTTTCGACGAGGGAATCAGAGAGATGTTGCGAGCACGTGAATTGGATCCGTTGTCACCCAGCATCATGCAAAGTCTCGGCTGGGCCTACTATCAGGCGCGGCGCTTTGAGGAAGCAGTTGCAACCTTTGAAAGCATGCTGGACGCTAGTCCTGACCTGGCTTATGGGTTGGCCACTTATGCCTGGACGCTGAGTCACCTGGGTAGAGGTACGGAGGCGGTTCAGAAGGCGGAACGAGCTCTGCAACTATCGAGCGGCGGTCAGTTTTACGTAGCGGTGCTGGGAGGCGCATACGCGGCTGCCGGACGCACCAACGACGCCAGAGCTGCACTGCAACGGCTCGACGAAATGTCCGCAACCGGTTACGTATCTCCCTATCATCTCGCCCTCATTCATATTGCCCTTGGTGAGCGCAAGCGAGCGCTTGAGCTTTTGGCCGAGGCCCGCTCCATCAACGAGGGTTGGCTTGCGTGGCTGGCTGTAGAACCGCAGCTCGATCCGCTGCGAGCGGAACCGGCCTTTTCAGCAATTCTAAACAGCACCAGGAACCCCGCCGTTGTCGGTGTTGCTAAAAAGGCGCGAGCTTCCGCTGCCGCACGACCACTCTACGCTTCTGAACGTACTTCCATTACCTCGCCAGTGCCGAGTCCCGCGCCACAGACGCTGGATAGCGCCAACGAGGAGGCGCGTCAGCTTTACACCGCCGGTCGTTATTACGCCACTCGACGCACCGCGGAAGGTATGCGGCAGGCGATCGAACGTTTGCAGCGCGCCGTCGAACTGGATCCGGAATTTGCCCTGGCTTATGCCGAGCTGGCTGACTGCTACTCCCTTTTGAACTGGTACGTCGAACCGCCACCTGCCGGCGCCTGGGAACTTGCAAAGCGGGCTGCGCTCAAGTCAGTAGAAGCGGATCCCGAATTGGCTGAGGGCCATGCATCGCTGGGATTTGTCAGACTTCATCACGATCGCGACTGGGACGATGCCGAGCGTGAGTTACGAAAAGCGATCATGCTGAAGCCGGGTATTCAGGTGGCGCATCGTTGGTACGCCTTCAGTCTCTCGGCGATGGGTCGTCATGAAGAAGCCTTCGCCGAAATTGAGCGCGCGCGCCAAATCTCGCCGCAGTCTCCCGTGCTCGCAACCGCGGTCGCCAATGTGCTGTTTCTGGCAGGCAGGTATGACGACGCCATCGAGCAGTGTCATAAGGCACTGGAACTGGATTCTGGAGCGGTCTCCGCTCATACCGTTCTGCGCTGGGCGTATGAGAAAAAGGGCATGCACAACGAAGCACTCTCGGCTTTCGAACAGGAACGGGTGTTTGCAGGTAACACACCGACAACAAACATAAAGCGGGCGTCGGTGCTTGCGTCGGTTGGCAGACTTGAAGAGGCGCGCGCCATTCTGGAAGAGATTCTGGCACGGCGATCTGAGCAATGGGTTTCAGCCTATGAGATTGCGATTGTCTTTGGCTTGCTCGGCAAGGCAGACGACGCTTTCCGCTGGCTCGCATTAGCTGAGCGCGAACATGCAGTCGGGTTCACCTTTGTGCGCGTCGATCCACGGCTAGAGGCGCTCAGATCCGATCCGCGTTTCGAGACGCTGCTGGTTGGCCTCGATCGAACCATTCCGTAGCCAACCTTCAAGTGATTGTCTGGGACCGCGGGCGCCCCCGCCCGCAAACGCGCCGTTGGCGCGCAGTCTTTCGGAAGTCGCTTTCCAACCCATTTTCGCGCTGCGCGCTCATCGCGGGCGAGGGCGCCCGCAGTCCCAGACAATCACCTGAGGCTCGCGTCGTACACGGTCCTATTCAACCCTGAACCAGTCGAAATCGGCGTAGCCAGTCTCTCGAACCCTGCCGGTCCTAACTGCAAACAAACCAACCTTGGCGCCAATCCACTTCCCTTGCCGCGCTACGAACGGTTCGCCGATCGGCGTGAACTTTCTTCCATCCTCGCTATAGCTGAAGACGCAATTCGCATCTCCAGAGACCTTGACCCGCAGGTAAAATGTATTTCCTTTAAGCGCGGTAGCGGCACTCTCTTTTCCCTTCGCGCCACTCTCTGCATCCTTAGTGATGGTCTGTGAGATGAAGATTCGTTCCGACTTCTTCTTTGCCGACACGTACGCGTAGTCGAGGCCCATAATTATCAGGCCTGTCTCTTCGTCATCGGTGCGCGCAGTGAAAGTGAGTTTAGTGGTAGCGGTGAACTCCGGAGCCGGAAACTTTTGCAAGAGCAGGTTCGGGATGTCCCAAAAGTTTTTGAAGCCATCGGGCAGCGGCACATTAAACATTCTAAGGAAACCCAGACCACCAGCGGGGAAAGCCCAGTTCGGTTGCGGGTTCGCTTGCCATTGCCATTGCAGCCCCAATCCATTGCCGTCGAACTCATCCGAGTCCACCGGCGTTACTATTGGCCAATTCCTACCCACGTTCGGTTTCCTGGAAGTCAGAACGGGTTCGCCAGTGCCGTCGCCGTCCGGGTCATTGCCGATGACGGGCCAGTCAGCTATCCAGTGCAGCGGTTGCAAATGAACGACGCGCCCATAAGCACCCTTGTCCTGAAAATGCATGAACCAGTGCTCGCCCGTTTGCGTGTCAACCCAGGCGCCCTGATGCGGACCGTTAACGCGGGTCTTCCCCTGGGCCAACACAATCTTCTCTTCGAAAGGGCCATAGATGTTCTTCGAACGCAGCACTAACTGCCAACCCGCCTCAACACCGCCGGCCGGCGCGAAGATATAGTAATAACCATTTCGCTGGTAGAACTTGGGGCCTTCGACGGTTTGATGCCTGTCATGACCATCGAAGACCAGTGAACCTTCGTCGAGCAGCTTCGTTCCGTCCGCACTCATTCGGCTGACGACAAGAATGCTCTTCACTCCTGAGCGGCTGGCCGCCATCGCGTTGATCAGATAACTGTTGCCGTCCGCAGCCCATAGCGGACACGGATCGATCCAACCTTTCGCCTGCTTGACCAGAAGTGGCTCCGACCACGGTCCCAGGGGGTTCCGAGCTTTCACCAGATAGATTCCGTAGTCAGGATCCGAGTAGTAGATATAAAACTCGCCTTCGTGATAACGAATCGACGGCGCCCAAACACCGTTTCCGTGTTGCGGCTTGTTGTAGATCTCAACAGGTTGCTGGCGGGTGAAAACGTGACTAACGATTTTCCAGTTCACCAGATCTTTCGATTGCAGGATCGGTAACCCGGGCGCGGCATTGAAGCTCGACGCAGTCAGATAGTAATCGTCGCCGACGCGGATGACGTCAGGATCGGAATAATCGGCATGAAGGACAGGATTCTTAAAGTTGCCATCACCACTGTCGGCTACCCAAACCTTCGATACCGAGGTGGCGGGCGTCTGCCCCCACGACAAAGAAGCCAATGCCAGTAGAAGAAGGAAACTCGTCAGACTGCGAGATTGAAAGTTAGTTGACACTGATTTTTTGGAGTGCGGTGACCTGTCACCGCTTTTGGCTGCGGCGGCTTGACGCCGCGTTCTGACTGCTTGCGTTTGAAAAAGCTAAGGCTGCGACAGGTCGCAGCCGAAACAAAGCGCCGACGGGTCGGCGCACTCCAAAAGAGAGCTATTTGGGTTCAAGGAAGTCTTCCCGCAGTGGGGTGAAGATGTCGATTATCACCACTTCTTCGTCCATCATCGTTGCGCCGTGCAGACAGTTTGAAGGAAAGTGAAGCACATCGCCGGGCAGCGCCAGGCGCTCTTCACCCTCAACAAAGAATCGCACGCGACCACTGATAACCATCGACATCTGTTCGTGTGGGTGCGTGTGCTCAGGAGTCACAAGGAATGGCGCGAAGCGAAAACGACAGATCATCATGCGCTCGCCGACGACCATTTGTCGCTCGATGCCCTCGGCAGGATACTCGACTGGAATGCTGGACCAGTTGAGATTTTGCGTGTTGCCAATTAACGACGAACCCGCCGCGGTGGCGATCTCTTGATTTGAGGTTGAAATCATCTGTTTCTCGACTATCTCGCAGCGGCAGCTTCAAGGCCGGAACCACCGGCAGCGTATTCCGGTTGCACATTAACCACACCAAACTGCCGATCCTCACCTTCGCGTACAGCCGCCATCATCCACAAAAAGTTTATCTGCCCGCCGGGCGCGGCCACGTTGGGGTGATAGCCTTTTGGCATCAACACACAATCGCCCTCACGTACGACCTGCATCAACTCAGGCTCAGCCGGATTTGTGTAAACAAACTGCACGCCCCACGCCGGCGCGGGCATGTCGATATAGAGATAAGCTTCTTCGAGCATGCGCGAATGTTCGTGAGGTGGCCAGGAAGTCCAGTTACCCGGCGTTGAGAAAGTGACGCCTGCCATAATTCGTCCAGCCTCGACGTTCGCGCCGATCAGCACATTGAGATCACGTTCGGCCGGGGGCTTGCCGGCAGCGACGTGCAGTTTGGGATCCTTGCGCACGTCGGCGAACGCGACGAACTTTAAGGGGTAATGATTCGCGACCGGAGCCGAGATCTCGGCCAGATCGCAACCTTTGTCGTCCGTAGCTCGCACATCAATCTCCGAGTCGCGCGGAATGTACAAGGCATCGTAGCGGGCAAGTTGGAAGCTCTCGCCACCGGTTGTCACGGTTGCCGCTCCGTCGAGACAGACAAGACCTGTCTCATGATCATGGTTCTCGAAAGTAATCGGAGCATCAATTGCGCCCAGGGTGATCCGCCCATAGTGCAGATAACGCGAAGCCGAAGTCCCGGGCGCTACCGCGGCGCGGCGACCCTTGCCCTTGTGCGTCGCCGGAACAAAACAGGTCTCCCGTTTTATCTCTGCCGTAGTCAATTGATCGTTCATCCGAACCTCCTTGAAAAGATGCTTCGTCTAGAGGGAAACTGTTTGTTCGGCCCAGAATTGAAATTCGCGATGTTTATGCTCTTCAGCTTTTGCTAACACTTCGCCACTGGCTACTCTTCTAATTTGCTCAAAAACACGCGCGCCGACATCGTCAATCGTTTCAGTGCCGTCAATCACTCCGCCGGCAGAGAGATCCAGATCCCGAGACATGCGCTCGAAGACCGCAGTGTTTGACGCTAGCTTGATCACCGGAGTAATCGCATTGCCGATGGTCGTACCTCGCCCGGTTGTGAACACCACCACCGTTGCACCTGCTCCGACAAGTCCTGGCGTAGATTCCTGATCGTAACCCGGCCCTTGCATCAAATGCAGCCCGTGACCTTTCGGAGTTTCGGCGTACTCAATCGTGCCTTCAACGCGCGTAGTACCAGCCTTTGACATCGCCCCCAGGCTCTTGACCGTAAGATTAAGCAAACCGCCGGCGATGTTACCCGGGCTCGGATTCTGATTGAGCACCGCGCCAAACTTCGACGCGTATTCCTTGTACCAATCCACCAGACGATAAATTGCTCGACCTATTGTCGCGTCTTTCGCGCGATTCGCCAGGATGTGTTCAGCGCCACAAAACTCCGGTACCTCCGTAATCAAAACCGTGCCGCCGGAGCGAACCAAAGTGTCCGCCGCCCGTCCCAGCGAAGGATTTGCCGAAATCCCGGAAAAGCCATCAGACCCGCCACACTTAACTCCCAGCACCAATTCGCTGACCGACACTTCTTCGCGCGCGGCGCGATTGACTTCCGGAAGCATGCGTTCAACCTCTTTGAGTCCAAGCTTGATAGCTGCCTCAGTGCCGCCCACTTCCTGAATGCCGATCTTGGCAATTGGTTTATTGAAAGATTTTTCGCGCTTGAGTAGATAGCGCTCAACAAAAGCAAGATTTGTTTTCTCGCAGCCCAAATCCATCAGAATCACGCCACCGACGTTCGGATGATCCGCGTAGTTGGAAAGCGTGCGCAACATCACGTCAAGCGTGGAGCCATCCTGACAGCCGCAACCCTTGTTGTGCGGGATCGCGACCACGCCATCGACATTTGGAAATTTCTCACGGTTGTAGAGCATGAACTCAGCCATCATCGAGATCTGCTGGGCCTCGTGGCTCGCACACATACTGGTGGGCACAATCAGCACATAGTTGCGAGTTCCGACCCTGCCGTCTTGCCGGCGAAAGCCCCGGAAAGTCGCACGTTCCGCGGTGGGAATGTAATCAGGAGCGGGCGTTGACAGATCCTCGGGCAGTTCGCGAATAACCGGCACGTCATTGGACATATTGTCGTGCGTGATCTGGTTGCCTTCGCTAATGCCGAGAGATGTTCCGATGGGCTGTCCATACTGCAGAACGAATTCACCGGCAGGAATAGGGCGAATGGCGAAACGGTGGCCCGGCGGAATTGCAGCTGTAACGCGAACTACTCGATTGTCGGCAAGCGTCACCTCCAACCCAGGCTGCGTTTCTTTCTTGACAACGGCCAGATTGTCTCTGGGATCGACGACGATCGCGTGTTCGGTTATCGGCGTAGCGAAGTAAGTAGTCGACATATAGTCACAACATCCCAAATTCGCGTTCCAGGTTCACAACACATCCGCCAGAATTAACGATCGGACGCTGCCGTGAAGACGCAACCACAGCCCGGAGTTCTCGTCGAGCTGTGCCGCTCGTTCCTTCGGGTCGTTCGAAATATTGGTTTCAAGCACCCGTCGGTAACTTTCTCGTTTGCCAGGGGCAGTGCTCGCATCTACGATCGATTGGACAATCCTTCTTGCCTTGAGAATAGCAGCCGGCCCAAGCGTCAAAATATGCGTCGCGGACCGGCACTCAGTTTCGTCAGCGGCTGTGACGGTACTCCCACCAACCTTGAATTTGTTAATGTGGTGTTCAAGAATGCTGGAAGAAATCGGAATCACTCCGGCCAAGTCCTCAGTGCGCGCGCCCGAACCCGGTTTGATATAGGCGAGATGAGACGCCGCGCCAGCCTCTGGCCCCAGGCCCAGGAAAAAGATATCGATACCACCGACAGATTCCAGCGTATCCAGATATCGCTCCAGTTCGGATTCCAGATCGTTTGTGTCGGTCCGCATCGGCGTAAAACTTTTTACCTTTTCAAAGAAAGAACTGCCAAGCAGCCGTTCAAAGTCGCGCACGAAGCTCAAGCCGTTATCCATTCGCATCGGCGCCAGTGCGTCCTGAGTGAAAACATGAAGACGACTGAGTAGCTGATCGATGTCATCCGTTTTTGCCAACTCGCCGAGCAATCGATACAAGGCCTGCGCGCCGCGACCGCCGAGAAGAATAATAACCAGGTCGCCGTCTTTGTTTCCGGCCGCCCGTTGAATCTCCTCAAACTGCGCGCGACCGACCGCTTCCTCAGACTCGACAACCTCATACTTGAGATCTCGAACCTCCGCCTGAGAAGTGTTTTCGCCGGAAGCTTGCGAATGCAACCACACATTGCTTCCAACCACGTGACGAGTCAGCTTGTGCAGCGCAGGTGTTGACAAGATTTCCCCTTCCTATTTCTACGGCGCCGTTTCGGGTCCTGGAAAACGCTATTGTATCGAGGTCTGTCTAAAGCCCGTTTTTCAAGGTCCCAGAATTGCAGAACTGGTCAAACCATTCTCAAATTTGCAAGCAAACTATTTACCACATAGCTGGCTTCAAGGCAAGGAGATTCCCATCGCTTCCGCAGTTGAACTCGCTCGGTAAACCCGCCACAGCTTTGAAGAAAAGAACTTGACGCAGCCCCTCGAGGGGTGTTACACAGTGCTACCTTTTTGTGATGATTGGTAAGACCTTTCGGCTTTGGGGCTTCAATCTCTAGCTTTTCAGAAGGACAGGTACAGATGAACTACCCTCCTTTGGATCTCAACGGCAAGGTAGCCGTCGTAATCGGGGGCACGTCCGGCCTCGGTCGTGCAATCGCACACGGTTTAGCCCAGGCAGGCGCGGACGTCATCACTACATCGCGTTGCGCTGAACGGGTGGAAACAGCCGCCGCCGAAATCGAAGCGCTGGGCCGCCGCACGCTGCGCCTAACTTCCGACGTTTTAGATCGTTCGTCTTTACAACACGTCCTGAAAGAAACCGTTCACGCTTTCGCTAAGGTCGATATTCTTGTGAATTCGGCCGGCCGGACAAAGCGTGCGCCGACGATTGATTTCTCAGACGAGGATTGGAACTCCATCATGGATACGAACCTAACCGGCACGTTGCGCGCGTGCCAGATTTTTGGGCGCCACATGATAGAGCGCCAGTATGGACGCATCATCAACATCGCTTCCCTTTCAAGTTTCGTCGCCCTGTATGAAGTGGCCGCCTATTCGGCCAGCAAGGCCGCGGTCGCGTCACTAACCAAATCGTTGGCGGTGGAATGGGCCTCGTTCGGCGTTTGCGTTAACGCCATTGCTCCGGGTGTCTTTCGCACCGCTCTCAATCAAAAGTTGTTGGACGAGACGGACCGCGGGCGAGAGTTTCTGTTACGCACACCAATGAAACGGTTCGGCAAAGTGGAAGAGGTAGCCGGCGCCGCGGTTTTTCTTGCGTCGGACGCAGCCAGCTTCGTGACCGGCGAGATTGTGACGGTGGATGGAGGCTTTTTGGCGAGCGGAGTAAACCAGTAGCCCTGTCCCGTCAGCAGTGATTCCCAGTGAATAAGAGCGAAGAGATAAGCGCGAAAACGGCCAGAGTTGTCGAGATGCTCGCCGCGAGTAACCTCGGTGGTGTGCTCGTTAGCTCCCAGCACAATTTTTCCTGGTTGACTGCCGGCGGCACGAACGGAGTGGACTTAAGCCGTGAACCAGGAAATGGCGCGCTGCTTGTCAGGAACGACGGAAAACGTTTTGTGCTCGCCAATCGCGTCGAGATGTCGCGGCTGCTCAGCGAGGAACTTGCAGGCGAAGAGTTTGAGCCAGTCGAATTTCCCTGGGAAGAAGAGAAGGCTTCGCCAACATTTCTTGCAAGCCGCGCTCTGACACTGCTCGACAAGGGTCTCAGGCTAGGTTCCGACAACGGCATTGGTTTGGACGTATTGCCGGTGGAAGCGGCCCTTGCGCGATGTAGGTATCAACTCACTAGCTCAGAGATCGAGAGATTTCGCTCGCTCGCAAGCGACACGGCAAAAGCAATTGGCCACCTGGCCCGAAAGCTCACGCCGGGAGAAACGGAACGCGAGATAGCGCGACGCGTCGCTGACGCACTCGCAACTCATAGCATTCGAGCAGTGGTAAACCTCGTCGCTGCAGACGAACGAATCCAGAAATACCGTCATCCGGTTCCGACTGATCGCCGGTGGAAAAAAATCATAATGATCGTGGTCTGCGCGCAGCGTGGTGGTATGATCGCATCCCTTACTCGCATCGTCTCGAGCGACGCCATCCCGGATGAGCTACACCGCCGCACGCTGGCTGCCGCACAGGTGAACGCGCAACTCATGGCGGCAACGCAGCCAGGTTCCAGTGGCTCCGACTTGTATCACCTCGCTGCTCGCGCTTACGCTGAAGCAGGTTTTGAAAACGAAGAGCGATTGCATCACCAGGGCGGCGCAACGGGCTACCGAACTCGTGACTGGGTAGCCCATCCCGCGTGCAGGGAAAGTGTTCAAGTTAACCAGGCATTTGCCTGGAATCCTTCAGTCACCGGGACCAAAGTGGAGGAGACTTGTATTGCTTTCGCCGAGGGCTTGGAAGTTCTGACTACGTCGCCCGATTGGCCGCAAATACCGGTTCAGGTTGCAGGTCGTGAATATCTTTCTCCAGACGTACTCGTACTCTAAAGAATGTCAGATAACGGACCGATGAACATCAAACCAAAGAAGGATTGTCGTTGGGACTGCGTGTCACTCGGTGAGGTGATGCTGCGATTCGATCCCGGCGACGATCGAATTCACACTACTCGCGAGTTTCGCGTTTGGGAAGGCGGCGGCGAGTACAACGTCGCGCGCGGACTGAAACGTTGTTTTGGCCTGGACGCCACCGTCGTTACCGCGCTGGCCGACAATCCGGTAGGACGTCTCGTGCAGGACTTGATCTACCAGGGTGGGGTGGACCAATCGCACATTCACTGGGTGAAATTCGATGGCGTCGGTCGCGAAGTGCGCAATGGATTGAACTTCACCGAACGCGGATTCGGCGTGCGCGCTGCGCTCGGTTGCTCCGATCGCGGGCATACGGCAGTTTCACAACTTCGTCCTGGCGACGTCGACTGGGAGAAGATTTTCGGCGAAGAAGGCGCCCGCTGGTTCCATACCGGCGGCATCTTTTGCGCGCTATCTGAGACCACGCCCGCAGTCACCAAAGAAGCAATGGAGGCAGCGCGGCGTCACGGCACGATCATTTCTTTCGATCTGAATTATCGCGACAGCCTCTGGCGATCGATAGGTGGTAAGGCACGCGCGCGTGAAGTTAATCGCGAACTGGCAGCGCTCGTGGACGTGATGATCGGCAATGAGGAAGACTTCACGGCCTGCCTGGGGTTTGAAGTTGCGGGGTTAGACGAACACTTCTCAAAACTCGATGCAACCAACTTCCGCAGCATGATCGAGCGGGCAGTTGCGGAGTTTCCCAACCTCAAGATAGTTGCCACTACACTGCGAAACGCGACTACTGCAACATTGAACGACTGGGGCGCCGTTTGCTACGTGGAGGGCGAACTCTACCAGGCGCCAACTCGAGAGAATTTAGAGATCTACGATCGCATCGGTGGCGGCGATAGTTTCGCCTCCGGACTGATTTACGGATTTCTGATGAATAAGGGTCCGCAGTGGGCAGTTGAATGCGGGGCTGCGCACGGCGCGCTGGCGATGACCACGCCCGGTGATACGACGATGGCCACGCTGGCAGAAGTTGTGCGCGTGATGAAAGGTGGCAGTGCGCGAGTGGCCCGTTGAGGTTGTCAAACAAACTATGAACAAAACTGAAGTTCTCCGGCGCATCCATCACACAGGCTTGATACCAGTGGTGCGCGCGGAATCAGCCGAGTTGGCGATCAGGGCGGTCGAGGCGATAACGGCCGGCGGCGTTGACGTGCTGGAAGTCACGATGACTGTACCGGGCGCGATCGGAGTGATCGAGCAGTTAGCGACTAAGTTCGGCGGTGAGGCGTTGATCGGCGCCGGCACGGTACTCGATCGGGAAACCGCGGACAGATGCATTCAAGCGGGTGCGCAATTCATAGTCAGCCCGGCGCTCAACGAAGATACGATTGCCTTCTGTCGTGCGAACGACGTAGCTGTTTTCCCCGGCGCGCTGACACCCACGGAAGTTGTAAGGGCCTGGAAAGCGGGCGCAGATGCGGTGAAGGTTTTTCCGGCCAGTGCGGTGGGTGGGGCAAGCTATCTCAAATCGCTCAAAGCGCCGCTGCCACAAGTCGAGTTGATTCCAACAGGCGGCGTTTCGCTGGCAACCGCGGCAGATTTTATCGCTGCAGGCGCGTTTGCGCTTGGTGTTGGCGCCGACCTCGTCGACCTGAAGGCAATCCGATCTGGAGAGACGGAAAAAATCACGCAGGCAGCGCGTGCTTATATTGCGGCTGTAAATGAAGCGCGACGCTCGCTATCGTCAAGCTAGTCTTTTGGTTGGGATAAAGACGACGGGAGTTCTGCGTTCAAGTTTTAACTTGCTTGATCTGCTGAAGAACAAACTAAGGTTCAACTGACATTTTTGGAAATTGAAGCTACCACTCCCCGTGATCGGCAGAGGTAGAGGCAAGTGCATCAGGGGATTCAGGTTCTTCAGCTTCCTGTGCTTTTTGTGCCAGCATGAGATGGTCGCGCATCGCGTTTCGCGCCCCGTCTGAATCACGATCGCGGATTGCCCGGTAAATGTGGCGATGCATCTCTGCTGATTCTTTCAGATCCTTGGCGCGCTTAACGGTTTTTCTGCGCACGTCAAAAAGAATTGTCGCCACCATGTTCATGAGCGAGGTGAGAATGCGATTCCGCGAGGCCGAAGCGACTGCCTGGTGAAAGCGCATATCGTGGACCAGGAACTGCTCGGGATCATCGAGAGAAGCGTACATGCCGGCAATCTCTTCCGACATCAAAGCCATATGCTCGCTGGTTGCCCGCTCGGCGGCGAGCCCGGCAACAGCCATTTCGAGCGATCGTCGTGCTTCAAACATTTCAGCAGAAGTGAACCCGTGCAACGAAGCCATCAATCGTAGCGGGCTGCTGTCGAGCGCCGGCGGTCCATCTGATTTGACTACAAAAGTTCCGGCACCCTGTCGCGATTCCAGCACGCCAACCGCAGCCAGCGAGCGAATTCCGCCACGAAGTGTAGGACGACTCACACCCAGGATCTTGGCCAGGTCCCGCTCGGGCGGCAGCCTGTCACCCGGGCGCAAGTCTCCCCGATGGATCATTTCTCGAAGCTGCGAGATGACTTCTTCCGCGGTAGTACCGGTACGCGCAGCGTCGATCGTCTTAAACTTCTTGCCGTTGGAATCGGTCATACCATTCTTGCCCTGGTGGAACCCGAGTTTACCACAAAGGTCAACCACTCGAACAAAGAGTTTAGCGTCCCGAGGTCGCTGCTATATGCACCGGAGTTGCAATCTGAAGGGCTTTTGAGCTGTTCGTCAAATCGGATTTTGTATCCAAATACCAACCGAAAGGTATGACCATTCTATGCTTGTTTCATCAGTAAGCAGCGAGATACCGGCTGGTTCTCCAGAAACAATCGGGCACCGTGTCGCGGGCATGCCGCTTGGGTTTTCAATCGCTGCTCTCCTCCTATTCTCCCTCCTGCTATTTGCCCGAGTATCGTCAGCTCAAGCGCACCAGTCACGGTTCTCGGAAGAGATGGCCAATACCGTTATGACGCGTTGGAAGGACTCGTGGGAGACTCAACCGGGACGCACTGAGAAGTGGAGTTACGATCAGGGAGTTGTACTCAAAGGCATGGAAGGCCTCTGGCTGAACACGGCCGACGGCAGATATTTTCGCTTCATCCAACAAAGCATCGATCGGTTTGTTAGAGACGATGGAACGATTCGCACGTACGAGATTGACGAATACAACATCGACCACATTAACAACGGCCGAATCTTACTCTTGCTTTACAACGTCACCGGTCAGGAAAAATATCGGAAAGCAGCAGCACTGCTACGCGAACAGCTAAAGACCCATCCGCGCACGTCTGACGGCGGCTTCTGGCATAAGAAAATCTATCCGTATCAAATGTGGTTGGATGGACTCTACATGGGCGAACCCTTCTATGCTGAATACGCCGCGATCTTTCATGATGATGCCGCCTTCGACGACATTGCGAAGCAGTTTGTACTCATGGAACTTCATTCAAGAGACGAGAAGACCGGATTGCTCTATCACGCCTGGGATGAATCGCGAAAGCAGCGTTGGTCCGATCCCAACACTGGACGCTCACCTAATTTCTGGGGACGTGCGATGGGCTGGTACGCCATGGCGCTGGTCGACACTTTGGACTATTTCCCTCAAGACCATCCGAAGCGCAACGCCCTGATCGCGATTCTTAAACGACTGGCTGTCGCCGTGCAAAGGTATCAGGATCCAAAATCGGGTCTCTGGTATGAAGTGCTCGATAAGGGTAATGCCCAGGGAAACTATCTCGAGGCATCAGTCTCCTGCATGTTCACCTATACCCTGGCCAAAGGCGTTCGCAAAGGTTACCTGCCTGCTGCGAATCTTGGAGTGGCGCAAAGAGGCTATACGGGGATTGTCAAACGGTTCATCCAAACCGATCCGGGCGGGCAGATGAATTTCGAGGGCACGGTCAGCGTCGGCGGCTTAGGCGGCAATCCTTATCGCGACGGAAGCTATGAGTATTATCTGAGCGAGAAAGTAGTGACTAATGATCCGAAGGGCATCGGCGCTTTTCTTATGGCCAGCAACGAAATGGAGCTTGCCGACTTACGCATGACCAGTGGCAAAACCGTGACTCTGGATTATTTCTTCAATAACGAACTTAAAAAAGACGCGTCTGGTCAAGTGACTTCCTGGCACTACAAGTGGGATGAAATGCCAAACAGCGGCTTCTTTTTCTGGAGCAATTTATTCAAGAACCTCGGCGCCAGCACGCAGTCATTAACGATTGGCCCAACGCTTGGCAATCTGCGCAGTACCGACATCTACATCATCGTCGACCCAGACACGAAGTCGGAAACTGAGACGCCAAACTTTATCGAGCCGCAGCATGTCAAAGCGATCACGGAATGGGTAAAGGGTGGCGGCGTATTAGTGATGATGGGTAACGATGTAGGGAACGCCGAGTTTGATCACTTCAATCAACTGGCAAAGCAGTTCGGTATTCACTTCAACCAGGACAGCAAAAACCGCGTCGAGGGGACCAATTTCGCGATGGGGAGCGTAATGGTGACCCAGGGAAACGCAATTTTCAAAACCGCAAGGCAGCTTTACTTAAAAGAGATTTCGACTCTCTCGCTTGCGCCGCCGGCCAAAGCGCTTTTGCAACATAACGGCGATGTGATAATGGCAACGGCCAGGTTTGGTCGAGGCACCGTCTTCGCTGTGGGCGATCCCTGGCTATACAACGAATATGTCGACGGCCGAAAGCTACCGGCGGAATTCGAAAACTACAAGGCCGCGCGAGATCTTTCGCGCTGGTTACTGCAACAGTCCGTGGCGAGACGGAGATGACCTGATTTCAGCTTTCCTCTGTGCCACAGAGACTTTGAAGGCGCATTTGAGAAGGGATGACAAGAAGATGAAGCAAACAGTTTTGATCTTGAGATACATGCCTGCGGTGGCTTGTCTAATTTTTCTATTAGCCACTACGTCGTTTGGCCAGGCCGAAAGGGCAGCTCAACGCGTACCGAGTAGCCCGATGCGTCCCTTTGTTGTCATGCCGGCCCAGTCGGTTTTCGATTTCGAGCGAAAACTACGACCGGAAAACAAGGCCGAGGATTTAATTGGCGGCGAAGGAATGCAAACCCGTGTGGCCATTCAACATGACAAGAGTAGACCCACGGCAGCTGCCGAACTACATGACGCTTCTGACGACGTTTATTATGTTTTGGAAGGTACTGCCACGCTCACACTCGGAGGCAGACTGGACGCGCCAAAGGAGATCGAACCTGGGGAGTGGCGCAGCCCAAGCATCAATGGCGGTCAGACATTTCAAATCAGTAAGGGCGATCTGATCGTGGTGCCGCGCGGCACGCCGCATCAGCGCACCGGAAAAGACTTTTCCATGATCCTGATAAAGGTCTATGCCGTGCCTCTTCCCGCCCCTCCTCCAGCCAAGCCTGCCGCGCCCTCCAAGAGGCAACCATGAGCCGAAATCTTTGCAAAAAACCAATTCAATTAGTCCGCGTTTAGCGGACGACTGACAATAGCCCAGCGATTCATCGCTGGGAAAGCGATTGTGTTCGCGATCAAGTCCGTGAAACGGACGACTGAAAAAGTTGCTTATGCGGTGCGGCCATTCAGCCGTCCGCTACACGGACTGCGTTTTCACTCGGCTCCTCATCCCAGCAGTCAACTGCTGGGCTATTGTCATTCGTCTGCTTCGCGGACTAGCGCCACGTTCCAAGTTTCTTTTCAGAAGTTCTCTAAGGCGTCGACTGCGGCGAGTTGATACTGCGGCTCTTGTGTACCGGTTCGATCATCACATTCCTAAACGAAACTGAGCCGGCGTGATTCATCACCTCAGCTGAATCAACGCCGCGAAAGATACAGTCTCTGAAACGCACGTTTTCGATCGTTACACCGGGAAAACCTACCACCCACATTACCCTCGGGCTGGAGATGCTGTGCACGCGTTCGAGAGAAACATTGCGGAGCACCGGTTTATAGGATCCTGCGGCGCCAGTGTCGTAAAGAAAATCAATGGTGAGCACCGCCTCCGAGACCCGTCCAATGAAGACGTCGCGCATGAAGACGTTCTCGATCACCCCACCTCGCCTGGCGTTCGACTTGAAGCGCAACGCACGATCGAGATTGGGGCTATCCATGCGGCAATCTTCGACAAAGACGTTACGACAGTCTCCCGAGGTTTCACTCCCAATAACCACTCCGCCATGTCCATCTTTCATAGTGCAGCCGCGAACGATGATGTTTTCCGACGGAACATGGACGCGTCGTCCGTCGGCGTCCCGGCCGCTCTTGATGGCGATGCAGTCGTCGCCGGTGTCGAAGACGCAGTTCTCAATCAGCACATCGCGGCTCGACTCCGGATCGCAGCCATCGTTGTTGGGACCGTGACTGACAACGGTTACGCCGCGCACGGTGACATTGGTTGAAAGCACAGGATGAATTTCCCACATCGGCGAGTTAATAATCCGCACACCCTCGATAAGGATATTTTTGCTACGGTAAGGCTGAATGAAACTATTTCGCAGGTAATGCCCGCTGCCGAATACGCGTTCCTTTACGGGCACGCCGCGGTCGCTCATGTCCCGCAGCTTCGTGATGTCGGCCCGTGCCGGTGGATCACCACCGCCAGCGGTTCGCCGCGCCCACTTCCACCAGTTGTCGTCTGACGCCGAGCCGTCGAGCACACCACCGCCGGTAACCGCTATGTTTTCCTGTTCAAAAGCATAAATGAGCGGCGAGTAGTTCAAACACTCGGTGCCCTCGAAACGCGTGTAAACAACCGGCAGATACTTCGCTGGATCAGGGTTGAACTTTAGCGTCGCGCCTTCCGCTAAGTGAAGGTTGACGTTGCTCTTTAAATGGATGGCGCCGGTTTGAAAAATGCCGGGCGGGATTACCACGCGTCCGCCGCCTGAAGCGTGGCAGGCGTCGATCGCTTCCCGAATGGCTTCGGTATTATCTGTGTCAGCGCCGGAACGCGCGCCGTAGTCAGTGATCTTGCAATCTCGTTTGGAAAAGCTTGGGACCTTGATGCGCGCGAGGATGGTGGGCACGGTTTGCCAGCCAACCACTGCGGTACGGGGAGCCACAACCGGCCGCGCTGCCCGGGCGTGACTCACGTAAGCTTCGGGAAGGCCTACAGCCAGACAGGCCAGTATCAGAACGAGGTAGCGCTTAAGCATCCTGCACATTGTGCCTAGTCCTTTCAATCGAACAGATAAAGATTCAAGCTGGCCCACGCAAAATCAGAACTGGGGGCGTAGCGACCAGCGAATAGCGTAACGGATGAAAAACTGCAGCCCCAACCGTTCCAACCCGAACCTTTTGAGGTGAAGCCTTTGGCTGGTCGCTACGCTCCCAGTTCTGATTTTGTCCAACCGCACCCAATTCAGATTCTCCCGAGTGGGACCAGGCAGGTTCCCTATCCCAACATTTTGTTGACTTATCACCGTGGATGGTTTAGAAAATTTCATCCCTTTTTTCAAAGGCCCCTTGTATCTTTGAGAGACAATTGCATCGCTAGCATGAGAGGGTTGCCAAATGAACCAACCGGGTAAAATCAGCCAATTGAAATCGCCCCGCTTTGCTTTCATTTTCCTTTTGCTGGCCTCGCTGTCATTTCTATTCGCTCCCGCAGGCCGGACGGCTCGTTCGCCAGTTACGGACGAGTGTCACCCCGAACTGGTGCGCGCCAGCCTGCTGTCAGAGTCGCGTCCTGCTTTGGTCGCCGAATATCACGGCACAACTTCCGCCCTAGACAAATCTAGTCCGAGATTAACCGCAAAGGATCAAGGCGGAATTCGCGAAGACATTCCCGAAAAATATAAGGCCCGTTACCAGCAATGGAAGAAAGAATTCTTAGCAACCGAAACTGGTAGCCAGCAATGGGCTGCCTATCAGGCCAATTCCAACTTTACCTTGACGATAGTTGTGTCTCGTGACAACCCCGAGGGCGGAAGTACCAGCAACTACCATTGGAACGATGCCGGCCGATTAGTAGCGGCCACCATCACCCTGGGATATCGCCTTGATGCGGGCTTTCCAAATCCCGTCTACTTCCCGGTGATGAATTCGTTGTTACCCACTGATACAACTCGCCAGATCGATGGTCAAACTCTGGCGGCAACAAAGATCGCTCACGAGTTTGGTCATGTGAAGCGCACGGCCGCCGGTGACTCCGCTCTATATCAACTTCAAAGTCAATTAATGCCTCAATACAATCAGATCTTTTTGAGCAACGGTCGCGACCTGAACGACCCACGCTTGATTGAACTGGCACGAAAGATGGGCGGCACACCTGTCGCGATTTGGGAAGATCGTGAATACTGGGGCGAAACAAACGCCATGCTTTATCTTCGTGACCGATTTGCCGAAGATGCTTTCCGTTGTCTGCTCTTTAGCCGGATCAAACGAAGTGTCGATTTGTATGCCCCGAGTTATGAAGAACGCTTCCTTAACATCGCTCAATCAATACCCTCTGGCCGCCATTGCGCCTGGTAGTTTCGCGCAGTTCTCATTGCTGGACTCTGCTACTTTTCGTCGTCCTCAGTCTTTCTGAGATCCACTTGACTACCTTGTCTTTGTATGTCGGATCGGTCGCTTCCCACCGCGCCATGCCATGGACGCCATCGTCGATTGTTATGAGATCGCACGACACGCCAGCCGCCTTAAGTCTTGCTCGAAACTCTATCGATTGACTGTAAGGCACGCTCATGTCGGCGGTGCCGTGGACCAGCAAAAAAGGCGGCAAACCCGAATGCACATAATTAATCGGCGAAGCTTCGCGTAGTAGTTGAGTAACCGCGCCGTCTACCTCATAAGAGTGTCCGAAGAGATCTCTCAACGACTGGCTGAGCCCGCCGCGTCGCTCGGTATCACGCTCCAGGTCGACGGGGGCATAAAACGGGATCGCCGCCGCCACACGAGTGTCATCCTTTGCGCGCACGACAGCCATCGCCACCAGTTGTCCTCCCGCCGATTCACCCAGCAAGGCCAGGCGTTCCGGATCGACATTAAACTCAGCCGCGTGTTCCTTCGCCCAACGAACCGCCGTTTCGACATCTTCAACGGGAGCTGGATAGTGATGCTTCGGTGCCTGACGGTAGTTGATGGAAAACCAAGCCAAGCCGGACTTCGACATTGGCTCGAAGAGAGGATCAACTCCCTGTGTCTTGTCGCCACTGGTCCAACCGCCACCGTGCACCAGAATGACGGCCGGGAACGGACCTCTCCCGTCTGGAACGCAAGCATCCATTCGCAAACTCTCGCCGCCGCTCCGACCGTATTCCACGTCTCTCCTGATTCCGGCTTTGGCAGTGCAGTCAATTCGTAAAGGTTTGTTTTTCTTCGTGACACTGGTTGGGCCAACGTTCGACGCGCTGGATAATTTGCTTCTGGTCTGGGGATTCCATCCGTCGGTTCCGCGAAGAACTTTCTCGGCGGTTATGCTTCTCGCTTCCGTCCCTGACAATTGCCTTGACCACAGCACGCGCGCATGTTTCTGGGCTCCAGGACCAATACTCCTGTACTCAGCGTAGCGCGAAGTTTTTTCTCGCGCCGGTTTGTCCCAGTTGTGCCAGCCAACCGGCCGCACCACCGCGGACATTTCGGTATCGAGGAAAATGACGCTGGCGAAATCGCGCCACGGTCGGCCGAGATACGTTTTCACTTCTTCCGTTTCGCCTGTGATCTTGCAGTGGGAAAAAACAAAACCGAAAGGCTGTTCAGTCGGAGTTGAGGCGGCAGTAATGTAGCCGTTACGCAAGCAATGGAGGTGACACCTTTCGAAGAACGCAGTTGCGCCGCCAAAGATGAAATCCACGTGACCGGCGATGAAACAGTCGGAAAAAGCGTCGATCATTGTCGAGGCAGTGCGGAACGTGCCAATGATTTTGCCGTCCGGTCCCAGCATGTTTGCATTTAAGTTGTAAGTGAGGATGGTCTTTTCAGCATCATCGCCCACCAGGGTGATGAACCGCTTCTCGCGCTGTACATAAATCAGTTCCTTATAAATTCCAGGCTTGATATGGATCACCCAGGGTTTTGTCCGGCTGGTTGTTTGCGGCGCGGCATTGATTGCATCCTGAACCGATTTGAACTGACCGTCACCATTGGGAGCGACTGTGGCATCTGCCGCATTTGCCTGTCCCACGCAGACGACAAAACAAACCACTAGTGAAACCAGCAAACACTCCAGCCGATTCGTATGGTGGGTCCGCAAATACAGAACCGGGAGCGGTAGCGACCGGGTCCTGGGTGGGACTTTGAAGATCGACGGTCTAAGCGTTACTTCAACCATTGTTAATCAAACACGGAGATTTACAGATCAATGCCCTGATCATTCTTGAACCCGGTCGCTACCGCTCCCGGTTCTGACTTTGTGTTTGGTCAGTGCGATTCAAATACTCCTCGAGGTTAGTGTAGCCATCCGAATCTTTATCGGTAGCACCATCTCCCGCGTCATGAGGATTCAATCCATGGCGTCGCTCCCAGGAGTCCGGCATGCCGTCGTTATCACTATCAACCGGAGCTACTTTGAACCTGAGCTCCGGCCAACCGCCTACTTGCGTTTGCGAATCGATGATTGAACCTTTGTGCCGGCGCACCTCAGCTACGATCCGTGCGTCGACAGCATCACGTCGCGGGCGCGTTGCGCCTACGTTCCTGAGGACCGCTTCATAAGCACGTCGAGCGCTGACGGTCGTCACTGGTTGGGCGTTGAATGGTTCTGACACAGTTTGCACTTGTCTCTTCCCATTGATCACGAGCGGCTCAAAGAATTGCGAATTGTCAGCGGTTGCAGCCGCATTTCCTTCGAAGACATTATCGCGAATGTAAAAGCTCAAATCGGAAGGCCCGCCGATATGAATCGGAGTCAGCGCTTTGCTGTCGGGCCCCGGCCGAATGTAGTTCGCCACATAGTTTACTTTCAGCACTCCCTGGGTTAAGCCGGAAGCAATTTCACCGTAGTTGTAAATTATATTGTTACGCACATCGAACGTGGGGTAAGGCGGGCGGCCATAATTGTCCCCGAGTCGCGGGTTACGCGAGTTGTTGTGCGCCCAGAGATTGTGATGCCAGGTAACCGGTCCGTTTGCTCGCGAAAGCGAACCGTAGCCGTGAGGTCCTTTCGTGTGCTTGCTGTGATTCAAGCCTTCGGCGATCAGGCACCATTGAACCGTCACATTCGACACGTTGCCTGCGAGGGAAAGCGCTTCGTCTATAGACCAGGTGGCCGAGCAGTGATCGAGAATCACATTCTCAGCTCCTGCCGCGAGCGTGATGCTATCCGCTTCCTGTCGACTCAAATCACCCAAACGGCTGCGCAGATAGCGCACAATCACATCGTGTGTGGCAATAACGAAAGTGTAGCTACGAAGACAAATGCCGTCGCCCGGCGCGGTCTGTCCGGCGATAGTTACGTAAGGCTGCTTGATCACAATGGGACTCGCGAGGGTGATCAGGCCCGAGACGCGGAAGATGACAATGCGCGGCCCTTCCGCCTCACAAGCCGCACGAAAACTTCCCGGTCCCGCGTCGTCGAGATTCGTAACGAAGATTACCCGGCCTCCTCTTCCACCGGGAGTTCTTGAGCCGAAACCTTCCGCGCCTGGAAATGACGGGATGGCGCGCGAGTCACCTGCAGCCGAGGCGCACGGGCCTGGGCCACTTAATAGCGCATACGAAAATCCGAAGATAACAAGAAGGCGGACAAGATTGCGCGCGTGGTTCGTCATGAGTACTGATGCTGTTTCAGGCAAGCAGTTCAGAGTTCAGCCTTTAGGCTGCAGGTTTCGTTGCCAATCGAAGACACAAGCTAAAGTTTGAACTCTAAACTGCATGAGTGTCTCGTAATGGGATTTCTTTGAAGTTCAGACCGTCCGCGCTCGTTTCAACTTCTCGCTGCCTCTCTTCACCTGTTTGCTGACTTCGATTATTTTCGTCAGGTCGTGCAGTGCCTGGGACGAGAGCGTTGCATCGATCACTCCTACATGTTCAAAGACAGGATTCTCAACGAAGGCGCCAATCGAACTGCTTAACTCCGAGAGTGCCACGCGCAGTTGTTCAAATCCCAGCTCAACATTTAAATCAGGAAACCTCTGGCCTTTTTTGATTCCCGGCAAATCGAGATTGCCTTTGAGTCTCTCAGCACTTTTCGTAATCTCGGAGGCAAATTTTGCTATCGCCTTCAGATCAGGCTGGCTCGCGCGTGACTCAGTCTGTAGGTCGTCGTTAACGATCTGAATGTGCAGGAAATCTATTTTGATTTGAAGCAGCACCATTCGCCGCTCATACTCAGCGCGCCGGCGTGGGGTCGGTGCTAAAGCTTTCTCGATTGCCTCCGACTCAAAACGGCGCTGCAATTCGCGCTGAATGGGGTCAAGTCGTGCCCTGGTTCCCTGTGCGCAAGCAGGAGTAGACGCAAGCACAACGACAATGGCAATTACGCCGGCACATAGAACGAGGCTGAACATTTTCATACTACTTAACGGAGGGAGTTTCTGATCAAATCGTTCAGTCCCGGAGGGACCGAATGTTTATAGACTCCTTCCGGCTATAAAGATTCTTCGCTCCAACGGAGCGAAATCTAAGGTTCGACCTACTCATCTACCAGTACATTGCGCTCCGCTGGAGTGTCAAACAGTGGTTGGGTGCGAAGTTCTATAAACATCCGGCTCCTCTGGAGCCATCACAACTTGACTCGATTGTTGAGTCGCGTAATCTCCTTCATCTTCGCATCGGGATCGATCACAATGCTACACCCATCCACTCGTATACCCGCCGGTACAGCGACCGTAACTGTAGTTGTCCGCGGCAGGAGATCAACCGGCGCTTCGAGCTGCGGCACCGGCGCTGATAAGAGTACCTTCCCGCTCTGGTCTACGAACGCCAGGGTCGTCGGCAACGAGTTCACACCGCCAAGACTGTGTATTGTCACCGCAACGTTTTTATCTCGCACCCAGACGTCGTCTTTGGAGATTCCGAGATCCGGGCGCGTCCAGTACGGAATTCCTTTGCTGACCAGTTTCAGGTTCAAAACGGTGCTTGCGCCTGGTGGAAAGGTGAGTTCGATCGCGTCAGTGCGTTCGAGTTCTATGTTAGTGGTCATGGCAGCGCCGTCAATAACATCGTCGCCATTTGTGTCGACGCCCTGCACCATTTCCCATTGACCCGGGTCAACGTCCCAAGCCGTCATGTTCGCTTTAACCGTCGTTTGACTTAGGTTGTAGACGACGATCTTCAATGACTGCTCGGTTGCGTGCGGAACCAGGATCGCCGTGCTTTCTTCGCTAGCCGGCGATTGGAAAGTCCAACTGACAGCCTGACCGGGATAGAGCGAATTCCTCGTCAACGCAACTCCGCCAAGCCGCGCGCGTTGCAGCTCGCTGTAAGGTACTTCGATACGATCGATCCACATGCTGCCTTCTGTGTTCATGTACTCACGTATTGCAGACGCCTCGATCTGCGACGCATAGAGCGACTCAAGAAAGCGCTTGTCTCCAGTCATCTGCCACGCAAGATGAGTAAACGCGTAATTGTTCGGAGGTGGAACGTTAAGGCGTTGGCTATTTGGGTTTGAAGTAATCGGAGTTGCAAAGCCCGCGCGTTGACGACCGGTACCGGCTTTCGAGATCGCGACTATCTCGCTTCCCCAGGTCTGGCGCAGGTCCAATTGATCAAGCGCGTTTGAGGGAATGCTTTCCAGCGCCCGGGCTCCTTGATCCCTAAAGGGCTGCAGGTATTTCTGGTCGCCGGTCCATTTCCAGGCCGCCCAAAAAACCGGCAGGACGTTGCCGCGATTGTTTGGGGCTTCCTTATCGTCTGCAAATCTAATTGCAATGGATTGTCTGAATGGGCCGCCCGATGTTTTCTGCCGGTGGGCCAGAAGACCATCGGCAAGTTCGGTGATGGTTCTCCTCATCTGCGGACTGCCGTTGTAGTCAACCAGCATCATTGCCGGATGGAGTGCCAGTATAGAACTTGGCTTCGACCAACCCCAGGGTTCTTCTTCGGCCGTCTTCGCGCCACTGTAGTAGGAAGTTCTGAAGTGCCGGTGTCCGGCGCTGTTGATTCCGGTAACTCTCATCAGACCGCGGGAAGTTTCCATCGCTCGTTCCAGTTGCTTTGGATCGCCGTAGTCGAGTAGCAGCGATTGTCCCAGCGCCTGAACTCCCTCTTCGTAACTATGCAGTTCGTCAGCCTGGATCGTTGGCAGCCCATTCGTGAACATCCCTTCACGATAGAAAGCATCCAGCTCCTTCCGGAGCGATTCTTTGATCTTTTCAGGTTCGACGCCCAGCAACGCTGTCGCAGGCCAATAATTTGTCAGGTCTCCATCATCGGATAGTCCGCCACCAAACTCTCCGTTTTCGATTTGCCGGTGATCTATGTACCAGAGCACAACGCGCTTGAGATTCTTTAGCTGTTCCACCTGGCGAAAGGCCCACAGCGGCACCCCGTCAGGCGGCACAGGCTGCGTAAAACTCGGTTTCGCATGGCTCCGGTTACTGTCGTACCAATAAGTCTGCGCGAGCCAGTGATTCGGATTCACGCGCAAGAGGTCTGTAACGTCGGCGGCGAATCGATTGTAAAGATTCAGTCGCGGATTATTGGTGTGTTCCTCGATCAGCATGGCGTAACTGTCCCGCGCCTGCGTGAAGCGATCGAGTTCGTGTTCCTTTGCGGCGTCGGCTCGCGTTTTAAAGATCAGACGAACGCGCACCCCTTGAAGAGAAGTCGGTCCAAAATCATGACTGGCGCCGGCGATCGTGAAGTACAAACCCTTGCCGACTGGCAGGATGCGATCACGCGTGTCGAGCCAAAGCGTGCGGGCCTCGTCAGGCTTCACAGAAAAACTAAAGTCGAGCAGGTTTCTCTGAGTCCAGAGCGGATCCTTCACCTGAATATTCAAAGGGAAGTAATCACCAGGTGTTGGATTGAGGTGCAGCGGCGGCAGATCCATCGCGATACCGTCCAAACCATCCCGGATGTTTTGCCAACCTTCGGCTGGTATCAGGACGTGAACCAGTGGCAAAGACGCGTCTGATCTCTTGTTATCGTCCACCCTCGGTCGACGCTTCTGAACAATCGTCGGCGATTTTGAGTTTGCGCCCGCTGAAACCGCAAAGACCGTCGCGCGTTCGTCAACCAAGTACCGACCCTTGATGAACTTCTCCAGCGGCTCGATACTGCCGTCACTCAACTTCACAGTTGCGCTGAGGGTGTAGCTGAGGGTGGCCGTACCCTTCGGCTCTTTTCCCGCTGCCACGTAATATGCCGACAACTCTCCGATAGGTTCTTCCTGTTCGACGTTTTCAAAGCGAATCTTTTGCCCGCGAATCGCAGTCTGCAATCGATGGAAAGTTTTCTCCTGGTCCTTTGGCCGCTGAAACAGAAGCTGGTTCGGCGCACCTTCCAAGGAAAGCTCGCCCCAGGCAGAGCCGGAAATCTCCAGTTGGTTCCAGGGTTCGTCCGGCATCGTGAAGGTCACAGACTTGCCCGACAACGAATAGCAATCCCAATCAGGCAGTTGAAAATAGTCATTCCGGCCCGGCAGACGAGAGCGGTTGTAGACGCCCGGCCAGGTGGTTTCGCGAATTCCGTCAGTAGCCTTCCACCACCAGCGTTTCAAATCGTAGACGTCGTGAATCTCAACTTTACGCACTGACGTTTCGTTTGCATCGAGATATGGCGGCGGATCTCCCTCGCGATTCCAGCCATAACGCAGCCACCACTCGTCCCGCCAGATTTGGTCTTTGAGACTGCGCGTCAGCGAGGGAATTTGTCCGGGCGCGTTTCCTTTGGCGAGCGACGCAACATTCGCATTCGAGAGCATTCGATCGTAGATGCGAAGCTCATCGATATCCCCGCCGCGCGTAAAGTTGTAATCACTTTGTACCTGCATCGGACCGATCGTCCGGGAGTGTGGACCGAACTGGTCCAGGCCGGCATAAAGCACAGCTTGCTGATCCTGGTGCGCGGCCAACGTACCGTTCACATAAAAGCGAATGCCGCGCGTTTCATCCCAGGCCAGGGTGAGATAAACCCATTCATTGGGGTTTGGAAACGAAGGCATGACGTAGGAAACCCTGATGCGTGCCAGATTGATATCGGTGACAAAAGCGTCAAAGCCGCCCCGGCC
>Ga0070697_100000154_pt1 | contig 55469 bp, 51 predicted proteins | sample KBSK1501metaG_FD_65475 | JGI IMG/M metagenome (GOLD analysis project Ga0070697, IMG submission 65475) | Corn, switchgrass and miscanthus rhizosphere microbial communities from Kellogg Biological Station, Michigan, USA - KBS K1-50-1 metaG | ecosystem: Host-associated > Plants > Roots >... | reverse complement strand
GTGTTGCAGGTTCGCCTTCAGCCTGTCATGCGCTTCCAGGTTGTTGGGAGTGTAGGTGAGGACGATCTCTCCATCGCGGTTCAAGGTCACGCGATTGTTCGGATCGGGCAAGTCTTCAGACGTGAGCCAGAAATCCAGCGAATGCGACGCCATTAACTCCAGAGTAAACCCGGGAGCAATGGCGGGAGCGCCGGCGCGCAGAGTGATCGCGTCCAGCTTACCGACAAAAGAGATGTGGCCCATCGGATATTGCCAGTCCTTCGAGCCGAAATAGAAATCGTTTACTCCCAATGTCTTCTGGAAAACCGTGGGATTGGGGCACTTGGAAATGGCCATCAGCACTGAGTTGGTATGGCCCATATAATGGCGGCCCACGACGTCGGAACTGTTGGCTAATCCGTTTGGGTGCTTGTCATTGGAGGAGCGCAACAGCAGGGCAGCGGAATTGATGGCGCCACAAGCGACCACGACTACATCCGCTGAGTACGTTTGCTGGCTGCCGTCACGCTCCACGACCACGCCGCTTACTGTTCGGCCTGTAGGGTCCGTCTCCAGGCGCTTCACTAACGCATTGGTAAGTAGACTGACATTTGGATATCTGAGCGCCGGATCAATGCAGAGCACTTGCGAATCCGATTTGGCCCCAACCAAACAAGGGAAGCCATCGCAGGTGCTGCAACGAATGCAGGGGCTGGTGCGCGAATTCTTCTCATCGAGCCGTACACCCACGGGCACGTGAAAGGGATGCAGTCCTGCAAGCCGGAAATCTTCCGCGAGTTGCTGGATGCGCGGCTCATGGCTCACCGCCGGCCATGGATATGGCAAATTCGCCGGAGGCTCGGTCGGATCTTCGCCGCGGTTGCCATGTACCTGGTACAGATATTCCGCTTGAGTGTAATAAGGTTCGAGTTCGTCATAACTGATCGGCCATGCAGGGGACATTCCACCGTGATGCCGCAGTTCGCCGAAGTCCTGCTGCCGTAAACGGAACAACGCCGCGCCATAGAACTTTGTATTCCCACCGACGTAGTAGTTGGTGTGCGGATGGAGCTCCTTGCCGTCTTTGTCCCGCCAGAGCTCTTTAGTGTTGTACTTGGCGTCAACGTTAACGGCCTTGGGATTCCAGTTGTCCTTCTCGCGCGGCACGTAGTCACCGCGTTCGAGGATCAGGACTCGCTTTCCGGAGGGAGCCAGGTGATAGGCAAGCGTGCCGCCTCCGGCTCCCGTCCCGATGATGATCACGTCGAACTGATTAGCGTGGGTCACCGCAGTCTCCTCCGCTTAGTTGTGCATTGCGGCTATGGGTTGAGTTGAGCTGAGCGGCGCAGTCGCGAAGTTGACGCCAAAACGCCGGCACCAAATCGTTACCGCACGATACTTGTTCAAGTCGAGATCAGAAGACAGATCGTAGTTCTGGTCGCCAACGTTACCCTTCAACGAGCCGATCTCGACAAAGCCGGCCTTCTTGACCATGTCGCTGTCGGTCGCGTCGTTAGCGGCAACTAGATAGACATGAACATCGGGGCCGTTGGAGGTTTCGAAATTGGTGAAGCGGAGCACGCGTTTGCCGTCTGCGAGCTGATGGACAGTCGCACTCCCCATGCCTTTGTGCGCGACACCGTGGAAAGTCCCGGTTGCGAGCACGGTATCGGAAGCTGCCCGGCTACTCGCGGCTGTGGTCGGAAGGCCTTCGTTCACTTTTGCATTGAACCAGAGCCGTTCCGGTCGAAACGCCGCCCAGAGTGTGCCCAGAACTACCAGGGTTGAGATTCCATAAATGAGTTTACGTCGTTGCATTACACAACCTCCTTGAAAGTGAGTTTCTGATTGGAAAGTGCCGGGTAGTTGCATCGAAATATGCAGCGCTTTTCGTTGTCGTGGTGAGACTTGGCACAATAGACCCGTTGAGCGCCGCGAAAACGCAGATAGACTTCAGAGGCCAGCAGCATCCCGATGGGCGGAGCGGTGAAATAAATCCACAGGACGTCGAATGCCTTCGCAGGAAACGCCGAGGCGAACGTCCGCGCCGGATTCATGCTCATGCCGGAGAGGGGAGCCTCCAGGCTGATGTAGGTCGCAACCAAAGCTCCTGCAATAACGCCGGTAAATCGCGCCAGGCGCGCGGAATTCGAGATGTTCAGGACCATTGTCATCATCAGGAAAGAAATACCAAGTTCGGCGACAAAGGCGATGGCAGTGCCCCGGTTGCCGGGCCGGGTCATGGCATAACGCACATTGTCATTCATGATCGCCGAGCCCAGGATGCGCGATGCCAGCAGAACTCCAGCCGTGCCACCCATGAATTGCGCAGCTATATAGAAGAAGGCGTCCCAGGGCTCGATTTTGCCCAGCCGGAAGAATGTCAAGGTGATCGAAGGACTGAAGTGCGCGCCTGACTGCTTCCCCCACGGCGAATAGATCAAGCTGATTGCCGTCAACCCCATGGCGATCCCGGTCAGCATCCGTCGAACAAGAGCACTTCCGATTGCCTGCCGGACCAGCGAAGCAGGATGCTCCAGCAGAGCTACAAAGAAGCAGGCTGAGATCATGAACACTCCCAGTCCTGCGGCTTCGATGAGGTACTCGGGCCAGTGCGCACGCAGCGCTGAGAAGGCGGTTACCGACCGGCTGCGTTGTTCACTGACCTCGGATTCGAGTTGGACGGCCGTTTTCATTCGCGCTATGGGATTCCAAAGTTGCTGTTTGGTGACAAAGTGATTTGCGAATGAAACCGCGCGGAGGATAGGCGATGTAACCTTCGGAATGGCGTTGCATCTCATTAGGACTAAGTTTTGTATTAAGTAGCAATGGCCCGGTGTAGGCACTAGTCAAAGGGACGGAGAATCATGGAGATAAGCTGCAGTGAAGTTATTAACGGGATTTCGGGATATATTGACGGCGATCTGGATGCCGGCTTACGGCAAAGAATCCATGACCACTTGCAAGACTGCACCCATTGCACGGCGATCTATGACGGAACCCGCAATGTGATTGATTTGGTGTGCGACCAGCGGACCTTCACTTTGCCCGCAGGATTCAGTCAGCGCTTATATCAGAAGCTTACCCGCGGCTGAGCACGCAGATCACCATCAGGCTGCGAAGCGGGAGGCATTGGCACCACATGCCGGGCAGGTATGCATCTCGTGAACTACACCACGAAGAGCGGAATCCAATCGCGCAGCTTCCTCGCGGCTGCGGGGATCAAGCAGTTTCTCCGCATGTTCGTTCATGATGGCACCGCACTTGGGACAGATCATCGGTTTGCGATCACTCATGTTCCCTCCTTAATTTATTGCTACTCCAGTATTTATTGCTAACTCAGCGCGACATTCACCCGGCCGTAACGCAAGGTTTTTGCCATCCAGATCAGCTCCTTGAGGAACTTGTCGATCCGGCGGATGTAACTCTGATCCAGCAACGCGCCGCTAGCGTCGAATACCTTATGGACATTCGAAAAATTCACGTCCCAGAAGATGTTGGCCAGACCAAGTTCTCTTAGCACCGGCAGCAAGTTCTCAACAACGCGGGTTCCACCCCAGGGGCCGGCAGAAACTCCCACTAGTCCAGCCGCTTTGTGAATGTACTCCTTGAGGCAACTATCCAATACATGTTTCAGCATCCCGCTGTAGCCGTGGTTGTACTCTGGGGCAACGATCACCACGGCATCGGCGCGGTCCATCTTTGCCGAGAAGGCGGGATCCTTGATCGCTTCGCCCGCGTCGTTTGAAGGAGGCGGCATCTGGGCGAAGTCGATCAGCTCAGTTTGTACGCCCGGACGCTTCTCCAGTTCCGCCGTCATGAGGGCGGCAACCGGCAGGCTCATGCAGCCCTGTCGCACGGTCCCGAGGATTACCGGAATGAATAGCGGCTGTTCCGACGTCATGCGGTCTCCTTGATGTTCCGCAGTCCTTACTATTGTGCTTCCTGTCCTGCGGCGGCGTGGCGGGTCCAATTGCCGCCCCAGCCGGGTGCCAGAGCGTCGCGCATTTTCAGGCGGGCCCGTGACAGGCGGGTCTTCACATTGGCCTTACTGATTCCCAGCGCCGCGGCGGTTTCATCGATCCTGAACTGCTGCACGTCGCGGAGCACGAACACCGACCGATATTTCTCCGGCAGCGCCTCGAGTGCTTCACGAATAGCCTGTCGCAGTTCCTTCGTCTCAAGCGCTTCTAACGGTATCGCGCGCCAATCGGCAAAGTCCTGGGGAATGTAATCGCCGTCTTCCGTGCGTTGCTTCTCATCCAGCGAGTTATGCAGATAGGTGCGGCCCTTGCGGATTTTCATGCGCGCCTCGTTAATTGTGATCTGGATGAGCCAGGTGGAGAACTTCGCCTCGCCGCGGAAACGGGATACGTTCTTGAAAGCCTTGAGCACGGCTTCCTGCGCAACCTCCTCGGCATCCGCTTCGTTCCCAACGATGCCCAGGGCTGCCAAAAAGACCGCGCGTTCCCAGGGACGAACTAATTCGTAGAAGAGTTCGGTTTCGCCACCTTGCACCCGGCGCAGCACTTCCCGTTCACTCAGTTCACTTTGACATTGAGTTGCCATTTTTGCACCTCACACAAGGGGCTTTCGACCTCGCGCTACAACAATAACCTCAACCGGCAGATTCCGGGTTGAGCTGGAACGCCAGAAACGGCGAACAGTTCGTCAGGCTCACGTTGCGCGTTAGCAGTTCGCGCATCAGCTCTTGTCCTTGCAAATCGCTGAATGAAACGCTTCCGCAGTCGATGGTGAGCGGCTGACCCTCTGCCAGTGTCGTCTCACACAGGCGTCTCAGTTCTTCCACCCACACTCCGGAAAGTTTTCCTTCCAGAAGAAGAGTGGTGCCGCCGGTTGAGTTCAGTTTTGAAATCCTGAGCATCGTGACTGTTCCCCGCTTCGTATGGGATAAAGGCACGGGACCTGCCACAGTGTGGACAGCGGCACCACGGCGAGCTATGTGGGAGAATCAGCGAGAGTTACATCGAAAGACGGGTTCGGAGGACAGCTCAGGCGCTCACCAGATTTCGTGGAATCGAGCCAGAGGGGACTGTGGCCACGATATCTCGTGTTCTGATTTCGTAGGCAACTACTAAGCTTCGTGAGTTGCGCGGGAGATGCCTAGCTTCTTCATCCGGCTGCGCAGGGTATTGGGATGGAGATCAAGAATCTTAGCGGCGCCGTTTGGGCCGTCGATTACACCGGCGGTCTTCTTCAACACTGACAGGATGTACTGCTTTTCGACCTCCTCAAGCCTGGCCATGCCGAATTCGTGATCCGTTGTCGTCCGCTGGTCTAAGCCAACGCCGCCGGTTTCGGCAGCCACCAAGTGTGGCCGCTCGATGGGGAGAAGATCGGGTCCCAGCTGCAGGAGCGGACCTTGGCAGAGTGCCACTCCGCGTTCGATGACGTTCTGCAATTCGCGTATATTCCCCGGCCAGGAGTAACGCTGCAGCAGGTCCATCGTTTGTTGCGATACCCCCTGTATCTGCTTGCCGCACTTCTTCGAGAAGCGGCCGAGGAAGAATAGAACCAGGGCGGGAATATCGCTGCGGCGGTCCCGCAGCGGAGGCACGCCGAGAGGCAGTACATTCAAGCGATAGAACAAATCGGAGCGGAACCGTCCTGCCTTCACTTCCTCCGGCAAATAACGATTGCTGGCGGCGATGATCCGCACATCGACCTTGATTGTCCGCCCGCTGCCTACCGGCTCAAACTCCTGTTCCTGCACCACCCGCAGCAGTTTGACTTGCGTGTCCAGTGGAAGCTCACCAATCTCGTCGAGGAACAGAGTCCCACCGTTTGCGAGTTCGAACCTGCCGATGCGCCGTTCCAGTGCGCCGGTGAATGCTCCCTTGACGTGGCCGAAGAGTTCGCTTTCCACTAGTCCCGCGGGAATCGCCCCGCAATTCACCTTGACCAGCGGACGGCCCTGTCGCCGGCTGCGGCTGTGCAGCGCGCGCGCAATCAGTTCCTTGCCGGTTCCCGTCTCTCCATGAATGAGTACCGTACTGTCGGTGCCGGCTATGCGCTCGACCTTACCTAAGAGCTCCATCAACGCGGGACTCTTTCCGACCATCTCGTCAAAGTTGTGCTCGTTGCGAATTTCTTCCTGCAGGTAGACGTTCTCCGCCTCCAGTTTCTTCTGCAGTCCCTGCACCTGCTCGAGGGCAGCCTGAAGTTCTCGTTCTGCCTTCTGGCGCTTTAGTTCCGCTGCGGCCCGGGCGGCAAATATCCTGACCAGGTCAATGGCGTGAGGATCGCGGGCCATGGGTTTGTCGTCAAGAATGGCGATGTGCCCGATCACCCGGCTCTCGCGGTCAATCATAGGGACGCCCAGATAGCTTTGCGCACCCCAGTCAACCAGGCCGGTGTCTCGCGGAAACAACGATTGCAGGCTATCCGCATAGTGACAGACTTCGCCATTCAGCACCTTCATGCAAGGTGTGTCGGCGATATCAAACTCGAAATTCTCTCCGAAGCCGTCTCCCTTCCAGAAGGCCAGCGCCCGCGCGTGCTTCTGATCGGCACAGTCGGTAACGAAGGCGTAACGAACCCGCAGGGCGCTCGCCATGTGGCGTACCAACGAAGGAAAGAAATCGCTTCCGGTGGCCGAGGCAGTGCCGACGACAATATTCCGAAATGTTTCTTCCGCCAGATGACGTTCGGTGACGTCGTGGACGAGTCCGATGACTCCGACAATCTTGCCTTGAGCGTCGCGATGAGGCGCGAAGATGCATGACTCCCAGACATCCCGCCCGTCCGCCGAATGGCTCGGAACAAGAATGTCGTGGGCGTGCACCACCTCTCCTTGCAGAGCTCGTTGCAGCAACTCTACAAATCCGAAAGTTCTCAACCGCGGAAACACTTCGGGAGCAACCTTGCCAAGGACCTCGGCCTCGGACTTTCCGGTCAACTTTTGCATGAACGGATTGAACAGCTGGTAACGGAGTTCCGTGTCGTAGAGGATGATGCCCTGTGCGGCCCCCTGGATGATCTCCTCAGCGAGCTGGTTGACGTCGCCAAGCGTGCTTCCGATGTTCTTGTGTTCGGTGATGGAAATTGGAGGCTGCATTGGCTGTAGAGTCCCCCACTCTGCGAGCCGCGATACCGGCGTGAACCCCGCCCCAGCGCGATGCGCAATATGGTATCAGAGCGGGAATTTCAGACGCACTGGAGAATTTTCCCCGCGCTTTTGTCCCTCACAATTGTAACCTCCCACACCTTTCTGAATCCTACAGCGCGACGTGAATACCTGGGCGGCACAGGAGACAGATTCTGAACCGGCTGGCGAATCGTTATCGACTTAAACGCACGCAACCCGAGGACATCCACGTTACTTCAAGCATAAGGACAAAAGGAATGACCATTCATCGCCATCTGCAGCAGATCATTCTTGCTCTACTCGTGATGTTCGCCATGTCGGCGTTCGCGGCGGACGAGCATACTTCCACGCAGTTTCAGGGAGCGAAGGCCAACAAGGGGACCGTCACCCACAGCACTCGCGACGGCAAGAGTGTGCTCACGCTTTCGGACGATTTCGTTGTGCCCGATACTCCCGATCCGCACTGGCAGTTGATCGACTCCGAAGGCAACGTCTATCTTCTCGATCGGCTGAAAACTAAAAACCTTCCCAACACCTTCAAGAAGGAAATCACCGTTCCGAGCTACGTGAAAGACGTAGTGAAAGTGCAGATCTGGTGCGCCTTCGCAGAGACGAACCTTGGCGCAGCCAGCTTCAGCTCGCCGGTGAAGTAAACCTCCACCTGAGGGGAGCAGCGGGATCCGAACCCGGATCCCCTCCATAGATATCGAAAGGCAGAAATACTATGCACAAGAGAACTTGCAAACTCCGGGGACTGGCGCTCGTCATGTTTCTTCTGCCCAGCTCAATCTGGGCCGGCGCACAGACGATCGACAAGAAGACCCTTAGCCTGGCCGGCGCCGAGCAGGTGATTGCCGCCGCCAAAGATCAGGCTCATAGACTCAACGCACCAGGCGGGGTGATTGCCGTAGTCGATGATGGCGGCAATCTGATGGCTTTGGAAAGGCTCGACGGTACCTTCGCGGCGGGCGCGAATGTTTCGATTGGCAAGGCAAGAACTGCCGTCCAATTCAAGAAACCGACTCGTTTCTTCGAGGAGCTGATTAACTCAAGCGGCAAAGGCCGCACGGTAATGGCGGCGTTGAACGATTTCACGCCTCTGATTGGCGGTATTCCAATCATGGTCGATAACCAGATCGTGGGTGGCGTCGGAGTAAGCGGCGCTGCGAGCGCTCAACAGGATGAAGAACTGGCGATTGCGGGAGCGAATGCGCTGACGACTCAGGCAAAGGCCAGTGCAGGTGATCCTCCAGCCGAAGTCTCTTACTTCGAGAAGAGCAAAGTGGACACCGCATTTGCCCAGGGCAGCGTATTGCTTGACGGCAGCAGCGGACGAAACTACATGGTGCACGCCAGCCGGCGTGAGAAGCCCGGTCAAGCGGAAGTCCACACCAGGGATGCCGACGTGATCTATGTGTTGCAGGGTACAGCCAAGTTCATCACTGGCGGCGAAATCGTCGACGGTAAACGTATCGCCGACGACGAAATTCGTGGCTCCAGCATTCACGGTGGTGAAAGCCGCCAGATAGCCCAAGGCAATGTAATCGTAGTTCCCAACGGAGTCCCGCACCAGTTTCTGGAAGTCACCAACCCACTTCTCTATTACGTCGTGAAAGTTCGCTGACAGGACATTGACATGCAGAAGCTGACAAGGCGGTGGAGAGGGATCGCAATTCTGGCGGTGACTCTGGTTGTGGGCTTGCTGGAAGCGCCAGGCCAGTCGGTTCAGGATCCGCCCTTCGGCCGTCCAGATGCCGTGATTGATCTGGCGACGCGCGATGGCGCACAAGCGGTGAGCGGCCAGTGGCGTTACCACGACGTGAAGATCATAGAAACTGATTTTCGTGGGCCTGGAGCAGACCTGAAACCGAGTGGCGTCCCGAATAAGACCTACGACTACACTCCACACGCCGGCACTGCCGATTTCGACGATTCGCAGTGGGAGCGGATTGATCCCACTACGCTCGACCAGCGCCGTTCGACGGGGAAGGTGTGTTTCGCCTGGTATCGCATCAGTCTCACTATTCCGGCAAAATTGGGGAATTTCGACACAGCCGGCTCGACAGTTGCGTTCGAAATCGTCATCGATGATTACGCGGAGATCTGGGTGGATGGCAAACTGCCGCGTGTGCTGGGACAACCCGGCGGGCAGGTGATCAAGGGGTTCAATGCGCCAAATCGCGTGGTCATCGCCAGAGATGTGCGGCCAGGTCAGAAGATTCAAATTGCGGTGTTCGGCATGAATGGTCCCATTTCCTACAGCCCCCAGAATTTTATCTGGATCAAGTCCGCCACCCTCGACTTCTATAAATCACCCAAGGTGGTCCTGAGCGAAACGCCCGCGCAGATCATTCGTAATAAGGCTGAACTGGATGAGATCGTTCCAGCGAATGCGAGAATCGAAAAGTTGGCCGGAGGATTTCTATTCACCGAAGGTCCTGTCTGGGTGCCGCGAAGCGAGGACTCCGAGGGATATCTTTTGTTCAGCGATCCCAATAACAACCTTATTTATCGCTGGACGCCTGACGGACAGCTTTCTGTGTTCATGACCAAGAGCGGCTACCGCGGCATCGACATCGGCGAGTACGGACAACCCGGTTCCAACGGTCTTACTCTCGACCCCGAAGGCCGCCTCACCATCAACCAGCACGGTAATCGGCGTGTCGTACGCATGGAGAAGAATGGTCAGTTCACGGTTCTGGCCGATCGGTATGACGGTAGGCGCCTGAACAGCCCCAATGACCTTGTGTACAAGTCGGATGGAGCGCTCTACTTTACCGATCCTCCATTTGGTCTGCCCAAGTTCTTCGACGACCCGCGGAAAGAATTGCCGTACAGTGGAGTGTTCCGCGTCTCGCCCGATGGCAAACAGGTACAGTTGCTCACGAACGATTTGAAAGGTCCCAATGGACTAGCCTTTTCGCCTGACGAGAAATATTTCTACGTAGACAATTGGGACGTTCAGAAAAAGGTCGTCATGCGATACGAGGTGAATGCGGACGGAAGCCTATCGAACGGAAAAGTGTTTTTCGACATGACCTCGGCCGAAGGCGAAGACGCTCTGGATGGGCTGAAAGTGGATCAAAAGGGAAATGTGTATGTCTCCGGGCCAGGCGGGCTGTGGATCATTTCTCCGGAAGGCGAGCACTTGGGTACGATCGTCGCTCCGGAACATCCACACAATTTTGCCTGGGGAGACGATGACGGCAAAACTCTTTACCTGTGCGCGCGAACCGGGCTGTATCGCGTCAGGCTGAAAATCCCAGGCATTCGACCGAAAAACCGGCCTATTGTAATAGCGGTTAAACAGATTTCATCCGATTGACCCGGTCCATAAACCTGAGCCGATGATACAACAGGGGAGCGTTTCTAACTACGATCCTCACAGGCAAAATAGCCCCATACACGGCACTCTGAAACTAAGGTGCTTTTGATAATAGACGCGCTACTGCAGGGCCGAAAGGAGGGCTTTCTTCCAGCGATTCGTGTCGATTGCCCAGCACACCTTGGCATTGCATCCCCTGTCCAGGACGGATGCCCAAACCGATTGATTCCGGTCATCGCCTGCCACGTTAAGGCGATCCACAACCGTCATGCCTCGCGTCAACTCACTGTGAGTCTCTACCTCTACATAGTGCGCGCTCCACTGAATTCCAACAGTCGGATCGAGGGCAATCGACATTGCAATCGGATCCGGCAGTGAGATGCCGTCTTCTCCGGTCTGCTCCATGTAAGCTTGCCGCGCCCGGCTGTTGCACTCGACAGCAAAGCGGGCAAGTTCGCTATTCAGTCTTTGCACTTGGGTTATAGCGCTCTCGTGCAGGACTGCTTCTCCGCGGGAGAGGTGCCAGCCGACCAATTCCACTGGCAAACCGCTGAGCAGGACGATGCGGGCAGCCTCAGGATCGACCCAGATGTTGTATTCGGCAGCCGGCGTCACATTTCCTTCACAGCAAGGAGCGCCTCCCATGACAACGCAACGGCCAACTTTGGTGGCAATGCCTGGGTTTCTTGCCAGCGCGAGGGCAACATTGGTGAGTGGACCCAAGGTAACAAGCACGAGTCCGGGGTTCGCTTCGATTGTCTCGATCATCGCCTCGACAGCGTGCGACTTAGCGGCGGACCGAGGGGGCGGAGGATAATTGTGATCTCCGAGTCCGTCACGACCATGAAACCAGGTCGCATTCTGATGGTCGCGTAGCAGTGGCTTTTCCGCGCCTGCATGGACCGGGACATTCGCTCCACAGAGTTCAACTGTATAGAGCGCGTTGCGAGTGGCCTGTTGGACTTCGACGTTTCCAGCGACGGTGGTAATGGCGGCTACACGAACTTCGGGTGCGCGAAGCGCCATGATGAGCGCGACGGCATCATCGGAGGCAACATCAGTATCGATCAGGAAGGTACGCACGACCCGCGTAGCATAACAAATTAGCTATCGATAATTGACTTCTATCGCGAACAGCCTGCTCGTCGTCCACTACGGCTGGGAATACGTCGAGCGTTTGAGAAACTCTCCCGCACCCGGACGCCCAAGGAACTTATCGTCTTCAACAATTACCTGTCCGCGCGACAGCACCGCGTAGGGCATACCGGTTACCTGAATACCTTCGAACATCGAATAATCGACCCGCATATGATGGTTCTTCGCACTGATGGTGTGACTGCGATCAGGGTCAAAAATCACCAAATCGGCGTCACTCCCCACCGCGATCGTACCCTTGCGCGGATACAATCCAAAAAGCTTCGCAGGAGTAGTGGAAACCAGTTCCACAAAGCGGTTCACACTGAACCGGCCCTTGGCTACGCCACCGGAATAGATCAGGCTCATGCGGTGCTCAATTCCCGGGCCACCGTTGGGAATCTTAGTGAAATCATCGCGTCCCAATTCCTTCTGCTCCTTGAAGCAAAACGGGCAGTGATCGGTTGAAACCACCTGGAGGTGATCCCGCTTCAGTCCATTCCAGAGCTTTTCCTGGTGCCACTTCTCGCGCAACGGGGGTGTAAAGACATACTTCGCTCCTTCGAACCCCGGCACATCGAAGTTCTCAATAGAAAGATAGAGATACTGCGGGCAAGTTTCAGCGTAAACGGGAAGCCCGCGATCGCGAGCCTCGCGAACTTTTTCCAGAGCCTCATTGCAGCTCAAATGAACGATATAGACGGGCGATCCCGCCATCTCCGCCAGCGCAATCGCGCGGCCCGTCGCTTCGGCTTCCGCGGTTGTGGGCCGAGTCAAGGCGTGATATTTCGGCGCCTTTTTCCCTTCCGCCAAAGCTTGCTGTACGATCACGTCAATCGCACCGCCGTTTTCAGCGTGCATGCAAACCAGTCCGCCGTTCTGCCCTGTCGCGCGGAGGGCTTTGAAGATGCTGGCATCGTCCAGCATGAACACCCCGGGATACGCCATGAACAGCTTGAAACTGGTGACACCCTCGCGTACCAGCGCATTCATCTCGTCCAACTGGGCGTCCGCCAAATCCGTGATGATGCAATGAAAGGAATAGTCGGAAACCGCCTTGGCGGCTGCTTTTTGCATCCAGGTATCGAAAGCCGTTCTCAAGGTTTGACCCTTGTACTGGATCGCAAAGTCGATCAAGGTCGTTGTCCCACCGAAAGCCGCAGCCCGCGTACCGGTCTCGAAATCGTCGGCGCTGGTTGTCCCCCCGAAGGGCATATCAAGGTGCGTGTGCACATCGATTCCGCCGGGGAAAACATACTTCCCCGCTGCATCAATGATCTTTCCGGCGTTGTCACGAGGGAGGCTCTGTCCAATTGCGGAGATTTTGCCCTGGTTGATGGCGATGTCGCTGGCGTAGGTATCCGTTGCGGTAACCACGCGTCCGTTTACGATGATGGTATCAAAGCCCATGGCTGTGTTCTCTCCTCCGGGCAGAGCACAAATTTTATGCTACACTGCCCGACCTAAAGACATCGATTTCCGGTTTACAAGGCGTAGGAGGCGACATGCGGTTCGGCATCACCATCAAGCCCGACATGCCGGTGGAGCGCATCGTTGCCCTCACGCGCCAAGCGGAAGATGCCGGTTTTGAATACGGCTGGATCTTCGATTCCCACGTTTTGTGGCTGGAGCCGTATCCCCTGCTGACGTTGATGGCCAGCAACACGAAGAGCATGCGTCTCGGCACTTGCGTTACGAACCCAGCGGTTCGCGACATTACGGTAACTTCCAGTCTGTTCGCTACTCTTAACCTGATTTCCGGAGGGCGAATGCAACTCGGCATTGGCCGGGGAGATAGTTCGCGGCGAGTGCTGGGTAAGAAGCCGGTCGGAGCGGGCGATCTGGAGCGTGCCGTGAAGGCCTTTCGCGAGTTAACCGCGGGACATGAAATCGATTATGAAGGCCAGCCTACCCGCCTTTCCTGGGCGGGTGGTTCTCCTCCGGTATGGGTTGCCGGATACGGCCCCAAGGTGCTGGAGATGGCGGGACGGCTGGCAGACGGGGTCATTTTGCAGTTCGCTGATCCGGACCTGATCGAGTGGTCCCTGAGTTTCGTGCGGCAGGGTGCGGAAGCTGCAGGGCGCGACCAGCAGGATATCGAAGTCATGGCTGCCGCGCCGGTGTGGATTTCCGACGATCTGGAAGTCGCCCGCAAACGGGTACGCTGGTTTCCGGCGCTAGTTTCCAACCACGTCGTCGACCTGCTCTCGCGTTACAAGCCGGAGGAACTCCCTCCCGCCCTGACCTCGTATGTTAGCAATCGCGGCGGCTACGACTACCAGCAGCATTGCGAGGTCGACAGCAGCAACTCCAAGTTCGTTGCCGATGAAGTTGTGGATCGCTTTTGTCTGGTCGGTCCGGCCGAAGCGCATCGGCAAAAACTCCGAAAACTTTCCAGTGGGGGCGTAACGCAGTTCAATGTGTACCTGATGTGTGGTGAGGAAGAGGACACGCTGGAGAAGTACAAGAAGGAAGTTTTGCCGGCTTTTGCTGCAGGCGCGTAGCTAATTCGAACCGGATTCGTTTATCCTCCGTCGATGGAACCGATCATCAAAGGTGCTATCCCCGTTCTACCCGCCGCCGACACCACAGAGTCGTTGAAATGGTGGACGGACGTCTGCGGCTTCAAGGAGACTTTTCGCGACGCCACGCCTCCGACCTATGCCGGTATCAACCGCGGTGACGCCTACCTGCACATCGCTGGAATGGACGACAAGGCGCTCGCAAGGAAGGTCGGCGACCAGACAATGGTGCGACTCGCCGTAGAGGGTATTGAAAGCATGTATGCCGAATTCCAGGAGCGTGGCGGCAAGGTGCATCCCAACGGTCCGTTGCAGACCAAGCCCTGGGGTACAAGAGAGTTCGGTGCGATTGACCCGAACGGCGTGTGCGTAACGTTCCAGGAATGACGCGTGTTGTCCTACCTGATCCCTGGTGCTTGAAACTTCATCAATCCATAGTAAACGCCAAACGAAACCGTAAATCCCACGAACCAGGAATAGTCGTACAGAGTCCGCATTGATGGAACCACCAACCCTACCAGCGCAGTGCCAGCGCCCAACCCCAGTGCGGCCAGCGCCAGCCAGTTGAATCCACCTGAATATTCGTAAGCCCCATTGCGCAGGTAGAGGTCGTCAACCAACAGCGTTCGCCGACGCACCACGAAATAGTCGCAGATTATGATGCCCGCTACCGGGCCCAGGAACGCCGCATAGCCGCCCAGCCAACCGAGAATAAATGTCTTGTAGTTTGCCAACAGCTTCCACGGCATCAGCGCGATCCCCATGAAACAAGTAATCACCCCGCCCATCCGGAAGCTGATTTTCCTGGGCCACAGGTTGGAAAAGTCGTTCGCGGGTGAAACTACGTTCGCGCCAATATTTACGTTCAGAGTCGCCAGCAGGATTGCCAGCAGCGAAATCACCACGGCCACAGGCGAATGAAAACGGCTGAGTAGTTGTACCGGATCCCAGATCGCCGTACCGTAGATCACGATGGTCGCCGAGGTCACCAGAATTCCGATCAGAGAATACAGCGTCATAGTTGTCGGCAGGGCGAGCGCCTGACCAATCATCTGCTGCCGCTGGCTGCGGGCAAAGCGTGTGAAGTCAGGAATGTTGAGAGACACAGTCGCCCAGAAGCCGACCGTGCCATTAAGGGCCGGGATGAGGAATTTCATAAAATCCGAAAAGCTGCTGAACCGCGACGGCGCCGAGAGCATGGGGCCGAATCCGCCTGCGCTGTGGTACGCCCACCCCAGCAGGAGTAACCCCACGCCCAATAACACCGGCGCACTAATGCCTTGGAGAAAACGGATGTACTCGATGCCCTTCAGAATGACGGCCAGATTGATAAGCCAGAACGCCAGAAAGCAGACTACGGCGCCGTAGGCGAACCGTCCCCATCCGGGAGCCAAGGTTGCCATGAGGGTATTTATGGCTTCGCCGCCGATCCATGTCTGTATCCCAAACCAGCCACACGCAACCAGGGCGCGCAAAATCGCAGCCACGTTAGCTCCCAAGACTCCGAATGACGCGCGAGCCAACACGGGAAAAGGTATTCCGTAGCGCGCTCCCGGATGAGAGTTCAGGAGCATCGGAATCAGGACGATGGCGTTCCCGAGAAACACGGTCGCTACCGCCTGTTTCCAGTTCATTCCCCCTTGGATCAGGGCTGCGGCCAACATATACGTGAGAATGTTGACCGACATCGATACCCACAGGGCTGCGAAATTGTAGGTGCCCCATGTACGGCGTTCGCTGGTAGCAGGCGCAAGGTCCGGATTGTAGAGGGGACTCGATTCGATGCGAGAATGCAGAGACTGTTGAGGTACGCTCATTGGAATCTTTGTCCCGGCGTTGGAGAGCAAACAACAACTTCAGTCGGCAGCGGCAGATCGTCCGGTCTGCGCCGTCAGCGGATCATATGTATCGGGCCGACGGTCGCGGAAAAACTGCCAGACTTTCCTCACTTCCTGGATCTCATCCAGGTCCAGATCGGCAACTAGTACTTCGTCTTTGTCACGACTCGCCTGGGCGATGATCTTGCCGCGCGGATTACAGAAATAGCTCTTGCCGTAGAACTCACCGATGCTCCAAGGCTTCTCCGTGCCTACGCGATTGATTGCACCCACGAAATATCCATTTGCGACGGCATGCGCGGGCTGCTCCAACTCCCAAAGATACTCAGAGAGTCCGGCGACCGTAGCCGACGGATTGAACACGATCTCTGCCCCGTTCAGCCCCAGGATGCGCGCGCCCTCTGGAAAATGGCGGTCGTAGCAGATATAAACGCCGACGCGAGCGTACTTGGTCTGAAATACGGTGTATCCAAGGTTCCCCGGCGTAAAATAGAACTTTTCCCAGAATCCGGGATGGCAGTGGGGAATGTGGTGTTTGCGATATTTGCCAAGATAAGTGCCGTCGGCGTCGATCACTGCTGCGGTATTGAAATACACCCCCGGCATTTCCTCCTCGTAGACGGGGACCACAATCACCATGCGGTGCTTGGCGGCAATCTTCTGCATCAGCTTGGTGGTGGGCCCTTCCGGGACCGGCTCCGTAAGTTCGTACCAGCGAATGTTCTGCTCTGCGCAAAAGTACGGCCCGTAGAACAGCTCCTGCAAACAGAGCACCTTCACCTTCTTTCGTGCGGCCTGCTCGATCAGCTTGAGGTGCTTGTCGATCATGGCCTTCTTGATGGCAGGCAACGAACGGTCGCTCTCCAGCACATTCCTGGCCTGGATAAGGCCACAGCGCACATTCCGGGACATGGAGGCACCTCCGAAGGAGGCAAATATACCAGACCTACAGCTCTCTGAGTGCATCTGTAACGTATCCCATTCAGGTGATAAAGGGCGCCGGCAGTGAAAAAATGAAACCTAGACTTCGGCCTGTCCCAGGAATACATTGCTGGTCGAATCACGGGCCACTCGGGAGTTGTCCACATCACAGCGAACCGGCTTGGCGGGCGACGCGGATCACTGTACTTGGAACTTGCCGAGCAGCTGAATAAATGTATCGCCGTCGGCATCGCGAACATCTGGCTTGGGGTAGGAGGCGCATCATGATCCTGGGAATGACGACATCGACTTTTGCGCTTGTCCACGTGTTGTTGAGCCTGGTGGGGATCGGCTCAGGATTAATCGTCGTATTCGGGCTGCTCACCGGCAAGCGGCTCGACGGCTGGACTGCGCTCTTTCTGGTGACAACGGTCGCGACGAGCGTAACCGGCTTCTTCTTTCCGTTCGAGCACCTTTTGCCGTCCCATAAAGTCGGGATCGTGTCGCTGGTCGTGCTCGCGGTTGCGATCCTGGCACGGTATGTGTTTCATCTTGCCGGGGCGTGGCGTCGGACATACGTGGTCAGCGCCGTGATTGCCCTCTACTTCAACGTGTTCGTTGCAGTCGTGCAGGCGTTCCTGAAAGTGCCGGCCTTGAACGCATTGGCTCCGAGGCAGAAAGAGCCGCCATTCCTGGTCGCGCAACTTGTTGTATTGGCGCTGTTCATCGTGCTTGGAATTCTGGCGGTGAAAAGATTTCACAACGATCTCGTCCATGTGGCCGCACGCGCGGCTTGATTGTCGCACTTCTGGCTCGCCGGTTTAGATGGACAAGATCCCGCCGGCGACAATTCCCTGGCTACTTAGGCAACTTCTTCCACTCCACTAACCCGAATTAAAGGAGAATTTCTTATGCCTACAATCACGACAAGAGACGGTACGCAGATCTATTACAACGACTGGGGCACAGGACAGCCGGTAGTGTTCAGCCATGGCTGGCCGCTAAGTGCGGACGCCTTTGAAGATCAGATGTTCCTTCTGGCTTCACGCGGATACCGCTGCATCGCGCACGACCGCCGCGGCCACGGCCGATCAAGCCAGCCCTGGAATGGCAATGACATGGATACCTACGCCGACGATTTGGCGGCGCTGGTCGAGGCGCTCGACCTGAAGAACGCGATCCACGTCGGCCACTCTACAGGCGGAGGCGAAGTCGCTCGCTACATCGGCCGCCACGGCACAAAGCGTGTGGCCAAGGCTGTGCTCATCAGCGCAGTTCCGCCGCTGATGCTAAAGACGCCGGCTAATCCGGGCGGCTTGCCGAAAGAGGTATTCGACCAACTTCGCAACGCCGTTGTCACCGATCGTGCGCAATTCTTCAAGGACCTGAGTGCTCCGTTTTATGGCGCGAACCGGCCGGGAGCCAAAGTCTCGCAAGGCCTGCGCGACTCCTTCTGGCTGCAGGGAATGATGGCGGGGTTCCCGGCCGCATACTTCTGCATTAAAGCATTCTCCGAGACGGATCAAACCGAGGATCTGAAGAAGTTCGATGTGCCCACGCTCATCATTCATGGCGATGACGATCAGATTGTGCCGATCGGCGCTTCGGCCCTTCTTTCGTCCAAAATTGTCAAGGGAGCCACGCTGAAAATCTATCCCGGGGCGCCGCACGGCCTGTGCTCGACTCTTAAGGATAAGGTCAACGCGGATCTGCTTGAGTTTATCCGGCGCAGTGCACAAGCTGCGGCGTGATTGGTCGGAAGGGTCGATCGCCAGGAGCAAGTGGTAGGAGTGTGTTTAGAGCATGAATATGGAACAAGCCGCGGTCTCACAGCTGTCCCAGTGGGAAAGTTTCTATGTCATCGTCGGCTCGTCGGCCGGAGCGCTGACTGGACTGCAGTTCGTCGTGATCGCTCTGATCGCTGACTCGGAAGCGACGGCCGGCATGCTGGAGATTCGCGCCTTCGGCACGCCCACCGTCGTGCACTTCTGCGCAGTTCTGCTCGTCTCGGCAGTTCTTAGCGCGCCGTGGCACGCGCTCTCCAGCGCCGGTCTTGTCCTGGACGCTTGCGGAGCTGGGGGAGTCGCCTACGCAATCACGGTGATCAGGCACGCGCGCAGGCAGACAGGGTATGCTCCAGATGCCGAAGACTGGTTCTGGTACGCCGCACTTCCCGTGGTTGCCTACGGAACCTTACTAACGGCAGCGATTCTGCTCGGTGGCCATCCAACGTCGTCTCTGTTTGTGATCGCTGCGATCTCGCTCGTACTGTTGTTTCTAGGGATTCACAATGCCTGGGACACGGTCACCTACGTTGCTGTGCAGCGCCCGCTAGAGCGAGAGCGGGAAGAAAAGTAAAGCGGTGGCTATTCTGACATGAGGAGATTTTCATGAAGCGAGCATTGAAACGCTACTTAAGCTGCGCCATCTTCAGCCTACCGTTTCTCTCCACCCCATTCTTTCCCAGCAAACCAGCAAGCCCCCCAGGCACGACCATCGCCTCTCGTGACGCAGACGTCGATGGCGTTAAGTTGCACTACATGATTGCTGGCCACGGCACGCCGCTCATTCTATTGCACGGGTACGCGGAGACCTCGCTCATGTGGAAACCGGTCATCCCTCTGCTGGCTGAACGATTTATGGTGATCGCACCCGACCTTCCCGGCATCGGTGACTCCGCCATCCCAGCGGATGGCCTGGACATGAAGACCGCCGCAATCCGCATCCATGCGTTTGCCCGCTCACTCGGCGTCCAAAAAGCGGAGGTCGTGGGGCACGACATCGGCCTTATGGTCGCTTATGCCTATGCTGCGCAATTCCCGGCGGAAGTACAGAAACTGGTTGTGATGGATGCTTTCCTCCCGGGCGTCAGTGGATGGGAAGCCATCTACAACAATCCCAACCTCTGGCACTTCCGCTTTCACGGCCCGACTCCGGAAGCCCTGGTGCAAGGTCGTGAGCGCATTTATTTCGAGTACTTCTGGAACGACCTCGCAGCCGACAAGACACGGTCGCTTCCTGAGGCGGATCGCAAAGCCTACACAACAGCCTATTCCCGTCCTGGACGCATGCGCGCCGGGTGGGCTTACTTCGCCTCATTCCAGCAAGCCGCAAAGGATTTCGCCCAACTCTCCAAATCCAAACTCACCATGCCCGTGCTGGCGATTGGCGGCGAGAAATCGCTCGGGAATGCGCTCGGAGAACAAATGAAATTAGTTGCATCCGATGTCACCGTCGTAGTGCTGAAAGACACCGGGCACTGGGTGCTCGAGGAGCGGCCGAAAGAGACTACAGAAGCGCTGAAAAACTTTCTGTGAGGTTCAACCTACGGCTTCAAACTGAAAGGGCGCTATGTTCAAGAGATTAGTGGTCGCCACATCGATCCTTGTTGCCGCATCCGCCGCCATCGCACAATCCCTTCCTGAGATGCGGATGACGCCGGCGGAAATCAGAAAGAGCGCGCTTGGCCGCAATCGGATCGGGAGTTCCGGCCTAGCGGGAGTTCACACGAAAGTGCTTTTCGGTGATCCGACGAAGGCTGGGTTTTACACGATTCTGCTGTTCGTGCCTGCTCACACCACGATCCAGGCGCACTCCCATAAAGACGATCGCATGGCAGTTGTAGTTTCTGGCGAATGGCATTTTGGCTACGGCGATCATTTCGATGCGCAGTCGCTGAAGACACTTACGCCAGGCAGCGTGTACTCGGAGCCGGGCGGGGTCAGCCACAATCATTTTGCGCGGACGGATACTGACGCCGTGATTGTAGAGATTTCCGGGTACGGTCCGACCGACACGCATTATTTTGAGGCGGCGAACGATCCTAGAGCCCAAGAGAAAAAGTAAGGCCTGTTTCGCCGCTTGCAGAGTCGGCTGCTGGTTGAAGCTAAACGGCTGCGTGCATCATCTAATACCGGTGAATTCAAAGGCAGCTAAGCGAGGCATAGTGAGTCAGAGATTCGCAGGAAAAGTGGTGTTGGTCTGCGGTGGTACTGGCGGACTGGGTCACGCTGTAAGTCTGGCGTTCCTGGAGGAAGGCGCGAAGGTGATTGTTACCTACCGGCAGCAGAAAGAATCTGACGCCTTGAAGGGCGCAGCGGGGGACAATGCCTCATCGCTCCAAGGACAGATTGTGGACGTGACCGATTACACGGCCGTGAAGCAATTGGTTGAGAGAATTGTCGCAGAACAGGGTCATCTGGACGTTGTGGTGAATACGGTGGGCGGCTACGCTGGCGGAGTGAAGCTATGGGATTTGGATCCGAACGTCCTTGATCAGATGTTGAGGCTGAATCTATGGTCTGGTTTTGCAATTGCGCGTGCGGTCGTGCCCACAATGCTCAAGCAAGAACACGGGGCGATCATCAACGTCGCGTCGAAGGCTGCCGTTGATCACGCGGCGGGGGCAGCCGCCTATGCTGCTTCAAAGGCCGCAGCCGTGGCGATGCTGGATTCGCTCGCAGCAGATTTGAACGGTACCGGTGTGCGAGTGAACTCGATCCTGCCCAGCATTATCGACACCGAAGTGAATCGGAAAGCGATGCCCAGCGCTGACTTTGCGCAGTGGCCCAAGCCCGAGGAAATAGCACGTGTCATCCTGTTCTTATCCAGCGATGACGCCAAGCTGGTTCATGGTGCTGCGGTGCCGGTCTATGGCGCCAGCTAGAATTTCTTCTGCCGAGACACGCGGGGCGCAAGCGCACCAGCGTCATCGCGGCTGTATTCATGAGTAGAAACGGAAGCCTATATGTCTATTCGGCCAGTTAAGCGGCTCATTAAATCCAAGCCGACTCTCGAAGGTGCGGGCGTGCATCTACGGCGCGCATTCGGCTTTGGCAACACCACCGATTTCGATCCGTTCCTATTGCTGGATGACTTCCGCAATGATGTTCCGGAGGATTATCTGGCGGGGTTCCCGTGGCACCCACACCGGGGGATCGAGACAGTCACATACGTGCTAGCCGGAACGGTGGAGCATGGCGACAGCATGGGAAACCACGGCGCCATCGCCTCCGGTGACGTGCAATGGATGACCGCCGGGCGCGGAATCATACATCAGGAGATGCCGAAGGGCGACCAGGCGGGCCGGATGCATGGCTTTCAGTTGTGGGCGAACCTTCCTTCGTCGCTCAAGATGACCGCGCCACGCTATCAGGAAGTGAAAGCCGCCGAGATCCCCGAGATCACCGACGACGATGGCACTCACGTCCGGGTGGTGTGCGGAAACTTTTGGGGCAAGAAAGGTCCTGTGGAGGGAATAGCCGCCGACCCGATCTACATTGACGTTTCGGTGTCTCCTGGCAGGAGAAAGACTCTTCCAGTCGAGACGACGCGCCATGCTTTTGCTTATGTTTTCGCGGGCAGCGGAAAGTTCTGTAATGCATCGGGTCCACTCGCGGTGCCGACGGAAGCGGTGAAATGGGCGGACACCACCCCTCCCATCGAGGCCGATAACCGTTCACTCATACTCTTTGATCGAGGCGACGAGGTCACGGTACAACCGGGAGACGACGGTATCCGGTTTCTCCTGGTCTCGGGAAAGCCGCTGCAGGAACCGGTTGCGTGGTACGGCCCGATCGTGATGAATACCCAGGAGCAGCTCCGGCAGGCGTTCGAACAGCTTGAGCAGGGGAGATTCCTGAAGGTGTGATTGAGATAAGCGCTCAATAGCACATTGCTTCCAGTGAACATTCCTCGAAACTGCTAATCAGATAGCTGGCACCCGCAGCAAGGAGCGGTTCGGGCGCGGTACGTTCGCCTAGCACCCCGATGCACCTCATGCCTGCTTGTCTGGCAGCTTCAATTCCCGAAGCGGCATCTTCGAACACTAGTACGTCTTGCGGTTTTAGCCCCAGCTTTCGGCAAGTGATGCGGTAAATGGTTGGATCGGGCTTGCCAAGCTCAACATCGTCTCCGGTAACCACCACTGAAAAGTAATGGCTGAGATTGAGCCGCTCCAGCGTGCGATAGGTACGCAGTCTGCTGGCCGAGGTGGCGATAGCCGCAGCGATTCCCCGCGAGGTTAAGGCGTTCAAAAACTCAACGACACCAGAAACAGGTTTTACGTCGAAAGCGATGCGTTGAAAAAACTCGTCCTTCTGTTTGCCATAGAAGCTCAACTCTTCGTCGGAAAGTTCGCCCAAGAAATTGCGGAGAATATCTGCGCGTTTATGACCGTTGAGAATGCAATCCAGCTCGCTCTCGGTGACACCTCGGCCAATTGTCCCCAAGAATTTCTTCCAGGCCTTGCGGTGCGCGGGATGACTGTCAATGACCACACCATCCATGTCGAAGATGACGGCGCGCAAAGCGGCGTTTTGCGGGATGCTAATGGTTACCATGAACTCTCCGGTCATACTCCTGGCCAAGTAGTTTGCGCTGTCTGGTAGTTTTGCCCGGTTCCGATGTCGATCAGGTAATCGGAAACTTGGTAAGCCAGCATTCGTCCGGCAAGATTCGGAAGTACATCGAATCCGATATCCGGATTCTCTTTCGTCGGGATTGCCTCCAGCAATTGTGGCGTTGCCAACATCAATCCGGCAAATGCCAGGTTGCCGCGCGGCTTCGATGGCTTTTCGACAAATTCCTGAACTGTCCCATTTTCGCCCAGATTAACGATCCCACAGCGACTCGGGTCCGGCACTTCGTACACCGCAATAGTGGCAACGGGCTTCCGAGAGCGGTGGAGTAGGAGCATCGCATTCAAGTCGGTACACGTAAGCACGTCGGCATAAAAAACCCAAAAGCACTCTTCTCCAGAAACCCATTCGCGGTTGGCAAGCAGGGTGCCTGCACTGCCGAGAAGACTCGGTTCCTCGACCACGTGGACGTGCACCCCATTCCTACGGCTCCGAAGGTATTCGGTAACCATTCTCGCGTGGGCATGAGTGTTGATAAGCAGATCGTCGATACCGTGCTTGCGGCACAAACTGATCCAGATCTCGAGGATAGGAACACCCTGGATCTTGAGCAGGCACTTGGGAAGCGTATCGGTGAGGGGACGAAGGCGAGTTCCGTGGCCAGCGGCAAGTAAAAAGGCTTTCATGTTCAGAGGAGGACGTCTCCAGAGCAGGACGTATGGGGATTCAGTGTTGGGACGAAGCTGGAACGAAAGTCCAGCGAGAAGCGGTGCGCTCGTCGCCGTCGAGGAACGGATCGTTCACCAGCACCTGCGCCCCGTGGGAATCGAATGCAAAGGTCATTTCCCGAATACCCTCGGCTAACAATGCGCCTCGGACTTGATCCTGGCGCGCGGGTTCGCATACCAAGAGCAGAAAACCGCCACCGCCAGCACCTGTAATCTTGCCTCCCAATGCGCCGTTCTCCAATGCGAGATTGTAGAGGTGATCGATACGCGGATTGGAAATCCTGGCCGACACCCGCTTCTTCGATTGCCAAGCCCCGTCTAGCAATGCACCGAACCTACTGAGATTCCCCTTCTGCAGTGCCTGCCGCATCTGTTCCGCTGCGTAGCGGACCTCATGGAGAGCCTCGATCGCCGGTCCGGAGCGGGCGATCGTCGATTTTTCCTGGTCTTGCAAGATGGTCCACGAGTTGTGGGCAGAGCCGGTAAAGAACAACATGAGACCACTCTGCAGCTCGTTGGCGAATTCGACATCCATAACCAGCGGCTGGACATTGGCGCTGCCATCTGGCTGAAACTCGATAAAGTTCAATCCGCCAAACGCAGCCGCGTATTCGTCCTGCTTGCCCACATGACGGGCCAAGACATTGCGAGCGATATGAAAAGCCCTTTCCGCCAAGTCGTGCTTGGAAAGAGGAATTCGCAAATAACTCACCAGCGTCTTGAGCACGTTCACACAGACGCTTGCTGATGATCCCAGGCCGGTGCCAGGAGGGATCTCAGAGGCCAGAAACAGGTCAACCGAGAGCTCGCAGCCAAAGTCCTTCAGCACGGCAACTGGTATCTCAAGATCACTCCCACTGATGTTCATCGCCGACATATCGGCCCATGTTTCGCAGACCCGCAGGTCGGAAGAAATGATCTGTACGCATCCGTCGCTTCGCTTCCCCAGAATAGTATAGAAATATTTGTTGATGGCGGTGCTGAGCACGGCTCCACCGAACTGCTGGTAGTACGCCGGCAGGTCGGTACCGCCACCGCCGAAGCTAATCCGCACTGGACTGCGTACTATGAGCACTGGGGAGGATCTCCTGGGGTGGTCTTTGGATGCGCCGCGAACGCGGCTGATTCATCGGGACAGTGGACGAAGCAATAAGAGTCGAGTACCGCGACAATCGCATTGCCAGCGTCCACAGCGTTTGCAGCAACAAGGAAATATCAGCCAACAGCGAAGGATTCATTAGGTACTGCAAATCAAATCTTGCTTTCTGTTCGGAAGAGTTCTGTTCGCGAAGCCCGTGGACCTGCGCCAAGCCGGTCATGCCGGGTTTGACTCTGAGACGCTGCTGGTGCCAATCTGAGTAACGTCTTACTTGCGCTGGCGATTCCGGACGCGGTCCCACGAGACTCATCTCTCCCTTCACTACATTCCACAGTTGCGGTAATTCGGTCACGCTTAACAATTCCAGCAGATGTTCGAACCGCGAACTATGGACCACGTGCCGGTCTACATTGAGACGCAGCATGCGGAATTGCTCACCAAACTGCCCGCAACGATTTTCCCAGCGGAAGGCCAGCCCTTTCATCAGGCGCAGCGCGCAAGCCGCAGAAAACAAGGCTGGTATGCTAACGATGCCGAGCACGGTCCCAAGAGTGATGTCCAAGGCGCGCTTGCTATGTGCGAACAATTGGGAAGGGCTGGCCCTGCGAAATTGCAGGACAGGTAGCCCGTCAATATCGAGAAGCCGCGGCTTGGTCAAGTACAGCTCATACGGTTGTGGGACCACGCTTACGCTGATGCCGGATTCATGGCAGCTTGCCGCAACATTCCGAATCTCAGGCAGCTCTGGTTGAGGGAGTGCCACGATAAGCTCATCCACCTGCCTGGCGCGGAGAAGGTCGATGATGCCAAACGTGGAGAGCTGCACTGAATTCTGCGCGCTGTCCGGTCCTAGTTCCAGGTCTTCGAGAGCACCTTCGTCCGGAAGGAGCAAGCCGACTACGCAACACAACATCTCCGGATGGCGCTCGATCCGGTTTGCCAACTCACGGGCGACGCGGCCGGTGCCAAGCACGACCACGCGCCAGACATCTCCAGCCCGGCGGCGTGCTCTGAGGAACAACAACGCCGTGCAGCGGATAGCCCCGAAGCCCACGAACAGCAACCCGCCAAAATAGAGCAGGGCCAACCGGGACACGTAATGGCGTGCCAGATAAGCGAGGGCAAGCAAGACTCCCATCTCGCAGAGGACTGCAAGAAATACGTGCGACATCACCGCGGGCAGGCGCCATCCGCCGCGAAATCCATCCAATTCCATCCGCGACGATAGCAGCACCCAAACCAGCCACGTTGCGAGGAGAAACAACCAGAGCCCTGGCGTCCAGACAAGGTTGTGGACGCCATAACGCAGAGCGCCCGCGCCCAGGATAGCCACGGCAGCCCAAAGCAGGTCAGCTGCCAAGATCCAGGTATTCAACTTTCTAGTCTTCATTGTCCATTCGATTTGACAATCAATCTCGGCGTCATCCAGGCATAAACCGGCACTTGGTCTGTGATCCTTGTCCGGATGCAGGTGAACAAGCAATGGGCGACACAGAGATGCATGTCTTCGATGATTTGCATGTTGTCGGAAGGAATAATGACGCAAACATCGCAGAGGTTTTTCAGCCTTCCACCTTCGAACCCGGTCAGGCCAACCGTCGTGGCGCCTATATTACCCGCGACCTTCAACGCTTTCAGGACGTTAGGGGAGTTGCCACTGCCACTTATGCCAAAGGCGACGTCGTGAGGCCGGATGAAGTTGGCGAGTTGCTCAGCGAAAATGTCTTCGTACTTCGAATCGTTTGCCCAGGCGGTCATGAGCGGCACGCTATCCGTAAGCGCCATCACATGGAAGCGCTTTCCTGAGCCATTCACCGTACCTTTCCCCAAATCGCAAGCGAAGTGCGAGGCCAGCGAGGCGCTGCCGCCATTTCCAAACAAATAGACCATCCGCTGGTCCTCGTACGCGCTGATTAGGACCTCGGAAGCTCTTGCGATCTGGTGGAAAGGAAGTTTTGGAATGGTAGTCGACAGGCATTCAAAGTAGGACCGTGAATCAGTGATGGCTTTCATAATTTGTGTTCCAGCTATGGGCTACCCGAATTGTGGATAAATAGAGGACTCCCCAGATTGGCCGGGGAACTTCCGAACTATGACGCCTTTAGTTGGTGGCTGACAGCACGACCCCTGCGTTTTTCATTTCTGTGTACGCATCGGGAATGTGCTCCGGCAAACCTCCGATACTTTCGATCCAGCCGAGAAAATCGTTCATGATGTCGGAAAGCGTACGCCGGGGCCGCCAGCCCAATCGGCTCAACTTTCCGATAGCCGAGACGCTGTTACGGTTGTCACCCCGGCGGTATTCGCCGGAGGTTTGCAGTCCACTCAAAGCGCCGAGCTTGTCCAGCACCGCGCTTCCGTATTCAAGCACCGTGGTTTTTCCACCGCTGCCCACGTTGTATGCCTCATACTTCGCATCTTCCTTTTCGAGGACCAGCATGTTGGCATCAACCACGTCCTGAACATGGACGAAATCACGAGTTTGCTGGCCATCCTCGTAAATCATCAGCGGAAGATGCTGAAGCGCGCGGCTGAAGAAGATACGGCAAACTCCCGAGTAATGGTTATAGAGGGATTGCCTAGCGCCCTGGGTAATGGAGTAGCGGAGCGCCACGGTGGGAATCCCGTGCAGCCAGCCCAATCCCAAAGCGATCTTCTCTTCGGCTAACTTAGAAACAGCGTACTGGTTGTAAGGATTGGTGTGCTGCTCTTCAAGAAGCTTTGGCGCGGCCTTTCTTTTGCATTGCGGACAGACTATCTCCCAGTTCCCTAGCGCAAGTTGCTGTTGTGAGCGGGGCCTAGGCATAAAGAAACCGTGTTCCGCACATTCATATTGCCCTTCGCCATAGACGGCCTGCGATGAGGCTACGATTACTTTGCGTACCGAAAGTCGGTCCTGCACGATGAGTTCGAAGATCAACGCAGTACTGACGGCGTTCACCTGCAGAAACCGGGAGAAGTCCGGCATGTAGTCCTGGTATGCCGCCTGGTGAGAAACCACATCGACGTCACGAAGAGCGTGGCGCAAGGTGGCGCGGTCGCCCACATCGCCCTGGATGAACTCGACTTGCCGCGGCAGGTAATCCGGGCGGCCGGTAGGATGAGTCTTGGGATCAAGATCGTCGAGAACTCTGACCTGAAAGCCGTCGTCTAGAAACCGCTCTACCAAATGTCCACCGATAAATCCGGCGCCGCCGGTTACCAAAACACGCATGAAACTTGCTCCTTGTGCGGCATCTTCTTAGTCCTTCATCTTCCTGAACCTGCGAAAACCGCTCTTACTGTCTTGAAGAGAATCCTCAGGTCTAGCCAGAGCGACCAGTTGCTGATGTATTCCAGGTCGAGGCGCACCCAATCATCGAAATCGCTGACTCGATTGCGGCCATTGATTTGCCAAAGACAAGTGATACCCGGGGTCACAGCGAGCTTCTGTTTTTGAAAGTCTGTGAAACGCACATATTCCGTCACCAGCGGCGGCCGTGGCCCAACTAGGCTCATGTCGCCTTTGAATACGCTGCAGAGCTGAGGCAGTTCGTCCAGACTGTAGCGCCGCATCCACGCCCCCAGCGAGGTGATCCGCGGATCGCTGGTCACTTTGAACATAGGACCCGACATTTCGTTTTTGCATTCCAGGGCAGGTTTGAGTTCGTCCGCGTTCGAAACCATGGAGCGAAATTTGTAGCCGACGAACGGTCGTCCATTTCTGCCGACCACTTTCCAGCGGTAGAACACCGCTCCTGGCGAAGTGAGTTTTATCATGGCAGCCAGCATCAGGAAGACCGGCAAAAGGAAGATTAGAAGCACCATGGAGACGAACAGATCCAAGCTGCGCTTGCCGAACACTTGCAGCGGCCGTCCCCAGTTCGGAGAGAACGTCAGATGTCGGGGAAGCTGTCCTTGAACCGTTGCCATCTCACGCACGTGGGGATTGCGCCAGCTCCGAAGAGATCATGGCTGCTCCCTCCAGCACTTGTTGATACATGCGGGCATGCTCGCGTACAACCGCGTCCCACCGATAGTGCTCGTGGGCGCGACGTAGAGCTTTTGCGCCATACTTGGAAACGAGGGCAGGACTATCGAGCAGAGACTGCAATTGCCATTGCAGGTCGGCGGCGCCTTGCGCCCCACGGTAGCTCAACCCGGCTTCCGCTATCACCTCGAGGTTCGAGGCACTGTCGTTCACCAGCACGCAATTTCCATAGCCCATCGCTTCCACCAACGCGGGATGTGTTCCTCCAACTTCGTCGGGAAGCACGAAGGCGTAGGCATTCTGCTGAAGTTGGGCATAGCCCTCTCCGTAGACTCCGCCAGTAAATACAATGCGGGGGTCGGTGGTCGCTTTCAGGGTGCGAACGTAGTCCCGTTCCCAGGGATCATCTCCCACGATCACCAACTTCTTATCGCTCTGGATCCGTTCGAATGCGGTAATCAGGTAGTGAACATTGTTCTCCGGCACCAGGCGGCCCACGAATAGAACATATTCGCGCTGCTTCAGCTGGAAACGCTCCAACACATCCTTCCGATCGGAACGGAATTCGCGCAGGCCATAAGCAATGCAGGATGAAGCAGCGCCATACCGCTCCTGGTAATAGCGCATCACCTCGTTCGAGTCAGAGACGAGCCGATGACAAAGAACTACCGCGAGGCGTTCTGAAAACTGCAGATACCATCGCGCGAAGCGACCCCACTTGGCGCGCTGCCAATCTGTTCCATCCACCGAGCACACAACCTTTTTTCCGAACAAACGCGGTAACGGAGCAAACAGGGTCGCTCCCGTGGTGAAATAGTGCACCACGTCAACCGGCTGAAAGACGACGTGCAGCGTCGCAAGTAGTGCGTGGCAAATGGTGCTCAGATTCTTGGATTTGAACGTCGGCAGTGTGATCAGATCGACGCCCCCGTAGTTCCTGCTATGGTGATGGCTCATGCCGCTGCGGTTGTAGACCGTAACCGCGTGTCCCAGCTTAACCAGCCCCCGCGAAATTTCATCGACAGCGGTCTCGAAACCGCCGAAGCGTGCTGGAATTGCTTTGATGCCGATCATTGCGATGCGCATGGAAGAGATGTCCTTAACGCGTGATGCAGCGAGACTGATTCATGGCGAACTTCCAAGGCCCAGCAGCCGGGTGCGCCACAGTTTGGCACAGGAAGCGTGCGAAGGGAGTTTTCATCGAGTGAGGGTCTCTTCTGACGCGCACAATTGCTCGCGCATCAGCATTGGCCAATCGATCGCTGGCGACATAGCGAGGGCATCGAGATGCGTAGCGATGCCAGGGACAGGCGCCCACAGCCGATAACGCTTGCCGAAAATAAGTCGCGACCATCCGAACCACCAGACCTTAAGCAGGATTTTCGCCAGCCAAGGATCTTTTGCGACCCAGCGGAAGAAATCAATCGGCCTCACTACGCCTTCTTTCGTAAGGCTCAGCCACATGCTGGCGTCTTGGTAGGACGTGCGGTGATGATCACTCGTTTGTTGGTAGCTCCGAAACGCTTGTTCCGCCTGCTGGAGTGTTTTGCGGCGAGTAAGAAATGTCAGGCACGTAGTTGCTGCCGTCCTCCAATGATGATTTCCGCATACCCGAAGCCACTTCGGCCGGCGATGCAATTCCAGCGTGTAGCAGTCGAGGTGATCGTACGGCGTGACAAAATCGACATCCGGGTACGTCTTAAGGAAATCGATCATCAAGTGAAAGTGGTTGGGCAAGTAGAAGTAATCGTCCTCCGCGAAGTAAACCAAATCGGCATCGTTTTGTTCCAGAAGAATATCAATCTGTTTGGCGAACGTCCGCGTATTTCCGATCCCAGGCAAGTTAACTAGTACGAGGTCCTTGGGATCAAAATACCTGGTAAACAGGTCCTCGTACTCCCCTGGGCACGCATCCATAAGAACCCACATTTTCATGCGGAGATTACGAACCGATTCCCGAAAAGACTTCACGCAAGCCTCGGCCTGTCGAAGCTTACAGTCAGCGAAAGGCAGTCCACTGGCAGATGGCGCAACCTTAGGATAAATACGGTAGGCTACTGCGAGTTCGTAACTGCTTTGACTTTTAGGGCTACTTATCACTATCCAGACTTTCTGTCGCAAGCTCAGGTTTCTTCAAGAAACATGAATGCAGGATCCACCAGAAGATTGGAGTCCAAATGGTGTTGATGTAGGGAAATATCGCGCCGAACAGTGCAAATAGGGACGTTTGCATCAGCCATGCGTAAATCACGACCCGAAAGAGGGTTGGGCGGCGCCACATGAAGTTATAGGCGCCACTCATCATCACGCCGACCAGAAACATTCCAACCAACACTCCAGGAAGTCCGAAGTCACCATAGAACGGCGCAAGTAGCGTTCCCGGTTGGCCGCCTCCCAGGAAGTCGTTGCCGAGAATATTCTTAAAGAACATGTCTGACATCTCGTGATGACCGGGCAACACGGTTTCCAGCGCTCGGAATGTCAACGATCCGTGCTGATAGGGGATGTTTCTAGGAATGATTTCAGTGATGTCGTGCAGGGTTTCAACCGGCTGACGAATGTATAAGTAGGCATAAAGCACGGGAAACACCGTAGCCTGAATTCCCTCGGCCTCGACGGTGGGGCGATCGTCAGAGGTACGGCTGTCGCGTATGTAACCATAGACACTCAATGCTGCAAACACGATAATCGCTATCAAGGCCAGCTTTGCGATGTTGAATCGTTTGTAGAGATAGTGACGCGCTATCAGGGCAGTTAAGAGAGGTACGAAAAGGTATCCACGGCTGCCGAGAGAAAGAAGCAGCAACGCCACAATACCCATGACGATAAAGAGGAGTGTTCGAAGGACCGGGCGTTCTTTTGCGGTCCATAGGTACGCGGCGCCGAAAACCAGTAGCGTCCATGAAGTTGTGAACAGTACCGCATCAATTGCGCCGAACTTGGCGACTTGAAGTCTGGCTTCAGCCATTGCCGGGTCTAGAGCCGGAATGCCGATCTGCCAAACCACGACGGAGTAGGACAGAAGCAGCGACAGAGTCAAACCAGCAGTAACCCGCCAGAAATAGGTAGGGTTCCACTCGTTTCGGAACTCATGCCAGTTGATTCGTGTCACTGGCGACACTGTTCGTACCAGCAAAGCTCCGGCGAAGTAGCACCCCAATCCCGCGCCAGCATAGGAAAGAACTTTCGTATCGTTATCGCCAAGAAGATTAACTGAACCCAAAGCAAACCAGGTTGCATACGCCAAAGGAAATGCGATCTGAGGTGAACACAGTTCCTGTCTCCCCAGCCAGTGCAAGGCGTTTTTGCCGGCGACAAACGTTAAAAGCACTGCCCCCAGCAGGGCTACGAGCCAGTACAAACGATGTACTGCTGCTGGACCCTCCCATGAGGTGACCGCTACCGCAGTGAACGCCATTCCCAAGGCGAGAGTTATGCCCAGGCCTTTACCAAGGGGTAGCCGCAAGTTAATTGAAGAAGCCATTTCCAAACTGAACACGTGATAGTACTTGCGATAAGTGAGGTCGGGCGACACCGAAGACTCGCCGCCCGGCGGTGGCAAAGAGCAGAGCAGTCCAGCCAAGGTAAATCAGGAAGTAAAGAGGCGAGTCGGGGCGGGCGGCACACAACCAAAACACGCAACCGCATACTACCACTCGCCCCAAGCTCCAAAAGATGTCAGGCAGGTTACGGCGGACACTCTCGCGCAGAAGAAACTCGTCAGCCAGCCACCATGCCAAGGCCGAGCTGACCATAGCGGCGGCGATCCATTCGAGACTTCGGATGCGTACTCCCCACCATATAAAGATTCCGGCGCTAGCGGCGCCAATGCTTGCCGCCGCCAGAAAGCGGTTCTGCTTCAGGGTCACGCGAAAATACGGGCTGTGCAGCACGTAAATGCCGGCAGTCAGTCCAATCGGCAGCATTAGAATCCGGAGCAGAGGCAAGCTGGAAACATAACTGGGCAGCCAATGCACAATGATCCATGCAATCGGAAAGAACGTGGCCAGTCCGACCGCCCAGAGAAGCAACAGGCTATCTTCGGCAATCCCGTACACGCGACAGCGAGATTCCTCGGAAATGCCTTCCGATAAGTACGGAAATGCCACCATTGATACCGCGACAACCATGCTGTAGGTTAGGCTGAGAGCGTTGCAGGCGAAGCTGTAAATCGCGAAATCCAGAATGGTAAATTTCGCGCTGACCGCCAGCCGATCCAATGCCAGCGCAACTGTTGCCAGAATATTCGCACCGAGAATGCTCCAGCCTAAACGGAGATTGCCGGCGCCTACCTTCCACGCGCCAACAGCAACCTGCGGCCCCGACAGTGCAATTCTCTTGACATAGAACCATTGCACTGCCGCTGCGAAGAGATTCGATAACACGCAGGCGAACAGCAGACTATTGAGATCGAGCATCTTGGCGGCATGCAATCCGATTGTCGATACGAGAAACAGGCCGGGGCCTGAAATCACGAGAAGCGAAATAGGCTCAAATCGCTTCAGAGCCTGCAGAGCGCTCTGTCCCAGGCTCGCCCAGTTCCAGAAGATGACGTATCCTGCGGTCGCGAGCACCAGCCACAACCATTGGCGCCCCCGGTAGAAAAGAGTAAAAACCAGCAACACACCGAGCAGAAGCACGTGCTCAAAGAGCAGGAAACGCAGTGCGGCGTCGAGCTCTGACTTGATCCTTCGTTTAGGCTGTGCGGCCCAGCGAACTATCAAGCCGTCGATGAAGCCCAGATGCAGCAGCCCGGCAAAACTTCCATACAGCACGAAAAGCCGGTAATAACCGTAATCGTTTATGCTGAGCAGCTTTGGGATTAAGAATGCCAATGCTCCATTCAATCCCAATGAAAGAAGGTTAGCTCCGGTGAACAATAAGGCGTGCTTGGCGAAGCCGGATGTGGAGCGGGTGCTAGCAGAAGACACCGTGGCAGGGAGCCTCGGTTCCGTTGTTAGCGTACTTTCTGACATTACTGTGATTAGATTTCCACTCTGTAATCGTGCTTGGTTGAGTAACCGAAGGTGTTAGTTGTACCTTCGCGCATAGATCATGATGTCCTGAAAACGCGGCGCACTAGGGTCGGCAAATCCGCTTGCGACAATCTGATATTCGAAGCCGTTCTGTTCTAGAATTCTGAGAAAGCACGACATTGCTGAATGTTCGCCAGCAATGCGATGATGGTATTCAATTCCCATCTCTCGAATACACCGAAGCTTGCCGGAATCTGAGAGCTCGCGCATCACTCGTAGCTCTGCTCCTTCCACGTCCAGCTTCAGGTAATCAACCTCCCGGTCAATGAATTCGGACAGCCTATGCGCAGAAACCCTGGTCCCGGGCCCCGTGCATGCGTGCCGCACTCGTGCTCATGAGCAGGCTTCCGGGAACTGCAGGGTCAGAGAAAAAGTCAATGGTGCCGTCTCGGTCCCATAAAGCCACATTGAACAGCTCAATATCATGGAGCCGATTGTGATCAACATTCGTCTGGAGAAGTTGAAACGTGGAAGGATCGGGCTCAAAACATCTAACTCGGCACTTTGGATAGAGAAATTTGAAATACAGACTTGCCATGCCGAGATTGGCGCCACAGTCCAAAATGAACGGTTCCGGATTTGTGGTCTCCAGCCGATACACTTGGCGCACGAAAATCTCGCGATAGAGATATGCGACCGTAGGGCGATCGAAGTAAGAGATATTGAAACCGGCTATGCGGGTATGATTGCCGTTCCGGGCCAGCCCAGTGATAGGCGAGCAAACCCGCTCCAAATGCTTGCCTTCTGCCGAAAACTCTGTCGGCTGACCCCGAGCAGGCTGGGGTCGTAGACGAACCTAGTGGCTAGGCTCAACACTTGACTTTGCCCTTGTTGTCCCCGTGCGCCGCCTTGCAAACATTTCTAAGCCAGACCACTACTGCAAAACTCCGTCTCCTCAATCCCGGCTCAAGTAGTATGTTCGGCTAGCGATGTGTGGTCCGGCGCGCTGATCGGCAACAGTTTGCAAGACTTTCCCCCCAGCTCCAGCGACGGTGGCGCTCACTTCACGCTCAGGCAAGAAGTTCATTGGAATGGGATGAAGCCCAAGCCGGTCATACAGGATGCGCTCGGGAATGCCCGCGCTTCGCAGCCATGCATACAGACGCCGCCGAGCCTGCAGCCTGCGGCGTAGCGGGACGTAACTCGGCAATTGCATGACCAGTAGTCCCCCTGGTTTCAATGTGCGCACAAATTCCGCAATGTAACGACGAATCAACTTCTGCGATGGCACGTGCTGCAGAACAATGGCAGTGTAGATAAAGTCGAATTGATCGGCGTCAAACGGAAGCGATGAGGAATCATTAACCAGGAAGCGGCAGTTGGGCAAACCTAACCCGATTGCCTGGTCAATCATTGATTGCGAGATGTCCAATCCGACGACCTGTTGAAAGCGGGACGCCAAAGCACGAGTGAGACGTCCTATTCCGCAACCGAAATCCAGCGCCCGGTGGAAGTTTCGGGGCAATTCAAGCTGTTGCGCAGCATTCATAACCGCGGAGATTTCTTCCTCGCCCGTGGCGAAGAATTTCACGCGATCCCAGCCACCGTGCCGGGTTCCCGGTTGGCTCAAAATCGCCCAGCAGGGATCGAGAGTGCCCAAATCCTCCCAATGAATGCGGCTACTCGCCAGGGACATGAGCAATGCTCCAGCGCCGTCGCGAGATTCGATCAACAAGCCTCTCCGTTCCCAGGACATATTCGTATACGGCGATAGTTTGCCGGGCGGTAGCTTCGTTACTGAACTGCGCCGCACGCTTCAGTCCGGCCTGCGAAAGGTTAGTACGAAGCTGGCGATCATGAAGCACGCTACCCATCGCCGCCGTCAGCGAGTGTGTATCCAGAGGGTCGATGAGAACAGCAGCATTCCCCGCTACTTCCTCCAGCGAAGAACCGCGAGAGGTAATCACAGGGACGCCGCAAGCCATAGCTTCTAGAACCGGTAGACCGAAACCCTCAAACAGCGAGGGATAAACGAATAGATCGGCTGCGTTGTAAAACAGCGGCACATCCTGCATTGGAATATAGCCAGGCAGCAAGACTTCTTCATCCAACCGCAACTCGTGCAATCGCGAAAGCACGGGCTCGAACAATGAGTCCTGCTTGCCTGCCAGCACTAGCTTGTGGGTAATTCCCGTTTGGCGAAGCTGAGAAAACGCTTCTACCAGACGGAGCAGGTTCTTTCGTGCCTGCAGGCGTCCTAGATACAAGATGAAATCGCCGGTAATACCATACTTGCGAGCAAGTTCCTCTTTGCACTTTCCACGATCAAAGGGAAAGAACTCTTCTCCGGCTGCTTCGTAGGTCACGGAGATTTTTTCCTCCGATATTCCGTATTTCTGGCAGATATCCCTCTTCGAATATTCGGAAACAGTAATTATGTGGTCGGCTCGCTTAGCTGAGGCGCCAACCAGTACTTTCGACCAAGCACGCTGGTGGACAGGGAAAGACTCGGGGAAATGTTCGTAGGCAATGTCCGGGATGGTCGTCACGGTACGGCATTTCAAGAAAGGGGGAATGATAAATTGCGCATGGAAGATCTCTACCGGGGACCTCTTCACTAGTCGCGGGAGCAGGAATGGAATTCGCAGATATGGGCTCGTAGCACCAATTCGTTCAAGGTGAAAATTCGCCCCCAGAGGCCCCAAGTCATTCCCGCTGGTATTCGCCATGTACAAGGCGTAATCGTTTACGTGATCGGCTCGCCCCAAGCCGCTAACGAGTTGGCGGTAGTAGGTCTCGTTGCCGCCTTTCCCGCTGCCGACGCTATGGATGTCGATGCCGATTCTCATCGAATTTCAACTTGGGGAGCGCCAGGTTCTGAATTGGAGTTGGAGAATCTGAATGAGTCCGCAACCCCTCGGTAGATAGCCCGAAAACCCCGACTGTCACCCCTTAGCAATCGTAGCAGGCTGTAAAACATTACGTGCGAGCACAGAAATCCCACCAGGAACGTAGGCAGTTGCCACCACCGGACGCGCTCCCAACAAAGCAGCAGGAGATTTCTCGTGATGAAATATTGCCGCAGAAACTGGCTTCCGGACCGTACTGCCGTCCCACCATCGAAGTGCCAGACTAATGCTTGCGGAGCGAACATGATCTTCCATCCTCGCTCGGCAAAGCGGAGACTCCACTCCAGATCCTCGACGTAAGCCCAATAATTTTCATTTAAGAGACCGACACTCTCAATCGCCGAGGCGCGAACCAACATGGCACAGCCCGTTGCTTGGGTAATCGAACGAATAGTCTCGTATTGCCCAACATCGGGCACGTGCCATCCGGTGTAACGCGAGCGCGATGTCCAGAGACTAAACTCGGCGCCTGCATACCACAACAGGTGAGGGGATTGAGCAGAAAAGATCTTCGGACAAACCGCAGCAATTGTGGAATCCTGGTCCATCACTCGAAACATCTGGTCCAGAAAATCGGGAGCTACGAAAGTGTCGTTGTTGAGCAAGAGGACAGACTTCGCACCACGCGACAGAGCGTCACGGATAGCAATGTTGTTTGCTGCACAAAAGCCCGCATTTGTTCCCAGCGTTAACAGGAGGACTTCAGGAAAGCGTTCAGTTACGAACTCCGCGGATCCGTCAGTGGATGCGTTATCTGCCAAGATGATTTCGAAATCCCGGAAGGATTGCTCCCGCAGAGAAAATAGGCATTTCTCCAAAAACTGTTTGCCGTTCCAATTGACGACGATAACGCTGCAGAAAGCCATCGAGGATCACTCCGGATCTGACTTAGAGCGGTTGCTGTTACCGTTGCGACGGACCAATGCCTTGGTGTGCTTCGAAACTCGCATGACTTGCTCCCGGCTCTTACTAATCACTTCCTCAGCCAGGCGCTTGCGCGCGTCCTCTGGATCAACGTCGGTCCAGGCTGAATTGCCCAGTACCCACAGGCACGCCGCAGCGAAAACAAACATTGTGCCGAGAATAATGATAACCAGACGCGGCGGGCTCGATTTCTTTTCGGGGACATTGCCGGGATCAAGTACCTTTATCGTCGGGATTGACTTCGCTTCTTCGATCTTGGCCAGTTCGTACCTTTGGTTCAGCATCAGGTACACGGCTTCTGCCATTTTGTTCTGCCGGTAAAGATCAGCCCAGCGGACCCCGAGCAACGGCAACTTGCGGATCGAAGGATAGATTTCCTCCGCAGAAGAATCCGGTCCGGCTGACGAGCCATTTCCGCTGATGTTCTGCAGTTGCCGTTTGAGTTCGGCGATGCGGGCCTCAAGCGTGCGCACGCGAATATTGTTGTTGGTATAAATCTGTTGTAAGCCTTCTAACTCAGATTGCGCTGCAATCAATTGTCCCTGCAGCACGGCGGCGGACTCCACCATGGCTTTGGTCTGCGCCGAAATGTCGACGGCGGTGTTCTGACTGGCGTATTGACTGAATTGCTGGGCAGCTGTGTCGAGCTGGTCCTTTACGCTCTTGAGCCGCTGCTCGATGAAGACCCTCTCTCGCCGCGCGGCAGAGGTGCTCAACTGACCGGCCAGCAGATCCAGTTCCTCAATGTAAGCGTTAGCGATCGCCGCAGCCCGCTTGGGATCACGGTCGGTAACGACAATAGTGATAATCCCGCTCTTGCGGTCTTCAGAGATATCGGTAAAGCGAGTCAAGTCCTTGCGGGCGTCTTGCATATATCGATCCCAATAGGCCTTCTGCAATTGAAAACGGTCGATTATCCGGTCCTGAAGAGTGTCGCTCTTCAGAATGCCGATCAGAATTGCATCCGTGCTCTTCATGCCCAGCATGTCGGCAGCGAGCATCCCAAGATTGGGTATGCCAGAGCTGCTACTGCCGCCGAGCAGATTCGACGAGCTGCCTCCGGCCAGGGCTGCCAGCATCGCGGTCCCAGAACTTGATTGCGGATCCGGCGGCATCATGCGCGCAGTCGATTCGTAGCGCTTGGGAATAACAAAGGCAATCACGACCGCGATCGCGAGTCCCCGCAACAACCAACGTCGGAGAAACTGGCGATGTTCCCATAACAGCAACAGCCATGCAGCATTTGCGTGCGGCCGAGGCAACCCGACCAAATTGTCGTCGCCGTTTGCGGGTACTTCGATCTCGCGCCGTCGCGGCACGCTTGTGGTGGGATGCAGGGGTTTCACCAACGTAACCTCGATAGTTCACCCTTCGCGGGAACAAGTACCAGAATGTCTTGATAACTTAGGTAAGTTTTGCGGCCGGACCAAGAGCCAAAGTGAATGGGAGAGTGCAATTTCAGTCCAGCGTCCGCACACCATTGGTGGAACGACTGCTCTAGCAGCCCGACTGTCGTCTCAGGAAACTTCGGATCAATGACGCGACAACCGCCAAAATCGTGTGTCAGCGCGATTGAACTTCGGCCAGCGCGTATCAGTTCAGTGGAAACATCCTCTACTAAAAAGGCGGTGATTAGGCAACAACCTGAGGGCTTTAGAACGCGGCGAATCTCTCGAAGATAATGTTGCACTGCAGACGGCAACATATGAGTGAAAACCGATTTCAAGAATACGAAGTCGAAGGTACTAGCCTCGTAAGGAAATACAAACGAATCCGGGGCGAGGCGCCCTCCAGGGTTGTAGTGCTTATTGAAAACGTCGACATGTATAAACCGGAAATTCGGGAAGCCGGGACTGATGTGTTTACTCGCCCAACGAATGCCCACTCGAACTATGTCGAAGCCGTCGTAAGACCCCTCGGTCGATAGAAATTTCGCCAATCGGGCGGCCATAACTCCAATACCGCAACCGACCTCCAGCACACGATGTCTGGGCTGCAGTCCTCCGAGCTCGACGAAATGCCCCACATATTCTTCATTGATGGCTTGGTACTCGTGTTCTCCGCCAACGAACCACAACCCGTGCGATGGTATTAGTGGGTCGCGACGACCCATTAGCCAGTCGTAGCTATCCCGCGGGATGTTAACGACACGGCGCAACAGAAGCCGGGATTCGAATCCGGGCAATAGCCGTTTGATTGGTATGTTCAGACGCATTTCACATCGCCCTTGGGGATGATCGTAGGCAAGCTGCTATCGAGTGCGCCAATGCGGCGAAAAGGTCAGCTGGAACGAGGCGGTTACATTCTGTTGCATACCCGGAGCGAGCAGCGGGAATTTCCACTGTTCGTATCCTACGGTCGCCTGCAAAGCTACTGACGATGACAACAGCATTTCTCCGCGCGCAGTGAAATCGTTCAGCCGACCACCTTGCAGGAATCTCTGATCTACCTCCTGGTGCCGGTACCCGAATTGCAGTTTGTTACGTGGCGAGAACCAATAGGTAGCCCAAGCTTGCCCTCCAATGCCGGCGCGGCCAATCCAACTGCCAATCAAATTGCCGCCATTGGTATAGCCCGACCGATACCGCCGATCGAAGTAGACAAATCCCGGACCAAATTCTCGGGTCATTGGATCCCGCGTCGCCTCCACGCGCAAATCCAGTTTGCTGATCTTTGGAATGTGCGGCAGGTAGATACCGGGATTCACCAGAGGGCGTCCGGAGAGAATTGGCGAAATTTCATCGCCAACCAGCGAGTCGTTATAAAGCACCAGCCAGTTCCTAAGGTGCGGAATACGATAGCTGATGTCGAACTCTGAAAAGCGTTTTCCCGGATTCTGAACGATGTCAGCTTTATGAGAGTAATAGGACCTGAAGAATTCACCTAACGTAAAAGGAAGACCGGGACCCCCGAAAATCGCCGTAATGCCCATACCAAACTCCAGGTTGGAAGTCGGTTTAAAGCTAATCTTTTCCCCGTGAATGAATGGTTGTGGGCTGAATCCCGGTCCAACTATGGGTTGTTTAGCCAGTGGATTGTAAACCCACGTTTGTCCTGAAAGTTGTCCGAGGAAGAATTCCGTGCGAGCGGGTCCAAAAATATTTGATAGCAGCGGGAAGTGGTAGGGAGAGACATTCTGAATTTGCAGGCTCGTAATCGGTTCCGAATTGTTGCTGTAGAGAAAAGGCCCGGATTCGTTGATGCCGAGCCACTGGGCCTGCCTGCCAAAAGAGAACTGAACGTTGTGGTACGTCAGCCCCACAGTAGCACTGAGTAGCCTGAAGCGATTGATTGTGCCCGTCCCATTCGGCACCCCAGGTGCTGCATCCACAGTTGAGATGGCATCCAGGACATTCGACGGGAACGACGGCATAGCTGGCGCATGCTGGTACTCGCCCTGTACCGAGAGGGAAAGCGGGCCCGCCACAGCATGAGCCGTGAGTCCCGCGATATTGTTGAACCCGGTCCAGTATGGTCGTCCATAGTCATTAATAATCGTTTGTGCAAAATGATATCCATCACGCAATGGAGTGCCCGCGATGTTCGTGCCCCGGACATACACCGAATCCACGCTGATTCCAAGGTTCGCAGCTCCGTCTAAGCGGCCGAGTTCGTCATGAAACTCCTGCGACAAGGCGGCGTAAATCTTCTGCCCCTGGGCATCTTCAAGCCCGTCATATCTGATCCGTTCGTCGGCCTCTTCCAGCAGCCGAGCGCATTCCATCCGGGTCCAGGGGCGCATCCCGAAGTAAGCTGATTGCACGTACCCCAAAGCCGCGAGGCGCTCGAACAATGGATACACCCAACTATCAGGTGGAACCGGCGGTGAACCCATGTTCCGCGGATCACGCGGTCCTGTTTCGGGATTAGCTTCCACCAGGTCGCCCCAGGCTGCGCCGCCCAATTCATGATCATGATGCGCGCGATACACTTCGTGGGCAAAATACCAACCCAGCGCGCTGCCGATGATAACGTCCGACGGAAAATGTTGTTTGCCGGTAACGCGCGTCATGGTCACCGCGGATGCCAACCCGTAAGCCGCTAGCTTTGTTAAAGGCCCGGGATACTCGTGGGCAACTACCCCAGCCACCGACCAGGCAATAGCGGAATGCTCAGAGGGAAAGGAAGTGCCTCCCTGGAAGAACGTCCCGTTGCCATTGCCTACCAGCGGTCGCGGTCGTTGCATCATGGTCTTCAAGGCATAGCTGACCGCTGTACTGTTGATTGCCGCTTCCCCTGCCAGCAGGCCGGTCTCGCGAAGGTGGTCATTTTTCGTGAGATGTCCCCAGAGGAAAGCGCCGCCACCACCCGCGATCAAAGAATAGGTGGCGTAATCTGAAATGCTTTGACTGCGTTTCACCTGACTCAGCGGAACCTGTTTCGATAGCCAGCTGTCGCTGGCAATCAGCAAACCGCTTCCAGCCGCAAACGGCACGATCCAGCGCAGATCCTTCGTCCGCAAACGTCGAGGAGCAGTCCAGATGTTCTTCTGATCTGCAATCACGTGATCTATAAACGGGGAAACCAGCCGGTTCTGCGGATCTTCCCCAGGTTCCAGTTCGTAGTTGCGTTCGCCGAGTTGGTTCACGCGATCGAGACTTGGGGGACTCGCTGTCACTTTCTCGGTGGGCTGAGCGGCGGTCTCCTGAGCCTGGACTGCGGGAGCAATCACGGTGATCAGAATAAGAATCTGCCAGTGACGAATTGCGCTGCGAAGCCTCATGACTTATCCGCGTCAGAAGCTCCGCGCCACATTGACCGCGATACCGACGGCCGACACCAGTTGCGCCACTTGCAGCGTTTCTCTCCACTTGAAGCCGCCGCCAAAAGCCTTGTCTGGAACGACAACCATGTCTCCGGGTTGGAGCTGCGCCTCGAGCGCACCACCGTTAAACAGGCCGCCCTTTCCCCCCACTACGCTGCCGTCCGCCCGGATAACGAAGATGTTCTTCTTGTCGGCCATCGCAGTTGGACCACCCGCTTGCTGCAGATAGTAATTGGCGTTTTTGCCGGGCCTAAATGTAATCCCGGTAGAGTTGAACACTGCTCCGTCAACCATTACGAAGTTGGGACGCTTGGGGATGTAGAGAATGTCGCCCGCTCGGACCTGGATGTCAGCGGGCGTATTCGCCCAGCGTTTTATGTCACTCGAAATATGGACTACCAGCCGCCCGGCAGGCGGCGTTCCTTCCAGCTTTTGCAACGTATCCCTCCACTGCAGCAAGTACGTTTGCTTGGAAAGTGGGTCGTTAGGATCATCTTTCAGCCCAGCACCTTCCTGCCGTACCCGAGAAATCAATTCGGCTCGGCTCTTCTCCTCCAGTTCCCGAACCTGGGCACGCTCAAGAACCGCTCCGTAGGGGTATGCGCCCGGCCCAAAGCCGCCAGCACGAGCGATAACAGCACTCAGCCGCTCGCCATCCTGTATGCCGTATGTGCCGGGATGAAACACTTCTCCTTCCACGCTGATGGTTGCTCCAATGTTGTTCCATCCCGCCACTTGGCCCACCGTGAGTACGTCGCCGTCGTGTAGCCGCACGTCACTGTCCGGTTCGCCGGCCAGGGCTTTCGCGAGCGGCACGTTCATATGCTCGCCTTCCACCTGCTTTCCCTGCACAAGCATGTAGCGGGTAAGATCCGCTTCTTTGACGTAAGCCGAGCGCTTCAGACCACCCGCGAGGCGGACCAGTTGTGCCGCACTCATGTTGTCGCCCAGCGGATACTTGCCAGGTCGCGCGACTTCACCTTGAACGCTGACCGTGGGCGGGTCCGTTCGCGAAAGATCCTTGTGGATGAACACGCGATCTTTCGGCTGCAACAGGATGTTGGCTTGTGCGTCGCCGGCGAGAGCTTTCCCTAGATTGACGCTGAGCACTTCCATTTTTCCGTTTCCGAGGTTGCGGAAGACCTGCGCATCATCCAGGCGCGCGTCTGGAGTCGTGCTGCCCGCGAGATAGACCGCGTCGTTAAGGTAAGTCGCGCCATTGGTGACATGGTCTCCCGGATCTCGCACTGCGCCCGACACAGTGATAACCGGCGTATCCTCGAAATCGTAACGGCCAAATACACGCACCGTATCGAAGGGCTGCAAGACGAGGTTCTGGGTTCTTCCCGCAAGAGCATCGCTCAAATTAAACGCGAGAACTTCGGGCGTGTTATCCGGGGCTTTGAGTCGAATAATTTCCGCGTGCTGCTGGTAGGGTTCAGGTAGAAGATCCTTGTATGACTTGATTAAGTCCGTCACCTTCATCCCATCCTGATACGCATACTTGCCCGGGCGGAAGACATGGCCATCGAGATAGACGGTCTTATTTGCAAATGGAAGAATGGGCGAGATCTTGATTTTGTCGCCATCTTGGATTGTGAAAGTCTCGAGAGCAGCTGTGACTGATTCCTGATTGTTGGTTTCAGGGATGTCCACGCCCAACATGGTGCGATTCACATGCGCTTCCACCCTCTCTACGTCCACGTGACGCAGCGTGCCTGAGGGCAACACACCGCCGGCAAGTTCCAGAACCTGCGCCAAGGTTTGCTCGCCGTTGAGTTCATACGCCGCGGGGCGGCGCACCATACCTTCGATCGTCACCTCACGGCTGGCCGGAGGAACGAGTATCGTGTCGCCCGACTGCAGTCTCTGCATTCCGGCCTGAACTCCATGTAGAAGGAGATCGTAAAGATCCACGTTCTCCACCAGAATCTTGGCACGGAAATGCTTCACGATTCGCATGGAACCGCGGGAGGTTGGCCCACCTGCCTGATACAAAGCGTTTAACGGCGTGGAAAGAGAGCTCACGTCATATGCGCCCGGACGCTGCACATCGCCCACGATGTAAACCCGAATGGTTCGCAACCGTGCAAGCGATACGTCGGCTTCGATCCCGCGAAACTGGGTGCGCAATGCCGCCTGCATCAAATTCTGCACATCGCCGAGTGTGCGCCCGGAGACTTGGACTCCCCCAACTTCCGGCAGAGTTACTCGGCCCTCGCGGTCTACAACCCGGTGCAGGCGCTGCGAAAATCCGCCCCACACATCGATGTTTAAGCCATCCCCAGGACCAAGCACGTAGTCTGGCCCGACCGGCAGGTCCATGGGCAGCTGCTCCAAATTGCCCGTGCCATTTTCAAACACTTCGGTGCCGAAGCGGGTGAGCACGGGTGAGCGGCGCGAGTATTGCGAGTAAAGGTCGTACAGCGCAGGAATATCGGCGTAGGGATTCGCTCGACGCAAGAGAGCAGGTTGATCCTGATAACCGAAACTTCGGGGACGATTCCTTGCCGTCGGCAATGACGGCATCGTCAGCTTAGCGTCCTGCTGAGTCGAAAGGTCTGCTTCGTTGCTGGAAAAATCCGGAGGAGGAAAAGCAGCTGAGTTCAGCGAAGAAGAACCTAAGTTGCCAGATATTCCAGTCCCCGCGTTTCCCGCGTTCATGATCCTGGACGTGCCGCCGTCTTCCAACGAATTTGCCGCCGGCTGCCCACTTGACCTTGCACTCAGTAATTGCGAGAGCTGATCGGGGTTGATCTCCCCCATGCCACCCACCACATCGAGGGGTAATCCCTCGGGAACATCTTCGGACGAGCCTTGCGCCTGTGCTGCCAACAGTTGGCGGCGCTGGTCATTACTACTCGGCGGGCTTACCGGCGCTTGCTCTTGTGGGTTTTGGAAGCCGGGGCCAACTGGCGACTGCGGAATCGCGTTTGGCTGCTGATTTCGTTGCTGCAGCTGCTGCCGTGACGAGTACAGCTGTTCCTGAGTACCGTTGAGTGTTGCCCCCTGTTGTGGTGTCCCGCTGGTAGCGGCCGCCCAGAGTTGGCGCTGCTGCCATTGACGCTCCAGTTCGGCATGCGAAGGTTTGGCGCGAACGTAGTCGCGGTCGACGATCTGCTGGGTAATCAACACTCGGACGTTTTCGTCCGCGCGGACGAGACGGAATAGCGCGTCGTCCGTAAGATCCTTCGGATCGAGGATGCGCCCTTGCTCATATGCCTTCCGTACAAGCATTTTCTTCACTTCCAGGCTTAGTCCCACCTCCTGCTCGAGCAGCGTGATGATCTTGTCAGCCGGCAACGACACCGACTGCTCGGCTTCGTGCTCGGCGCGAGAATCCGGCTGATCAATTGCCCCAGCCCGGCCGGCATAATCCCGGTCCTGCGCCATTGCCGATGCCGAGACGACGATGGTGAACAGCAGGAGAGCGGTAACAGCCCGAAACCTATCTCTATGCGAGAATGTTTTCATAGCATCCTCAAGACGCTGATCAGGATTTTGGCTTACGAGGTCACAACTTCTGCAAGGGCCACCGAGGAAAAATGCGAGGCCACGTGGAGCAAACAACGACTTTCAAAAGATTGGCTCAATGTCGGATTGGTCGATTTCGACTGCCACCGCCCGCATAATAGCTTCTATAGAGATCACAACCCGCAATTTGTCTTTCTTGCGGACAAGGATGCCTTCTGTGCCCGCCAACGGGCCTGAAACCACGTGCACCCGATGTCCTACCTTAAGATAGGGGTGAGACTCGGCCGGGAGACGGTGAGCCAAACTGTTGCGCAGAGCTTCGATGTCGTTTTCAGGCAAAACAGCGGGCCGGCCGTTGAAACTCACAAACCGCACCACACCAGGTAACTGCAGCACACGCAGACGATCTTTCAAATTGATGCGCACGAACACATAGCCGGGAAATAGCGCGACGTCAATTTCCTTTTTTCGGTCCTTCCAACGCCGAACCGTGGCATAGCTGGGCAGGAAGCACTGAATTCCCCTTTGTTCGAGTTGGTGAGCGACCACTCTCTCATGTCGCGGGCAAGTACAGGCTGCGTACCAGCAGAGTTGCAGGTCCTGCGTTACGAAGATGCCGGACAGAACTGCCTGGGCAACTGGAGCGGGATATAACATGCTGTTGATTTCGAACGGCCCAAGATTGTCTGGCATGGCTTCGCCCCCTCACTTACAAGGCATTTGTGAGATAACCTTTTGCTGTACTTATACTTACAACCGCTCAGTCGCTCAGTTAACTTTAGTGCTTGAACTCTTCTGCGGCTGATCGGGAACACCCAGGTTACCGCGCAGCGTATTTATGATTCCTTCTTCCGAGGTTTCCACTCGATTAGAGCAAATGTCCTGATTCGCCCAATAAACAATGCTGCTGTTTTGTTCAGCAGCCAACGCAAGGACTTTCAAGTACGGGAAGCGATCCAGAAGTAGGTCACAAAGATCAGGTCGTCGTTCTGATTTGTCCAAAGTAATGATGACAAAGTCAGGATGTGAGCGACTCACAATTTCGAAAATGCTGGCCTGGTCCTCAGTCACACCGATGACTTCTATATCCAGCTGGTCAGCAATGGTCGCCAGTACGAGTTCGCGCATGAGACGGGGCTGGTTTGCAACTAGGACTCTGACTCTCCTCACGGCGGCACCCTCGGTCGGAGTATCTCCCGCGCCCTGAAGAGGAAAAAGGTTCAAAGAGTGTCCAATGCGAAGTACTCAATTACCGTACTGAGGAAGCGGGACCCCAAATGATGCGAAGGTCAGCACGATCGAGTACGCTTTGAGTACCTGCACCCAGTACTCGATGAGTACCTTTTTGGTACCAGAATCGAAGCTGCAACATGCGCGTATTAGAAAAGCATCCGGGGGTGAACGCCAGTTGGACCGCTGAAGGAATTCGAATGAATTCCGAAGTGAACATCGGACTGGCGGTGGCAGTGGACGTCGGAGTTGTGGCACCAGTCATTCAACGCCCCGGCCTTATCACACCTGGTCAGATCGCCGCCCGACGTGCCGAACTCACCGAGCGCGCGAAGGCCGGGAGGCTACGTCCCAGCGATATCACAGGAGCAACCTTCACCCTCAGCAATCTGGGCATGTACCAAGTGGACGGGTTTACGGCGATCATCAACCCTCCGCAGGCGGCTATTCTCGCTGTAGGCAGCATTCGCGATCGAGTTGTACCTGTGGACGGCAAACCTGGCATCCGCCCGATGATGACTATCACGTTGTCTTGCGATCACCGAATACTCGACGGCGCTCATGCGGCCGCCTTCCTCAATGATCTCGTTTAAGGCATCGCAGAACCTGAGAAGTATTTGTCGGGGGCGAAGTGAGACTGGTCTGAGCTAGTTTGGGGTGAAATCAGCTTCTCGGAATGGGCCAGCTGGCAATATTCTAAATGGCCGCCAAAGCCTGGTCCAGATCAGCAATCACATCTTCCACATTCTCGATGCCCACCGAGATGCGCACCATGCCATCCGTGATGCCAATGGCGCGCCGGCCTCTCTCTCCCAGAGCGGCGTGAGTCATGGTCGCGGGGTGGGAAATCAGAGTCTCCACTCCGCCGAGCGATTCTGCAAGCGAGCACACACGCACCCGCTTCAGCATCTTCTTCGCATTCGACAAAGAGCCTGTTTCAAATGTAATCATGGAGCCGAAACCGGTCATCTGACGCTGCGCTAATTGGTACTGAGGGTGCGTAGGCAAGCCCGGGTAGAACACCTTCTTAACCTTTTTATGTCGTGACAGGAACTCCGCTACAAACCGTCCGTTGCGATCGTGTTGCTCCATCCGAACCGCCAAAGTCTTCACCCCGCGGAGCACCAGCCAGCATTCGAACGGCGACAGAATGGCCCCCACCGTTTTCTGAATAAATGCGAGCTTCTCTGCCTGCTCGGGGTTAGTGCAGACCACCACGCCGCCCAACCCGTCACTGTGCCCGTTCAAGAATTTTGTGGTCGAGTGCACCACCATGTCTGCTCCCAGGGCAATTGGTTGCTGGAAATACGGCGACATGAAGGTGTTATCCACCACGACTTCCACTTTCTTGCGATGGCAAATGTCGCTGATCGCGGCGATATCGGTCAACGTCATCAGCGGATTGGTGGGTGTCTCGATGTAACACATCCGCGTGTTCTTGCGGATCGCCCGCTCCACATTCCTTATCTCGGACGTATCCACGTAGGTAAACTCCATCCCGAAGTCGGTGAGGATCTGGTTGAACAAACGTGGCACGCCGCCGTAAAGATCATGACCGCACACCACGTGATCTCCTGCCTTGTACATAGTGGTGATCGCGTTGATGGCGGCCATCCCGCTGGCAAACACCCGCGAGGCAATCCCGCCTTCGAGCGCACCCAGGTTCACTTCCAGATGAGTGCGCGTGGGATTCGAAACCCGCGAGTATTCGTATCCTTTATTCTTCCCAAGTTCTTGCTGAACGTAAGTCGAAGTCGGATAGATGGGAACCGACACTGCCCCGGTCTGCGAATCGGGCTCCTGCCCAACGTGAATCGCACGGGTAGCAAACCCCGGCTCTGGCTTTTTCTTGAACATGCTTCTCCCTAAATCCCGCCTTCAAAAATCTTCTTCGACAAATACCGTTCCGCCGAATCCGGGATCATGGTGAGGACGCGCTTCCCGGGTCCCAGCCTGCGTGCGACTCGCAGAGACGCAACGACGTTTGCTCCCGCACTCGATCCGGCCAGCACGCCTTCGCGAGCGGCCAATTGCTTTACCATTTCGAACGCGTCGGGATCATTCACCATCATCACTTCATCGCACACTGAGCGATCGAAATTCTTGGGAATGAAACTCGACCCAATCCCCTCCACTTTGTGCTTGCCCGGCTGACCACCGCCCAGCACCGATCCCTGGGTTTCGACCGCAATCGCCAGCACGTTGGGCAGACGCTGCTTCAGGAACCGGGCCACCCCAGTAAAAGTCCCCGCTGTTCCTGACCCGATCACCACGGCATCAATGCTGCCTTCCATCGCGTCAAACATTTCGCGGGCAGTGGTTTCGTAATGGTAATCAGGATTTGCGGGATTCTCGAATTGCGCGGCCATGAAAGCCTTGGGATCGCGGCTGGCAAGTTCGCGGGCACGATTGATAGCTCCCTGCATGCCCTCGGCGTCCGGAGTCCGCGTGACCTCGGCGCCGAGGGCACGCATGATCATGACTTTTTCCTCCGAAAATTTCTCCGGCACGAACAGCACAACCTTATAGCCCCGATTGACACCGATCAACGCCAGCCCGATGCCGGTGTTCCCGGCAGTCGCCTCAACAATCGTGCCTCCTGGTTTGAGCCGTCCCTCTTCTTCGGCACGTTCAATCATGCCGATGGCTGCGCGATCTTTCACACTGCCACCCGGATTCAGATATTCCAGCTTGGCATACACCTCGGCCGAGCCCGGCGGAACAAGGCGTTTGAGTTGCAAGATGGGAGTTTCGCCAACGAGCTGTGTAATATCATCGGCAACTCGCAGGCGGGAGCCTTCGATGGTTTTTGTGCGCACTCTACAGGTTACGGAAGCCGGGCCGAAAGCGTCAATCGAGGAAATCTCGTGGAAGTGTCTTGAGGACGCGCCGATCTTCTCGCCACCGATTTGCGATTACACGGTGATATCGGCAATTCGTTTCAGGCTTCTTCCGGCGGCAGCTCGAAGTCGATCAGGTTTCCCCGGAAGCCGCGAGTCTTCCATGCGCCGAAGGCGATGCCCACGAGCATCCAAATCGCTCCGAAAATGCGGGCCTTGGTGCTGAGGTTCCACCATAAAAGCGCGCAGATGCAAAAGCCGAGAACTGGTGGCAGGAGATTGCTGATCTTCTTCTTGTCTTCGCGGAGATAGTAGCGGACGAAAGCCGCGGCATTCACCCCCATGAAGGCGATGAGCGCGCCGAAGTTCAGCAAATTGGCACCCAGTTCATAGCCTGTCGCTGCCCCGGCGACCGCGGGCAGGAAGAACGCGCCCGCCAACGCCAACACTCCGACAAAGATCACGTTATTGCGCGGAACCCGCCGCTTGGGATCGACCGCGCCAAAAAAAGATTTTGGGAGCGCGCTGCTGCGTCCCATGCCATAGAGCAAGCGGGCTGCTCCCAGTTGCGCACCCATGCCGGAGCCAAAATTGGCCACCACCAGCGTGAATCCAACGATCGCGAACAAAGGCTGCCAGGCGCGTCCGGCGACAAAGGTGAAAGCGGTATCCACGTTGGGATAGGGCTGCGAAGCCGGCCAGACCAACTGCGCCGCGTACACTTCGATTGCGGAAAGCACACCGATCACCAGGCAGGTCAGCACGGTTGCCAGCAGGATATTGCGGCGTGGATTCTCGGCTTCTTCCGACAGGGTCGAGATGCCGTCAAAGCCGATATAGGTGAGCACCGCGAGAGAAGTCCCGCCCAGCACCAGCTTCGCATTCCACATCTGCGGGTCGTAAAAAGGCCGGGTGAAAAAGGCGGCGCCGTCGTGCGGGTGTCCGAAGACGTAACGGGCGGCGGCGACAAAGAAAATGGCGATCACCACGCCCATCGCGGCGGCGAGTCCGGCATTTACGCGGGCTGAGGTCTTTACTCCCTGAATGTTCAAGCCGGTAAAAACCGTGGCAAAGAAAATGGCCCAAGCCCAGTAAGGAACGCCGGGAGCAAACACGTGTGCCTGCTGACTGATCCAGATAATGCAAATCATGGGATTGAGCATGTAGTCCATCACCATGCTCCACCCGGTGACGTAGCCGAGAGCGGGATTGATCTCCTGGCCTACGTAGGTGAACGCGGAACCGGCGCTAGGATAGGCGCGCGCCATCCGGCCATAGCTGATGGCGGTGAAGAGCATGGCCACCATGGCAATCAATATCGTGGTGACCACGTGACCTCGCCCGCGGGCGCTCAACACGCCAAATGCGGACATCGGTGCGACCGGCTGAATGACGATTACGCCGTAGAGGATCAGGTCCCAAAGAGTGAGAGCTCGGCGTAGACGCGGAGCAGCTGTTGCCGCCGCAGGAGTGTCCGTAGAACTGGAAGCCATTGGGCGTATTGGATTATGGCGGAGTGGAAAATGTCAACGTTAAAACGATTTCGTAGGGGCGTTACTCACAACTCGATCACTTCTTCGTCCTGATCGAAGCGAAGGACTTGCTTTCGCTCGCACCGCCACCAGCAGCTCCCTCGCTTCGCTCACGTGACAATTCATTGTGGGGATTACTTCGTGGAAACGTAATCAAAAGCGTATCCTCGCGGCTCATTGCCCGACAAATGCCGGGTATTGTAGTTCAGCAGATAATCGAGATGTTGTTCGTCCAGCGGGAACGCCTTCCCCGGATATGGATATGTTCCCATGTCGCGGAAGGGCAGCGGATCGACGCTGTTCGGGTTGTACGCGTAGAAATCCATATCTTTCTCGTAACCATTAGCCAGGAAGAAATAATCACGCACCCAGCCCTGCGGCAATGCCGGCAGCTTGGTGTGATCAAAGTCCAAGGCAACTTCGTCTCCCGAACCGAAGATGGCAAACCGATCGTCAGAAGAAGACAACAGCGGGAGTACGTCGCCGTATCGCGTGTAGTTGCCGGCTGGACGCGTGTAAGGGCCGGTGGGGCTGGCTTTCTCATACACGTATTTAATGTTTCCCGGCGGCTGGTCTTCGATCTTCAGCGGAAATCCATGGAAGCGCAGATCGGCGTGGGACAGGGGAACAGGCGTGATGCGGTCTCGCTGGTCCTGACTCGCGCGATTAATCAGAATGCTGTTCCAATAAATTTGCAGGTTGGTTGTGATGCGAATGCGTCGCGTGCCCCGGGGCAGTTTGCCGGTAAGGTCGGCGGTGATGGTGCGCGCGCCGCCTGCGGGGAAACCCATATCCTCGACCACGCGAATCCATTTTCCGTTCGTGAGCGCTTCGACATACGGCGACACCGGCTGCAGGCCAGCTTGTTCAGCCGCGTACATGCCGGTCGCAGTAAAGTATTCGATTTCGCCGTGTGCGAGTAGCCAGAGAGGTCCTCCGCTGTAGGGCTCGCCGAGATCCAATTCCAGGCTGTGCATCTGGGTGAAGCCTTTGAATGAGAGAACCTGAAAATGGCCAACGTATTTGTGGGCGAGCAGATCAGGAAGCAGGTTGTGACCGTGTTCGTCCCAGGCTCCGGCGGGCGGTCGCGCGTCTTTGCTAAACACCACTTTGAATGCCGGATATGGCGGATTGCTGGCGAAATATTCGTTGGGATAAACGTCGACATCGGCGGGGTGATCGATTGCCAGCAGCCGCACCTGATCCAGATAGACAGCCTCTTCCAACGGCTCCATGAAACGGAAGCTTAGCGTTGGGTGCCCCATCCTTTCCTGGTTTTGGGAAGGGTGGGAATCCACTTTCTCCCGGATCATCTTGCGGTCCAGCTTGATGTACTCCATGGAGCGCGGGATATTTCGCTCGCCAGGGGCAACCCAATGCCCGACCACACCCGCCCCGATCATGTCGTCGACAAGTTCGTAGTGCTTGCCATCCCACACGAACAGTGTTGGACACGAGCTACCCCGGCGGTCGATCTCTGTGATTTTCCGTTCCCGATCGGCGAGTACTTGAATTTCATCCTGCAGAACTCCTCCCGGCCAGAGCAGCCGGACGACATCGGCTTCGTTCGCCTTGCCAAGGCCGATGGTAAGTTCCGTCGAGTTCTGGCCCAGATACCCTGACGATCCGGCGATCTCGAACTTCTGCCGATTGCCTCCGGCAAATACTTCGACCTTCGTGCCAATGGCGCTCTTGTTGTCGCTCAGCCCTTTAAGGGACAGCTTAAGCCAATGATTCTGATTACCTCCCAGATTGCGCAGCAGAACCGCGGGACCATGATTCTGCGTGATCAGCAGGTCCGTCGCGCCGTCGTTGTCGTAATCGGCGGTGACCAGGGCGCGAGGATCTTTAAGCTGAATTTGGTCAAGCCCGACATCGGACGTGACATCTTGCCAGCCGTCTGGACCAAGGTTGCGAAAGAGGCGGATTTCGCCCTTCCCATCTCTTGTTTCACCGACGGCTGCGAGGTCGACCCAGCCGTCGTTGTCATAGTCGAAGGCGGTGATGCCGAAAGCGCGAGACCAGTTCGTGGCAGGGAGAGTGACCGGCTCGAAACTCTTGGCGTGATTGTTGCGCCAGAGGGTGATGCCGGGCGCCCGCCCGTGAGTGAAGGCGAGATCCATCCAGCCGTCATGGTCGAAATCCAGGACAGCTACACCAAGCGTTGGATGCCACTTGTCTTTCGCCCAAAACGACTGCTTGATAAACTTCCCTTCACGTGGGTTCTTGAAGATAGCCGGCTCAGCTCCGCTCACCACAAGGTCAACGGCACGATCATTGTCATAGTCTGTGCCCACTGCACTAAATGAGGAGCCGTCCGCAAGTCCCGTCTCCCCAGTTACTGATGTAAAAGTCCCGTTCCCGTTGTTGCGCCACATCGTGTTAAGACCTATAACGATGGCCGCCTTCGCAGGACCGGTACCCCCAGCGGATGGACTGGTGGCATAAAGGTCCAAATCGCCGTCGTGATCGTAGTCAATAAATGTCATCCCAATTCCTTGGAAGGTATTGCCTAAGATGGCCGTGCTGGCCACATTGCGAAATGTCCCATTCTTCTCGTTGTGAAACAGCGCAACTCCGGCTGCGAATTTAACGGTCAAGTCCGTCGCGCCGTCGTTGTCGTAGTCGCCGGCAGTACAGCTGATCGCTTGTTGGTTTGGGTAGAGCCCTGCGCTCTTGGTGACGTCTTCAAACTTATTCCCAAGGTTCCGGTACAAAACCATTCCACCCTCCGGCCCGTTATCTGGAATGAACAGATCGACCTTCCCATCTCCGTCATAGTCCAGAAAGCAAACACCGGGGCCGTATGATGTTGGTGTCCCATTGAGGACTTCAGCAAGCACCTCCATTGGCTTGTAAATTATTCCGGCCTCTTTCGTCACGTCCACGAATTTGACTTTGATCTGCGGGGGCACTTTCTCGGCCGCGCCCACCGCCTCTTCCACAAACGAGTATTTCCCCTGATCTCCGTAAGCCAATCCGATCGGCGTACCCAGTTTGTTTTGCGTGATGTACTGGAAACGTTGCAGATGCTGGCGCGCTTGGGCAACATCTCCAGACTGCTGCAAAGCGCGTGAGAGTCCGAATTGTGCTGAGGCGTGCAGCGGGTTCAACTTAAGCGCGTGCTGAAAAGCGTCCATCGCCTGGGCAAACTGCTTTACTTGAGCGAAGGCCGCTCCCAGGAAGTACCAGGTGTCGGCGTCGTTAGAATCGATCTCGGTGACGCGCTTGAACGCGTCTATCGCGGCTTGTGGGCTGTCAGAATTCTTGGCCAGCAGGCCGAAGTTGTACCAGGCGTGAGCATCGTCGGGGCGCTGCTTGATGCCTTGTTCCAGAAATACGCGGGCTTGATCGACCTTGCCCATGTTCAGCAGCGCGATGCCTTGGTTCAACCGCGCGACCTGCAGGTTGGGATCGAGCGCGGCGGCGGCCTGAAATGACTTCAAGGCTTTCTCAAGGAACTGCTGGTTCATGTAGGCGGCGCCCAGATTGTTGAGCCGGACAGCTTCGGTCGAGGCGTGAGCAGAAGTAGGGCTTTGTGAAGCAGCAAGAAATGCAAGCAAGGCCAGCGTAAGTCCCACTACGAAAATTGCGGCTCTTCGGATCATGGGGACCAACTGAGCGTATCAGAACCTGGGGCTGCCACGCGACGCTGGTTGTTCAGGCCAGTTTGTTGTGTCCAGAGAAAGCAGGCCGTTGCGGCGCTGCCTGCGAACAGCAGGTCCTTCGCTTCGCTCAGGATGACAAATTTAATTTTGACGCGTCCTCGCGTATCCAAGCGGGTGCATAAGATAGAGGCATAGGCCATGGATCTCGCAACGCTACTTGGATAACGA
>Ga0070697_100000153_pt1 | contig 56035 bp, 51 predicted proteins | sample KBSK1501metaG_FD_65475 | JGI IMG/M metagenome (GOLD analysis project Ga0070697, IMG submission 65475) | Corn, switchgrass and miscanthus rhizosphere microbial communities from Kellogg Biological Station, Michigan, USA - KBS K1-50-1 metaG | ecosystem: Host-associated > Plants > Roots >... | reverse complement strand
GAAATGGTGAAAGCGTTCCTCAATTCCGGAGAGTACCGGCAACGGTTTGTTCAATAGGAAAGCTAGCCGCAAGTTTCGAGGTTGCGGTCTCGGAACTTGCGGCCAACAAAACAGATTTCCGATCGATTCTCCAGACAAAAACAAAGTTTGGCTATTGACTAGTAAGCCCTCTGGGAGATATTGTCATCAACGCTCGTACAGGCCAATGCCTCTAGTCAGCGAACACCGGTTTGTTGCACCAACAATATCTGCTTTCTTTTTTGGGTAACCAGGGTAGGTTCCGGATAATCGCGTTCAGTAGTCCGGAGGCCAAAGCTATCGCAGAACGAGTTTGAATCACTCCAGGTTAGTTTTCGGGACTTACGACGAGTAATTTTCAAGATTGCGATAAGGAGCTGCACATGGAAAAGATGCCGCAAGCGCGAAGAGTCGGACTAATAATTCAGGAAGTTGACAGTGAGATCCTGATCTATGATCAGAACACAAACAAGGCACACTGTCTGAATCAAACCGCCGCAAAGGTATGGAAATATTGTGACGGCGAGACCACCTTAGCGGACGCTTGTAGTGCATTGTCCCGTGATCTTGAAACGCCTGTCGATGAGAAACTGGTTTGGTATGCGGTTGATCAGTTCGCCAAAGACAATTTGCTGGAGAAGGATATCGAGCCGCCGGCATTTATCATTGCCGGCATGAACAGACGACAGATGGTGCGCACATTGGGATTGGCCGCAGTTGTAGCAGTGCCGCTGGTAACTTCGATCGTCGCTCCTACGCCTGTCCAGGCTGCAACTTGTCTCCCCCCAGGTCAAGCATGTACTTCCAGCGCGCAATGCTGTAGCGGACTGTGCAATGTTAGTCCTGCCGTTTGCGCGTAGATTTGAGCCACTGCGGTTTCTTGCCCACCGGTCATCAGAACTCAAAAGCATTGACAGTCGACAAATACAAAAGGCGGGGAATCAATCCCCGCCTTTTACGTTGCTCAATCGGCAAGCTAAAGCTTGAACTGTGAACTACAGGCATACTCAACCCTGCTTCACGGTTAACTGCGCTTGACTAGGTTCGGTCTGGCGAGAAACCGCATCCGGGTGACCGCTGGTAACAATTGGGGGCGGCGGTGGATTCGCTACCAAAACCTCAAGGGCGGCATCAATCACTTCACTAATCCGCGCGACGAACACTATCTGCAATTCCTTACGCACGTCTTCCGGTAAGTCTTCAACGTCCGCCTCGTTGCGCGCGGGAAGCAAGATGCGCCGAATTCCGGCGCGATGCGCCGCGAGGATTTTTTCCTTTAGACCGCCGACTGGAAACACCAGGCCTGAAAGCGTAATCTCGCCGGTCATCGCTGTATCCGGACGCACCCGCCGTCCGGTGTAGAGCGACGCCAGGGCTGCGGTGATCGTCACGCCCGCGCTCGGGCCGTCTTTCGGAATCGCCCCGGCCGGTACGTGCAGGTGAACTCCGTAGTCCTTGAACATCTCCGCATTGATGCCAAACTCATTCGCGTGTGACCACAAATAAGACTGTGCGGCACGCGCCGATTCCTGCATCACTTCGCCCAATTGTCCGGTAATCGTCAGACCGCGGCCACCGGGAAGCAAAGTAGCCTCGATGAAAAGCACTTCACCACCCATCTCTGTCCAGGCCATGCCCGTGGCCACGCCCGCCGGCAGCTCTTTACGCGCCTGCTCAGGATAAAATCTCGGCGCGCCGAGATAATCGTGTATGTCGTCGGCATCGACACTGACAGCTTCTGCCTCGGCCTGCGCGATCCGGAGCGCCACTTTCCGCGCCACGCTGCCGATGTTTCTTTCCAACTGGCGTACGCCGGCTTCACGCGTATAACGCGTAGCGAGCAATTCAATCGCCGCATCGCTAAGCGTAAGTTGTCCCGCCTTGAGCCCATTCTCCTCAATCTGTCGCGGCAGCAAATAGCGTTTGGCAATTTGCAATTTTTCCATGTCGCTGTAGCCGGCGAGGGCAATTACCTCCATGCGATCGCGCAGCGGCGGCGGAATCGGCCCGAGCTGGTTGGCGGTAGCGATGAAGAAAACACGCGAAAGGTCAAACGGAAGATCGATATAGTGGTCGCGAAATGTGCCGTTCTGTTGCGGATCAAGAATCTCCAGCAGCGCCGAAGAAGGATCGCCGCGATAGTCGTTCCCGAGCTTGTCAATCTCATCGAGCATCAGGACCGGGTTGTTGACTCCAGCTCGCCGAATCGATTGAATCACTCGTCCCGGCATGGAACCGATGTAGGTGCGCCGGTGTCCGCGTAATTCGGCCTCATCGCGCATGCCGCCCAGCGACATGCGTTCAAACTGGCGACCAAGCGCGCGGGCGATCGAGCGACCCAGCGATGTCTTGCCGACTCCCGGCGGGCCAACAAAGCAAAGTATCGGACTCTTGGTGTCGGGTCGCAGCTTGATGACCGCAAGGAATTCCAGGATGCGTTCCTTGACGTCTTCGAGTCCGTAGTGATCTTCATCGAGAACCCGTCGTGCTTCTTTGAGATCCAGCTTATCTTCAGACGACTTTAACCAGGGCAACTCGAGCACGTATTCCAAATAGGTACGGATGACGTGGTAGTCGGGTGCGGCCGAGGGAAGCTTTTCCAGTCGCTTCAGCTCCCGCCCTGCTTCGGTCCGCACTTCCTCAGGTAAGTCGGCCTTCGCCAGGCGTTCGCGCAGAAGCGCAGCCTCCGCCTGTTCCCCACCTTCATCTTCGCCGAGTTCCTTCTGAATAGCCTTCATCTGCTGGCGCAGAATGTAATCGCGTTGAGATTTGTCCATCTCGGATTGCGCTTCCGTCGCAATCTTCGAACGCAGTTGAATAATCTCCAACTCCCGGGCGAGGTAACCGTGTGCCAATCGCAGAAGATCGTCAGCCGTATCGGCTTCGAGCATCTTCTGTTCCTGCTCCACGCCAAGATTGAGAATGGAACCGAGAAAATAGGCGAGGCGTACCGGCTCAACGGACCCGAGCATGGCAACTCTGACTTCGGGCGGAACACCAGGCAGCAGGGCCAGCGCTTCCTGCACCATCGCCTGAACATTGCGTTTCGTCGCTTCGACTTCTTCCGGATCCTTTATCTCGACATCGGGCAGAATCTCCACTACCGCTCGCAGATATGGATCGTCTTGTTTCCATTCCACGACCTTAATGCGATCAGTTCCCTGGGCGATGATGTGCATCGTTTCGCCAAGGCGCTCCATCCGCTTGATCATTGTGAGCGTGCCCACCTTGTAGAGATCAGCGGTCCCCGCATCCTGGTTGGTGCTGGTCACCTCGGCGCGTACGGTGATGCAACCCAACAACTTTTCTTCCGTAGCCAGGGCCGCTTCGACAGCCGCGACAGAGCGCGGCCTTCCGACCGCCAGTGGCACTACCGTCTCGGGAAAGAGTGTGGTGTTTTGCAACGCCAGCACCGCAATCTCGAACGGTTGGCCCGGCTTGCGATTTGTCGCCGGCCGGTCTTCAACTGAGGCAGGCTGCTCGCCGTTGTCCGTAACCAGATTTTCTTTTTCCAGTATCTCTGACATCATCTCTTCGCTTCCACCCAATTGCTCGTGCTGCACAACCAACGCATTACTCGCAAAGCAGGTTGACGATCAAAAAGCCGTCACGATATTCGTGTGCGATCGAGTCCTGATCGACAGCACAGGGAAACTGTATCGTCTTTTCAAACTGGCTATAAGTAATCTCCATCTGTTGATACGAAAACCCATCTCTGACGAAAGTGTCGCGCCGGCAGCCGCGGATTCTAAGGTTTGAGTCGTAGACCGCGATTTCCAGATCATCGGCACAAATACCCGCGAGATCCACTTTCACCACCCAGCCGTCGGCGCTGCGATAGACGTCGGCCGCAGGATTCCACAACCGGCCAGAGGGCCTGACTCTACGGGCGACAGTCAACAATGCAACCTCTCGATTCGACTTTGGCATAATTAGATGGCTACAGGATAAGGGAAATCCCTGTGCGCCTCAAATTGAACAGCGAAGGGGAGAGCGTAATTCACTGCGCCGTTGAACCCGGGTTCGTTGCTTTAACGCTGACCAACCTCAATCTCCGCGACCAACTGCACGCGCGAGGTAATGTCAAGCGTGCCCACTTCGACAGGCGTCGGCGCTGCTGCTGACATCGATTTCATTTGGAACTGGTCCGCATAGATTGGGCGCGGCTGCTGTACCCCTTCCTCTTGAACTTCAACGATGCGTACCACTCTGCCACCAAGCGCTGTTGCAACCACTTGCGCTTTGCTGAGCGCCTCGCGAGTGGCTTCAGCCAGGGCCTGATCACGCGCGGGTCGATCCTTCCTTAGCGTAAAAGAAATTCCCGAGATGTCATTCGAGCCTGCCTGCGCTGTGGCGTCGATTACCGCGCCGACCCTGGTTAGATCTGACATCGTGACCGTAACGCTGTTGCGCGCTTCATAGCCGGTAATGGACGGAGGCTGTCCCTCTTTGTAGGCCCTAATCGGTTGCAGGTTGTAGCCGCTAGTTTTTACTTCCGCGCTCGCTCCAGCCGCGCTTTTCAGGGCCTTCACTACCGCATCACTCCGGTTAGCATTGTCCCGTTGTGCTTCTAAAGCATTGCGTCCCTGGGTTACGACCGAGACCGTCAGAATCGCGGTGTCCGGTTGTGCCTGAACTATTGAGTCACCGGTCACTGACACTTTGGTGAGACCTATCAACACGCTTGCGCCAGTGCCGCCTGGCGCCAAAGGGCGCATCGTACGCACTTCGAAAGGAGTGCCCTCCATGTAAGTTGTCATGACATCAGGTCTAGTTTCACCACTTGATGCAACTTCATTACCTTCAGCAAACCACTTCTCATTTTGAAATTGCTGCGAATTCAGTATGAGATATTTCTGGTTGCCGGCCACAATTACCCAACCTCCCGGCTCTACGGTCTTTTGCAGCCGTCCCTGAACCGTCATCTCTTTTGCAAAAACCTGCGTTGTAAATAGCGTAGCGAGCGCCAACGCTGCCAGTATGTTTATTAGCTTCCTTTTCATTCGTCTCCCTCTTTCTTTGGTTCCCAATTCTAACGCGCCGACAATTAACATCGCGCGCCACGACAGAACGTGCCGGGCGGCTGACTCTTGCTAACCTGCATCATTGCATTTTGGTTCTCAAATACTGTTTTGTTACGATTCAGGCAATGCAATCAATCGATACTCACAATCATGAAGCCGAGCAACTAAAGGAAGCCCGAAACGCTGTTAACGCGGGCCGCGTTGAAGATTTACCCGAGGGAAGCTGCAAGACAATTGAACTCTCAGGAGGGCGTGAACTCGCTCTCTACCATGTTAACGGCGAATTTTATGCCACCGCAAACTTCTGCCCGCACCAGGGAGCGCCGCTAGCCGCCGGGACACTTTGCAATCATGTTATCGAGTGTGAATGGCACGGCTGGCAGTTTGACGTGCGGACGGGCGAGTGTCTAACCGTGCCGGAGAAGCTTGAGACTTATGAGGCCGTGATTGAGGATCGCTTCGTGAAAATCTTGATCTGAAAACTAACCGCCAAGACGCCAAGACCGCCAATTTCTTGTCAGAACGCGAGCTTGGCGCCCTTGGCGTCTTGGCGGCTAGTTCGTTCCGTTTTGTTCGCCGTCGTTTCCGATAGCTTCAACCGGACAACACAGCACCGCTTCTTCGCACGCAGCGAGTTCTTCCTCGGTTAGCGGTTGCTTGTAAACAAACGAATAACTATTGGCGTCGGAGCGGCGAAAGTTTTCCGGCGCGGTATCGCGACACACATCGCAATCGATGCACGTCGAATCGACGTAGTAGGCGCCGGGCAGGTTTTCTTTCACGCGATCGTTTCGATCTGGCATTGGCGATTTCGGAATGCGGATTTCAGATTGCGGAATTCAAGATTTGAGCTTTGTGATTTCCAAGCAGTCGAAACGAGGACAATTCAAACAAGATGCGAATCGCAAATCAGCAATCCGCAATCCGCAATCGTCACGGGTGCGTCATCTCTTCCGGCTTTACGTACTTATCAAAATCTTCACCGCTCAGGAAACCCAGGGCGATCGCTGATTCGCGCAGGCTGATTCCTTTCTTGTGCGCATTCTTCGCCACCTGTGCTGCCTTGTCATAACCGATGTGCGGGTTAAGTGCCGTCACCAGCATCAGGGAGTCCTGCAGATGCTCTTCAATCTGTTTACGATTTAATTCGATTCCGCGAATGCAGTATTCGACAAACCCATGCGCCGCGTCGTGCAGCAACCTGATTGAGTGCAGGAAATTGTGAATCATCACCGGCTTGTAGACGTTCAACTCAAAATTCCCCTGCGAACCACCAAAGGTAATGGCAGTGTCGTTGGCAAACACCTGCACGCACACCATCGTCATGGCTTCGCTCTGCGTCGGGTTCACTTTGCCAGGCATGATCGACGACCCGGGCTCATTTTCCGGGAGAATCAATTCTCCAAGTCCGCAACGTGGGCCCGATGCGAGCCAGCGAATGTCATTCGCGACCTTCATCAGCGAAACCGCAAGCGTCTTTAGCGCACCGCTCGCGAAAACGATCTCGTCGTGAGCCGAGAGCGCGGCAAACTTATTTGGATGCGACTTGAAGGGCAGGCCTGTTAGTTCGGCGATCTTCTTCGCCGCGCGTTCGCCGAACTCCGGATGCGAGTTGAGCCCTGTGCCTACCGCGGTGCCGCCAATCGCGAGTTCGAGCAGCCCCGGCAGGGACATCCGCAGGCGATCAATGTCGCGCGCGATCAGGCTGGCCCAACCGGACATCTCCTGACCCACGGTCAATGGCGTTGCATCCTGAAGGTGCGTGCGTCCAATCTTAACGACGTCTTTGAACTCTTCAGCCTTCGCGGCAATAGCGTCGTGGATTGTCTGGATCGCGGGAATGAGTCTGTTCAACTGCTCAGCCCCTGCAATATACATCGCAGTCGGAAAGGTATCGTTCGACGACTGCGACATGTTGACGTCATCGTTCGGATGAATGGGCGACTTGCTGCCCATCACGCTGCCGGCAAGTTCGATCGCGCGATTCGAGATCACCTCGTTCGCGTTCATGTTGGTTTGGGTGCCGCTGCCGGTTTGCCAAACTCTTAAAGGAAAATGTTGGTCGAGTTTGCCTTCGATAACTTCGTCGCACGCTTGTTCGATAAGCTTCAGCTTGGCGGCGGGCAACTTACCTAAGTCGGCATTCACGAGCGCCGCTGCTTTCTTCAGGATGCCGAGGGCGCGAATCATCTCGCGCGGCATCTTGTCGTCGCCGATGTTGAAATGCAGCAGTGAACGCTCGGTCTGCGCCCCCCAATACTTATCCGCGGGCACCTCAATCTCGCCCATCGAATCGCTTTCGATGCGCCCTTCTTTTTTCATCTCTTGTCGTTCGCTTGCGTCAGGTGACATTGGTGTACCGTCTAGCGTCCTGCCCTGTCTTGGTTTGAATTGGAATAGCGAGCGCCGTGTTGCGTGGAGTTGTCATGAGCGAAGACTAAAGCCCAAAACAATTCTACCTCACGTCTGGCCCGGGCTTAAACCGACGATCCACTAACTCACACTAAGTATCACTAAAACCCCCTCGTGAGCTTTCGTGTATTTCTTGGATCCTTCTTCCGAGGGGACGAGGGACCAACCGCGTAAATGCTTGCCAAGATGAACCTTAAGTTATAAAGTCTGCCAACGCACCACCAATCCCCCGCGTGGTTCGAAAACAGGCTCAGCGGTATTCGAACTTAAAATAGGCACAAAATTGACGATGTCATCCCCCGTCAACAGCCATTCGTCCCCTGATATTCCCGCGCAGCGCGCGCTTATTTTGGTCGTTGAGCGCAATCCGGCCGTTCAGCGTCTCGAACGTTTTTTTCTTGAGCAGGCGGGCTACAGCGTCGAGTTTGCGAGCGATGGCGTTTTGGCCCTGGCGCGAGCGCGGGAGTTATGTCCGAAAATTGTTGTTACTGAAATCCTGGTGCCGCGTCTGGACGGTCTGAGTCTTTGCCGGGCGCTTAAGTCGGATCCGCGAACGCGCTCGATCGTAGTGCTGGTTTTCAGTCACCTTCATGCCGAAGACCGGGCTCTGGAAGCGGGCGCCGATGCCTTTATCGTCAAGCCAATCGATGAAGAGAATCTTATCGACATAGTATCGAAGCTTTTGGAGATTAGAAGAGAAAGCACGGGAGGATAGTCTTGGCGATTGAGCGTCTCAAAACCGGAAACTCCAATTTGGATGAAGTCCTGCACGGCGGCTTCCTCATTAACACCATCAATGTGGTTATGGGGGCCCCGGGTACCGGAAAGACCATCCTAGCGGAACAGCTCGTATTCTCGAACGCCACTGCCGCAGCGCCGGCCCTTTATCTGACGACCCTCTCAGAGCCGCTCGATAAATTCATACAACACGGACAGAGCTACGCCTTTTTCGATTCAGCTAAGGTGGGCGAGACCGTTTTCTATGAAGACCTTGGGGCGATGGTCAGAGAGCGCGGCATAGGCGCGTTAGCTGAAATCGTTACTGAGATGGTGACGCACCGGACCCCGCGACTGATTATCATCGACTCATTCAAGGCGTTGACCGAACTCATTGAGACCGCGCAGGAACGTCGTACCATCCTCTTCGATCTGGCGAGCGTTTTGACTGCTTACCAGTGTACGACCTTTTTCGTCGGCGAATATTCGGGCGAGATGATGACCGAACTTCCTGAGTTTGCCATCGCCGATTCAATCCTGATGTTGCTGAAGCAGTCAACGGGTGTCCGCGAACAAAGATTTTTGAGAGTGGAGAAACTCCGCGGCTCAGCTTCGATTCCCGGGATGCACGCTTTTAATATTACCGACGAAGGGATTGTGTTATTTCCGCGGTTGTTAACTCCTGACATTTCGCCGGACTACACGAGTAATCCTGAGCGCGTGAACACTGGAATAGCGGGTCTTGATGACATGATCGAAAAGGGATTCTGGGGCGGTAGCACAACTCTGCTGGCTGGTCCGACAGGCTCAGGCAAGACCATCATCGGCCTGCACTTCATTCGTGAAGGCGCCGTTAGCAACGAGCCTGGTGTCTATGTTGGGTTCCAGGAAAACCCGGTCCAGCTATCGCGAATTATGCTTAATTTTGACTGGGACCCCGAGTCGTTAATTAAGGATAAGGCTTTTGAGCTGATGTATCGTTCGCCGGTTGAAATGCAGCTGGACAGCGTGGCTGCCGAACTCTTCAATCGCGTTCGCGAAGGCCGCGTGAAACGTGTGGTAGTTGACACCATCGGCGATCTGAAAAAAAGCTGTGCCGACCCGCAACGGTTTTCGGATTTCATGTATGCGCTAACCCAGTGGTTTGCCACTAAAAACGTAACTTGCCTGCTGTTGTATGAGTTGCACAGTCTGTTCGAAAGTCCGCAGATTACCGATGAAGAGATTTCGAATATGAGCGACAACATCGTACTGCTGAATTACACGCGAGGGGTGGAGATGGCGCGCCGGGTTCGGATCATCAAAACGCGCGGCAGCGCTCATGATCACCGCGAACATGCGTTGCAGATCAGTGACTCAGGCGTTTCCATTAGGGAAATCACCTAGGATAAAGTAATAACATCCCCTTTGAATTACGCCCCCCATTTGAATCGCGCGCCGGATGCGCGCGCCCCCAACGAAGATCCAAATCCATCGAGTAATCGACCAAATGGGCAATAAGATCGATAACAGCGTGAAGACTTCCTTCGACCGCCTGGCGGCCATTAACCGCGCCATCACGACCTCGCTAAACTTCAATGAGGCCTTGCGACTCATCGTAGACAATGCGACGGAACTGTTTTCCGCCGATAACAGTTTGTTGTTGCTGGCGGAAGACGACGGCATCCTGCGCGTTAGGGCGGCTCACGCTGGCAGCGAGATCGCTTCGCAGTTTGCCGGACCGATGGAAGAGTCTGTAATTCGCGACTTGGCTCGACAGCTCAAACTGGATCCCGCTAAAGAGTTGGTAACGGTACCCATCGTAGCCCAGGGTTCTCTCAATGGGTTTCTCGCGATAGTCCGCGATTCACCACTCAATGCTGAAGAACAGTGGCAGTTGACCGCGCTCGCTGATCAAGCAGCTATCGCACTCAACAATGCCCGGCTGCATGAGTTTCAGACTGGCGAAGCCATTCGCCAGCGCGATGAGTCGCTGGCAGCGTTGCGCGAGTCGAGCCGCAAGATCAACAACATTCTCGAGAGCATTACTGATTTGTACTATCAGCTGGATCGCGAATGGCGCTTCACTGATATCAACCGGCAAACAGTGACTCGCTTTGGCCGCAGCCGTGAAGAGCTGCTCAGTAAGGTCATCTGGGAAGTCTTTCCGTCCGCCGTAGATTCGGATCTGTATACCAAGTTGCAGAAGTGTGTTGAGACCATGGTTCCGGTCCACTTTGAGCTCGCCTCGCCAATCGTTCAGGGGTCGTGGTTTGAAGTGCATGCGTATCCGACCAGGGCGGGCCTTTCAGTCTATCTTCGAGATATTACAGAACGAAAAAAGTCGGAAGGGGAAATCGCGTTTCAGGCGCGCTTGTTAAGCGCCGTCGAACAAGCGGTCATTGCTACCGATCTCGAGGGCACCATTGTTTATTGGAATTCGTTTGCAGAACAGCTTTATGGCTGGTCGTCGGCCGAGGCGCTGGGCGCTAATGTGCTGGAAATTACCCCTGCTGATGCCATGCTCGAACAAGCCGCTGAGATCATGTCGGACCTCAGAACCGGGAAGAGTTGGTCGGGTGAGTTTCTGCTGCGGCGGAAAGACGGCGGAGTGTTCCCGGCTATGGTCACTGATTCCCCTATCTTTGGTGAACAGGGTGAATTGGTTGGGATAGTCGGCGTGTCAGTTGACATCAGCCAACGCAAACAATCCGAAGCCGAACGCGAAGTCCTGCACCAGAGTGAACGATCGGCGCGAGCGGAAGCGGAAAAGGCCAACCGATTGAAAGACGAGTTTCTGGCAACTCTATCTCACGAGTTGCGCAACCCGTTGAATGTGATTCTTGGCTACGCGGAAGTCCTGTTGCGCAGCGATGAAGCGCGGACGTCTCAGTTTGTACGAAAGGCCGCTGAGGTGCTCAAACGCAACGCCCTGGCCCAGTCGCGCCTGGTGCGCGACCTGCTGGATCTTTCACGACTGCACATCGGCAAGCTGTCGCTAAACTGCGAAGTGGTGTCGCTGACCACACTAATTGATAACGCGGTGGAGACAGTGAGTGGCGAAGCCGCGCAAAAGCAAATCGAAATAAGAATTGAGGGCGCCGAAGACGCGATCTTCGTAAACGCCGATCCGCTGCGGTTGGAGCAAGTCATTTGGAACTTGCTAAACAATGCGGTCAAGTTCACGCCAGTAGGCGGCACGGTAACGATTCGTCTGGGCAGCGAGCATGGGCGTGCCACAATAATAGTTGAAGACACGGGACCCGGAGTTGAACCGCAGTTTCTGCCTCATGTGTTCGAAATGTTCCGGCAGGCCGACGCGAGTAGCAGCCGGCCCCACGGCGGTATGGGTATTGGACTGGCCCTCGTGAAGCAGTTGATCGAGTTGCACGGTGGAAGTGTTGCGGTGGCTTCCACCTTAGGCCAGGGCGCAACCTTCACCATCGAACTTCCGGCGACTGGCGAGAAAGAAGAGTCTCCGGGATATTCTCCCCTGGCAAAAGCCGGCATCCTCAGTCATATGCGAATTCTGATTGTTGACGATTCAGCCGACACGGTCGAGATGTTGCGGCGGTTGTTTGAAATGGACGGCGCGGTTGTGGCTACGGCAAGCGGCGCCGTTGAGGCGCTTGAGATTGCCGGCCAGAACGATTTTGATGTTGTTCTCTCTGACATCTCGATGCCGGGGATGGACGGTTTTGAATTCGTTCGTCGATTGCGTGAGCTAACCAGACATAAGGATGTGCCGGTGCTGGCTATCACGGGGTTTGGACGACCGGCAGATGAGGAGCGAGCTGAGGCTGAAGGCTTTTTTTCGCACGTCACCAAACCGATCAACGTAAATGACCTGGTGCAAACTCTCCGTGATCTGCCGGTGAAGAATCAGCAAGCCACCGCCACTACTCAAAATTAAACATCGACCGAGCCGAATTACACGACAGGTCAGTGTAAAGCGGTCGAAGGTTCAACAGTCGTGCGACGATCGGATCGCGTTCTTGTGCGGCGCTGGTTCGACCTGGTTGTATACTGCGAAGCAGAGTCTCGAAAAAAGTTCACTTTGGTTCAACACGGTCCTCGCCGTTCCACCTAAATCCTCCTTCACGCGCTCTGCAACAAGCGAGTCATGAAGAGGCAGTTGCTGAGGAGGCAACACTCATGAGCAAGCAATCCATAAATAACAACAGCAAAGCAAACCAGGACAATAACCGCCGCGAGTTTCTAAAAAATAGTGTGACTGCCGCTGCTGGTCTCGGCTTTCTGGGCCTGGGAATGCAGGCAAAGGCCCTCTCTATCTTTCCTCCACTCGACGGGCCGGGAACGCACAACATGATGGTTGTGGGAGAGCAGACGGTTTACCTTTCCCATCTGCCGATGTTTGAAGCATTGAGTAAAGATCGTAAGAGTTTCACTTCGCCGCACCGTTACCAGGTGATTCTTGAAGCGTCTTTCAGCGACGGTACCAGCGACCTGACCGGCATCTACACCGCGGACCGCAAGAGTAATCCGACAGAAAAAATGTACACGATTAAGCCGGCCCTTTTTGTTCTTCCCGATCTTGATCCCAAAGGGAAAGCGCTGCGCACTTTTCGCGGCCACACTGTCTATCGTGGTCATTTGGAAAGAACCAGCACGCCAATCCTGGGATTCAAGGACGATCCAAACGAGCCACCGGAAGGCGGCGTGTTTGATGTTAATGTCCGCCGCGTCGTTCATTTCCACAAGTTCGTTCCCGGCGCAGCCAAGCCGGCGCAACTCCAATACATCTTGTTCGGCAAAGGCCCGGAGACCTTCATGGCCCACTTCATTGCCGGGCCGCCCGATTTCGATCAAATCATCTCCGTCAAGCTCACGGGACAGCAGTTTACCGATGAGCAGTTGACCGGTGGTGTTATGGTCAACTTTCCCGGACGACTAAACACGGCAAAGACAAGGATGAAAGAAAAGCAGAAGGCGTCAGGAGTGTTTCAAATGGCGGGAAGCACCAAATCGAAGCCGTTGCAGGTTGAGGCGGTCAAAGAGTTCTACTTTGAGGAAGGCGAGCTCAGGTCGAACGCCACCTTCAATCCGACCGCGGAGGAAAGGAACTCCGGGTTTTTGGAGTAAGATAACTAACCTTTAGTTATCGGAGCGCCGGAGTCTTTCCACGCTTTCCAGCCGCCGGCCATGGAGAAAACGTTGGTGTAGCCCATCTGTTGGAGGACGTCGGCGGCGAGGGCGGAGCGATAACCGCCGCCGCAGTAGAGGATTAGTTCCGTCGCCTTGTCTGGCACTTCGGTTTCGATGTCGCGTTCGATGATGCCCTTGCCGAGATGGGACGAACCCGCCGCGTGACCAGCTTCCCATTCGTTGTCCTCACGGACGTCTATTAATCGGACCCCGTTCTCCGACTGCAGGCGTTCTCTGGTTTCGTCGACGGTAACTTCGCGGATCCGGCTCTTGGCGTCGTTGACGAGTTTTAAAAAACCTTCCGAGTGTTTCATGTTGCGTTTCCTTGGCATGGTCTAGGTCCGAAGGACCGGTAGTTAGTAGCCCCGTCCGTCAGGGCGGGGAATCCATCTACTCGCACGCCGGAGGCCCGAAGGGCCGGCAGGAGACGTGGCGCACCTTCGGCGCTCAGCTAACTAACGGTAGGCCTCACCCCGCCCTCACGGACGGGGCTACTAACTACCGGTCCTTCGGACCTGGGATTTCAAACCAGATAAACCCCAATTGGATGAAATTGCGGCGAATGATTATAATGCCCGTCTTTCAGGAAAGCATATAAAACGGCATGAGTTGATGAACATTGTGAGCGGGCGGCGGTTGCGGTTGCTTGCACGGCCACCCGCTAACGCAGGTGGTACTGACTCATGACTCATCACTGTCTTTAGGAGAGCACATTGGCTAACGAACAGTTTGACGTAACGATTATTGGCAGCGGACCGGGTGGCTACGTGGCGGCGATACGCGCCGGCCAGCTGGGCCTTAAGGTGGCGATGATTGAGAAGGACACTCGCCTGGGCGGCACCTGCACCTTGCGTGGTTGTATTCCGACGAAGCAGATGCTGATGTCGGCCCACGTTTACGAACAGATGCAACACGCGGCGGATTTTGGCGTGCAGGCTACCGGAATTCAGTTGGCGTTTGAGGACGTGCAAAAACGCAAAAACAAAGTGGTGCTGAAGAACACCAAGGGCATCGAGTATCTGATGAAGAAAAACAAGGTGACGGTTTTCAAGGGCACCGGAAAACTCGCGCTGCCTGGAAAAGTGGAAGTCACCGGCGCTGACGGCGCGAAACAAACTTTAGAGACCAAGAACATCATCATTGCCACCGGTTCAGTGGTGCGGCCCATCCCGGGTTTTGAAACTGACGGCGTGCATGTTGTTAACAGCGATCACATTCTCGAATTGAAAGACGTGCCAAAGTCGCTGATCGTGATGGGCGCAGGCGCGGTGGGCGTCGAGTTTGCTTCTGTCTATTCACGCTTCGGCGCCGAGACTACCCTGGTTGAGTTAATGCCGCGGCTGGTCCCTTTGGAAGACGAAGAAGTTTCGAAGGAGCTGGAGAAGTCGTTTCGCAAACGCGGCATCAAGTCGCAGGTTGATACCAAACTGGAGAAACTCGAGAAGACCAGCACCGGCGTGGTGGTCACCGGCAAGACTTCGAAAGGGGAGGCGGTGCGTCTCGAAGCGGAGATGCTGCTGGTGGCCGTTGGCCGGATGCCGTTTACTGAAGGACTGGGACTCGAAGGCAGCAAGATCAAAGTTGAAAAAGGATTTATTCAAGTCGACGAATATCAGCAAACTGCCGAGAAAGGCGTTTATGCGATCGGCGACGTAGTGCCCACGCCGCTGCTGGCGCATCTCGCTTCGAAGGAAGGCATCGTTGCGGTCGAGCACCTGGCTGGACAGAAAAACGTGCGACCGATAAATCTCCGTCTGGTGCCAAACTGCACCTACTGCGATCCCGAAGTTGCATCAGTAGGCTTGACGGAAGCAAAGGCGAAGGAGCAGGGCTACGATGTGAAGATTGGCAAGTTTCCCATGTCAGCCTCCGGCAAGGCGCGGATTCTTGGCGAGGAAGAAGGCTTCGTGAAGATCGTGGGCGAAGGAAAGTACGATGAAATTCTTGGCGTGCACATCATTGGCCCGCACGCCACCGAGCTGATCGCCGAAGCTTGCGTAGCGATGCAACTGGAATCAACTGCCGAAGAGCTTGGCCGCACGATGCACGCGCACCCGACCGTTTCTGAAACCGTGATGGAAGCCGCGGAAGGGGTGCACGGATTGGCAGTGCATATTTAGGTAGGACAAACGTTCCCGTCTGTCCCTTGATCATAGATGACTAACGAGCCAAATAGACCCGATCAAAAACCTAAGAGAGCCGGCGATGCGAGGCGCCGCCGCGGTGCGAGCCGTCCGGCGCGTTTCGAGATGCGCATCAGCACGAAGTATGCTCCGCAGAAGGCGATCGACGGCAAGCCGCTAACCTGCACCTCCGAGACCACTCTCAAACCGGAGCAGATGCTCGAGCTCTATCGCTATCTCAAGTTGACGCGACTCGTTGAAGAGCGGCTCGTCAATCTCTACCGGCAAACGAAAGTTGTCGGCGGTGTCTTTCGTTCCTTAGGACAGGAAGCAACTGCCGTCGGCAGTGCTTACGCATTGGAAACGTCGGATTTTGTTACGCCTCTAATTCGCGATCTCGGCGCGGTGCTGGTCAAGGGAATTCGACCGCGCGATATCTTCGCACAGTATATGGCCAAGGCCTGGGGACCATCAGGCGGCCGCGATCTCAACATTCACTTCGGCGATATGAGCAAAGGCTTCATCGGTCCAATCTCGCATCTGGGCGACATGATTCCGGTGATGACGGGTGTGCTGCTGGGCGCGCGCATGCAACAGAAGCCGATCGTGGCGATTGCCTATATTGGTGACGGCGGGATGAGCACCGGGGCGTTTCACGAAGGGCTCAACTTTGCCGCTGTCCAAAAGTTGCCCCTCATTGTGGTCGCGGAGTACAACCACTACGCCTATTCGACTCCCACAAATCTGCAGACGGCCGTTCGAGACCTGGCTGAGAAAGCCGCCGGCTATAACATCCCCGCGTCGATTGTTGACGGCAATGATGTGGTGGCCTGTTATGAAGTAACAAAGCGAGCAGCCGACTACGCGCGACAGGGTGGCGGCGCTGTCCTGATTGAAGCTAAGACTTACCGTCGACGAGGACATGCGGAACACGATGACCAACGTTACGTTCCCGCGGGCGAGATCGAATGGTGGGAGAAGCACAACGATCCAATCGATCGTTACGAAAAATATCTGCTTGAGCGACAAATTGCGACGAAAGAAAAAATGGCTGAGATAACCGCCGATGTGTTGCAGGAAATTGAAGCAGATTGTAACTGGGCTGAATCGTCGCCAATGCCGGAAGCTGAACAGGCTGCGTATGGAGTTTTCGACAACAACATTGTGCCGCCGGCTTTCCGGCCTGAAGTTCTGAAGGATTAGAATGCAGTGAAGAGTGAAAGGTGAAGAGTGAAAAGTTGTGGCTCAGCCCTGCTTGAGACTTTTCACTCTTCACTTATTCACTCGCTACTTAAATAACAGTCTCAAGGAGGGACCCGACATGAGTGACGACACGAAAAAGGACTCTGAGCATAAGGCAGATGATCAAAAAACAAAGAAAGCCGAGGACGGCGAGAAGAAGGAAGGATCTACGGACGCGGCAGCCCCGGCTGACGATGACATCATCATCAAGTAAATGACGACTGCCACTAAGAAAGAACACAAATCAGCGCGCCCTGAGCGAGGTGGTCAGGCCACTCTGCTGGAAGCGATTCGCCAGGGCATCTGGGAAGAGATGGAACGTGACCCAACGGTCTTCGTGATTGGCGAAGACGTCGGCGCTTATGGTGGTGCGTTCAAAGTTACGGACGGTCTGCTCGATGAATTTGGCTCCGGCCGCGTGATTGACACGCCGATTTCAGAAGCAGCGATCGTAGGCGCAGCCTGCGGCGCAGGGTTGATGGGGATGAAGGCCGTCGCGGAGTTTCAGTTCATCGATTTCATTTCCGCCGGGTTCGATCTGCTCACCAATTACGCTGCGAAGTGTCGTTATCGCTGGGGCGCAAACATTCCCGCGGTCTTCCGCGGTCCTTGCGGTTCGGGGGTGCGCTCAGGTCCGTTTCACTCCATCAACGCCGAAGCATTTTTTCTGAATACGGCTGGGCTGAAGGTCGTGGAGCCGGCGACAGCTTACGACGCCAAAGGACTTATCAAGGCGGCGATTCGCGATCCTGATCCGGTTTTGTATTTTGAACACAAAAAGCTCTATCGACTACCGCGCCTGCGCGAAGAGTTGCCGGCGGACGACTACATCGTAGAGATTGGCAGGGCACGAACAGCTCGCGAAGGGCGCGACCTTTCGATCATCACTTTCGGCGCCATGGTTTTGACGGCCCTGGATGCTGCTGAAGAGCTCGAGAAGGAAGGACTGGATATCGAAGTGATCGATCTGCGCACGTTGGCGCCACTTGATAAGCCGGCAATTCTCGCGAGCGTTAAGAAGACCAGCAAGGCCATCGTATTGCACGAAGCGTCGCGCACCGGCGGCATCGGCGGCGAGATTGCGGCCACCATAGCGGAAGAAGCTTTTGAATGGCTCGACGCGCCGGTTTTGCGGGTGGCGTCTCTAGATACGCCGGTGCCTTACTCACCGACGCTGGAAGACTATTATTTGCCCCAGACGAAGGACGTGTTGGATGCGGCGAGGAAGCTCGCGGCGTATTGAGGATGTGATGCACCGTCTGAGATCTGAGATCTGAGATTTGGGTTCTGAGAAGGAGAGTTGAGTTATGCCAAAGTTTCTAATCGAGCGCGAGATTCCCGGCGCGGGAAACTTGTCTCCGCAAGAGTTACAAGGTGTGGCGCAAACGTCGTGCAGCGTATTGCAGAAGCTGGGCCCGCAGATTCAGTGGGTGCAAAGCTACGTAACCGGCGACAAAGTTTATTGTGTCTATATTTCGCCGAATGAAGAGATGATACGCGAGCACGCAGCCCAGGGCGGGTTTCCCGCGAATCGTATTTCAGAAATCAAGACGGTTATCGATCCGACTACTGCTGAATAACACTAGGCGGTGGGCCACTGGCTGATAGAGGCGCAGGATCTGAAGTTAGTTTGGAGAATATATGAGCACAGAAGTTGTAATGCCGCAGATGGGTGAATCCATCGCCGAGGGAACGATAACGAAGTGGCTGAAGCAGGTTGGCGACCGCGTCGAGCGCGATGAACCGCTGTTCGAGATTTCTACCGACAAAGTTGACGCGGAGATTCCCTCGCCCGCGGCCGGAACTTTAACTGAGATCCGTTTCAAAGAAGGCGACACGGTTGAAATAAATACCACGGTCGCCGTGCTTGACGGCGGCGCGGCCGCGCCTGCAAAGACTGAAGTTGTTTCGGAAGCCGCGCCGGCAGTCGCAGCGCCGGCAGAACAACCGCCGGCGAAGCCTGCAGATGTTGCGCCAAAACAAGCGCAAGTCGAAGCGTCCGCGGCCACTGGCGCTGAAGTTCAACCAACCGAGAAAGCGGCGACGGCGCCCCGGTCTGAGAAGCCTGAGAAATCTTCTGCGGAAGCGAAGGAGGCTAGCGCACAACCAACCGCTCGGAAAAGTTCGTCGCCTGAGAACGGCCGCAATGCTACGGCGACTGCGGAAGAACTGCGTCGCACTAAGTCGAGTCCACTTGTTCGCCGAATTGCGGAGGAGCACGGAGTCGATATTGCCGGACTCGAAGGGACTGGCATGAGCGGGCGCGTAACCAAGAACGACATCCTCAGCTTTATTGAGTCAGGCAGTCCTGCGACTGCCGGGACGAAGGCTGGTTCGGCGGCCGCGAGGCCTGCGGCGGCGCCAGGTTCCGCGATGCAAGCCTCCGTAGCGCCTGCCCTCAAGCCAGCGGAAGGCGATCGGGTTGAGCAGATGTCAGTCATGCGCAAGAAAATCGCGGAACACATGGTGCAGTCGCGGCGCACCTCGGCGCACGTCACCACTGTTTACGAGATCGACATGACACGCATCGCCAAACTGCGTGAGCAGGAGAAAGACGCGTTTGCCGAACGAGTCGGCACAAAGCTCAGCTACATGCCGTTTATCTTTCAGGCAGTTAACAATGCCCTACGCAAATTCCCGATCTTCAACGCCCAGGTTAGCGGCGATCAGATCATCTACAAGCGCGACATCAATCTCGGCATGGCCGTTGCTCTCGACTGGGGCTTGATCGTTCCCGTGATCAAACGCGCCGACGACCTTTCAATTTCCGGTCTTGCACGAGTGGCAAACGATCTGGCAGAGCGCGCAAGAACGAAACAGTTGAAGCCTGATGAAGTTGGCGGCGGAACATTTACCATTACAAACCCGGGCGTCTTCGGTGGTCTATTCGGCACGCCAATTATCAATCAGCCACAACTCGCAATTCTCGGCGTCGGCAAAATCGAGAAGCGAACAAAAGTGTTGACCACGGCTGAGGGAGAAGACTACGTAGCGATCCGCTGGCTGGCTTACTTTGCGCTGAGCTTCGATCATCGTGTGATAGACGGTTCCGATGCTGAACGTTTTCTGGCCTATCTAAAGGAGCAGTTGGAAGCAGGAGAATTTTCAGTCTAAACCAATAAATCTAACCCCGCCTTCTAAGTCGCGTTGACATGCCTTTGTGTTAGGTTTGTCACCGCGATTTAACTATTGGAAGGGCAGTTATTGCGATCGAATGGCAATTGGATGAAGAATGCGACGAAACCTTGACTTGGCTTAGGGCGCGAGTTAAGAAGTGTGCGTTCCCATATTAATACCTATCAAGAGGCGGGCAACAATTCAGCGTAAATGTTCGTCAGAGACTACAACGTTCCGAGCTCGCTAGTGTGAGCCCTACACCGTAAAAAGAAGGAGAGAGATACTTATGGCAATCCCGAAAGCTAAAATGTTTTCCTCGCTCATGCTGGCAGTTTTTCTGTTAGCTTGTTCAGCGTCCGTCGGTTTCGCGCAGGACACTACAGCAGCAGCTGGCGCGCGCACCATCGCGAACGGCGAGAAAATTAAAATTAAAGGTGTCGTGACCCGACGAGACTCCGACACTTTCACCGTCCGCGACATAAACGGCGTGGACACTGTTGTCCGTCTCGACAACAACACCAGCGTGAAGACCAAAGGCGGTTTTCTACGCGGTGGTACAAACTATGGTCAAACCCAGATTTTGCGTGGCCTGAACCTGGAGATTGAAGGTCGGGGCAATGGATCAGGCGAACTATTGGCCCAGAAGATCAGGTTCAACGATTCAGATCTTCGCGTAGCACGCGCGGTTGAATCTCGCGCCGCGCCGCTCGAAGATCGCGCTTCGACTACTGAAAACAAACTCAGCCAGGTTGAACAGAACGCGCAGCGTCTCTCAGGACAACTGGATGAGCTCGCCGCTGTGGCCAACACTGCGAAGGGTGGCGCCAGGGCCGCACAGGAAACCGCTGATTCAGCAGTTGCGGGCGTGAATGCGACCAACGATCGCATCTCCGCACTTGACGACTATGTGCCGCAACATGTTCTGGCGGTTAACTTCAAGACGGGCAGCGCAGTCTTGTCTGCCGACTCAAAGGCGAAACTTGACGAAATTGCGACCAAGGCAATGAATGCCAAGGGTTACGTCGTTGAGGTCTCCGGCTTTGCCGACGCTACAGGCAGCGTTGCGAGAAATCGCCAGCTGAGCCAGCGCCGCGCTGACAACGTGATTCGTTACCTGGTCGAGAATCATCAGATTCCGCTGCGACGTATTGTTACGCCGTACGGATTTGGCGAATCGAATCCTGTCGCCGAAAATAATTCGCGTGAAGGCCGGGCACAGAATCGCCGCGTTGAAGTAAAACTGTTGGTCAACAAGGGCCTGATCCAGGAGGCTCCGAAAATGACCACTTCAACTTCGAGTGGCCAATAGCAACGGGCTGTTAGGCTATATTCAAACGCCAGGAATCATGCCGTCGGAAAAGTGTTAAGATGAGTAGCTAAGCCAGCAACGGCGGATCCCCGCGGGGGCAACCCCGCTACGGATGCTAACTCTGGCGGCATGAGGAATGGTTTTATGAATCGCGAACGTGTGGGAAAACAATTGGGGACGGCACTGCTCTTTGCGGTGCTGTCTCTTTTTTGTTGTTTGATTTCGGCGGCAGGGCAAAAGATTATCGATATGCCTCCACCGCCACCGCTGCCAACTCCCAAGCCGACACCTACTCCCGCGCCACCCAAAGATGATGACTTCGAAATAATCAAGACGAGCTCAAATCTGGTGATGATCCCGGCGTCAGTCACTGATTCAAAGGGCCAGCCAGTTCGCGGACTGCAAATCGCAGACTTCAGCATTCAGGAGGAGGGCCGTCCGCAGGAGATTGCGCAAATAGGCGATCCTGAAGAGGTGCCGCTTTCAATAGCCCTGCTCATCGATGTCAGTGGCAGCACGAACACTCGTTTTGACTTTGAAAAGGCGGCGGCAGCACGTTTTCTCAAACAAGTGTTGAAGCCGGCTGATCGTGCCAGCGTTTTCATTATTGATAGAACTCCAGTGATGGGAAAGGCGGGGGCCAACGCCGAGGATGCCGCCAACGGATTGCTGTCACTGCAGCCTGCTTCCGATAAAGGCCCGACAGCATTCTTCGATACGGTAGTCGAAGCCGCGCAATACCTGGCTGGTAAGGCGCCGGCTCGTGACCGAAAGGTGATCCTGGTTATTTCAGACGGCGTAGATAACTTTAGCGAGCGAATCAAGAAGTCGATTGGGACCACATTTCAAGAACAGAACTCCGCCTCGGCCGTGACGCGAGAGAAAGTTTATGGCCGGGCTCTCGCTGAAGTTGTACGTGATGTTCAACGCGCAGACGCGGTCTTTTATTCCATCAATCCGAGTGGCAACACAATGTATCTGAACGTTATGACTAAGCGGGGTCAGGACGGGTTGCAGCAGGTAGCTGAAGCCACCGGAGGAACTGCCTTTGTACCGGATCGCGAAGAAGACCTTGAAGGCGTGTTTACTCAAATCGCCGCCGAGCTACGCGCCCAATACCTGCTGCAATACTATTCAAACTCGCAAGCGGCTGGCGTACAATTTCGCCGCGTCGCAGTTACCATGCCCGCACGACCTGAACTTCGCATACGCGCTCGCCAGGGTTACTACCCAAAGGCCAAGTGAAAAGTGAAAAGTAAATAGTGAAAAGCTGGTTCTTGCTTTTCACGCTTCGCTTTTCACTCTTCACTGTCTTACCGCATCGCAAGCAGCACGTCCGTTAAGTGATTGACAACATCGAGCAGCGCTCGACCGGCCTTATCAAACTGGTTGGCAGCAGCCAGGTCCTCTGCCTTGGCGGCGCCCGCCGCCACTCCTGCAAGCTTTATGTAGTAGCGCTGCAACGCGGGGGTCGCCCGAAAATCGATCTCCAACTTGTCGAGCCCGTCTTTTACGCTTCGAATGCTGGCTCGCACCGTGATCTTGTTTTGCTTGGCTTGATCAATGATCGCTGCCGACGCTTCATTGCGGCTGGTTGCGTCGTCAACCGATTCGAGTCCTTTGGCTACTCCGCCCAGCAGATAGATAAACCGTGTCAAGACCTTGATCTGGTCGGCTACGCGTGCTGCGCCGGCAAGCTCAGCCTCCCCCACCTTTGGCGCCGCGGCAGGCCGGGTAGACCCAGTTGTCGTACGCTTACGCGCTTGAGCGAAGCCGGAAACGGGCGAGAGAAAAACCGTCATTATCAGTAGGCCGATGATTCGTTGCACTTTGATGCTCCTGTGTGATTTTCGTTGGGGAACGATTATAACTGACACAGTCTCGAGTTCCGAATTCGGTTTTCGGGTGGGCGTTCCAGTTCCAGTCTCTTAACTCGAAACTCTTTTCGTTAAGCTGTTAGAATGACGCGACATCTTGCCACGCAGGTTGTATCAGTGAAAGAGAAAAAAAGACTTCTAGTGAAAAAGCTGGGCCGCCTCGAATATGGCGCGGCGCTTAAGCTGCAAAAGGAAACGGAGCTCGCCGTCAAAGACGGCAAGCAGACTGATACGCTCCTGCTGCTTGAACACCCACACACTTTAACGGTGGGCCGGCGTGGCGATAGTGCCGGGATTTTGATGTCGCCGGAGCTGCTCGCGACTCGCGGCGTCACTGTTTTTGAAACGAATCGCGGTGGAAAGATTACCTATCACGGGCTGGGCCAGGTTGTAGGCTATCCCATAATCAGCCTCAGTCCGGCACGCGAGGATGTACATCGCTACGTGCGCGACCTTGAAGAAGTGCTGATTCGAACGCTGGCAGACTTTGAGATTAGCGCCTTTCGACTCGAGGGTTTTACCGGCGTGCATACTTCGCGCGGAAAGGTCGCGGCCATCGGCGTGCACATCGCTCGCTGGGTGACCACGCATGGTTTCGCGCTCAACGTGAATACGGATCTTAGTTACTTTAACTTGATCATTGCCTGCGACGGTGAGCAGGTAACTTCAATGGATGATCTGCTTGGGCACGAAGTTGATATGCGTGAAGTTGAAGATCGACTTGCCGCGCGTTTCGCGGAAGTGTTTGAGATGGAACTGGAATTCGAGGTCCGGGACTCCCAACCAAATGCAACCCAGCCTGCGGAGCAGGCGAAAGCATAAAGCCTGGGGTGGAGCGAAGCGAAACCCCAGGGACCCCGTTCGAAATTATTCACAGCCCGCGAAGCAGCCGACAGTCGAATCGTCACGATTGACGTAGTGAAATCGAACTGCTATCGACCGCTTCGCGGGCTCTTCAAGGTTTTTGTGTTGCCGATCCTGGGGTTTCGCTGCGCTTTACCCCAGGCTTTACGCTATCACCTGCTCCGCAGGTTTGTTTCACTGATCACTTGGCGTTCCTTGCGTCTTGGCGGTTAAACTCCTACGATGCTTACCATCGAAATGATCAGAGAAGCCGCCGCCCGAATTCGGGGCAGCGTTCATCGCACGCCTGTTATTACTTCACGTTCCTTTAATGAGGCAACCGGAAAGAAAGTCTTCTTCAAGTGTGAAAACCTGCAACGCGCCGGCGCCTTCAAGATTCGCGGTGCGACCAACAAGATCCGCTCGCTAACTGAGGCAGAGAGGAAACGTGGTGTGGCCGCGTTCTCGTCGGGCAATCACGCGCAGGCAGTAGCCCTGGCTTCGCGCGAGGCGGGCATTCGCGCCGTTATCGCGATGCCTGAAGATGCGCCGAAAGCTAAAGTCGCCGCTACGCAGTCTTATGGGGCTGAAATTGTTTTCTATGATCGTCTCAAGCAGGACCGCGAAGAAGTGGCGACTGAAATTGCTGAACGCGACGGGCGCGTGATGGTGCCGCCTTACGACGACTATTTGATTCTTGCCGGGCAAAGCACCTGTGGCCTGGAGTTAGTCGAAGACGTTCCAGATCTTGATTGTTTGCTGGCGCCTTGCAGCGGCGGTGGATTATTCGCGGGCGTGAGCACGGCAGCTAAAGCGATGAATCCCCAGATTCGCTGTTTTGCGGTGGAACCCGATACGGCCGACGACACACGTCAATCGTTTCTGAAGGGCGAACGCGTTACGATTCCGCCGCCGCCGACGATTGCTGACGGTTTGCGTGTTCAGTCACCGGGCACGCTGACGTTTCCGATACTGCAAAAGACTGCTGAAGACGTCCTGACCGTGTCTGATCAAGAGATTATTGAGACGATAAAATTCTTCCTCTTCAGAATGAAGTTACTGGTGGAACCATCGGGCGCCGCGGCCGCGGCCGCTGTTTTTAGCGGCAAACTACCGCGAGACACGAAGCGCGTGGGCGTGATCGTTTCCGGCGGAAATATCGACGCAGATCTGCTTTCGCAGTTTTTACGGAACCAGGCTGAAAAGCTGGAGGGCGCGTGAGTCCTTTGTTTCTGTTGCTTGACGTGCGTGCTGATCCGGTGAGCCCGGTTCCCTGGGGCGCGCTGATCCTGCTGCTCGCAATCGTGTTTGTTTTGGCGGTCGGCTTTGTCGCGGGACTGGTGGCGCTGTTGATCTGGTTCAAGCGTCGCAAGACGAAGGAAGCTGCGGCGTCGTCCTAAGGCTAATACGAAGAGTCATCCGAGCAGGCCAAACCAACCCCAGGCGTTCATCACTTCACCAATTCCGAAGGAAGCAAGGTTCGCAATGATGATGGCCGCGAAGTCGCGCCACATTGAAGCCTTGCCCAACTCTTCGTTCGTGCCGAATGCCAACCAGAACAAAGCGCATTCGGCGACCGGCGCGAAAGTTTCTGCTACCACCAGATATAAGCCTCGCCGTTCTGGGGCGAAGAGGAGTGGCAGGACGAGCGTCACGATCGGATAAGTGCAAGCGGTCAACCACACGCCGGCAAGAAGTTTCCGGCCGAGTGGGTGACGGCGAGACAAGCCCACACATAATGTCGGCGTCTCGATCAGAATTGTCAGCAGATAACCAAGGGGCAGGAAGCGCCAGAGATCGGATGGGGACATAAGGCAAAGTAAGCAGTAGGCAGTAGCAGTCGGCAGCAAGCACGAACCCGCGGAGTGTTGTTGATATTAATTCTGCCGACTGATCCTGCCGTCTGCCTCCTAAACTAGAGCATTCTCAGCAAGAACGGTGCTTCCGCCAGAACGTGTGCGATGGCCACGGTGAAGTAAACGTCGCGAGTGGTTGAGTAGTCGACTGAAAAGCCAAACCAAAGTATCAAGACTAGAAAGACCCCAAGGGCCAGCGCGGTCGCGACCAGTTTGGGAAAACCACGTGGATGACGCGCGACGGGCACTGTCTTTACACGCCAGATCGCCTCACGCTTGCGCGTTGACAGGTTTCGTGAGTCGCCAGTATTAACCAGCGGCGCAATTAACGGCAAAGCGACCAGCCACACCCCGTAATGCAACATCTCGAGAAACACGTGAGTGGTGACCAGCGCATGGCTGGAGACGTTTGGCAGTAACTGAGCGCCTGCATGTTGCGTAATCCTCCAGAAGAGTCCGTCGTCGTCCGGGAGGGCCGCCGTTCGCGAGAGTTGCCAAAACATACCCACCAGCAACAGCGGCAGTAGACATAAACACCGGCGATAAGTTTGTAGCCAATGGGGACGCGTGCGAGCCAGATGACGATCCAAAAACCATAACGCCACCAGCGGATGCAAGTAGACGATCCCGAGACTAAAAAATTCCGGCGCCAGCCAGTTAAGTGAACACAAGCCAAACGCGACAGGCAGAGCCAGCGACCAATTGCGTCTGAGTTTGTTCCTGCCGCGCAACCAAACGAGCACACCAATCCAGAGCAACAACAGAGAGTTCCACGAGGCCAGCATCGTGGGCCACAAGTGATCGGGAAACAGGTTGAAGCTGTAGAGTACAGGCAGCGCGATATAACTGATGGTCAGAAAGCCGATGCCGGCAAAAGCTGTAAGGAAAAAGTTTCGCGACTTCCCGAAGCGCACCGGCAAGCGCGTCAGGAAATAGCGCAACTCAAACCAGTTGTGTGGACCTGCAAAAAGAAAAACCGTGACGACGGAAAACTGTAACGGCAACCAACTCGCGAACAGCGCAGAGAAGCAGGCACAAAGGATCAATGTGCCTGCGAACACTCTTAAGCTAAGCTGACGATTGGCATTGGGCGCAATTGGCGATGCGCTTCCAACGCGCCAGGCTGCCAAATCGATGTTTGCAGTTCGTTCCACTAACGTTCCTGTCTACTCAGTTGGGCTTGATCGGCAGAATCAGTTGCATGCCGGACGATCCGATGTCTCCGTCCGGCACAATTTCGATGTCCAGGCCGCCGGACGTTGGCGCGCCTTTGCTCAGGTTCTGGGGCAGTTTTTTCCAGTAGTAAGAGCCCGGTGGACCGGCGTTAGCCTGAGCAATCATCGCCGCTGCGCCAATCACTGCTGTGGCGAATAGCAGCGCCGCAACAGCCTTTTGACCTCGAGTCTGCACCGAGCGCGCCAGCCAAACACCAGCGAACGAGAGCGACAGGAACATGAATACGCCGGCCATGATTGTTCGTGTCGAGCTGCGCGTGATGCTTTGCGCCGTCGACTCATTTCCGTTTCCGAGCGCGGCACGTAGTTCCTGCAGACTGCTTTGCGAAATCTGCAATTTTGCTTCCCAGGCTTTGTTATCGGGAACGACTACTAGCCGGGTATGCAGCACCATCCTGGGCAGCTCTGGCGAGGGGGATGGCTTTTCCTTAGGCTTCGCGATGTCGCCGTAAGCGGGTATTGCCAGAGCCAGCAGCAAACAGAGAGCGCCGAGACTAAAAAACTGTTTCATGGGATGCCTCCGAGATTTGGGTCAAGTCTTATTGCTTGCCTGGGTCGTAAATTGCCGCGCAGTATAACGCAAAAACTGTTAAGGCAGCTCACGTGATTGCCGGAACCGCTCAAGTGATTTGCTGGGACCGCGGGCGCCCCCGCCCGCAAAACGCGCCGCAGGCGCGCAGACTTTTAGACAGTTATCCTCACAGGTTCGCGCTTCGCGCTCATTGCGGGCGAGGGCGCCCGCGGTCCCAGCAAATCACTTGACTGTTCCACCCTTTGTTGCCGCCGGTGTCTTATCCAATATCGCGATGTTAGAATGTTCGGTAGTCGTTAACTTGCATTGAACCCGAGGGGAAAAGCCTTGTCGCGCGAACTTACAGTAATCAGCAACAATCCGAGGCCACGTCAGCCAAAGCCTGAGTGGCTGAAGATTCGTTTGGGCGATCCGGCAAACCAAAACAACGTCCTGAAGCTGATCGAGGGGTTGAACCTGCACACGGTTTGTCAGGAAGCGCGCTGCCCAAACATTTTCGAATGCTGGTCTGACCGCACCGCAACCTTCATGCTCGGCGGCGATATTTGCACGCGGCATTGCGGCTTTTGCGCCGTCGGCAAAGGAGAACCCGGCTCACTCGACACGGATGAACCGCGTCACGTCGCCGAAGCCGTGCAACAACTCAACCTGGCCCATACGGTAATCACCTCAGTTAACCGGGACGATCTGCCGGACGGCGGCGCCGCGCATTGGGCTGAAACTGTGCGACAAGTGCGAGCGCTGAATCCTGAATGCCGGATTGAAGTTTTGATACCTGACTTCAATGGCGATGAAGCTGCGCTCAATACTGTTCTGGATTCCCAGCCTGACGTCCTGAATCACAATACAGAAACGGTCGCCCGGCTCTACCGGCGCGTGCGGCCCGACGCCGGTTACGAGCAGTCGCTGACGCTGTTGCGGCGAGCAGGGGAGCGTCGCGATCTCGAAGCACGTGGCATGAAGACCAAGAGCGGCATTATGGTTGGACTGGGAGAAACGTTTGACGAGGTCGTCGCCCTCATGAAGGACTTGCGCTCAGTCTCGTGCGACATCATGACCATTGGCCAGTATCTTCAGCCTCACGCGCGCCGGTTGCCGGTGGAACGTTATGTCACGCCGGAAGAGTTTGCTCGTTGGCGCGATTTGGGAATGGAAATGGGATTCAAGCATGTCGAATCGAGTCCGCTGACCCGATCCTCCTATCACGCCAGGCAACAAGCTGAAGATCCGGTTATCGAGGCAGCTTCCTAGCAGACTACAAATAACAGAACTTAATACCCGCGTTCTCCGTTAAATCTCTGCGCAATTGCGGCAAAAACTCATGAGAGCAGTCGTCTTCAACCAACACGGTGGGCCGGAGGTATTGGAATACACCGACGCGCCCGATCCGACTATCAAAGCGAACGAAGTTTTGGTCGAAGTCAAAGCCTGCGCCCTCAACCACCTGGACGTTTGGGCGCGCGGTGGTTTGCCGGGAATTGAGATTCCGCTACCGCACATCCTTGGCAATGACATCGCCGGAGTGGTGCGCGAAGTTGGCGCATTAGTATCGTGGGTGCGCAGTGGCGATGAAGTGATGCTTCAACCCGGAGTCTCCTGTGGCCACTGCGCCGAATGCCTGGCTGGCCGAGATAATCTTTGCCGCGAGTACGACATTCTGGGCTATGGCCGCGATGGCGGTTATGCCCAACTAGTCTCAGCTCCGGCCCAGAACGTTATTACCAAACCCAAAAATCTGAGTTGGGAACAGGCGGCTGCGTTGCCGCTGGTAACCGTGACGGCGTGGCACATGCTGGTGACGCGCGCCGCAGTTAAACCGGGTGAAGACGTGCTGGTGCACGCAGCCGGGAGCGGCGTTGGCTCCATTGGAATCCAGGTTGCCAAACTTCTCGGCGCGCGTGTTATTGCGACGGCCAGTTCAGATGAAAAACTTGCGAAGGCCCAAGAGCTGGGAGCTGATGAAGTAGTGAACTACAGCCGCGAAGATTGGCCCAAAGAGATTAAGCGACTAACCAATAGAAAAGGTGTCGACGTGGTATTTGAACACACCGGAGCTGCTACCTGGCCTGGTTCGGTCGCCTCGTTGAAGACGAATGGCCGACTGGTTACCTGTGGCGCCACCAGTGGATTCGCCGCGCAGACGGATCTTCGCCAAGTGTTCTACCGTCACTTAACAATTCTCGGATCATTCATGGGCTCTAAGTCGGAGCTGCTCGAGGCCATGAAGTTCGTTGAGAGCGGAAAGATTCGCGCCGTGGTCGATCAAACACTGCCACTTGCGGAAGCGCGGCGGGCACACGAATTAATGGAAGACCGAGCGCAGTTTGGCAAGCTAGTGCTTGTGCCTTAAGATTACCCGTCATCGAACCCCCAGACATCCGCAGATTACACAGATTCAAGACTGAGCTAAGAAGAGAGCTTCATCCGTTCGTATCCGGTTTGGCGCCAATCTGCGTAATCTGCGGATGAGAGTTTGGAGCAATCAGTCTAGAAAAAGTTTTTGGAGAAACTTATGAACTCACGTCTACATTCTTCGCGCGGGATGCTCGCGCTCGCACTCGCGCTGCTCGTCAGCATGTTAGCTTCGTCCCTCAGCGCTTTCGCTCAGACAGCTGCTGCGGCCCTGCCAAAAGGCATTGAGCGGGTGACTGCCGTGGAGGGCATAAACGAGTACCGGCTGGCCAACGGCTTGCGCGTTCTCATGTTTCCCGATCAGAGCAAGCAAACGATAACCGTAAACATGACGTATCTCGTCGGTTCGGCGACGGAGAACTATGGCGAGACGGGCATGGCGCACTTGCTCGAGCATATGGTCTTCAAAGGGAGCACGAAGCATACGAACATTCCGCAGGAGTTGACCTCCCACGGCTCGCGTCCCAACGGCTCGACGTGGTCTGACCGCACCAACTATTTCGAGACCTTCGCCGCCAGCGACGAAAACCTCAACTGGGCGCTCGATCTGGAATCTGATCGGATGGTTAATTCCTTCATCGCCAAGAAAGATCTCGACAGCGAGATGACGGTCGTCCGTAACGAGTTTGAACTCGGTGAGAACAGTCCTTTCAACGTTCTGCTCGAACGCTCAATGGCTGCGTCGTACATCTGGCATAACTACGGCAAAACTACCATCGGCGCGCGCAGCGACATTGAAAACGTGCCAATCGAAAGGTTACAGGCGTTCTACCGCAATTACTACCAGCCGGATAACGTCGTGTTGTTGGTCGCCGGTAAGTTTGACGAACAGAAAACCCTCGGCTTGGTAGACAAATACTTCTCGCCAATTCCGCGCCCCACACGCACCTTACAAAAGATCTACACCGTTGAGCCGACTCAGGATGGTGAGCGCGCGGTGACTCTGCGGCGCACCGGCGACACCCAACTCGTACAGGCCCTTTACCATGTGCCGGCCGGCTCGCATCCGGACTTTGCCGCCATCGACATTATTGCGCAGATACTCGGCGACACACCTTCGGGTCGCTTGCACAAAGCGCTGGTCGAATCGAAGAAGGCGAGTTCAGTTTTTGGGTTTGATTTTCAATGGCACGACCCGACACTGGCGATCTTTGGGGCGGAAGTTCGCCAGGGTGACTCGCTCGATGCAGCTCGCGATGCGCTGCTCGCAACTATCGAAGGCATCACTGCCGTGCCGCCGACCAAAGAAGAAGTTGAGCGCGCGCGTTCGCAAATCCTGAAGAACATTGAACTGACGCTCAACAACTCCGACCGCGTGGGGGTGACACTGAGTGAATTTATTGGTGCGGGCGACTGGCGTTTATATTTCCTGCATCGCGACCGAATACGTAAGGTTACGCCTGAAGAAGTGACGTCCGTGGCGGCGCGTTATTTCAAGCCGTCGAATCGCACCCTGGGAATGTTTATCCCCACGGCCAAACCTGACCGGGCCGAGATTCCAGCCACCCCGGATCTGACAGCGGCGCTTAAAGATTACAAAGGCGATGCGACGGTGGCGGCAGGCGAAGCATTTGATCCTTCACCGGCCAATATCGAAGCGCGCACTGCGCGCAGCGCAGCCGGCGGTCTCAAGCTGGCGTTGCTCCAGAAAAAAACTCGCGGGGGCAAGGTGGTCGCGCAGATGACCCTTCGCTATGGTGACGAGAAGAGCCTGATGAACCGTGCCACCGCCGCACAAGTCGCGGGTGGGATGTTAATGCGTGGCACCAGTAAACACACGCGACAGCAGATTCAAGACGAACTTGATCGCCTGAAGGCGCGCGCTAATGTGTTTGGCGGGGCAACGCAGGCGGTGGTGACAGTAGAAACAACGCGTGAGAATTTGCCGGCGGTGATGCGACTGGTAGCAGAAATTCTGCGCGAGCCGGCGTTTCCAGCCAGCGAGTTTGAACTCCTCAAGCAGGAACAACTTGCCAGTATTGAACAAAACAAGAGCGAGCCGACGCAGATCGCTTTCACGGCCTTTAGCCGCACGCTCAGCCCGTTTCCGAAAGGAGACGTGCGTTACATCACGACCTCAGATGAGGACGTGGCAAATGTGAACGCGGTAACGCTCGACCAGGGGAAACAGTTTTATCAGGACTTCTACGGCGCCTCGAACGGAACGCTCACCGTCATCGGCGATTTCGACAACGCCGAGATCAACAAGCTCGCCGAAGATCTTTTTGGCAACTGGAAAAGTCCCAAGCCATTTGCGCGCGTACCGAGCGTTTACAAGGACGTCACCCCTCTTAACCAGTCGTTCCCAACGCCGGACAAAGCCAATGCATTCTTTGTTGCCGGCCTCAATCTCAAGATACGCGACGACAATCCGGACTATCCGGCGCTGCTGCTTGGCAATTACATGCTTGGCGGCGGTTTCTTGAATTCGCGGCTTGCTGCCCGCATCCGGCAGAAAGAGGGATTGAGCTACGGTGTAGGTTCGGGAATCAACATTAGCGCGTTTGATGAATTCGGCCGTTTCACTGCCAGCGCGATCTACGCACCGCAGAACGTTGAAAAGCTCGAAGCCGCATTCAAGGAAGAAATCGCGCGCATGTTGAAGGATGGCTTCACAGCCGAGGAGGTAGAGGCTGCCAAATCCGGCTACCTGCAATCGCGCCAGGTCAGCCGCGCACAGGACAACGAGTTGGCCAACCGTTTGAACAACTACCTTTTCATCGGACGCACGCTCCAGTTTGACGCTGAACTCGACGCTAAACTCCAGGCGTTGACGCCCGAACAGATCATTGCGGCAATGCGCCGGCACATCGATCCCGCAAAGATAACGATCATTAAAGCTGGAGACTTTGCGAAGAAACCGTAGAAGGCAGAAGGCAGAAGGCAGAAGGCAGAAGGCAGAAGGCAGAAGGCAGAAGGTAGTAGGCAGAAGGTAGTAGGCAGAAGGCAGTAGGCAGAAGGCAGTAGGCAAAAGGCAGTAGGCAAAAGGCAAAGGCAGAAGGCAATCAACCTTTTTCTGCCCTCTGCCTTTTGCTTACTGCCTTCTGTTACTTCCCCGTGTAGTCTTCAACGTTGAAGCGTTTTTTGAGCAACTCTAGATTTCCTTTTGCGAGATCAAAGTTGGTTCCAGCGACTACATACTTTTTTCCCGGATCGCTGGTGACCCAATCAACAACCTGGGGAGCATTTGTCTTTAAGAAAGCACCGTCGTTTCCGTCGAGCGGCTTGCCGTCCTTCCGGGAGAAAACCCAGACGTAGGTGTACTGGCCCTTGCGGACGTAAGCCAGGTCTGCCTCAATACCGGTCTTGGGTGAGGGGGCCGGAGTTGACTGCGTGCTCGGGGATCCTGGCGAACTGGAGTTTGTCTTAACATCGTCGCATGACGTGGACAAGATCGCTGCCAGAAGCAGCGACATAACGACCAGCGTCGGAGAAGTAATCTTGTGTGTCATCGTATGTCAAATATTAATCCAAAAGATAAAAGTTAGGAATGTTCGAAACTTCCGGTCTTTTCCGTTAAGGATTTGGAGTTTTATTAACCTCCGCCCCCGATTCATCGCCAGAAGTGTCGCCGCTGTCCGACTCTTCAGGCTCCGGTTCAACTTTCTGATCGCGAATGTGGAGTATCGTGCAATCACGGTCTTCGTAAACTATTTCAAACCAGCCGCTCGCTTTGGCGTTGTCGAAAAAGTCGTCGTGCGAGTTATCAGTAAACACGTAACGCGCGCCAAAACGATCGCGAATCAAGGGACCTGGATCCTCTTCTTCCCCGAGCGTGATTCGTTCGTAGAGCTGGGAGAGGGCAGGGTTCTTGTCGTAAAGATAGGTTGGATCGAGTCCCGAAACGTAGGCATGACCAGGGTCGTAATAAAACAACCGGGGAAAGTCGTCCCAGTCTGTGTTGAAGATTATTTGGCCTGGGTCAAGATTGGCGCGCATCCATTCTGCCCCGGCGCGGTAATACTCGTGCGGCTTACTTTCAGCGATCTCTGCTTTAACCCCCCTAATCCGTAGCTCCTGGATGTCGGCAATATTTAGAACAAAGATGAACCCGAGAACAAGCGAGATAGTTGCGGCAATCGTTAGTTTCCACAAGTCCGCGCGCTCGGCCTCCTTGAGAGCTGCGGCCGGCTCATGGCGGTCAAGAAACGGTTGCAGTTCATCCAGCATGTCGGTTGGCAGTTGAGTCAACGTCGAACGCGCGCCCTGTAACCACGGTTGGAGTGCGAAAGCACAAAAGATTACTGCGAAGGGTGGCCAATATTCAGCGATTCTTCGCCAGCGCGCCATCATGATCATGAGCGCGGTCGCGAACACCAGCAGAAACAACGAATGATGAGCGCGCTTTCGGTCTGACGGGTCGAAAACCAGGTAACCCACTACCATCGCCGCGCAGGCAACGATGGAGTTGCCTAAGAATTCCCAGGAATCGTAGGGGTACCATTCCTGACCGACTTTGGTGGAAAAATCCGAAACTTTTAGCTTCACCTTCAAGTGTTCGTAGAAAAGGTGAAGGTTGGTGGGGAAGTAGGGATTGATAACCAGCGCGGCCGTTGTGCCCAGCAGGACCCAGACGATCGGTCGCCATTCAAAGCGCCGGTCTGTCCAGCCAATGACTGCCGTCCAAATGAAGACCGCCATCACCAGCAAGACAAACATGTCGTAGGTTTCCCCAAAGACAAAGCTCAATGGCAGCAGCGGCCAATATTTCTTTGTGAACAGCAGGTGAATTCCGATGATGAGAAAGATGATCGCGAATGGCGGCGCCTTGGCCATATTGAGCCGGTAAAGAAACGGCGACGAACAGGCAAGCAAGGCGAGCAGCCAGACGAGCGAGTAACGAATTCGGTAACGCACCAGCAGCCAGTAGCAGGAGAAGACGGCCAGGCTCGCAAAGATAGTCGCAGAGATCTTGGCGCCCAGCCTGAGGTCACCAAACCAGGTAAAGGGCATTTGGAAGAAGTGAAACAGCAGGTGATGATCTACGTAGTGTTTCGGATCGAGCGTGGTGAGCGGAAGCCAGCTAAACGTTGGTGGAAAAGTATGGCTGCGCAGCGACTCCCAAAGCATGCGAGTCCACTTGATATGGTAGTAACCGTCGAAATCTCCGCAGCAAATGGCTGAGGTTGAAAACTGAAGTTGCCAGAAGATCAAGCCGATGGCGATAGCAGCCGCGCCCAGTTGAACTGCGCGCAATGCAGATTCAGATTGAAAAATTCCAGAAAGATGCGGCGAGGTTTTCATTTACCGCCCAACTGTTTTATGACTGGCGCGGGTAATCTCACAGTTGTTCGATAAGTTCGAGAAAGGCGCGCGGATCAATCGGCTTGGTAACATGTTCGCTGAACCCGGCGGTCAAGGAGCGATTCCGATCATCAAACATTGAATAGCCGGTTACAGCCACCAGCGGCACTTTCTCATAACCCGGCAGCAGCCTTAGGGCTTTGGCGAGTTCGTAGCCATTCATTTCAGGCATGCCGATATCGGAAATGACCACATCAAACTGGTGGTCGCGCGCCAGAGCGATCGCGTCCTGCGCGTTGGAAGCGGTGGAAACTTCATATCCTGCATGCGTCATCAACACCGAAAGCATTTCGGTCACGTCCGCCACGTCATCAACAACCAGGGCCCAGCGATGAGCTTCAGATTTCGCCCGTGACGACTGCGTGTTTGCCGACGGCCCCGGGGATTCCGGTACTTGAGAAGGTAAAAATTGACTTGAGAGTTGGAGGTGACCCAATAGAGCAGAATAGGTAGCCGGGATAAAGTTTGACTCGATCATCGTGACCTTCCGCAGTTGATAATTTTCAAAACGGTTCGACTGGAGAGGGGGAACTAAATGTAGCCGAAAGGAGAATCTGTGTCTAGGAATTACTATTACTGCTCAAGTGATTGCTGGGACAGCGGGCGCCCCGCCCGCTCTCGTTGAATGCCAGGTATTTGATCTTCTGGCTACCCGATGCGGGCGGGGCGCCCGCGGTCCCAGCAAATCACTTAGCTCATCCCAGCAAATCACTTGACCCGTTTAGAAGCCACTGCGTCCGATTTTGTGTTACGTTTTGCATAATGTACCCAGCCGGCAATCTCTTCATTCCAGCAGAACACGGCCAGCTTGAGGCGATTCTCAAGGAACCGCACCTCGACCCACGGTCGGGAGTTGCGCTTGTGCTTCATCCGCATCCGCTCGGGGGCGGTACGATGCACAACAAGGTAGTGTTTCGCGCGGCGAGTGCACTCAACGATGCGGGCTTGCTGGTGCTGCGAATAAATTTTCGCGGGGTTGGGCAAAGCACCGGAGTCCATGACGAAGGATTAGGTGAACTAGAGGATGTGCGCTCCGGCATCGAGTACCTTGCAACCACTTATCCCGGAGAACCCAACACGCTTTGCGGGTTCTCATTTGGTGCGCGAGTTGGTTTGGAAGTCGGGATGACAGATGATCGGGTTCAGCGGCTGATCAGCATTGGGACGCCCGTGGACAAATATGATTTTGGCTTCCTCGAGTCGTGTAGCAAGCCGCTTCTTTTTGTTCACGGAGACGAGGATGAATTCGGCAGCGTCCCACGGCTGCTGGAGTTGGTAAGTGCTATACAGCGGCACAACGCGAAAGTTGAATTGCATATCATAAAAGGAGCCGGACATTTCTTTGAGAGGCAGCTTGATGAGTTGAAGCAGGTAATAACAGACTGGACACAGAGCCAGCAAAAGATTTAGTTCATTGAAGTGATTTACTTCGGAGGTGTCTCTTCGTCTTTGCAGGAAGTTACAGAAATGAATGCCTTGGGCGGATTCTTATCGCGCCGCTGAAATTTGATGATAGTGAGGGCAATTACAACGACAACGGCTACGGCGAAGCCTCCCAGTAACTTACGTCCCTGGTCACCGAACTCAAGACTGATTGAATCCTGAAGGAGACTTATTGCCAGCAATCCAGGAAAATAGAGCGCGAACGTGAGCATGGCTATCCGACCTTTCGTTTTTGCGGACGGAACGCAGCCAGCTCCAACTTAGACACGTCTCTGCGGCATTTGTTCCTGGTGTTACTGTATCGGCCGCGTTCGAACGGCAGCCTTGTGATAACCATTTATGGGTTTAAGGCTTTGCAAAAAAAGAGCCACGCGTTAGTCCGCATAGCGGACGACTGACAATAGCCCAGCGATTCATCGCTGGGATTGGGCGGCAGCCCGAGATGAAGTCCGTGAAGCGTACGGCTGAAAAAAGAAGGTCCAAGCGTTATCAGGCGTCCGCTTCACGGACTACAATTTTGGGACCTTTTTACCCCAGCAGTGAACTGCTGGGCTACTATCATTCGTCCGCTTTGCGGACTGAAACCTACTTTTTGTGTAGTGCTTCGATCTACCCATTCACCTTCATTAGGACATAACTTATGACCCCCTACCGCGACCCGGCAATTCGAATTACACTTCTGCCTCGTGACACCAATTCCGCGGGCACAATCTTCGGCGGTGTTATCCTCAGTTACATCGACATGGCCGGAGCCATCGAAGCCCACCGGCACACCGGCATGGATCGATTCGTTACCGTGGCCATGCGCGAGGTCATCTTCCACAAGCCGGTCTTCGTCGGTGACCTGGTTAGCTTTTATGCGGAGACAGTAAGCGTAGGAAACACTTCGATCACGATTCGCGTGATTGTGGAAACCGAACGAATTGGATTAAAGGCCGAACAGGTGAGAGTGACTGAAGCCGAAGTCGTTTATGTGGCCGTGGATGAAAAGAGACAGAAGACCAGGATAGTCAAAGTGAAAAGTGAAGAGTGAAAAGTGAAAAGATTGGCTTTGCCTCAAAAGTCAAAATTCAGTTATTTGGTATTTGAGATTTACATTAATGCCCCAACGGGGCTACGTCCTCCAGCCCAGGGTTGCCGCTTCGGCTACCCTGGGAACTAGTAAGAAAAGAAATTCCAACCGCAACGCGGTTGCGTCGTTTTCTCAGAGAGAAATGCACGAGGCAGACGCAACCGCGTTGCGGTTTGAGGACAAGACCGCTTTCTTTACCCAGGGTAGCCGAGGCGGCAACCCTGGGCTGGAGGCCGATGCCCCGTTGGGGCATCACTGATAGAGCCGTTTGTTTTTACTCTTTACTAGTTTAAGAGCGCCTGCATGCGGTGAAGTCCGGCAGCAGCCTCGGTGAAACCTGGTTGTTGTTCGAGCGCTTTGCCATAGTGCCTGGCGGCTTCGATGTACTTCTTCCGCATTTCGTAAATCCGCCCGAGGTTAAAATGCGGAAAAGCGTAGGACTCGTAGCGCGGCGCATAAAGCGCGCGTTTGAACCAGCGCACGCTGCTGTAATTATCGCCCTTGGCTAAGAGATAACTACCGATATCGTTGTAAGGATTTCCGAGCGTCTCGTCGACGCGAATTGCTTCGAGGCACTCCTCAATTGCTTCGTCGTACCGATTCTGGAAACTATAGACCCAGCCGAGAAACGTGTGCGCTTCGGCGGTCGGATACGTTTCGATCGAGCGCTTGTAAAGCTCAATTGCTTCTTCGTAGTTCTCCGCCAGTTGGGCCTGGTAAGCCTCTTGAAAAAGCTGCTTAGCTTCATACTTCGCAGCCGGCGAAGCATCATCCTCGTACGCGTCGTCGTCCATTTGTTCTTTACGGGCAATCACTCTTTGGTTTCTGGTTCTGATCCAGACGCTTGATTCGCCCGTCCGTCTTTGGGGCAATAACCTTTTTTGTAACAATTGCCGCCTGCAGCACGTCGGAGTCAAATTGTGCTCGTTCTCGCGGAATAAGCACGCGCGCAGTTTTTAACATCGCGTACCCGTCGCCACCATCGATGGCTACATAGTCACTCGTGGCAAGTGTGTACATTCTCTTCTCATCGAGCGGCTTACCGTTAATGGACAGATCGACAATGCGCGAGCCAGGCGGACGTCGTCCGTCAAAAGTGAACCTTATGCCGGATACCTGTGGGAAACGGCCGGGCTCAGCATCCTCGGCGCTGCGGGCCACACCGTGCTCCAATGCTTCGCGCAAACTTGCGCCGCTCAGTTCCACCTTAACGACCTTGTTTTTGAACGGCAGGATCGACAAGACGTCTCTTCTGGTTAAAGGGCCGGCACTGATTATCTCGTCCGCGCGAATTGACCCGCCATTCATCAAGCCAACGTCAGCTCTGGTTGAGGCGCGAAAGGCATCGGCAATCAGGTCGCCAACGTTTGTTTCCTGGTTTCGTCCGACCGCGCTTCTGGCGTCGAGATCAACGCTGGTGCGGCCCACAACGCGTGACAGTTCTTTTATTAGTGCACCATATTTGCGATTGATAGCCGCAAATTGGGGATCATCAGGCGTCTTGTTGGTTACCGGAATTATCTTCCAGTCGATACTTTCGACCGCGCCGCTGTTCTTCGAGATGTTCAGATCTATTTGTCCTAACTCGCGCGCGTCGGCGGTCATCTTGAAGATGGGAGCGCCTCCTGAACTTGACTCCAGCAGGGTGTGCTCATGACCGCCGATGATTACGTCCACGCCGGAACAGCGCGCCACTTCTTTGTCTTCACTCATTGAAAGATGCGTTAACGCGATTACGGTCTTTATGCCGTTGGCGTGAATCTCCTTAACCATTTTTCGCGCTGTTTCGCAGGGATTAAGAAAATCGACATCCGGACCAGGACGCGACGTAATCTTTGTCTCCTCCAGCGTCAGTCCGAAAATCGCTACCTTTACGCCGTCAAACTCGCGAACAGCATACGGCTGCGTATCGCCGAATGGTTTGCCCGTTTTTTTGTCAATCACGTTGGCAGCGAGCCACTTGAATTTGGACTCCTGCATTCGTTGCCGCAACACGTCCGGACCAAAGTCAAACTCATGATTACCGAGCGTCGAGTAATCAAGCTGGGCCAGGTTCCAGGCGTCGATCATCTGCGCACCTTTGTAGGTTATGGATTCAACTGAAGGTGAAATCGTATCTCCGGAAAGCAGAAAAAGTGTATTAGGTGATTCTTTCTGGATCGCTTTCTTTAGCGTTAGCAAGCGAGCCAATCCTCCACGAGTGCCCTCATCTACAGGAGCGAATTGGTAGACATCATTAACCTGCAGCAAGGTTACGCGTACCGTGCAATCAGGCTTCTGCTGCGCTGATAACGACAGGACGGCAACGAGAACAATGATGACCGTTAGCACAAACCTTCGCGGAGCTACTCTGTCAATCCTCATTAGATTCTCTCCAACTATCATCGTGACAACTCGCTGAATTATACTCGGCTCATTAGGACGAAGCGAAAGCGATAAGTGTGTGGGTACTGACGCAGTTTAAATCTCATTCACACCGTGGCTTTAGCCCGGTGATTTTCCAGCGTTACCAAACAAGGAAACCGTTTAAACGGTTTCTCACGACTTTCAGCAAATGCGACACCGCGCTGAAGCGGCGGTGTGAATGAAAACCAGAGACCTCTTCTCGTCCACGCGGATTAGAGAAGTCAGTCTTTACTAAGTAGCTGTTTCCCATGTCAACGGAAGACACAGTTTTTCTCACCGGCTTTCCCGGATTCATCGCGAGTCGTCTGGTACGACGACTTGCCAAAGACGGCGGGCCTTTCCTCTTGCTCGTGCAGCCGGCATTCCGAGAGCGAGCTCAACAGGAGCTGGTAAGCATTGCACAGCAAACCGGCAGATCGAGTTCTGATTTTAAGCTCTTATCAGGAGACATAACGGAACCCAATCTCGGACTCTCGCCGGGAGATTTGGAAACCGCTCGTGCAGAATCAACCATTGTCTTTCATCTGGCGGCAGTCTATGACCTGGCCGTCGCTCGCGATCTGGCGTTGCTGGTAAACGTCGAGGGCACCCGCAACGTTAATGAGTTTGCCCGTTCGTTGCCTCACCTGCGTCACTATCATTACGTCTCCACCTGCTATGTCGCCGGAAAACGCACCGGCCGGATTCTTGAGAATGAGCTGCGGCATGAAGCCGGCTTTCGCAACTACTACGAAGAAACAAAGCATCTGGCTGAACTTGAGGTGGAGGCGCTAAAGGCGGAATTGCCAATTACCATTCATCGACCGGCGGTAGTTTGTGGCGACTCACGCTCGGGCGAGACTGCCAAGTATGACGGCATTTATTATTTGATCTTTTATTTGCTGAAATGGCCGTCCGTCCTTTCCACTTTCAATATCGGCAACAGCGAGGTGGCCTTAAACCTGGTGCCGGTTGATTTCGTCGTCGAGGCAATGTCGACCCTCGCGCGTGATCCACTCGCCACTGGCAAGACAATTCAACTTGCCGATCCCGAACCGTTATCGACGCGTGAGCTCTTTGATTCCATCTCCCGCTGCATCTCGGGCAGGGAATCGCGTCTGACTGTGCCCGCCCCTTTGGTTCACAGGTCACTAATGTTGCCTCTCGCGCCGAATGTTACCGGCTTGCCTCATTCCGCAGTTCCCTATTTCTTCCTGAAGCAAACATACGATACAAGCCAGTCGACCGCGTTACTCAAACCTCACGGCATCGCTTGCCCGCGATTTGAGAGTTACGTTCAAACGATAGTCAATTATGCTGCCAGCCATCCGGAGTTATAAGCGAGCTTAGCCCCCGCCTAGCACTGGTCAGTTTGATGTCCGATAAGCTTTAGCTTGTCGTGGTGCTACGACAAACTGAAGTTTGTCGGACATTTTCGTTGAAACTGACCCACCTCCATTGCCCTGGTTGACAAATAATTAGAATTAGTCTAAATATATGTCTGTGCCAAGAGAGAGCGGAAATCCAAAGACTGAAGAAAAGCTAACGCGCCAGCGCGACGCGGTGCTTCAGGTCATTCGCTCGCGGGAAGACCACCCGACGGCGAATGAGATTTTCCAGGCGGCGCGTCAGCACCTGCCGACGATTAGTTATGCCACCGTCTATAACTCGCTCCGCTTCCTGAAGGAAGCCGGACTGGTACACGAGATTAAGTTTGGCGACGGCGCCAGTCGTTACGATCGAGAAACCGACCGGCACGACCACGCCATCTGCAACGATTGTGGAAAGTTAGTCGATTTCGACTTTCCTCAGGCGGCCGATCTGATGCAGGCAGCCGCGCGAAAGTCGAAGTTTCAACCCGCGTCAGTTCATCTGACGCTCAGAGGAACGTGTCCTGACTGCCGCAAGGCATAACCGTCAGGAAATTGGGCTTTAAACTCGAAAATCATTAACCAAATATTGGAGGATTCATGACAGCAGCGACAGCAACAGCGACTGTGAAGGCGATGGTGGGCCAGCCGGCTCCGAATTTTGATATGGCCTCGACCAAGAACATCGAGAAGCTAAACGAAGGCGTGAAACTGGAAGACTACAAAGGCCGGTGGGTCGTTCTCTTGTTTTACCCACTGGACTTCACTTTTGTATGTCCGACGGAGTTGACCGCATTCAGCGATCGTTACCAAGAATTTCAGGGCATCGGCGCCGACATCATCGGCGTGTCGACTGATTCCGTATTTTCACATCGCGCCTGGATCAAAACGCCGCGCGACAAAGGTGGTGTAGAAGGATTGGTTTATCCGCTCGCCGCAGACGCGACCAAGAATGTATCGCGTGACTATGGCGTGCTGATCGAGGACCGCGGCATAGCGCTTCGCGGACTCTTCGTAATCGATCCCGAAGGAGTTCTTCGTTACAAAGTTGTGCACGATCTGAACATCGGACGCTCGGCTGAAGAAACCCTACGAGTGATTCAAGCTCTGCAAACCGGCGGTCTATGCCAAGCTGAATGGAAGCCCGGGCAGAAGACACTTAACGTGTAATTCAGTGAAAAGTGAAAAGTAAAAGGTGAAAAGTTAGTTGAAGAATGATGAGTGAGGAGTGATCAGTAAGGCGAGTTTTTTCTGACTCTTTACTTTTCACTCTTCACTTTTCACCTTGGTAAAACCTATGGGAATGAGAATTGGAACAGAAATGCCGCGGCTCGGGGGCGCGACGGAATGGATTGGGGGCACACAGGCCCATGCCGAAATGGAAGCGAAGGGTCATCCAACGCTGGTTCATTTTTGGTCGATGAGTTGCGGAATGTGCAAAGAGAATATGCCACGCCTTGCTGAGTGGCGCGAAGGATTGAAGGAGCAAGGGCTCCGGGTGGTCGCGGTTCACATGCCACGCTACGAAACAGATACCGACGTCGAGGGCGTGCGTGATGCTATTGCGACTAACTCAATCATAGAGCCGTGCGCTATAGATAACGAGCACAAGCTCAAGGATGCCTTCCAGAACGATCAAGGCTACGTGCCGGCCTATTATCTCTTCGATGGCGAGGGAAAGTTGCGCAGCTTTGCAGCCGGGGAACGCGGCCTGGATTTACTTAAGTCAACGCTCGACCGCGTATTGGCTGCGCACAACAAAAACAGCGAGGTTGTAGTCCAGACGTCGTAGCGCCTTATTGCCACGCCTACGACGTTAGGGCTGTGAGAGCTGGCCTACAATAAGCAGGAGCAGATAGATGCTCAGCGCGGCCGAGCCTATGGCCAATCCTGCCAGCACAAAAATCATCAATCCCACAAACAGCCAATCGCTCAGCTTACCCTGGCGCACTTCATCTGCGGATACAGTGGCGCGCTTGCCGAGCAGGGCCACGTTCATTTGGTTGGATTTCCAGAACGCGTCGAAGAAGTCGCCAACGAAGGGAATCGACCCCACCAGGTAATCGATGCCGATATTCAAGCCCATGCGCAACAGCGTAACTTTGGGAACGCGGTAACGGACCGCCGAAGCCAGAATGTAGAACGACACCATCGAAGTGACGGTGTCGCCGAAGCCGGGGATAAGACCGACCAGCGCATCCAACCCAAAGCGCCAATTGATACCCGGAATCCTGATCAGGTCGTCCATCAGCCAACTCAAACGATCAAGACTCTCGTCAATCTTGATAGCTTTTCTCGATGCTTCGGGAGTTTGGTTAAAGAGTTCCCGGCGTTCCAGTTTGTATGGACTTGTCATCGTATTCACCCTGAATCCTTGTTGTTGAGATACGGCGATGGTCACCGTATTCGAGTCATCTGTTGCCAGAAGAATTTTCCGACCCGCGCAAAAGCGTTGAGCGGGTTACGGTCGCCACCTCGCTGTTGGTTTGGTTTGGGGGGCAAGCCGAGGGAGGTTGCCAGTTCCGGATCGGGTTTGGCGATGTCTTCGTCGCCGCGCCGGCTCGCCAACCAGCGGTTGAAGGTGCGCGCCACGCCGCGCCTTTGCTCAAGCGGGGCTTCCGCGATGAGCGCGCCGCGAAGATCGTCAAGCTCGGCGATCTCCAGCACATTTGTCCGGTAATAATTTCTAAAAGCCTTCAGTAACTTCTCTTCCCCGAGCAGACGCTGCAACTCAACAAACATCAGTGTGCCTTTAGTGGTAACGACAGCTGCGTACTGAAACGTGTTGCGATAATCGCGCGACGGCCGGTTGGCATCCATGTCTTCGCCGCCAAAGGTTCGGTATAAACGATAGACGCCTTGTAGCTGGTCTTCCAGGATCAGCTTGGCCTTTTGCTCGCCATATGCTTCCCGGAAGTACAACAACGCCGACCAGCTCGCCATCGCTTCATCGAGCACCGGTTCGCGTGCCGGATCGTTACCCACGGCCCCGCCCCACCACTCGTGAGCAGTTAGATGGGCCACGCTCCATTCCAGACTCTCTTCGACGGAAGGACGTTGCTCGCGAATAATCTCCGGAAGGTTGCGCATCGCCGGCGAGTCGAAATCGACGTAATAAGCGCTCGCGATTATTTCCAGGCCTGAAAACTCTTTGCTTCCCAGGCCGGCAACCAGCGGAGCTTCGGCAATGTTGATATTTTTATATGGCAGCGGCCCAAATTTAGAGGTAAAGATTCTCAGAGAGTCTTGAGCCATTGCCAACACACGTTTTCCAATCCGCTCGTGCTCCGGAATGAAGATAGATCTTACGGTGGTGTCGCCAACTTGGGATTGTTCAGACCGCAGGTTGCGGCCGGCAATAATTGCCAGGTCCCGCAGGGTGGACGCAGAGAAGACAAGCGACTTTCCATTGTTTGCCTTTTGATCTTCGCCGGCGGAGGTAAAAACAACCACGCCAGGCGCCACATCTATTTTCACTTCATAATCCGCGGTTTCATTGAAGATGATGTCGCCAACGCTCGGCTCAAGTTTTCGCAGCCATTCATCGCCATCGTGGACCGCGAGCACGGGATAGGAAGTGCCCAGCAGCATAATGCCGCGACAACGGAAGTTCAGATCGCGCGGGCGCCGCATTTCGCGATCGCCGCGCAGTGCAGCACTGACTTGCTGAACGACGTGAGCAGTCAGACCAGTTTCATCCGGATCAACCTCCGGCACATTCCCTTTGAAGCCGATGATCACTGCCGTCGATTTTCCTGGCGCCACTTGTTCGCGGAGATTTACCCGCAACGTTGCTCCCTGGTCGTCGATTGAATAAGGCAACGGCGACGCGTCTACCGCGGAGCGAACTTCGGTAATCTCAATACGCGGTTCTTCGATTTCCCCGCTTTGCGGGCCCTGACTGACCCCAGTCGGTCCCAGATCCGGCCGAAGATTGGAATAGAGATGAAAGTAGAGGATCGCGCTGGCGTGGTCACCGTGATTGACCCAGACCACTCGTTCGGAGCCGCTGTAAGACAGTGCGTCGAAATCAAGTTTCAGTTGAATCTGATAGCTATGGCGTTTGATTTCGGTTGCCTGGCTCGGCTGCGTTTGGGCAGCAGTTCCCGACGACAGCAGGAAGACACATAAGCAAATCAAAGCCGAGAGCGGATCGGGGACCCCGCGCGGGCAGCCCGCGTGGAGCGGTGGTAGAGACCGGGTCAAGTTTGCCCATTGATTTTGGAAACGAATCATTTGACTACTCTTACGTAAGATGGAACATACCTGATCGCGACCGTTCTCTTTCATCGGCGCCTTGACGCGCGCGGCGTGGTCTCCGTTATTGCAATCGACCGGATAACGTCGCCGCGAGCGATACTGTCAACAACGTCCATGCCGGCTACAACGTTCCCAAACACTGTATACCCGCCATCGAGATGTGGTTGTGGCGAATGAGTGACGAACCACTGCGATCCGCCCGTATCTTTACCGGAAAGCGCCATCCCGACCGCGCCGCGGTGGTAGGGTACCTCATTTATCTCGCAGCGAATCTGGTAGCCGGGCCCGCCGTTGCCATCGCCGCGCGGATCGCCGTCCTGAATTACAAAATTTGGGACGACGCGATGAATTGTGATGCCATTGAAGTAACGGCGTTTGGCAAGCTGAATGAAGTTGTCGACATTCAGGGGCGCCTCTTCCGGTAACAGCTCAACCGTAAACGAACCTCTGGTGGTTGTTACGATCGCGTTGAATCGTTTGCCCATACGGGCGAATGCCCGTTCGTAGTCTGCAGTAGTGTTGCGCGTTTGCACCGTCCCGATGCGCGATGAAAAATCACCGGCGCCGTTTGCTTTCAAAACGGCAATCGCCTTACGGCGGATGAGATGGTCGGTTGAACTTAGTGCGGTCTTAATCGCTTCATTAGCCTGGGCGCTCTTCTGTTTCCCAAGCGCATCGAGAATTGCGACCGCCGCATCGTTGAGTTGCGCGTCGGCCAAGGCCACCGGCAAGGCTGCGATCAACGCGCGCGCGTTTGTTTCATCAGGAGGCAGGTCGCCCAACACTCCCGCCGCGGTTGCGCGGATGACGACATCGGACTCCTTAAGATGCTTTCGCGCCACTTCCGCGAGGTCTTTGGTTTTGAATACAGCGTACGCTTGCAGCACGTCAGGAATGGCATATTCAGAATGGACGGCGACCAGGGTATTGATATTGATACCGGAATTACGATAGTCGAGCATCGCGCGTAAAAGATCTTCGGCTTGTGCTTTTTGCGATTGGCTTTGCAGAGCTGCTATTTCACCGAGTCCCTGGGCAATACTTGAAGCCGCCCGCCAATTTAACAAGAGCGTTTCCTGAACCATTCGCTTCGTAAGTGGCCCTTCACCGAATTGGTTGAGGTAGGCGGTTGGGTGAACCCGCGCGAAAGCTATCTCCAGTTCCGGTGCGCCGGATCCGGTAACAGGGCGGACGTTTCGTAACCAGGTAGTAACCCTTTCATCGTTTGAATCCTGCCTCAGTCGACCCAGCGTGGCGGCAATCTCGAGCAACTCATTCACTTCCGCTGAAAGCCCCGCCGGCCCAGACTCCTTCTTCCTTGCCGAAGTTGCAGTTGCTAGCAGCGTTGCCCCACGCTCAAGCAGAGCAGAGGTCGCACGCGCATCTTTCAGACTTGCCAGGGCCCTAATGGCGCTGACCCGCACGCGAGCGTCTCGATCCCTGAGCGCCCGATCCAACAAATCGTCGTACGCTCTCTTGTCATCCGTCACTCCAAGTACGCGGGCGGCGTTTGCACGCACGATCGCATCGGGATCGCCGATGAGAAGCTTCCGCAGTTCGTCGTTCCCATCTTTTAATTTGAGCCGGGCCAGTGTATTCGCAGCGTCGGCGCGAACGCGTGGGTCGGAGTAGCCCAGAAATCTCGCGACGATGGGACCGGCGTCGTCCGGCTTGGCACGCAACACCGCAGTGAGACCCAGTAAAATCGTCAAACCATCCGGAGCCGAACGCCGGCTCGCCTCGAAGTTGAGGGCCTCGAGAACCACGGCGGCGAGCTGATGCGCGCGCGTCGTCTGTTCTTTTGGCAAAGCTGCCGTGATCTTGCCCAGTGCTTCAACCGCCCGCGCACGCAGACGAGACTCACGGATTTCACTCAAGACCGCGACCAGCGCGTCTGCACCCAGCGCTGATTCAATCTCTCCGAGCGCAAAGGCGGCCATCGCTCGCACTTCCGGCTCATCGTTTCCTTGCAGCAGAGGAATCAAATCGGCGACAGCTTGATCGTTGCCGATGCGTCCCGCGGCCAGCGCCGCGCGCGTACGCACATTTGCGTTCCGGGCCTTAAACAGATCGCGTAAGTTGTTGTCCCAACGCCGTTCGTCTTCAGCGCGGACAATTTGCAACCAAAGAATTCGCGACACCGGATCGCCAGACGTCGGGTTCTGCAATTTCCGGCCACGAGTCTGCGAGGCGGCGACCGCAATTGAAAAAAACAGCAAGGCGCAGGCGGTTATTGCCCGTATGGCGGAGCGCGAAACTAGTTGCTCAGATTTGACGGCTGAAATCATCTGTATTCGACGCATGCTTTCGTCGCGTGCTTCCGTCATAACGCAGCGGGACCGAAGAAGGCATTCTGTTGGTTCCTGGTGGGGGAGTTGCTCTTTATGTATCAGGCAGGCAGCTCAATTATGTCAAGGTGCGGGGCGTGAAGGAATCCCCAAAAACAAAGCGCCTCATCCCTTTTCAAGGACGAGGCGCCAAAAAGCTCGCTGGCAGCAGCCTTAGCTGGCGACGCTCGAGACGTTCGCGATCGCCGGGGACTCGGGGCTCTTATCTGCACTGATTGGTTTCATGCTGGTGGTATCGAGCGGCTTGTCATCGCGCCCGTTACTCTTGTCCTTGGCCGCGGTCATTTTGATCATCTTGCAGGTGCCTTCGAAAAGGGCGCCCGGCTCGATCATCAATGAAGCCGTTTGAATGTTGCCATTCAGTTTGGCGGCGCGGCCGAGTTCGAGGCGTTGCGTGGCAATGATGTCGCCATTGACGGTGCCATGAACTATCGCCACGGCTACTTCGATATTGGCATCGACCTTACCATTGGCTCCCACAATCAGCGTCCCGCTGGTGGAGTTGACGCGACCAGACAGGTGGCCGTCGACTCGCATCATGGCCTTGAAGTTGGCCTCTCCGGTCACTACCGTGCCGCTGCCAACGAAGCCGCTGAGATTGCCTTCCTTGATTTCGCGGGCTAATGTTTCGCTTTCTGTCATCGCCTTTGGCGAGCCCGGAGCGTATTCCGCCGGTGCCTTTACTTCGGGCGCTGCCGGTTGATACGAATTGTACGTTCTGGGGGTGGTATACGCTGACGCGTCCTGTTTTTCTGGGGAAACTTCATTATCCGCCGAATCTTTTGGATTCTTTCCTATCCTAAGCATGTGTAAATCCTCCGTAGTTGGGGGCCGCGGGATTAAGTCACAAGTGCCATCGGAGACGGTAGAGGTAACGAAAGACGCGCGTGCCTGTTTTTTGGAATTGTCAGCCTTTGACGACTGCTACGATTAGTCAACCGCCCAGAAGCGGGAAAGACATAATAGACAAACTAACCTTTCGATGTCTACAGCTGCAATGCAAATGTAATAGGGCGAACGATACTTCCCACGCTCGCAAGTTCAATCACTTTTTAGACAGATTCGTTCGACGATTCGCGTTCTGAAAACCGGGAATTTTCAATTGTGGGAGCGAGCAACCGTCCCTGGGTAGTGGGTGATGGAAAAACCCTAGGGGCAAAACCCCTTGAGGCCGAAAACCGTAACACAGCAGAAGGGATACGACAAGCCGTTTTTGACCAGCGGCCTTACCTGGTTGTTGTTTGCACGTGACAGCATCTCACCTGGCCGCCTGGGATTCCTCATTTCCCACTTTGGATACTTGCCGCGAGCACGTCGTTTAGGGCGCAGATCGCGACCTTCTTTGGCGCCGAGGGCAGCTTCAGGTTCGTGATATCAATCGAACTATTCCCAAGCATAGTAGCCGCGCCTATTCTGATCCAGCCCTTGCCGAGATCAACGTATAGGGGAACAAGCATGACAAAGTCACTGGTTACGCCACTCTGGGTTATCTTGCCCGAAAAAGAGTTGTCGCTATTCACGTGGTATTCGAAACGATAGCTGGGCATCTCAGTTCCATACACGTACTCATTGAAGAACCAATCCATCTTTCCGGTGTGATCGACGTTCATCGCGGGCGTGATGTGCTTTTCAATAATGTGTTTGAAGTCTTCCGTTGAAATGTCCTTATTGAAATGAGTTTGAACGAAATCTTTCATCATGGCCTGGAACCTGGTGTCGCCAGTGCGCTGGTCATACATCATCATCCTTATCATGTGCAGGATGTAGGCGCCCTTTGGATACACCAGGAATTGATAGGCGGCGCCGGTCTTGCCACTGTTCAAACGATAACCCTGCGTGACGGGACCGACGGTGTAGGGCTTACGTCCCTTCGTAGCCGGCCTGGCATCGACGATCTGCGAGCGTTTGTCTTCCCAGAAGTCGATGAACTTGGTCATGTCTTTCCGTACATACCAAACGTAAAGCGAGGCGGAGAATTCGGCGAAGCCTTCGCTCATCCATTGGTCGCGATAGCTGTTCCAGCCAACTGTGTGTCCCCACCATTGATGAGCAATTTCGTGCGGCGCGACGTAGCGCCAGAAATTATCGGTGCCGCCGCTCACGCCCATCAGTTGGGTCCGCTGGGTAGAATCCATGAAGGCTGTGTAAGGCATGAAGACGAGTGTGGGCCATGCCTGGCCAAAATTGAATGCCGGTTGTTGAGTCATCGCGATGCGAGTGTAGGGAAGCTTGCCAAAGTAGAGGTTGAAAATGCGCGTAGCATTCTGCGCGTCGCCGATGGCCGAGTCGGCCATCTTCGTTGTAGAAATCGATCCGAGGGTTGTCATTGTATTTATGCCGGCAGCCTCGGCTTGTTCGACCGCCAACTGAATCTGCCTTAGTTCGTCAGGAACCACTTCGTTGGCGTAAAACTCGATGTTGTAGCCAGTTTCCGGATCCGCAAATTCTTTCTTCTTGAACTTGCCATAGTTGAATCCGGCAACGGCTAATTCGGTCGTACCGCTCGACCAGTGGGCCACGCCCAAATCTCCCTCTCGAGAGTCTGGCGCGGTCGGCGCGCCGGTACCGACGAACGTCATACTTTTGGGATAACGGAAAGTGATTTCGAAAATGGCCCGATCGCCAAACTGTGAACCGCCGTTATTGGGATACCAGGTCGAACGCGGGATCAGAATAAAGTTTCCGCCGCCCGAATCTCGCAGAGCGTCACCGCCATCGTATTTGATCGTCAGCGAATAGCTTTTCCCTGCCTCCAAAGATTGGGGCATGATGATTCCCAGGTCGCTATCCTGATCTTTTGCCTCCTGGATAAAGTTCAGTTCTTTGCCTTGTTCATCCTGTACGCTGCTAACTCGCAGCGAACCGAAAAGGCTGAGGGGCACTACCCGGCCCGGAACCAGTGCGCGAAACGTGAGCTGATCGGTCGCCGTTATGCGGGTCCCCTTTATCGTTCCCTCAATATGATGCTTGGTCAGATCTATGAGCCGGTGATCCTCGGAACTGCTTGCCGTTCCCTTGGCGTACTCGTCCAGCCGATGGAAGGCCGTCCAGAATCCTCCATCCGTTTCTCCATAGCTGAACAACAAAACTTCTTCCGGAGAGACTTCGGGAATTCCGAGTGGGTTGAAGAGATACACCAGCTTGCTGAACCGCTTGCCATTGATAAAGGCCGTGAAAAAACCCGGACGTTCCGGGGCATAGAGATCCCCCAGCACGCGCAACTCGCTATTGTCGCGAAGCTCCTTGCGCAAGAGTGTCTGATTGTCACGAAACAGGTCGCCCGCTTTGCTAACCTGTGGCCCGCCGGTACCCATCGTTATGGCCGGAGAGTTCTTTACTTCATCAAAAGTCTTATCTGTAAATCGCATCGTGAGGGATGAGAACTGCTCGGTTATAGCAGGTTCGTTGGTAAAAAGTTTCAGGCTATTCTTCTCGTTCTGGGTAGGAGGAACTAACGAGAACTCGCCGTCACCGAAGAAAACGGCCGCGGTGTAGCGACCTTCTACGGGCGCCAGGAAATAGATCTCGCCACTGCGTAGGTTGAAAGCCGCGCCTTCTTTCTCAAGGGTTAGGTTATTGACAGTCGCGTAAGCCCCAGAAAAATCCTGAGATTTCCCCTGCAACCGGAGTTGTTGATAAACCGGATCGGCGTTCGCTTTGATTGCGGCACCGGTAACATTTAAGCTCGCTTCAACCGGAGCTATTTCCAATCGCAAATTGAGAGGGACGGTAACTCCTTCCTGGACTGTGACCACCTCCTTGCGAGCGTCATTGAAGCCTGGCGCGGATATCACGACGGTGTAGGTCCCCGGCGGCAACCCTTCCACCTTGTAGTGACCCTCTTGGTCAGTTACACCGGTAAACCTTTTTGGGTTGGCTTCGGTGGTAATCGTTACCGAAGCGCCGGCAACTACTGCCCCTTTTGGGTCAGTAACTTTTCCTTCGATTCCACCGCCAGCGCTGTGGACCACGATCATCGAGACCGTCAAAGTTGACAGCAAAACAAGCAAGGCAGTGACGCTAGTTCTCTTACGCATAGTTTCCTTTCGGGAATCGAGTCCGAGGGACGAGGCTAGGCAAACCAACCAGTACGCCATTATTTAGAGGGAACCATTCGCAGTCAAGCCCCGCCCTAATTTGGTCGTGTCCTAATTTGTAAAGCAAACTGTTAGTTTGCGATGCTGAGCGGCATTCAACGCGCGCGCAAACTAACAGTTTGCGTTACAGAAAAACCAAATTAGGACACTACTCTAAGAAATCTCTGAGGTTTCACAGAGGAAACTGAAGCGAAGTCACTACTTCCGTTTGTCACCAGCAAATTAGACGTGGCATCCTTGGAGACGCAATGTTCGTGGAAAACAAAACAAAGACGAAACTGCTGCGCGCGGTGGGCAATGCTATCGAGGACTTCGGCATGATCGAAGACGGCGATCGCATTATGGTTTGCCTCTCCGGGGGCAAAGACAGCTATACCCTGCTCGACTTGTTACTCGATCTACAGCGGCGCGCACCCGTAAGTTTTAATCTACTGGCGGTGAACCTCGATCAAAAGCAACCCGGATTTCCCGCCGATGTATTGCCTGGGTACCTTCGAACGCGAGGTGTTCCGTTTCGCGTGATCGAACGAGATACGTATTCCATCGTCAAACGTTTGGTTCCCGAGGGCAAGACGTATTGTTCGGTCTGTTCGCGTTTGCGTCGTGGAATTCTCTATAACCTCGCAGTCGAGGAAGGTTGTAACAAGATCGCGCTTGGCCATCATGCAGACGACATCATCACCACCTTCTTACTGAATCTCTTCTTCGTCGGCTCATTGAAGGCGATGCCGCCCGTGCTGCGTTCAAACGACGGCCGAAACACCGTCATTCGTCCCCTCGCTTACTGCCGTGAAACTGATATCGCCGCTTTTGCCGCGTCGCAGGCATTTCCGATAATTCCCTGTGACCTCTGCGGCTCGCAGCCAAACTTACAGCGCGCCCGTATCATGCGGTTGATAACCGAATTGGAAAAAGATATTCCAAACATTCGCAGCTCGATGTTGACCGCGCTCGGCAGTGCGGTGCCCTCCCACCTTCTGGATCACAAGCTGTTTGATTTTAAGAAACTCAGATCCACGACTGGTGATATAGAAGCAGAGCTCGATCTCGCAGTTGGGCACACAGATGAAGAGTTGCGACCTGCTTTGGTTTCGCTCATGTGATTTGCTGGGACCGCGGGCGTCCCGCCCGCTCTCGATGAATACCAAAGAGGCTGACTTGAATGAGACTTGTGATCCTGGTCGCTGTGGCTACCTGATGCGGGCGGGACGCCCGCGGTCCGAGCAAGTCACTTGATCGCTCTCGGCAAATCAGGCGTCCCGCCCGCAATGAGCGCCGCAGGCGCGAACTAGTGGTTGGCCCGCTCCTATGCCTACCGCAAAGAAGAAACCACTCGATCTCAGCGCCTTCCCGCCGGGAAGCGTGACGGAATTTTCGACGCTTGTCTGTCTGGCCTGCACTTTTGACATCTTTACCACTCAACTCGGTCTGGCGCCGCGTACGGCATACTCGGAAATAAGAAAATACTCGCCGACGGTCGCCGAGCTGACCGCCGCGAAAGCGGTTCCGCCCTTCTTTGATTCAGAAGAGACGCGGCCTCATTGTCCCTACTGCAATGCCGCCAAACGTTGGCATGCGCAATTCGATACGTTTCTCATTGAGGGGGGAAAGACGACTGATTCGGCTCGCCGGCAACTGATTAAGTCTCTTCCGAAGAAGGATAATCAGGTTGAGGTCATCGAAGTAAAAAGCGACAAACGCACTGTTTTCTTCGACTGGCTCGACACGCTGCTCGGTCGCTTGGATCTCGACGACGAGGCCTGGTTGTTGGAAACAGCGCGCGCTTATCTCGCGCGCCTGGAGCCAAAAACTGATTGGGCGGAAGTTTTCGCGGGACTGCGCGCGATTCGCCGGTCGCAGCGGCTGGTGACGGGCTGGGAAAAGGACGGGTCGCGATTGTTTCTGGCGCCCGCAGTCTACAGCGAGGTCGTGATTGTTCAGTATCTCGTCAGCCGCTCGCACGTTCATGGCGGTCGCACGCTCGACGGCCGGCTGACCTTGCAGGATCTAATTCGGCGCTTAAGGTATAGCGGTTATCTTGAGTCGAAAGAAATCGCGCCTGGAGACCAGTTTGAAATCTTCGAGCAGTTAATGGATAAACTCGCCGGCGGCTCAGGGAACGTCAAGCTTTATTACATCGTCGATCGCCGAGACTTTCTCGAGAAAGTAAAAACAGTTTACGCGCGCTATTCGTAAACTGTCTAAAAATCAGCACTGCGATGGCCGATGATAGCGATGCGTGATGGGACGACGCCTGCCGATGCCGATCGCATTGCGCGAGATAATTAACGTCGGCGGCAACTGACGTCGCTTGAATTCATTGGCCGGGGATTCAACGCGATTCAAAATGTCGAAGACCATGCTTGCCTCATTGCCCGCCGCGATGATCTCATCGGGAGTCGCCTTCTGTTCAAAATACATTTTCAGAATTGGATCAAGCGCGTCATATGGTGGTAGTGATTGATCGTCAAACTGATCCGGCGCCAACTCCGCCGATGGCCGCTTTTCGATAATCGCGTTGGGGATAATCTCACTACTTCGATTAAGCAAGCGCGCCAGCGAATAAACTTCCGTCTTCAGAACATCTCCAATCACCGCCAGCCCGCCGTTGGTGTCGCCGTAAAGAGTGCAATAACCCAGGGCAAGCTCCGACTTGTTTCCGGTAGAAAGCAGCAAACGTCCTTCGGCGTTGGAGATTGTCATCAGAATATTTCCGCGCAGGCGTGACTGTAAGTTCTCAGTTGCGTGCGAGCTGCTTGCGGAGCCTGTCGCGGTTGCCGCTGGCAGATCCAACTCCTTGAGCAAAAGCTCGAAGGCGTTCGTTATGGGATGCTCGATCACTTTCATTCGCAGTCGACGTCCCAGCTCGACTGAATCAGCAACACTCGCGCGCGAAGAATACGGCGAGGGCATCATTACCGACAAAACGTTTTCCGCACCCAGGGCTTCACACGCCAGGACCGCTACCACCGCAGAATCAATGCCGCCTGACAAGCCGAGCACGGCTTTCGTGAACCCGTTCTTGCGCGCGTAATCATGAATGCCAAGCTCGAGCGCGCAACGGATCGTTTCGATGTCATCGCCAGGAAGACAGCGTTGGTCCGCCACGCCGCAGTCGAGGTCAACGGTACCGAAAAACTCCTCGAAAGGGGGTGCCTGTAAAACTATCGTTCCCTGAGCGTCTGAAACGATGCTGGCGCCGTCGAAAATTATTCCGTCGTTGCCGCCAACAAGATTAACGAACACGATCGGAAGTTTTGCCGCCTTCGCTCGATGCGAGACCATCGCGCAACGCTGTGCCATCTTCCCCTTATTGAACGGCGAAGCGTTTATGGAAACGAGCAGCTGCGCTCCCAGATTAATCAACTCGTCAGCCGGGTCGTCTGCGTAGAGTCGTTCTCTCCAGAATGTCTTGTCGTTCCAAAAATCTTCACAGACGGCAACACCAAGTTTGCAGTCGTCCACCGGAAACAGTTGGCGCGCGCGCGCCGGTTCGAAATAGCGCGGATCATCGAAGACGTCGTATTCCGGCAGCAGAGTTTTGTCGGCAAACCCGAGCAGGTTCCGGTCGCGGATAATCGCCGCAGAGTTGTAGAGCCGACGGCCCGTGGCGAGTTCGTTGGGCCTTACAGTGCCGACAATCGCTGTTATTCCTTCAGTTGCCTGGATGATTTTCTCAAGCGGCTGGAGAACGCAATGCGCGACATCGCGGTCGAGGAACCAATCGAGCGAGGTATATCCCTGCACGCAGGCTTCGGGTACGACAACCAGATCAGCGCAGTCTTTCTTGCCTCGCGCGATCGCTCGAAGGATGCCGGCAGTATTGCCTTCGTAGTCTCCGTTGGTAGTGTTTATTTGCCCGATCGTGACGCGCATTTGGTTGACTTGATCTTA
>Ga0070697_100000152_pt1 | contig 56083 bp, 37 predicted proteins | sample KBSK1501metaG_FD_65475 | JGI IMG/M metagenome (GOLD analysis project Ga0070697, IMG submission 65475) | Corn, switchgrass and miscanthus rhizosphere microbial communities from Kellogg Biological Station, Michigan, USA - KBS K1-50-1 metaG | ecosystem: Host-associated > Plants > Roots >... | reverse complement strand
TTAGAACAGGTCGACCGTCAACCGGCTCGAACGGCACGTCCGTCTTGCTTTTGCCGGCAAGCTCATAGAGCGAACTCTGTTTTCCCAGGTAGCGTAGGAAATCGATCAAACCCCTGATACGGGCACGTCGATCGGCATCGGTCTTTGGCGCAATCACCAAAAACCTCTCATAAGAATCCGCCGCTTCCCTGTACCTCTCGCTTCGGGCGCTAGCCTGGCCCAAATTAAAAACGTAATCAGGCTCTTCGGAGTCGAGATCAACAGCACGTCGCAGGCCCCTCAATGCCGAGTCGAGCCGGTTCTCATAAAAATCAACCATGGCCAGTCCGGCAATTGCCAGCGATTCATTCTCTTGAATGCTAAGCGCCGTGCGAAACTCTTCGACCGAGTTGCGGAAGTCACCTGAACCAAGAATCGCGGCGCCCATCAACGCGTGCGCACGTGAAGACAGCGGATCCGCCATTACCACTCTCGCGGCATGATCGTAAGAATCCTGAAGAAGCCTCTGCTTCAAAAGTGCAAAGCTCAACCCCAGTCGGGCCTGGTTATCATGTGCATCTTTCGCCAGGAGCTCGCGAAACATCTTTTCCGCAACCTCATATTCGCCGTCACGAAGAGCCTTTTCGGCGCGACGAACAGCTTTACCATCTCCCGACATCGCCGCAAATCCCGGCGCCGAAGCGGCCGAACCAATGACGCACCCCATAACGCCGGCGATAACTCCGGCTGCCAATCTACCGAGCGCTTTTTTCCGTCGTGGAAACCGCATAACTTCCCGTTTGCCGCGTAATCCCGTAACCATCAAAACTGATCCACCACCCTCTACTTCAGAACCTCACCTGTTTTCATTGACCAGAGAACCAGATCGAGTTCATCAAAGTCAATCCCGATATGGCGAGCAAAGGCTCTCAATCGTTCTTCTGTTTCCAAATATCGGCTTCTATTCCCGGGCGGTTTAGGTGTTTCAACCACTTTTAGATCCATCAGACAACTCATCACGTGCTTATCGAGAATTGCGTAACCGCTAAATCCGATGTTTCGCAGAAAATGACTGGCCTCTTTATAGCCCAGACCTTTTACTTGTTTCTCCTGGGCCAACCAGTCTCGTCTTTCAATCGGATCTGCAAAGCTTTGCAGCTTCTCGCGCAAGGCCATGTCGCAATGCTCGCGCAAATAGGTTCGAGTAACGACGATATAGCCTGGTCGCTCAACTGGAAAGCGGTGGGCACCGGCCCGCTGAAGGGCCAGCGTCATGTCTTCGCGCTCGCCTTCCATCAGCAGCGGTCTTATTGCTTCGACGGCACGAAGGCCCATTCGAGCAGAAGCTCCGGCTGTAAAAATGCAGAAGACCAACTCTTCCCAAAGCCGCGCGTCAGAACCTTTACGCCAGACGTCGCGAAACTCACCCAGCCGTCTTCGAATTTCCTGCTTACGCGCCGCATGGGTGGCACGTATGCTTTCAACAACTACGAGTTCGCGATCACGTCTCACTAGAATGTCAATGCCCAGATTCTAGGTTTGCACTTCTGGCATTGTCAACGAAATAGGATTTCTATTTTTATAAGTCTCAACTCACAGCTTGACTTTTCCCTGCGCATCCTGGCGTGGGCAAACTGCATCAAAGAAACTCTCCTCCGTTCAGCTTACCCAACCTCGTGTTAGTATGTTTTTGTCGCTTGGGAGTCGAGCGATTGGAATCATGTATGAAAAGCAAATTGCGGTCATTAAATATTTTTGCGGGCACATTTCTTTTATTGACGTTCGGTGGGATTCTTTCTGCTCAGACGCCAACTCCCACGCCACACCCGATAACAGAACCAAGTACTCAGTCGAGCGGGGAAAACCCATTCAAGCCCCAGCCCGCTGCATCAGACCTTCAGCAAACCCAAGCCAACAACAACGAGCTGGCGCCGATCTACGGGTTGCAGGGAGTGTTAATTGAAACACTCGACGGGAAGACCGTATCAGCCCAGGCGGTAGATCAGCGATTTAATCCAGCTTCGTCTGTCAAGCTCGCCACAGCGCTTGTGGCGCTTCAGACGCTTGGCGCGCAGCATCGATTCGCGACGGGTTTTTGGACGGACGGCTCATTGGATAAAGTGAATGGCAGAATCGTGGGAAATCTTTATGTCACCGGCCGCGATCCATCCTTCCATTATGAACACGCCGTAATGGTGGCACGCCAGTTAAACACATTAGGAATTCGCACAGTCACCGGGGATCTCATTATTGCCACCGGGTTCACGATGAACTTCGGTTCCTCGGCGCGGCGGTCGGGCGAAGCACTCTACGACACTCTCGATGCGTCTTTGAGATCCGGGGAAGCCACTCGATCCTGGACCTATGAGCGATCGACAATGGGAGACATCGCGGGCCTGCAAACAGTTCCAAGCGTCACGATAATGGGAGACGTACGGGTTGGCTCGGTGGCGCCTGCTGCCAGAATCATCCTTACACACTATTCCAGCAAGCTTAGCGACGTGCTCAAGGTGTTACTGTGCTATTCGAATAATTTTATGGCCGAGAGGCTGGGCGACAGCCTCGGTGGCACAGAGGCAGTACGTCGACGCCTCATTAATACCCTTGGGATTCCGGCTGGTGAAGTCCAGCTTGCCTCGCTGAGTGGCCTGGGAATAAACCGCGTTACGCCCCGGGCGATGATGAAAATCTTTAGAGGTCTGCGGAAGGAACTTCAAAAAAACAATTTATCACCGGCCGATATTATGCCCGTCGCTGGGATAGACCCCGGGACTCTGGAAGATCGATTTACAGGCCCAGCCTGGCAAGGAAGTGTGATTGCAAAGACGGGTACCTTAATTAGAACCGACGGAGGCGCCAGTTCCCTTGTGGGGCAGATGCGAACTGCGAATGGAGAAACGCTCCTCTTTGTGATCATGAACCAGCGGGGAAATGTCGTGAGGTTTCGGGAAAACCAGGATTTCATTGTGATGCAGGTACAGAACAGTCGCGGTGGGCCGAAGGCTTTCAAATACAAGCCGCTGACACTTACGATGAAGCTGGCGGACACCGAGAATATCTCCGGTTCAGCAGATGCTGAATTCGAGCCAAACGTGAAAGTTCCCACGAATTCCCCTTGAAACCGATGACGAAGCAAGCAATGCGCCCCGCCGATCCTTTAGGATTGACGGGGCGCTTAACGTCCAACCTCGCGCATGGTGTGCGGCACCTCGCACGAGGCGGACGATCTTTTCAGGCTCGACCAGATATTGTTAAAGCTTCAAAGATTCCCTTTAGTTTAAAAGTTCGAAAGATTCCCACTTTCCCACAGCAAAGCCACATTTTCATCGGTAGACCGGGGGATAACTCGCAGAAAAGCAACTATCAACGCCAGAATGGTCCAAAAGCCGGAAGTTATCGGTGGCCACCTGGACTTCAGGCGGCGAGGAGCCAATCTGCCGTGCCTTATTTGAAAAGTGGGCTGAGCCAATTTTAATGGCGCGACCAGTGATCCCGTTCGCGCCATTAATACTTCTACTTGTGAGTTTTGAAATGGTTGACTAAGACTTAGCGAACCAACATCTTCTCGGCATTTGTGAGATGTGCTCGCGCCGACGCCCAATTTTTTTGCGTCCTCTCATTTCTGTCGGCATCAGTAAACACAGTGCTATTGTCAATACTGGTCTTCCACCAATTTCCGGCAGCAGTATATTCTCTCAAAGCGCCTGCAACTTCCTGTCTAAAGTTCTCGTCGCTTGGGTTATGGCTAATAAATGAAGGCAGTGCGGTATTCAAATCATTCTTTAAGCTTTCTAGCCCCTTTTCATACTCGTCGTATTTCATACCTCTTTCCGTTGCGTCCTGAAACCGCTTAAGCTCGACTAGAATTTGATTTGCCGCTGCTTCACTTTGAGCATTTTTCTCAGCCGCATTCTCTGCTGGTTGTTCAGCGTCGGGTGCAACTGCGTTTTGCGTAACTCCGGCGTCGCTACTTGCTTCTGCGGCGGTCGCCTGCGGACCTTGCCTAACATAAAGTACGAACAGGCCTAGTAAAACGACCACCAAAACGGCGAGTATCCAGGCGAGAGTGAATGTCGATCGACCTAACTCACCTGAACTACCCTGGATTGCGCTATCCTCTTTCGTCACATTCAACGGGGACGAAAGATCGGTTTTGCAGCGTTTGCATTTCTTTCTATTCGCGAAGTTCCTGAGTCCACATTGTGAACATTTTTTAGAGGACTCAGCGGCGTCATTAATTGTGGCAGTTGTTTTTAACAAGATCTCTTACCTTCCGGAAGCCTGTGCCGCACCACAGTTACGCGGTATTCCACGAGGCGAATTTTTGATCAACGAGGGTATGAAGTGAGGGAAGGGCTAGTCGGCGGTTTATCGTTTCGTAGTGCCTAATGCTCAAATTGGGTTTGCTAATATTCACTTACGCCGACTACTGGAGGCGGCAGCAACTTAAGAGCAGCGGCAACTGCCGCCGAGTCATACTGCATGGTCGCGTTACCAGCACCATTAAAATTAAAGAATGGCGAGCCGAAGCTCGTCCACGCCGGGGACGCTGCCGGCCAGTCAACAGCCGCAACAAAATTCCCACCATAAAAGGCGCCTCCGCCACCGCCATCGCGGTTGACGTAACCCGTACCAATCACAAGAATTAGACCATTGAAATCTGTGCCACCGGTCGTGGTCAATTCTCCGGTAACAATCAATAGCCCCGATCCAGCACCGGAACCCATGTCGTAATCACCTTTGCAGAAGGTGAATCCTGTTGGGTTGCCGCCTCCTCCGTTTGGGAGATAGGTTGCGGTGGCGGGCGACGCATTCGCCCCATCTATCGCTAACTTCTGCATATAATCGAGAAAGGCGCGGGCGTCAGCCGGCGTCCGTAAATAAGTCGGAATATTTGAGCCCGCTAGAACAGAAGCTCGCGGCGTGGTGGTCGTATTATCTGCCGAGTCAAGGTCGGCAATTAAACGGTCTGCATCGTTAGTCGTGCCGAATGCCGGCAACCCGGTGGACAAGCCAGTGGCATGGTCATCGCTGGAATAGACATGGTTGTTGCTATTGCCGCTGCTAAAATCCATTGGCGGAATTCCGCCCGGTGCTCCAATGAGAGTCATCATGGCAGGAACAGTCGGATCAAAGGCATTCCTTGCGACAATCATACTCATTTTTTTAGTGGCGCCGTTGGGACCGTAGCCCGTGGACTGAACGAGTAATCGTATTGGTTCCGCGTTAGGGTCTAGGGGCAGTACGTCGCCGGGCGGTAGAGAAACGACCACGTCGTACTCGACAGTCGGATTGGTTCCAACAGTGACCCGTGTACCCGCGTTCCGGGGGTTGCTATAGGGAAGCCATCGTGAGAGCCGCGCCCAGGTTGTGGGATCCCCTCCAGTTCCCGACGGACAATCATTAGAGTTCGGGGGCTCCACGGCATTCCGGAAATTAATGTGGGTCATACCTACCGACATGCTCGAAGCAGTCGGCGAGGCGTTGCCGCGCAATGCGTTGAGGGCTGCCTGGAGCCCTGCTTCCGCTCCATAGTAAGCCTGTGTTTCTGCAGTCGCATCGATGGCATTTGCCGCTGACATCGAAGTTACCAGAATCAACGCGCCCCCAGCGACAAGGAGTACCATGGCGACTAGAAGTGAAATAACCAGCGCCGCGCCGCGTTCATTTGCCCGGCTGCCTGGATCCGGTGTTGACTGTACCTGATACATAATTCCTCCAACGTTTCCTTACGAAGAATTCTCAGTAGTTTTGTAGATTAGCGTTCCGCAGTGTCACGGTTGAAACCAACTGGGTTGCCGAGGGGGGCTGGTAACCGGGTGATCCCGCTGTTCCAACCGCCGGCAATGTTACCCTCAGCGATATCACTATGTACTTGGCGTTATCTGGAGTTACTTCAGCCTCAGTGGTTCCCGCGGAGTTGAGGACATTACTGATGTTGCAAGTACCTGCTGCGCAGTTACCTATGGTGTAAGTAACTCTCTCGTCAAAATAGTAGATTGCCAACCCATCTATGCGATTGGCGACGATACCCGTCGTTTGAGCTGGTTGCAGATTCATGCGTAGAATGAAATTTCCGTTTGCATCGCTGACAAAAAGGTATTTGACGTCCTCGTTAACTGAGTTGGTCGCGCCCGACAAATTCAGGTCGGAGCGAAAGCGGATCGACGTTGCCCCCGAATCTCCCGTAACAATCCCATTGGTACTGAGTCCATAAGCCGAGTTGGCAATTTCTCGCGACATCAGATTAAGGGCGCGCTGGGCATCCGCAATGGCAGCTGACCTTTGATTTTCACGGCCGCGGACTTTGAAAGATGCCGCAAGCAGGGTCGATGCAATCGTCATGATGACGAGAGTGACAGTTAGAGCAATGCAGAGCTCCACCAGGGAGAACCCCGATTGCCGGCTTGACTTGATATGTGAATTATTCATTTTTGATATTGGGCAGTTTCCACTGCGCATGACGTAGGCTTAATGTGTACCCGTTGTCCTCGAGCACCGAATGGTTCTAAGTATGACGGGGAATCCAGCCCAACCGGAGCTCTGTGGTTCAACCTTAATTGTGATTGTCTTCAGGGTCGGGTTTCCATCGACGTCGTTATTCGAGCCGGTCACCGTTTTGGTGACTTTGTAAGTACGGCCATTGCTTACTGTGTTGGGTGTAAGCACGGTCGCCGACGTTACATTGAGAATTGAGTCGGTGAATGCCACGGTTCGGAATTGCTCTATCTGTTGCTGCGCAATGCTGAGTGCGACTGCGCGGTCATTCCCACCAGTGTTGTATCGAATTGAATAGGTGAACAGAGATGCCACGCCCAACCCCGCGACCATTAGTATGAGCAGGGCGATCGACGTCTCAATAAGCGTAAACCCGCGCTGAAGACCGTTGCTGCTCTGTTCCGTGTTGCCGCATTTCCTGAAGCGGCGCATCGTTAATTTACTTGATATCATCAGCCCTATTTCTCCTATCTAATTACTACTGCATAGCCTTGATCGCGGTCGTGGTTGTCACCGTGTAGTTTTGCGGAGTGGGAGTCGTTACGGGTCCCGTGACCGTAGTGTCGGTTGAAAGATCACCTGCCGGCCCAACCATTACAGTGCTGGGGGTAATCCCACCGGTCGAATCGGTGAATGTGAGCAAGACGGTGGGTGAAGTACGGCCTCGCCAATCATACGTAATTGTTACTGGGCTGACAGAGGGATCTATGCTGGTCGTCGCTGGAGGCAATCTGTAGCTGAGGGTGGTTCCAGGCGGCAAGTCGATCGTGCGTGGGTACAAAGTGCCGCTACCGCTGAAATCAATATTGGCAGTGTAACTTGTCGTACTGTCTATTACTACATTCGCACCTCCGTGACGACGAATTGAGTTCACCCGGGCTTTCTCCAGATACTGCGAAAGATTACGCGCCGCACCTGAAACCTTGAAACTCCGGGTTGACCTCTGGAAGCTGATGAGTGCAAATGTTGTGAGTCCCGCGACTATCAACATCACGACCAGCAACTCCACCACACTAACGCCGGCCGAGTTGCTGAGTTTCGCTTCTTTACTCGGAAAGTACCGTATCTGTTTGTACATGCTACCTGGCACCCCATTAATGAGACCTAAGAGCTTCCACGAAATTCTTCGGCTCGCCCAAGACGAGCGGCAGACCAGTCTGAGCAATAGGAATGCCAAGCTCATTTTCCACCAAAACATTACATAATTCGTTTTGTGTGACAGTGATAACCTTGGCCCTTGTCACCTGAGGTAACACTCTTGGAAGTGAGTTTCCGGCTCTTTTGACTCTCGAAGATACATCGAGCCTTGAATCTAGAGCCTCGTGCTCTCATCACAACACCGACAAAAAGAGCGTCATTTTCTTTACCTATGTGAAAGACGGTTCCTATCACCGTCACAAGAAGTAACGCTGTGGTGTCGTGTGGCTCATTAGATTAGCTGTTTCATTGACTCCCTGAGATGGCACAACGGTTGCTGAGTCGGCTCTAGCGCTCGCCTTCCATTCCGGCGATTCAAGTAAGTAAGTTTCCAAGTTAATCAACGTTCTACAGAAGACATTGCCGATGGTTCTCATTCCGAGAATCTCGGTTCATGAAATTAGGACCAGCTTACAAACTCATGGCACGAATAGATGAAATTCTGAAGCAGATGATGGAGCGTGAAGCTTCCGATCTTCACATCACCAGTGGTAGTGCGCCTTATTTACGAGTTCATGGCGAGATGGTGAAGCTTAACTATAAGGATCTGACGCCTGAAGTCTGCCAGGCATTGCTTTTTGAGATTCTTTCGGCCCGACAGCGAGAAGTTTTTCTCGAGACCTGGGACCTCGACTGTAGTTATTCGCTCAAAGGCGTAGGGCGCTTTCGAGTTAATGTCTTCAGGCAACGCCACGGGATCGGCGCGGTTTTGCGCAGAATCCCAGAGACCATTAAGACGATCCAGGAATTAGGCCTGCCTCCGAACATCACAAATCTGCTTGATGTTTCAGAGGGCCTGATTCTGGTCACAGGTCCAACCGGTTCCGGAAAGAGTACGACGCTTGCATCTTTGATCGATACAATTAACAATGGCCGAAGAGCTCACATAATAACGATAGAAGATCCAATCGAGTTTGTTCACTACAATAAGAATTCATTGATCAATCAGAGAGAAGTGTCGAGTCACACTAAATCCTTTCATCAGGCACTGAGGGCCGCGCTAAGAGAGGATCCGGATGTCGTTTTGGTGGGAGAGATGCGTGATCTGGAGACCATTTCGTTAGCGATGACGGCGGCAGAAACCGGTCACCTGGTACTAGCCACCCTGCACACCAATAGCGCCACAAAAACGGTAGACCGGATCATTGATGTCTTTCCGGAAGCTCAACAGGGTCAAATCCGCGTAATGTTATCTGAAAGCCTGAGAGGAGTAGTGGCCCAGTCTCTGGTCCCTCGAGCCGATGAAAATGGACGCGTGGCTGTAGTTGAAGTACTGGTGAACATTCCGGCCGTAGCAAATCTCATTCGGGAAGGCAAGACCTTTCAGATCCAGTCGTCAATGCAAACTGGACAAGTCCACGGCATGATCACTTTTGAAGCCGCCATCAATGATCTGGTTCGCAAGGGCATCATATCCAGGGAAGATGGATATAGTTTTCTCGCCCGGCGCGGTGCTGGAAGGACATCCAACAGTCTGCAGCGAGTTTGATCCGACCGAGTTAATCAAACCGACTCATAATTTCTACATCAGGCAGAGTTCAAATGGGCGCGGGTGGTTTATACCATCCGCGCCCCTTTTTCTCGCGCAGCGCGTTCAAGTTCAAGAGTACAACCCGCGGCTTGCGGCATTGGCAAAGCGCAAGCCAGAGCTCAGGGTTGAACCCCGATGTCAATCTAACCAGGAAAGTTAATATGCTTGACAGGCGTCTTGTTAGAATGAATTATGAATGAATTGAGGTCGCCGCTATCGAATGGTGTAACGTTGCGTTGTTAAGCGAAATTCGTCGGTAGTCCTTTTTCGCTATCCGTATCAAGCATGCCTGACATTCTTCTTGTTGAAGACAAAGAGAGCTTACGCCGGGTTTTGCGCCTGACGCTGGAAAACGCCGGCCATACTGTCACAGAAGCTGCGGATGCCCGATCAGCGTTGAACGAAATCTCTGCGGCTCCACACAAGTTAGTCCTCACAGATCTACGTATGCCTCATGGTTCGGGACTCGATGTGCTGCGGGCCGCACGGGCGGCAGATGGCAGCATTCCTGTCATTGTCATGACGGCTTTCGGTTCGATAGATGAAGCGGTCCAGGCGATGAAGGATGGTGCACATGATTTTCTTCAAAAGCCCGTTGACTCGAATCACCTACTCCTGCTGGTTGAGCGTGCGCTCGAACAGGAAAGATTAAGAACTGAAAACATTCTTCTCCGCGAAGAATGGTCTCGCCGTTACGGTTTCCCTCGCATCATTGGCGAATCGGATGCGCTGAAGCGGGCCGTTTCTGAAACCCAGCGGGTAGCTCAAACGGAAGCGACGGTGTTATTGCTGGGCGAATCAGGGACGGGCAAAGAGCTCTTTGCTCGGGCGGTGCACCATCTCTCCGTCAGGCGCGATAAACCCTTCGTAGCTATCAACTGTGCAGCTATTCCGGAGACGCTTATCGAGAATGAACTGTTTGGGCACGAACGCGGGGCCTTTACCGGTGCGAGCGACAGACGTCTGGGAAAATTTGAACTTGCATCAAGCGGAACTGTTTTTTTGGATGAAATCGGCGAGCTGCCACTCGCTGTGCAAGGGAAGCTTCTCAGGGTAATCGAGGAGAAGGTCGTGGATCGAATCGGCGGCCGTGCACCTATCCCGGTGGACGTTCGCGTTGTCGCGGCCACCAACAGGGACTTGAAAGCTGCAGTAGAAACCGGAGAGTTTCGTCGCGATCTCTTTTTCCGGTTAGCTGTCTTTCCTCTTGAGATTCCCCCTCTGCGCGATCGGGAAAAGGATATCGTTCTGCTGGCTAAACATTTCGCAGGACAACTGGGGAAGGAATTACGGGGCCGTGAGGCTACGTTGAACGAAGAGTCCGTCGTCGCATTGCGGAAACATAGATGGCCGGGCAATGTTCGTGAACTAGAAAACGCGATAGAACGCGCCTGCATCCTTTCAGACACGATGGTGCTGGAACCAAAGGATCTCGGCTTACCAACTTCGACTCCTAACAACTCTCAGGATACGAGATTGTTTGACCTATCCGGAAGCCTCTCGGAAGCCGCTCAACGGGCATTGAGGTTTGTCGAGCGTCAAAAAATCCTGGAGACGCTTGAAGCAAACAACGGGAATAAGATCCAAACCGCTGAGAATCTTGGCGTAAGCTATAAAACGCTCCTCACCAAGATAAGGGATTACAATCTCTGATACTGATGAACGATTCATCTAACGACGACTCTTCCAAACCCACTGGATCGGAAACTGTCGCGGTGCCTCCCCCCGGCGAGGTTCATGACGAAGCGAGCTCCATAGCCGGCGAAACTATGGAGCAGGTCGGTACTGCCGGTGGTGAGTCTCCTCCAGTCGCACCAAATACGAAGCTTGAAAAGAGCACCGGACGCTCAGCATTCCTGGTCGGCGCAGGTATTCTCATAAGTCGGGTCGTCGGCTTAATCCGGCAGCGCGTTTTTGCTTACTACTTCGGAACTTCCGCAGCAGGTGACGCTTTCACCGCCGCTTTCCGCATTCCAAACTTCCTTCAAAACGTTTTTGGCGAAGGGGCTCTCTCGGCATCTTTCATTCCCGTCTATGCAAAGCTTCTGGCGCAGGACGACGAAAAGGAAGCGCGGCATGTGGCCAGTGCTGTTTTCGGTCTGCTGGCACTGGTAACCTCGTTGATCGTTCTGATCGGCGTGCTCGCCACACCATATTTCGTCACCATAATTGCCGCCGGATTCCAGGATGAGCGACGCGAACTCACCATCAAGCTTGTACGAATCTTTTTTCCCGGCGCTGGACTGCTCGTTCTTTCAGCCTGGTGTTTAGGAGTTCTTAATAGTCACCATCGTTTCTTCATTTCTTACACGGCGCCAGTCGCCTGGAACCTGGCGATAATCGCAGCCCTGATCATGTTTGGAGGACGGGTTGATCTATTTCCGCTAGCGGAGGTTGCTGCCTGGGGATCTGTTGTTGGCAGTGCGCTGCAGTTTGGAGTTCAACTGCCGACGGTTCTGAGGCTCGTGAAACGCTTTCGTCCGGTCATAGACATAACTAACACGCATGTGCGCACAGTTATCCGCAGCTTCTTTCCAGTCTTCATGAGTCGAGGCGTCGTTCAAATCAGTGCTTTCGTCGATGCGGCACTTGCGAGCTTTTTGGGTCAGGGAGCGGTGGTCGCCCTCGGCTATGCTCAGTCGCTCTACACGCTGCCGGTTAGTCTTTTTGGAATGTCGATTTCGGCGGCCGAACTCCCGACGATGTCAAAGGCACTTGGCGACACGAAGGTCGTTGCCGATGTCTTGCGGCATCGGCTCGATGACGGACTGCGCCGAATAGCTTTTTTCATTGTTCCGTCTTCGATGGCGTTTCTCGCATTGGGCGACATCATTGCTGCGGTTCTTTATCAGACTGGAAAGTTTACCCACACCGACGCAATCTACGTTTGGGCAATCCTTGCTGGATCGACAGTCGGCCTGCTCGCATCAACCCTGGGCCGGCTCTACTCATCGACTTATTACGCACTTAGAGACACGCGAACTCCTTTGCGTTACGCGATTATTCGGGTGGTACTGACCACCGTCCTTGGGTACCTGTGTGCGCTCCCGCTTCCGCGAGTTCTGGGTATCGATCCACAGTGGGGGGTCGCCGGTCTAACAGCGTCCGCTGGCGTTGCTGGTTGGATTGAGTTTGTTCTACTAAGACGCACCCTGAATCGCCGGATTGGCCCCACGGGCTTGTCCCTGTCCTATATGCTCAAACTTTGGATCGCCGCTTTACTGGCTGCGGATCTTAGCTGGACCCTCAAATTGGTGCTTCCCAGGCTACATCCTATTCCTCTTGCTGCTGTAGTTCTGGGTGTCTACGGAGTTTCCTACTTCGGTTTGACCTCGCTACTAGAAATTTCAGAATCGCGCGCGTTGGTTGGAAAAGCTATCCGTCTGTTAAAACCAGTTCGATAACGACGCCTCTGCCCCTTCGAAAACTCTCAAAACTCTCTGGAAACCTGGCGTAATTGTCTCTCTTCTTAGGGTACTGAATTCAATGAATTGAGGCGATTGAGGCGGATTTCGTCAATTGCAGTGGGATAACCATCGATTTTGGAGGAAAACACGAAATGAACAAAGCTTTCTCAAAGGGAGTTCTGGTTCTGGGGGTGCTATTGACAATTTCCTTCGCGGGAACCAGCGCCTTCGCCGACGGTATTGTCTTTGTCGAACCCAATCATAGCAAGTTGGTCCCACCACTGGCCGCTCTCAATCTACAACACCATGGAAACAATACTACTGAATCAGGTGGGGTTAGGTGGAACGGAAGCGACGATGTGGCCTTCGGTGACATTAGCGCTGGCCCACACCAACATACGGTTCTGTTTAGTGATATTGGGACGAGCGCGACCAATCTACAGATTCTTCTAAACATTAACGAAGCAAATGGCCAAAATAGGAGCTCGCTCACCATCAACTCGCTTATCTTGAGCGCATATGACTCGAACGGTAACACCGTCTTTAGCACATCCTTGGCGTCTGCATTGACTCTGGACCAAATCAAAGGCGGCCAGGGCGCCAATGCGGATTATGCGTTTGGTCTGGACTCAGAGGCAGCAGCAAGGCTACAGGCGGCCTTTGCAGCCGACCCAAACCTGCGGCTTGGGTTGGAAGCGAGCTTGAGCAGTGTGGATGGAGGTCCTGAGCGCTTCAAGTTCAGCGGTTCAGCTGGCAGTGAAGTTCCTGAACCGGCGACAATGGTGTTGTTGGGTACGGGCCTCGCAGGAGCGGCCGGAGCCATAAGGAAACGACGAAACTCTGCAAAATCTGAATAAATCGCTGTTCTTTTGTTCTGTTGAAAAAGCCCGAGCAAGCAAGATTGCCTCGGGCTTTTTCAATAAAAAGATTTTTCTGAAGAACTTGACTCATTGATACTTTAGTTAGTTATCCTGGAAAAACGGACTGGTTGGTGCAGCGGCAAAGGCGGTGGCGGCCCCGCGGCCGCCTTTTTTTTTGCCAGCAGCATGGGCGCCTTACCCACGCCAACACGATTGACCCAAACAAACCCCGTCCTTATTATCCCAGCGTGCAGCCTGTTATCTCAGCAAAGCAGATGCGGCAGATCGACCGCCTTACCACCGAGAACTATCAAACCCCTTCTCTATTATTAATGCAGGCCGCCGCAGAGGCTTGTTTGCGGGCAATCGAAACGCATTTTTGCGGCAACCTGATTGGCAAAAGAGCGCAGATCCTCTGTGGGCAGGGAAACAACGGCGGCGATGGTGCTGCCCTGGCTCAGGAACTTTCCCGGGTTGGCGTTGGAGTCGACGTGGTGCTTTTTGGCGCAGTGTCGCAGGCCACTGGGGACGCCCGCACTAATTTTGAAGTTGTTCGGCGTCTGGCCAGCTTCGAAGCCGGCACTAGCGTCGCACTGAGGAATGGTCCTTCGGCTTTGAGTTTTGTTGAATGTACCAGCGTATCCTCATGGGAGAAATTAGCGAGACCCCGCCGTACTTACGACCTAATCGTGGACGCTCTTTTTGGGACGGGTCTTAGCCGCCCGCTGGAAGGAGTTTTCCTTCAAGTCGTACAACATATGGCGTTGACCAGAAGAGCACGAGAGAGGTCTTCAGCTGAACGCCCGTATATTGTTTCCATCGATATTCCTTCAGGTCTAAACTCCGATTCAGCAGTACCTATCGGTGAAGCTGTGCAATCCGACTTGACGGTAACATTTACGGCGCCTAAGCCCGCCAACGTCTTGCCGCCCGCCTCCAATCTGAATGGGAGGCTAATAGTTGCAAACATCGGCTCGCCTGCTGCACTCGTTGAAGCGGCCGCCTCCAATCTGTTCGTTATTGAGGAGAATGATGTACGCGAGTGGTTAGTTAGCACGCGCTACACGCCTGGCTCGTTCAAGAACTCCCACGGTCACGCGCTTGTCGTAGCAGGTTCGCGTGGTTACACCGGGGCAGCGGTCCTGTGTGGCAACGCTGCGATGAAATCGGGAGCTGGTCTGGTAACCATCGCCACGCCTGCCTCGGCACAATCCTCGGTTGCTGCCGCTGTGATGCCTGAAGTAATGACGACGGCACTTGCCGAAACTGATCGAGGAGCTGTGAGTGATGAGGCCACCGATCATGTGATGCGATTGGCTCGCAAAGCTGAGGTCATAGCGATTGGACCTGGTCTATCTGCTGAAGACGAGCGCACCCGTCACTTTGTTTATTCCGTTGTGAATCAACGTGTGACTCCCCTGGTCATCGATGCCGATGGACTGAATTGTCTGGCCGGACAGTCCTCTAACGGATGGCCCCCGGATTTGCGTGGGTCGAAAGAATCTCCTCTGATCCTGACACCTCATCCTGGCGAGATGATGCGTTTGCTGGGAACAACTAACAAATCGGTACTTGACGACCGCGTGTCTATCGCCCGGAACTTCGCAACTAAACACGACGTAATTCTGGTCCTTAAGGGCCCACGCTCCCTGGTAGCTGCTCCCGACGGCCGAGTTTTCATTAATCCAACTGGCAATCCGGGCCTTGGTACCGCCGGTTCGGGCGATACTTTGACAGGCATCATCGCTGGATTCATCGCTCAATCCGTCGCAACATTCAACAATATTGCCGATGTGCTCTCCGCTACAGTTGCGGCCGTATACATTGGCGGACTGGCCGGGGATTTAGCTGCTTGCGAATTAGGAGTACGCACAATGGTCGCTTCGGATATTCGAGAGCATCTTGGCGAAGCCATACGCTTGCTCGATCCAAAAGGCGAAAGGCCGTAAGCGGGAAAGCATGTTGCCTTCATGTTCCTCGGAGCACTCATACTTCATCCTGCACATGGTTCAAACCTGCTTTTGAAGGGATTTCTTGCCATGAGCATTTTGTTTTTCGTCCTGATGGAAATCTAAACTTGTGGCAACCCACGCGCAAAAACACCTCTTTACCGGCGAACGGCAAACGCTGAATGCTGGCGAAACCTTCGATCTTGGCAAGCAGATCGGTACGCAGCTCAAGGGTGGCGAAATTCTTCTGCTGAAAGGTCCGCTTGGCGCCGGAAAAACTGTGTTCGTAAAAGGAATTGCCGCCGCGCTCGGTTTTGACCCTGAAGAAGTAACCAGCCCCTCGTTCACCCTGGTAAATCCTTATTCGAGCCGTTTGCCGCTTTTCCACATCGATCTCTATCGTCTGGATGAAGGCGTCACTGCAGCGCACGCAGTCGATCTCGAGGAGTTACTTAATGACGAGCGGGCGGTAATCGTAATCGAATGGGCGGACCGGCTGGGTAACTATCCACTTCCCGCTAACGTATGGCGTATTACGATCTCTGGGGATGGTGAAGGGGCGCGACAGATTTCCATTTCCCGCTAACACTCGCTGGGCATCATCTTGAGTAACTGGAACCTCCACGCGCCTTGACTCCATCACTTTGAGAGAATATAAGGGCAGTACCTCAAGTGCGGAAATGGTTCACAAAATCAATCAGGGGATAACACAACTTGTCCACTCACGTCGAAACAATTCAAACGGACGACATCAAAGGTGATCGGTTTTCTCTCGAGGCGCTGATAAAAGCTCTCGAATCGCAGACCAGCGTCCCTTCGCTCGACCAGATCTACGGGTGGCTCGAGCTTGCGGACATCTCTGTGGAAGAGTTGCATCCATACATTGGCTTTAAAGAAGGTAACTACTGGAGACATCGTGTCTGTCGCAACAAGTTTGTGGAGATGTTGGTGCTCTGTTGGCGCCCCGGCCAACGAACGCCGATTCATGATCACAATGGATCCCACGGGGGGGTGAAGATCTACGAAGGTGTGCTGTGGGAAACAACCTTTAGCTTCGATCCGGTCAAAGGTCTTGAATACAATTCGGCATGTGAGTACGCCCCGGGTGCTGTCACCGGTTCTGATATTCCAGACATTCATCAACTGGGTAACCCTGATGTCAGCGGACAGGAACTCATAACTATTCACGTCTATGCGCCCCCGCTGGGCGTGCTACACACCTACAAACCCGGCAGCGCCAAGATCGACCTATTCGTTCCCGACGACTCCGAAAACCTGATCTAACACCTACACACCTCTAAAAGTCCTCGATTTATGGCCGTTGCCGAACGTCCTTGAGGCTTTGCGCCGTCTACGACCGGCAGCCTTTGTTATTTATTTACTGTGTTCCCGCCTGCCTGAAACAAAGCTAGTTCAGTCCAACATCACAAGAAGCGTCACCCGAGCGGTGTCAGAGTTTGTCACTGTCACCCCTTCGTCGGCGAAGTGTAGCCCTTTACTGCTATCTGTCTGATTTGGTTTTTAAGAAAGTAGTGTCCAATGATATTCACCGCGAATGCTGGCTGTTGTTAGAGAAACGGTCTGATTCTGCAGTCCTCGCTGGTCACAAGTACGAATTATTCCGATCTGAGGAACGGGCCTTGCCAAGCTTGCGGCGAAAGGGAACGGCTATATGCCCCGACCCTGGGGCGAAAGTCATCGATCGTAACCCCCCAAGTAAGTTAGCAATAAATAATGTTGGATCTCTGACTGAAAACCCAGGACGAGACCTTTAACCCAAAACGAGAGGACATTTCACATGAATACCAAAACCACAAGAGTCATTACCCGAGCACTCCTGTTCCCCACATTGCTCCTGGTCTTCGCGGCTTCCGCATCTGCGCAAGCGCAATTGACAGGCACCGTGAACATGAGCGCCACAGTTTCGAAATTCGTTGAGATCTATTCAGGTGGCGCCATCACGCTCACCGGCAACTCAGGCGGTGGTGTCGGGACCGACGGAGTAGCTAATAGCCCGCTGGCCGCCGCAATTAATCTCGGTGAACTCGGCCCAAGCAACACGAACAGTTTCGTGAAAGCATCCGTCCCCCTCAAGCTCCGAAGTAACGCCAACTACGTGCTTTCGATGAACGCTACAGTGGCCAGCACCGGTTCCACCAGCGACAAAGTTGGGAGTGCTGACGTCGGTTTCGGACTGGGCACAGCTGTCCGCGCTGGGACTGGCGTGAACACTGGTGGTGCTGACACTAACGCCACGTCTGGTGATCCTACGCTGGCAGGAAACGGTGCGGTCAATGGTGTCAGCGGCCGTTACGAGTACACCGCCGCCAACTCGAATCTTAGCGCCTTTTCTTCTTCGACGACTGCTCTGAGTGGTGTGCGAATCATGAATGCTGTGCCGCGTACCAATACCAACGGTCTTGCGGTGCCCGCAATATTCTCCGTCAAGCCCCAATTCTACGAAGACGGTAGCACAACCGTTTCGGTGACCTTCACTGTTTCAGCCCCATAAGAGATGTATTTGCGTTTTATCATTTCTGGGATCTTCGTTTGCATGCTCATGGTCTGCGCCGTAAATTCGATTTCGGCGCAGACTTTTGACATTAGCAGCGGTGGCCAGCCGACCATTACGGGTGCGCTTGGCGGCTCAGTCACAGGCAGCGCTAGCGTGCAAAACGATCTCGTGGTCACGATTAACTTCGGCGAAGTATCGCCGGCTAACACGAATTCAGTTGTAAAGGTGGTTGTACCAGTCGCCGTCCGTAGCCTTCTGCCTTACCGCGTCTCCGTTTCGCTGGCTGGATTAGGCAATGCGAATCCGCAGGGACTACAGTCGTCGGATATCGGTTTTGGAGTCGCCAACATGCGGGCAATGGGAAATCAGTCGCAGATCTGCACACAGAGCAGTCACATTTTTTATCCACCGTTCAACAACGACCCCGCAAGTACGGCGACGATAGCTGCCAGTGGCCGGGTGGCGTATCAGTCGTCTTTGTCCAATATCGCAGGTGCGACCGTAATCTTAAGTGGACCGCGTCTTCAAAAAACGCCCAACCTTACCCGTCAACAAACCGACGGGTACATATTCGACGCCATCTTTACTATCACGCCCCAATATTTCGCCACTGGGACGACTTCGGCGACTCTAACCTTTACTATCTCAGCCGGCCCGATCGTCCCCTGTTAGAAGGTTCCTCAGCCATGCTAATGCAAAAAAACAATCAAATTCGATTTCTCAGCGTGTTCCTGCTCTTGTTCGCTCTGTCGGCGGTTTCTATGGCTGGAGGGCAATCGACTAGCGAGCAGCAGCCGGAAGCGGACGGCAGCCACATTTCGTTGGCGCCGGCGCGGATTGAGCTGGAAATGGCGCCCGGCACAGAGAAAACAGTCGTAATCGACCTGGATTATCACGGGGCCGCGCAAAACTCGGCGCCAGCGCGAATTGTCGCCAGCTTGAATGACTGGACCATTAAGAGGAACGGAGAGCTTGAATTCAAAACGGCCAACACTCTGGCCAACTCCGCCAGTTCTTGGTTGATCTATAGCCCCGCAGAGACAACGGTTACCCCGGGCAAAGTTCACTCGATCCGAGTAACTGTCTCCGTTCCGAAAGACGCTTCACCGGGAGATCACCTGACAGCTTTGATCGTCGAACAGCGACCCGAAAGCCTCAAGCTCAACCAGAATCGGCGGCAGCTGGTGGTGCATTACCGTATGGCGGCAGTCTTTTATATCAAAGTGCCGGGACTGACGCGCCGAGGCTCTCTGGAGAATCTGCGCGTAGAGGCGCGTGCCGACAGCGTCCTTGTGATTCCGACGCTCAAGAATCAAGGCAACAGCGTGGTTCGACCGCTAACTTCGGTGAAAGTGACGGATCGGGCTGGCCGCGTCGTGGCCGAATTGCCGGAACAGGAATCGTTACCGGTACTAAGCGGGGCGGAGCTGGTTCAGCCTATCCAGTTAGAAAAAGTGTTGCTGCCCGGTGTTTACAGCGTTACGTACCAGGTTGATTTTCAAGATGGTAGTAGACCGACGCAGGGCGTAACAGATTTGGTCGTTGGTAAGATTGCAGCGGCTGCCAATTCAGGCACGGCGAACCAAGCGGGACCAGCCAAGCCGTGATTTCGAGGGTAGCATTTCGTATTAAAACTGATCGCCCGCCGACCCTGACAGGGTCAAACGCACAGACCAACCATCGGCGCCGACATCCGGCTTCACGACAATCAAGAGAATCACTTCCAAGGCATTATCAGCAGAGTTAAGGGTGCCTGCCAGGGAAACGCGGGACCCACTTAGAATTGTTAATGGAGAAGAGCGATTCAAGGGCGAGGAGGCAATTTGGACCATTCCATTCTTATTTCGGCCGTCGAACTCCTGAGCCACGTTGAGATTTGCGAAGCCATCCGGCGCTACGAATCTACCAGTGGGGTGCGCGTCAAGCACAGCAAGGCTGGCCAAAGTCGCGGCTTGGGGTTGAACCAGACCGGAGATCTTGTAACTGGTGTTTGAACGAATCAGGATTGGCACTCTGACGGACACCACGTCATTGCCAGAACCTGAGAGGGTCAGAGACAAAGACTTGATATCGCTGTGGCCGTCGACTTGCACGTTATGCTCAAGCAAGTTCGGGGACACCGAGAGTGCCACTGTATTGCTGACGTTAGCCTTAAGAGTTATTGAACCGATGGATGTTTGGCCCTGAGCCATGACCGGGAGGACCAAAATCACTCCTGCCAGAATCCAATAATTGCGATATTTGAACCAGTTCACAGTCTTACTCCTAATCAGACACTCAATGCCTAACCATTCCGCCACATACCGCAAGCTTTTCGCCCCGGCACATTACCCAGCAAGAGTTTCTTTTGTGTGTTGATCTATAAAACTACTAATGACTTCAGCTTTCTACCAAATGAAGTTCTGCATTAGCTGTACCATCAGATTCTCCTTGCGAAATCGACCTCTCTAAACTCAACCCTCCTCTAACCGTTATCGAGTTCCTATGTACACACGTCGTTTGATCAGTGTTCTGGCCTCAAGCCTTCTCTTCGCACTGGGAACAACTGCGCAAATGGCGGCCGGTGGGAACCGGGCTTATGCTTCCAAGCCAGAAGACGGGACCTTTGTCGGTGAACTGGGAAATAGAAGAGTGGACGACGAACCTGGTCAACAAGGATCTACTCTGCCAGAGAGTTCCGTCATTATCGTTAATGGAAGAACCCTTACGGGCCCGAACAGTTCAGCCCAACAACGGGGCGGACGTCTGTTTCTTCCAGTTGCGACCATAGCCCGAGTGCTCGGAGACGTGATCCAGTCCGACCCGACGTCACGGGTTGTCACCGTTCGTCATCAAAACGGCATTGTCGCCGACTTCAACGCGCAGTTAAATCAAGTACGCGAAAACGGCTCGGTAATTCTGGTCGTCTCCGGCACGGCCGACATTGTTTTTCCTCCCGACCCACAACAGTTGATGCTACCCGCCGAGATCGTTGCAGCGTTGCTCGACGTCTCAATCCGGCGAGACGAAGGACATGCCATCAACATCACTCGGGGATCCGGGCAGGCCACCACCGTTCGCGCGGGAGCACAGCATGCGCCTTGGGAACTCTTCCAGATTGAGTACGACTATAATCTCAGCCGGTACACCGCCTTCTCGGGTCATAACCTGGTGCTGCGTGGCAGCGGTCGATTAGCCGATAGCCGTCTCACTTTTCTCTCGAATTTTGTCGGCGGCGCCGCGCCTTCGCTTTTGACGGGTTTTCGTGGCGGCAATATCACACTTGAGCGACCGAACAAGCAAACTTTCGTCGCCGGCGACTTTGGCACCGGCACTGATCTGCAGTTCATGTCCGCTACGGTCCGCGGCGGAGCGGCTGAACTGCCGATTGGCAGAGTGCGACTGAATACGTTTGCGGGACGCTCAGTTTCAGGAATCCTAAATCCTGTTCCGTTGGAGATTTCAATTCCGCTGGTGCAAGACTTGCCGGAACAGAACCAGCCCCGATTGGGTCCACTCCATTTCGATACAAATATTTTCGGCGCTTACGTGACTGCGGGATCTTACGCTAAGGGCCCCAACCAGAGCGACCTTCTGGTTTCGTCCGGCCTCATGCACTTTGCAGGGCCGAGCCGGCGTGGCGATATGCTTGCCGGTAGTCTTCGCTTCGCCAAGGGGCGGAGTCGCTTTCAGGCCGACCTGGGAGCCGGAGAGTTCTCTGGATTCAGCCGCGATAACGCTCGCGTTGATGGCGCAGCCGCGGCCCTCAATCTTTCGGGCTCCTTGCAGTTGACCGATCAACTGATCGTACAGGGCAGATACGCTTATGTGGGACCAAACTTTCTGGGCGCGCAGAGCGGCTTACAGGATCCCATCAACCAAGTCGCCGGCGGAGTAACGTGGCAGCCAAAAGAGTGGGTTACTGCTTCATTGAGCGGCAATACCTCTACGAGCCCGGGGAGAGCGGGTGATTTCAACCGATATGTGACGTCGACTCTGAATCTAACGCCCAGCGGCCTATGGCCCACTATGTTTTTCTCCCATACTCAGAGCAGCACGCCGCAACTCCAAAACGCCGCTTTCACGATGGCCAGCGCCGCCAAACAATTCTCCCGTTGGCGCGTGTTCATGAACGCCACGCGCGTCAAGACGTTTGGCCCGGCTACACTCAACGCGCTGGCGGGCGCCAGCGTTCAGCTTAACGAGTCGAACACTCTTGAAGTAAGCCAATTGGCTGGCAGTCGGGATTTGTTGAGCGGAAACGCGGCATGGCAACTCTCAAACGTGCTCGGCAAGTATCTCAATGTCAGCGGCGGTTTGGGATACATGCGTAGTGGAACCTCGCCGTTGCGAACAACAGAAACTGTGTCGGCTTCCTTGCGTTTACCGCGCCAGAACACGCTCCAGTTCAGCTACGTGCAAACCCAAACGGGCTCGACGATGCTACTCAGTTTGCGCGGATTGCTACTCTCTTCGCCCCGAGCGGAGCGCGCGATGAACGGCCCCCTGGCCGAAGTGAACACCTATACTGCGGTTCATGGCCGGGTTTACCAGGACGTAAATCTCAACGGGCAGTTCGATCCCGGTATCGATCACCCGAGCGCGAATGTGAAGGTAAGGATCGATGGCAACCGTTACGTGGAGACTGGACCAGATGGAAACTACCATCTCGACGCCGTCACGATGGGAGAGCATTCAATCTATCTGGATTTGCTCACGGTGCGCGCCGACCTGACGTTGCTCGACGGCTACCAGCAGCAGGTGTCGCTGGTTTCCAAGCGTGACTCGGTCGTGGACTTTCGACTCGTCCGTGCAGGTCGCATCAGCGGCACGGTCTGGATGGATCTGAACGAGAATGGCCGGGTCGATGAAGGCGAAGAGCCTCTGAGCGACATTCGCATTGTTACCGGAAGCGGCCGGGACACATTGACTGATGCAAACGGTTTCTTCCTGATTGGCGACTTACCGCCAGGAGAGCATGTCGTTCTGGTGGACGAGAAAACTCTTCCGGATCGAACCAACTCAGTTCGCGGCTCGCTAACTATCAAGGTGTTAGTCGGCAGCGAAACTGGCGGTGTAGTTTTTCCCGTGGCAGCTTTGCCTCCAGAAGTAAAGCGGTTTCCCGGCAACTAAACTCCTCAATCCGTTCCTATATCTTAGGCAATTGAACCAGCCGGGGGCTTTGCGGAAATCTAAGTGATCCCTGCCAAACATTTACCGGCAGCATTGGTCTGACTGCGAACACCTCAACACAGTTGCTGCCACTTCGGTCATCATCGGGAGCCGACAGGCGCCAAGATTTGTTGAGACTTCAAGCTGTCACTTCCGGTTGTGATGAAGCTTGTTACTCTCAAACTTGTGCCGTCCGTCGTCACCGTGATCGTTCCACTATTTCCCGTCGTCAATACTTGCGAGCCGGCTGCCTTCCATCTTTCCACCACCGCCGGATTTGGATGACCAAAAACTGAAGTCTGTCCGACGGAAATTACAGCGTGACTCGGATCAGTAATCATGATGAAGCTGGGCGTTGAGGAGCTTTTACTTCCATGGTGCGGAACCTTGACAATGTCTGTCTTGAGATTCTCGCGTCTACCGCCAACGGCTGTCAGGATTGTCTCCTCTGCCGGCGCTTCAATATCGCCGGTCAGCAAGATCGAACGGTCGCCAAACTGCACTCGAAGTACAACTGAATCATTGTTGCCTGATGACGAATTCGGATTTGTTGAGGCGACCGGCCATAACACGCTCACCAAGAGGTCTCCAAACTTCATTTCATCGCCCGCGCCGATGATGCGAATAGGAATGCCCTTTGTCGATAAAGTTTCAACGAATCGGGAATATTCAGGATCGCGGCTGGGAGTCCGAGCGACTAGCGCCGCCCGCACCGAAAAATTCCGTGCTACATCATTCAATCCGTCTATGTGATCCGCATCAGCATGCGTGGCGAGGATGTAATCGATATGGTCCAACCCGCGCCACCAAAGATATTCTGATACTACCGACTCGCCAATACTGCGCTCGTCGCGGCTAAACTGCCCCTCACCTTCCGTTTCAATATCCTCTTCAGAACTTCTGGACTTGAAAGGACCTGGTTTGCCCCCGCCATCTATTAGAAGAGTTGTGTGATCGTGAAAGGACACGAGTGCTGAGTCGCCCTGGCCCACATCCAGGAAGTCCACCCGGAGTATTCCGTTTGGCGTGTCCGCGCTCCACGGATGAAAAACAATTACGGCGATCGCGAGTAGTTGTGCCAGAAACGCAAGCTTCGTGATTGTGCCTCTACTCGTGGAAGCCTTTGCAATTATTCTCGCTAAAAGGCTTAGGCTTTTGGGAGTTAGGTTTGCTGTTTCGGATCGATCTAATTGCCACTCCTCAGCGAGAAACCGCAGGCTCTGATTCGCTTCTGGAAGCTGCAAAGGCTTCCAACGCCAAAGAGAAACCACCAGGATGGTGAGCGGAACGTAATACAAGACATAAATTGCCGCTGCCCAACCCGTGTATTCGGGCAATCGAATCGAAGCAATCCCCATCCTTGAAAAGGGATCCACGCTATGTGCCATTAATAAATTCAGAGTGTTCGCCAAGCTGATAAAGGGAGCGGCCAGAGTCGGACTGATTAGTCCGACAGCCAGTGCTGCAGCAGCGATAACCGCGAGTGCGCCCATCAAGACGCCGACTCCAATGTTCAGCATGAATGAGGCAAGTGACAACCGGTGGAAATAAACAATTAAGAAAGGAAGCAACGCCAATTGCACGCCGGCGGAAACCACAATGGCGCCGAACCCATATCGCAGCAAACGTTGAACGTGCAACCGCTCCAGCGCGGAGGCCAGAGGTGCCTTTAACAACTTATAGCTGTAGTTGGTTCTGTCGAGTTCGCGCTGTGCCTTGCGTTGGCTCCAGTAGAGACTTTCACAGAAGCTTCGTAACCAGAGCACACATGAAGGAGGGTATGGTGTCTCACGCGTCGGCCGCCACGCACCGACCGCCGAGAGTTTTTGAAGCAGTGGCCAGGCCAGGGTGACGATCGCCAAAACTGAAACAAATGTCAGCTGGAATGAGGGATCAAGAAGATCGGCAGGATGCCACGCCAGCAGTGCGATGCCGACGCCTCCTAGCGCATTTAGAGATGAGGCGCGACGCGAAATCAGCGGGGCGAGGACGACGACGGTAAACATCAGAGCGGCTCGGAGTACAGACGCCTCAGCGCCGACCGCAAGCGCGTAGGCCCATAACACGCTGACTGAGAGCAGGAATTGCATGGCGCTATTTTTGGTTAACCGCCTCGCGATCAGGAAAACCAAACCTCCGAGAAAAGTGATATGCAATCCACTGATAACCAGAACGTGAAAAGTGCCGCCCTCGCGGAACCGTTCCGCTGCATTTTGGGAAAGGTTATACCGGTTTCCTAAAAAGGCGGCGTCAAGCACACCGGCTGTTTCGTTTGAAAAGCGGGAATCGATCTCACGCTGGAGCCTCCGGCGCCATTCGTATAACCAGGCCAATGGCAGGAACACACGTTGGTTTTCTAGTCGTTCAATCAGGAGGGGACTTTTTAGAAAGCCAGTCGCGTCGTAGCCCTTCCTGTCGAGATACTCGGTGAACGAAGAAACACCGGGATTGCGAAAATTGTCCGAGCGTTCGAGTGTGGTCATCGCCCGAATTCGAGCTCCATAGCGAAGGTCAAGTTCAGCAAACGCCTGTTCAACCGACCTGTTCGATACCGGGGCAAGTAACACGACTTCGCCGGAGACTTCTCGCACAGTTCCTCTGTACCTAAGCTCCTGGACTCTTAGAAGTAGGTACAAGCGCCCGGTTGCAAGTTCCGGATCACGTTCCAGTACTCCCGTAACTTCGACAGGGTTACCAGCTGCGATCGTTCCCTCACCTGGCCCTGATCTCTCTGTCAGCACACGTTTGAGCTGATTAGTCGGAACATTGTTTTTCTCAACCGTCGCTAAAATGAATCCGAGGAGAAGCATCGTGAGAGTTATCAGCGCCGTAGCGAGTCTATTCCTGCTTTTAAGAAGCGATGTAAGTGCGAGGAGTGTCAATAAAGCGGCGGTGGAGATCGGAAGCGAAATTGGCGCGGCAAGATAATGTCCGCCGAGAATCCCAAACGCGAATGCACCCGACAGCGCCACCAACGGATTGGCAGCAAATGGCTGGGCCGAAGAGTAGGCAGCAGAAAGCGCCTGAGCGTGAGTACGGCTCTGCATGTTTAAATCGGAAAGCGGCTGAGGGTGATTTGCCGACCCTGATGAAGGTCGGACCATATAAGCGGGTATGTCTAAAGACTGCGGCAACATATCAGCCAACCGAGCCGACATGCAAGTGTGGACTGCTGTGACGTACCTTCGGCTCACCACCAGAGTCCAAAATCATTGACAAGCGTGAGCCGACCGGAATATCTTGCCGCCATCTCATGGTTGCTTTCTCCATTTAAAGAGGGCCTCACAGATTTCACATGCCCACTATTTTCCTAAAGTCGCTCTTTGCATTTGACGCGTTATCGGCGGACAGACCTCGTTACCTGGAAAAAGCTCAAGAAGGGTATTCAGCGTTCAACCTCGGGATATTTTCAGCTATGTATCATTTAATTAAGCGTGCGCCTGTCACTTGAAAAGTTAGATCGAATGCCTGCAGACGCTCTCTAGCTCACCTCAACCCACAGGAGAAAAGGTCATGGCAACCTCAAAAAGCAGGAAGACTAAAGTTAAGAGTACTAGGAAAACCGGCTCCCGCGGCCGAAAAGTAGTTGCGACAAAGAGTGCTCGCAAGAACGTTAAAAAGAAGAGCACCAAGAAAATGACGAAAGCAGTCCGGCCGGCTAAGGCAACGGGGTCACGCTTGCCGGAACTGCATCCCCGTCTTCGTGAACAGGCATTGAGAAGCGAGAGATCTACATTTCCTGACGATTTCCACGCGCTGTATGACCGTGGATTTCGCGCCTCGCGCGGGATCGTTTCTGAAACCGCTCTTAGCGCACAAGCCGGATCGCGACGGTTGACAGATGACGTTAAGGATGTGGATGTTCAGTACGATGACGTAACGCAACTTCCCAATCTCGTTGTTACCAGCCGACCGGCAGCGCGACTGTCCAGCCGTTCCGTTGGAAGTCCTGAGGGCGCGGTCACGCAGTTCATAAAAGAACGACGCGATCTCTGGAATCTTTCGCCGGAGGATGCCGAGACAATTGAGGTGGTCTCGCTGAGCAAGCCAAAGGCAGAACCTCAAACTCGGACCCGACGGCGTGGTGCCAAAACCACAGCACGTGCCGCGAAACCCGCCTTCGACGTGGGAAATCTCAGCACGGTCAACATGGTCCAGCGAGTTGAAGGCAAGGAAGTGTTCAACTCTGATGTGACCGCCGCTCTCAACACCGACAACGAAGTTCTCTCCGTTGCGGGCCAGTTCTTTCCTGGTGCGAGTAGAGCTGCCACCAGCTCGCGGGCTGCGGGCGCAGAATCGAAGCCCACCTCCGAAGAGGAAGCTATCGCGCGAGCGGCTTTCGACCTCACGAATTCCCCGTACGAGGCTTCAGATTTTGTGCGCGCGACCGAGCCCCCGGATAGCGGCCCTTATCGCTTTTACGAACACAAGCCGAAGGGCAATGACGGTCGTCCCCCATTCACGCGTCTGGTCAGGCTCAAAGATGTAATGTTCCCGCTAAGCGCGGGCCAGTTCACACCTGCCTATTACCTGGAACTCTGGATTAAAGGATTTCCCGCTTACAGTTATGTAATGGATGCAGTCGATACACCCGATCTCTTGTATCGGAAAAACCTTACTTCTCACGTTGCTTTCAAGTATCGTGTTCATAACACCGGAGACGCAGTTCTCCGACCACACGATGGCCCAGCTCCAGGCACGCCCCATCCAACCGGAGTGCCGAATGGATTTCAAGCTACGCCAATAGCGGAGAAATTAATTACCGTGGAAAGTCTGCGTCAAGGCGATCCCTGGTTGCCACCGAATGCTACGACCACGGACGGAAATAACTGCATCGCCTATGCTGATCTGAGCGCACCTGATGGTTTCAGCGCAGGCGACGTGATGGGCAAGGTCTCATCACCTCGCACCTTCGACTACAAATACAACCATACAAAATCCGCCCGCGATCCCAAAAATTTGCAGAACAGTCTGGTGGGAATGTTTTTCCACGTCAATTGGCTGCACGATCGCTGGTATGCCGCCGGCTTCGATGAGGCATCGGGCAACGCACAGAAGAATAATTTTGGGCGGGGAGGGATCGGCGGCGATCCGATTCTTGCTGAAGGCAACGACTTCAGCGGCACCGACAATGCCAACATGTCAACTCCTGCTGACGGCGATAGTCCAATTATGCAGATGTACGAATTCGTCGGTCCCAGTCCCAAGCCGAGTCGAACCAGCAACCATGAAGCGCTGATCACATTTCATGAAATGGGCCACTACATTACTAACCGACTGGTCGGCAACTCGAATGGTTTGACGAATACTCAAGGCCGAGCAATGGGTGAAGGCTGGGGAGACTTCTTCGCAATCTGCATGACCTCACAGGCCACAGACAACTTCACCACCGGCACTTTCGCCGCCGGAGGATGGACCGACCTGACACCAGGCTTCAATAACAATTACTATTTTTCGATTCGCCGATATCCTTATTCGGCGGACATGAGCAAAAACCCGCTAACCTTCAAGCACATCGGAAACAATGTTGTGCTGCCCATAGGTCCACCTATCAGTTCAAGTGCGGCCGGAAACAATGAGGTCCACAATGCGGGTGAGGTTTGGTGCTCGATGCTTTGGGAAGTGTTCGTAAACCTGGTGGCCAGACACGGGCACGCTGACGCGGAAAAACGCATGCTGGCCTATGTCGTAGGGGGACTCAAACTCACACCGTTGCGACCGACTTATACCCAGGCAAGAGGTGGCATTTTGACGGCCGTGTCCGCAATTGATGCTGCTGATTTACCGGACGTCAAGGCAGGATTCGCCAAACGGGGAATGGGCAAGTCGGCGGTCTCGCCGCCGTCAAACTCTTCGTCTCTTGCCGGCGTTGTTGAAAGCTTTGTTCCCTGAGTGATGAGCTAAACTGACGACGATCTTTCGCGTTCGAGGATAAGTTGAAAATATATAAGTACGAACCATCCTTCAGTGAAAAAAAGAGGGGCGAGGTCAGACCGCCACTGGCTCCAGGCGTTTCGTGGGTTCAATTCGGTGAAGAATCCGTGCTTTACGAAGCTGAGCCTAAAGAAAGTAAACCAGACGCCACTCCATCACGTGGAGCTCGCATGCCTCGCGCCGAGGAGAATGTCACCAGAGAACAAATGTATGTCGTGATCCAGAATGGACGTCTGTTTCAACAACACTACCCAGAGATTCCAGTTCTTCACGACCGCGGTAGATTTCTCCTGGTCAAAATCGATCCGGACAAGGCCCGCGCGTTATCAAACAAGCATGAAACCTGCTTCGGTTTGGTCCCGCTCGAAGAAGATCACGTCGTCTTCAACTCGCGCGAACCACCTGCCGCGCGTGCGCCGGCACCGAAAATCCAGGCCCTCGTAAACAAAATAGAGCGGGCCAACTTTGATTCCAATCTCACCAAACTAGCTTCGTTCCCTACTCGTAATTCAACCAGTGCCAGCTTTATCGAGGCGGCGACCTGGGCACGCACGCAGCTGAAGGACATGGGTTATACAACTCGTTCACAGACAGTCACGGTTGAAGGCGGCAAAAGCCGAAACATCATCGCGGAAAAGTTGGGGAAAGGCAGCGGGGCCCGTCAACTCGTGATCGTCACGGCCCATCTCGACTCGATCAATTTGGCAGGTGGGCCGACAGCTGCCGCGCCCGGAGCAGATGATAACGGCAGCGGTAGCGCCGGACTCCTCGAGATTGCGCGCGTCTTTCAGGATCACTCGAGCACGCACGATCTGCACTTAATACTCTTCGGTGGCGAAGAACAGGGTTTGTTCGGAAGCAAACACTATGTGGCGGGCCTTTCCAAGACTGAGAAGGCGCGAATCCGTTCAGTTGTGAACATGGACATGATTGGAGCATTAAACAGCTCCACTCGCAGCGTGCTAATTGAAGGCAGTCCCCTCTCAAAAGCAGTAATCGATGGTTTGAGCAAGGCTGCGACGACTTATACACAACTAAAGGTCGAAACCTCGCTACAGCCCTTTGCCAGCGATCACGTCCCTTTTATCAATGCCCAGATTCCGGCCGTGCTCACCATCGAGGGGGCCGACAACACGAATAGCAATATCCACTCGGCAAACGACACTCTCAACAAGATAGACTCTGAGATAGCTTTGGAAATTCTGCGCATGAACGTTGCTTTTGTCGCAGAGCAAATAGGGAGTTTAACTTAGCCGCTATTCGCCCCGGTCAAGTTGCATACTTTTCGTCTCGGTCAAGGGCCTCGTCGGCAGCGAAACCGGCGATGTGCTCTTTCCCGTGACGGTTTTACCACCTGAAGTGAAGAGGTTTCCCGGTAAGTAACACAAGCTGCGCCGCAACACACGATCTTCCGAGTGCTTCCCCCCAAATCGCAATCCTATAACTTCCAGATTCAGTCCTCTACGAAGGCCGTAATCCACTTCACGCTGCACATCTCGCAGTTGGCGCCGCGTTTCTCTCATGTTTGACGCCGCGTTGCGGTGTCAGGCCTGCCGAAATGGCTCTTGGTCCCTTTGAGCAGATAGTGGTCAACGGAAAGCGCTACTCACAAACATCGTCACACCAGCGGTACCAGAGTTTGCCACTATCACGGGTTTGGCGAAGGCTGTCGAACCGCGACTGATAACCGCTTCGATGATATTGGCAAAAAGATTGTCCGGCCTATTTCGAATTATGCTGTCTATTCTGAGAGAAGCGGCAGAATTTGCACTTTCTCAGTACAACAAATTCCAATCTCTATCGATGCGGGCACAGACCTTGCCCAAGGCTGGGCAGAAGAGAGAGTCTGAACGCCCCCACTCTGGGGCAAAAGTCCACATCGAGGACACTCCCACCAGTCCAGCTTCGGCCGGGGCTGAATTTCAGAACTGTTATCGCAGGAGAAAAAATGAGAACTATTAAGAAGTACGCATCCACTCTGCCTATCCTGGCCATATGCCTTTTGATTCTGGGCAGTGTCGCAGCTTTTTCGCAAAAGAGCTTGATGGTGTTGCGCGCCGGTCGTCCGGAAGTAAAGGTCGTGCTCTCCGGAACGGTCGAGCGTGACAACGCAAATATTCCAGTTGAAAAAGCTTCTATCGTGAAATCAGCTGAGGTTTTGGTTTGGACGATTCGGTCGGTTAACGAAGGCAATGCACCGGCGAACCAATACGTCACTATGGTGAAGATTCCTGCAGGCACCCAGTTCGTTGCCGGTAGTGCTACTGCTGAAGGGTCAGCCTCGGTAGGCTACAGCATCGACAACGGGAAAAGTTTTTCGCCGGCTCCAACAATTGAGGATAGACAGGCCGACGGCACAATCAAGAAAGTAGCTGCACCTCTGTCTATGTACACGCAGGTCCGATATGAATGGTCAGATCCACTCAATCAAGGTCAAACGGTTACAGCCTCGTACAAAGTCCGCATGAAGTAATCGGCGACAACCTAACTGGAGAGAGCCAAACCCAGTGGGCCTCGCTCCTCAATTTCCTTACCCCCAACCGTATTAACGAGGAATGACCATGATTCAAAGATTTGCAAAACTCCCCCTTATTATCCTGATCCGCAGCGCGGCACTGCTCGCTGTTTTCTGCACACTTTGTTTACCGATAATTGCACAAACGCCGGGTGGTACTACTATCTCCAACCAGGCAGGTGCTACCTATTCAGATGGCACCAACAGCTATTCAACCGTTTCAAATATCGTCACAGTAACGGTGTCGAATGTGTCCGGTATCACAATTACTCCCGATGCGGGCACCACGACATCAGTCGTGGCTTCACAGACAGGTGTACTCTACAACTTCAGTGTTAACAACACCGGAAACTTCACCGACGCAGTTCATTTCCTGGCGAGCGGCGCCAGTGTTCGCGTTGTGGGTCCAGGCACGGTGACACGGGCTGTCATCGACGTTGACAACAGCGGAACCATCAACGCTGGCGACACGGACATTATGATTGCCGCGGTTGATTCGGCGAACATCCTGCAGAATGGCAGTATTCATGTCCTGGTCGAGGTGAGTATCAATGGGGGCGCTACGGCAGGCCAGTTTATCCAGGTATTTCTCGGTGACGCTGCGGTCGATAACCAGGCTGCTGATTTGTCTGCCAATGAGGTTCGGACAGTCTCTTCAACATCGGTAAACGGACAGCGTGAAGCACGTGGTGACATCACAGCTTCGGTTGTGACTGACAGCGCCTTAAGACTGCGCCTAACAGCGCCGTCCGGCCCGGTTAACCTCGGCTCTGACATCACCTATACCTGGGAGCTAGACAACACCGGATCGCAAGACGTCACGGGCGTCACTCTCAATGCTTTGACGCAGGTATACATCATTGCACCCATCCCTGCGCGGACGGTTCTAAAGTCAGGACAAACCTTCCCCGCCGGAACTCTCTACTCAACAGATGCACTCTCGATTGGGCCATTGGCGGCGACCTGGTCTAGCTCGGCACCCGGATCGTTGAATACAGTAACGCGCCTCGCGTTCCCTGTAGGCGCGACTCTGACGGCCGGATCCTCCAGCTCGGCAATCAATATGCTCGTCACAGTTAACACCGGCATCAACACATCCATCCCGATCGATGAAATCGGCGATGCGTTTGGCAGAAACGTTTTCAACAATATCATCACCGATCAATCAGGCGATGCAACGTCTAGTAACGGCGACGGCAACGCCAACTTCGATGAAGGTTATGTCGCGGGTGCGGGTCACGGCGTAATTCAACAGACCACGCTGACCCAGGTTGGCTCAGTCTTCCTTGGTCCCGCCAGTGCACCTACAGCAGCTGGTCCAACGGATCAGAACGATGACTACACGAATAAGTCGACAAACCCCGGCAACATTGCTCCGGGTAACAACACTACCGCGTCGGCGCAATTAGTCTACGTCAACACCCTGCTCAACAACGGTAACTCAAACGACACCTTCACGCTCGATGCGCCCGTGGTTCCAGCCGGCTTCACCGTTGAGATTTCAACCAACGGTGGAACGTCGTATACAGACGTATCCAGTGGGGGTACTGTGTCGCTGGCAATAGCCTTCGGTAACTCTGCAAACATCCAGGTTCGAGTAACGGTGCCGTCCGGCAAAGCTGTCTTAACCGCGTTTAGTACTACGATACGCGCCACTTCGACGCTTACCCCAGCTGCGAGCAATAGCACCATCGATCGTGCTTACACTGGGTTCATACAACTCTCGAAGTCGGCGAGTGTCGCCAATGCAACGGGAGTCGGCGGGCCGACGGACGCAGTGCCTGGAGCAGTAATCACCTACTCCATCACGTATCAGAACATCTCAAGTTCGAATGGTGATGCCAACTGCGTTAAGTTAACAGCCAGCAACCTGATCATTACTGAAGACGGCCTGTTGGCTCCAAATAACTGGGGCAGCAACACGACCAACTCGGGTACGCCTTCCGATTCAGGGTCTGGGGTCGTGGCTACAGTAAGCGCAACAAAGTACACAGATACGGTCGCGTCCGTCGCTCCAGGCAGTTCGGCTGCGTTCACCTTTAAACGGTCAATCAACTAACTCAACCCAGACATAGTCTGGGACTCATGTAGCGACGCGGCGGTTTCCCTAGCCATCCCCGCAATGGAAACTGTCGCGTCGCTTCAACCTTTCACCTCGTCCTCCAGATTCCTCGGGTACACTAATGCTGGCGTGTAATACAAAACTAGGCAAAACGTTCGGGTTCCTAATTGCCACAATTCTGTTTACAGCGATAGCGACTTCACGGACGACCTTCTCTGGTGACAACACCCTCAGCGGAACCACCATCACCAACCGAGCCGAGGGGACTTATGAAGGCGGCGACGGAACAACCTACAACACCTCCTCGGAAACAATCACTTTTACGGTTCTCCCGGTCGCCAGCCTGACAGTAGGACCAAAAGAAACCATTCCATCGGCGAGCATTGGACCACAGCAACGGATCACACGCCTGTTCCGGATTTGCAATACAGGGAACGTTACGACCTCTTATACCATTGTTGAGGGAGACGTCACCTCATCCTCCAAATTGGTCAATTTTTCTTTTGATAATGATTCGACCGGAACGGTTTCGCCAGATGACACGCTGATCGAGATCGGTTCCACACCATCCGCGCCGGTAGCGCCCGGAGTGTGCCTCGGGGTGTTGGCTGTAGTTGATACACTCGAGATTCCAGCAGCTAGCCTTTTGCGAATTCATTTGAAAGTACGTTCCAATGCGACAGCAGCAGCAAACGGTAGAGCTGAAGACGACGGCACCATCATCAACTCGGCCGGTAGAGGACCACAGCTCACCAACCCAACCAGCGCTGCATTGCCGCCGCTGAAGACTGTGAACGACCACAGTCAAAGTGTCGTCACCCGCGGTAATCCCTTCACTTACTCCATAGCTTTTCGAAACAGTGGCGACGTTCCAGCTCGCAACCTTGTCCTCACCGATGAACTCCCGGCTCAGATCGATTATGTCGCCGGCTCTTTACGGCTGGAAAATCTCGGATTCAAAGAACTCAGCGACGCGCAGGACACAGATGAAGGTTACGTGCGCGGTCGGCACATCGAAGTACGACTTGCTGAAGTAGCGCCAGAAGAAGTTGTTCGCGTCACGTTTAAGGCGCAATTGGGTAACGATGCCTTGAGCGCCACAGCCATCACCAACGTTGCCCAGTTGGCCGCAGACAATGTGGCCGTATCCAGGACGAATTCGGTTATCGTTCTGACAGATCCCTTCGGAACAGTTTTTTCCGGAAGGGGTGGAGCGGGCTCACCAGTCCCCGGGGCGCGGGTGTCGCTCTCCAGTGACTTGACACTGACAAGCCTTCTGCAGCTTCAGGCCGGGAATGGCTTCCCACCAAACATTGAAAACATCAATCCCCTGCTGACCGACTACCTCGGCCACTTCAGTTTCCAGCTGAGCGATCAACAGGTGTCAGGTGGGTCATCCTCATCAAAATACTATGTCCGAGTAACGGCCCAGGGATTCAGTCCACGTTTGATAGAGATTACTGTGCGCGCGGGTGGACCAGGTTTGTTCTCACTTACGCAGCGCGCACTCGACGGTCAGCCGCTGGCTATCGGCGGAGGCTTCAATCTCGTCCAGGAAGACGTCACTATCGACAACCTCGCCGATATCGCCTTCAACATCCCCGTCTTTGAGGAACACGGACTTGAGATCACCAAGACTGCTGACCAACCACGGGCCGAGATTGGAGATGTAGTCACTTACCACATCGAGGTCCGAAACCCAACAGCTACGCTCGTTAATAACGTGACCGTTCGCGATGACTTGCCAGAATCATTTCATTATGTGCCGGGTACTGCGAGGCTGGTTGTCGGCTCTACACCCGAACAAATAATTGAGCCTCAAACGGTGGGAGAGGATCTCCTCTTCAGCATTGGAGCGATCCCACCGGGCGCGAGCGCACGTTTGCTTTATCGGGTTCGGATTGGCGCGAATGCTCAACCCGGAGACCGGGAAAATGTTGCCGTCGGATCCGGAGTCTTTCCATCTGGTGAGCGGAACTCGACCGGAGCTGCGCGCGCATCAGTGCGTGTCGGCGGCGGTGTCTTTTCAAGCCAGCAGGTAATTATCGGCCGTGTTTATGCCGATGTTAATAAAAACGGTTCATTCGACGCTAATGACGAACCGCTTCCCGGTGTTCGTCTCTATCTCACTTCCGGTCAATCTGTAATCACCGATTCGCAAGGCTTGTACAACTTTCCCAGTCTCGGCGACGGATCGATGGTCATCGCCCTTGATCCCGTTACGGTACCCTCCGGTTATCTCCTCCAGGACGGTGGCAGCGTGGCGGGGCGAAGCTGGACCAGATTGCTGAGAACTCCTATCGGTGGTGGGTCCCTTCTACGTCAGAATTTTGCTCTGGTGCGTTCTGCTATGTCGAACGCGACTATTGCTGCCACTGTCGATAAAGCTAGCAAGACAGAACCGAGCACCACGAGACAAACTAACGCTCAGTCATTCGGCGCATCGCAGAATTCTTCCAGCGTCGACAAACAAAACTCTTCTGTTACTCCCGCTGCCGCTGGAACCTATGAATTCGTAACCGACGAAAAAATCGACCCGATTACGCCGGGCACAGTAAAAGTGCTTTCGCCGGCTGCTGAGGCAGTCGTGATGCGCCCAGCATTAGAAGTATCGGCTCGCGTCACACTGAAGTGGACTGTCAAACTAGAAGTCAACGGAGAGAAGGTATCGGATAAGAACATCGGCACAACGCGTCTTGATCAAAAGAATAACGTTGCCACTTTCACTTACGTCAGCATTGGACTACGTCCTGGTCCAAATCGTGTTCGCGTTACTCCGATCAGTCCTGACGGTAGTGCAGGCCAACCCGAGGACCTGATTGTCCAGGGACGCGGTCCAGCGCAGCGACTTGAAATTGTGCCGGAGAAGACCGCTATCCAGGCTGGAGGGCGTGATTCGACCATTATCAAAATACACGCTATGGATAAGTGGGGACATCCAGCCAACGACAGTCAGATTGCTATCGAATCCTCCCTGGGCCAGTTGGTTCGTCTAGACCGGCCGCCCACTGACGATGGTTCAGTGATCCTTCCGGGTAAGGTTGCCGCTCATGCCGATCTCTCGCTCCAAAGCCAGTATCGCGACGTTAAGAACAGTGTCGACAACTTAATAGTACCAATGGAAAATGGCGAGGCCTCGGTCCGTCTGATCGGTCCCGGCCAGGTTGGTGAAGCGCGCCTTCACGTCGTGGCAGGTAAACTCGAAGCCGAGTCGAAGATTCGCATTCTTCCTGAAGTCAGACCCAGAATCTTGTTGGGCCTGGCTGAAGTCTCGTTCGGTAATTCTATTCCCGAAATAGGTTTACGCGGAGAACAAGGCAAATCACGGAACCGGATCAGCTTGTTCTATAGCGGTCCGCTATTCGCACAAAGCTCGTTGACGCTTTCCTACGATTCTCAGCGACCAATCAATCGCACTGGCGGCCGCAATCGCCTATTCGAACTCGACCCGTTGGACCGCGCCTATCCGCTTTTTGGTGACTCATCTACTCGTTTTGAAGCCGCCCAATCAAATTCCAAACTCTATGCTCGCGTCGATCACAAACGCTCCTATGGAATGTTTGGCGATTTGGACGCCGATATGAGCGATGTTCCGCTGGCCGGCTACACCCGCAAACTTACAGGTGTCAAAATTCATTTGGAAAACAGCGGGAGCGACTTTGTTACCGTAACCGGCGCCCGACCCGATACCTCGTTTGCGCGCGACGTTTTTCCCGCCGGCGGATTGAGCATTATTAAACTAGCCTTCGCAGACATCTTGCAGGGTTCAGAAACTGTGGTAGTTGAAGTGCGCGACCGACGGAATCCGGAGGTCGTTCTTTCCCGAGAATTTCTGGCCAGATCCATTGACTACAATCTTGACCCCATTACAGGAGAACTCCTCCTGCTAAGAGTCATTCCTACCTTCGATTCAGGGCTCAATCTAAAACAAATCGTTGTTACTTATGAGCATCAAGCGAACGGCATGGGATCAAGTGTCTATACCGCGCGCGGTCGAAAGAATTTCGACGGCCTTGGGCTGAAGCTGGGATTCTCGACAGTACTGCAGCGACAGGACACTAACGGTAGTTTCATGGTCGGAGGGTTGGACCTGGAAAAGAGCCTGCCTCGACGCGGATTGCTCAAGTTGGCTTGGGCCACGACTCGCGGTGAACTTAGCAACGGTGTCAAGGGATCCGTTCTCGATGACGCTGACTCTGCGCACGATGGCAACGCATTCAGTGTTGACTTGCAGCAGCCTTTAAATTTCGCCGAAGCCGTCGTGCATGCACGATTTGCCAGTGCTTCCGCCGGTTTCCTGAATCCCTTTGGAGCGACGGTCACACCAGGTTCGCGGCGTGGTGAGGTCAGCTTAGACTTTAAAGTCAGAAAGGGAGCAGTGCTGCGCTTTGGTTTGTCCAAAGAAGATAATCACACTGCCAACGTCGACAATAGACGTTTGACTCTTTCTGTCGCCGGCGAGCAAATCATCAAAGAGAGAATCCGTTTGCAATTTGGATATGACCACCGCAACTTTACTGACGACCTTTCCCAACAAACAACCAACTCTGATTTGGTAACCGTAGGCGCCCAGGTTCAGGTAACTGACAAATTGGAATTGGCCGTCAAGCGTGAGCAAAATATCGGCGAAGCCGATCCCAGCTATCCCAACCAAACAACCCTTAGCGCAAAATACAAGCTAAACCTCTGGACTAATATATTCCTGACACAACGTCTGGCTTCGGCAGCGATCTTGCCGATTGGCGACTTTTCACAGGCCGGTTTCGCGTCGACATCAGCGCGGCGTGAAACAGCCCTGGGGGTGGAATCGCGTTTCGGTAAGTACACCTCAGTAGTAGGACGTTATCAAATGGAAAACGGCATCAGCGGAGCCGATAGCTTTGCAGTAGTCGGTCTGCAAAACCGGTTGCCGGTTACCAAAGAGGTGGCACTGGAACTAGGGTTCGAACGAGGCTTTCATCTGTCGGGCAACGGCCAAAGTTTCAATAGCGCAACGCTCGGCTTCCGCTGGACACCCAACGACAACTTCAAGGCGAACGCCCGTTACGAGTTTCGAGACCGTGGCGGCAACGGGCAAATGCTGGCCCTCGGTGCGGCCGGACGATTGACTGAGGGAGTCACTGTTCTCTCTCGAATGCGTTGGTCCAAAAACAGTTTTGCCGGCCGGGATGCCTCATCGGTTGATGGTCTAGCAGCACTGGCTATCCGGCCCCTCAAGTCAGATCGTGCCGGACTGCTTTTCAGTTTCAATCATCGTTCAGTGCAGCAATCGATTCTCGACGGTGCGCCCGCGACCCGCGACCGACTCGACACCGCCGCTGCCGATGGATATTACCAGGCCACGAAGCGACTCGAGCTCTATAGTCGATTCGCGCTGCGATTTGCAGCCAATGGCCGGGAGGATTTGCCTTTCGTTTCTACTCTTACTTATTTAAGCCAGGCTCGCGTGCAGTATCGTTTGACGACCAGACTCGACTGGGCAGCTGAAGCACGTTTTGTTTTGCAACCGTCATCGCAAACTCACCGATCCATCTATGGAACTGAGATTGGATTTTGGGCGCTGCCCGACTTGCGGCTGGGGCTGGGCTATAACTTCAATGCTGCCAATGAGCCCGACGGTGCCAGCCCAATACCGACTCGACGCGGGGTCTACTTCGCCGTCTCCTCTAAACTTTCGAGTCTCTTCGATCTCTTCGGCACTTCAAAAGAGAAGCTGCAATCAGCGAACAACCAAACGGAACCTACCAAAGAGCCTTAAGATCGAATCAGCGCGATGCCACAAAGCCAACTCTACAAGTTTTTTCATTCCAAGGCTGGGGTCCTGACAGCGCGAGCGTGGCTGCTCGTATTGCTCTTTGGTGTCTGGGGAGTCCAAGCCGTCTATGCGGGCTTAACGATCACACCCACCTCCTGGAACGTTGTCGGCCTCGACAGTAACAACCCAAGTACTGGTCCCAATAGTTTTCAAATCGGTGGCCGGGTTTGTAATACCGGTGGTGCAGCGGTGACCAACGTTGCCGCCTCCTTCGTCTGGGATAGTGCCAATTCGTTTGTCAATCTCACCGGATCCAGTACGTTGACGATGCCGTCACTGGCAGCAGGTAGCTGCACGGACTTTTATTTCACCGTGGTTGTCACCAAAACTGCCTCAGCATTCAATACGGCTCGGAGCTATCACATTACTGCGAGCGGCGATAGTGTAGGATCGGTCAGCACCCCAACTCCGCGGGAACTCTTTGTTGAGAAAATCATTTCGCAAGGACGCAATTCGGTAAACTCCATCACTGGCCCAACCACGGTCTATGTTGGTCAAACATATAACTATACCGTCAACGCCAGCACCGCGACTCAGGGATATGAGCAACTCGAAGCGTTTCTCGACCTGTCAAATGTGGTGTTTCAGGTGCAATCGATCTCCACTACTTATTCGGCGCCCAGCGGCGGCACGAATGATAAGTTTTATGCCGACGCTTGCGGCTGGGATAATGATCCTCTAAGCGCGAACTACCGCAGCTGTATAGGGCCGCCCAACTATACAGGCGGCAAAGCCGGTGGCACCGTGATCACCACCTACACGGTAAAGGTGTTATCAACGGGCAACACTACTGCAAGTACTTTGATTCTCGATTTTTCCGGCAGTAGTTATCACTACAACAGCGACAACGGAATTACGGTAATTAGTATTACGTCGCTGCCGCCCCCACTTACGCTGAGTAAGAGTGCGAACCCTTCGACTCTGGCCGCTCCGGGCTCTGTTAGCTATACGTTGCGCCTGACCAACACAGGTTCCTTTCCGATGACCGTAAGTGACTTTGTGGATACTCTCCCTACCTCACCAGGCAGCGCTACTTACACTACAAACTCTTCGACTTTTAACGGCGCTGCGATTGGCAACCCAACCATTTCTGGTGCGACCCTTACATGGAATGGATCGTTCGTGGTGCCGGCCGGACAAACCAGAGACCTGATGTTCAGTGCATCGTTACCGGCGGTCCAGGGAACCTACACAAATCAGGCAATAGCCCACATGAGTGGCTTCCAGATTGATACCACTCAAATCACCACAGACAATGTTCCGGCGACAGCTAGTGTGACGATGCAATTTCCGGATCTTACAATTGCGAAGACTCACACCGGCAATTTCACGCAAGGCCAGACTGGAGCCACCTATTCGATCACAGCCACAAACTCGGGACTCGCCCCAACCAGCGGCACCGTTACGGTCACCGACACTCTTCCTGCCGGACTCACAGCAACCGCCATCAGCGGAACAGGCTGGAGTTGTGTGCTGGGTACTCTGACGTGTACTCGCAGCGATGCGCTCGCCGTTGCTGCGAGTTATCCGGTGATCACTGTCACAGTCGCCGTCGCCAACAATACTGCTGCCAGTGTCACCAACTCAGTCAGCGTTTCCGGCGGCGGCCAAACTAATACCTCAAACGATTCCGCGACCGACGTTACAACCATCAACCAACTTCCCGATATGACAATTGCCAAATCCCATGTTGGCAACTTCACTCAGGGACAAGTCGGCGCCACCTATTCCATCAGTGCGACCAACTCCGGGTTCGCGGCCACCAGCGGCACCGTTACTGTCACCGATACTCTTCCTGCCGGACTCACTGCAACCGCCATCAGCGGAACAGGTTGGAGTTGCGTGCTGGGTACTCTGACCTGTACTCGCAGCGATGCGCTCGCCGTTGCTGCGAGTTATCCGGTGATCACTGTCACAGTCGCCGTCGCCAACAACGCTGCGGCCAGTGTCACCAACTCAGTCAGCGTTTCCGGCGGCGGGCAAACTAATACCTCAAACGATTCAGCGACCGACGTTACAACCATCAACCAACTCCCCGATATGACAATTGCCAAATCCCATGTTGGCAACTTCACTCAGGGACAAGTCGGCTCCACCTACTCCATCACTGCGACCAACTCCGGCTTCGCGGCCACCAGCGGCACCGTTACTGTCACCGACACTCTTCCTGCCGGACTCACAGCAACCGCCATCAGCGGAACAGGTTGGAGTTGCGTGCTGGGTACTCTGACCTGTACTCGCGGCGACGCGCTCGCAGTCAGTTCTAGCTACCCGATCATTACAGTTACGGTGAACGTCTCACTTACCGCCGCTGCCTCTGTTACAAACTCAGCCGGCATTTCCGGCGGCGGACAAACAAATACGCCCAACGACAGTGCCAATGATCTGACGACAATCAATCCGGCCGCGCCGCCAAACATCAATCTGGTCAAGAGCGTGAGCCCCAATGGAGCACAGGTTCCTGGTACCGATCTTCTTTACACAGTGGTTTACACCAATACTGGCGGGCAGCTGGCAAACATTTTCATCATCATGGATCCGAATACTGCCAACGTGATTCCTGCCGAGCGAGTATTTCGGAATGTAGATTTCAAGCTTGGTTCGCTAACCAGCAATCCTGGTTCAACTGGTCTTATAGTCACCTTTGAGTACTCAAACAATGGCGGAACCACCTGGACCTACACGCCCGTCAGCGGCGGCGGCGGCGCCCCCCCTGGCTATGATCGTTCCGTCACCAATGTCAGGTGGTCTTTTACCGGAACTTTGAGCCACCTCGGCCCGAATAATACCGGCAGCGTTAGTTTGACCGCGCGCATACGCTAGCGAGTTTCCATCACCTTTTCGGCTGCGACAAAGCTTGTTACCTCCAAATCCATGCCGTCGGTTACCACTGTAATCTTCCACTATTTCCCGTCGTCAATACCTGGAAACCCGAAGGTCCTCCATCTTTCAACCACTGCCGGACCTGGGTGACCAACGCCGAAGTTTGTCCGACGGAGATTACGGCAAAGCTCGGCCGAGTAGCCGCGATGAAACCTTGGGTGGGAGAACTCTTACTTCCGTGGCGGGCAACCTTAACAATATCAGCCTTTTAGATCCTCGCGAGGATTGCCAAGGGCTTCGAGGATGCCCTTCTCCACAGACGATTCCATACTAGCCAAAATCATTGACAAGCGTGGCCGACCGGAATATCTTGCCGCCATCTCAACGTGCCTTTCTGTTAACGAGGAGCCTTCTTTATGGCCTCACGAACCTCAAATACTCGGCTGTTCCTGGTTCCGAAAATCTACGTTTAAAGGAGAACCCCATGATAAGAACAACTCAATTCACTCTCTTGGCTTGTCTTTCGCTTTTGGGCTCGCAAACCTGGGCACAAAGCAGCCCCACAATCAGTGGACCGGTACGGCAAATCATCTCAATGAAAACCGCATCAGCGAACAACGCTTCCACGCTCAATAGTCCTCCGGCTGGAGAAGTCATGACTGATCGATGTAGCGCCGAAGTGGCTTTCGTCCCAACCTTTGGTGCTCGGCCTGATAGTCCAGGAACAATTATTCTCAAGCGAGGTCAAAGTGGGAAAACGAATTGGACGCCGCCTTTTACAGTGGGGCTCGGAGGTTCTGGTCATATTCGTTGGTGGTGTCATTCAACCACCGGCAATATGTTCGATCCCGGAACCTGGCGTATCACAGACCTGATGGTTGGGACGAAATGCGAGATTTTCGCCGACGGTACGCCTGAAAGCTGCCACCCCGACGGAAGCATCAAATTCGGCTCGTCCGCATGGAATGGTTGGACACCTGAGCGTTCCCGTTGCGGTGACAGGTCCAGGAAAATTCGCGCGCGACTCCGCCCTAAACGCGTTCTTCAAATTGAATGTCTCGGCCAATGATGATCTAACCATTGGCGTTGATGGATCATAGGATTGTTCCGGATTCAGCCCACTCTTCATCATTACGTTCTGTGCGCTTGACGCGCACAGCGCGTTAAGCTGCTCAGCTGAAACCAACACCTGGGATGTTACTGCTCAAGTGAGCTACTGTTTCGACATGATGGGTCTGCGGGAACATATCGAAGGCAACGACCGAGTCGAGAACGTAATCACCGGCGATCAGTTTTTTGAGATCTCTGGCGAGAGTCGCTGGATCACAAGAGACGTAAGCAATTCGCGCGGGCCGAAGCGCCAGTATTCCTGCGATCACGGCATTTTCAGCACCCGCACGCGGCGGATCCAGAAGAAGAAAATCAACGGGCCCGAATGAGCGCGCATGCTGTTTCATCCAACCAGACACGCCCGAGGTTACCACCTCAGCATTATTTAGTTTTGCAAACTCAAGGTTGCGCCGCGCAAACTCTGTAGCGGGTGCGCTGCCTTCCACCCCGATGACGCGCTCGAAGCGACGCGCCAGCGGCAGAGTGAAAAGCCCAACTCCGCAGTAAAGATCAATTGCGCTTTCTTGTCTTGCCCCTGACATGTGGTCGCCTTCAGTCGCTTCGTTGACCTCTGCTGTAGCTGAGTCCTTCACTCGGTTCGCGTAGCGCAATGCTTCGGCAATCAACGGCTCAAGCAGCTGGTGGTTGACCTGAAAAAAGGCCTCGGCGCTGACATGGTAAGTTTCGTTTCCGATGGCGCGGCTAACAATAGCAGTCCTAAATCCAGCGAGGGGCGGAGCTACGGATACACCTTCATCACCAGCCACAACTTCTATATCCCTTATCCCCTCCGCGGCAATCTCTGAACGAATCTCACTTCGCACCCGTTCCAGCGTTGCCTGCAGCTCCGGAGCCAACACCGCACAATACTCAACATCACAAACCCGGTTAGAGCCGCGCTCGAAGTACCCGAGAAGCTTGTCGCCTGAGTCGACCTGCCACATTGCTCGAGCACGATACTGCCATTGCCCAGGAGAAGGATGGATGGGGATGTCGAGAGGATTGTCCAGTTTCGCGATGCGATGCAGACAATCGCGAATAATTTCAACTTTGGCGTCGAGTTGGGCTTCGTAAGTTAACTGTTGAAAATCGCATCCGCCGCAGCGACCGAAGTATGGACAAGGAGCCTCTATGCGCAAAGGAGACGGTTTGAGAATCTCCTTAATCGAAGCGAAACCCACCCTGCCCTGGATGCGATCAATTACCACGCGAAGAACATCGCCCGGGGCCGCGAGCGACACGAACAGAGTCAGCCCTTCGGCGTGGGCGAGACCTACGCCTCCCGGCAACAGACGCTCAATCTCTACCTCCAGGGTCTTTTGCTGTATTTCCGCCACACTCATACGCAGTTTCCCATAAAGACCGCTGTTAACCGCATGAGAGATAGAACAAACTGAGACGCGGCAGTCCATACTGGTCTCGCAGTCGCTTGAGCAGTAGGTTGTCAAACGTTTGTTGGTAGACTGTGGCTTCCATCTGTTTGCGGTAAGGCTTTAACTGTTCCTTTACTTCCTTTTCGAGTTTTGCGAGTTCTTCGATCCCGACCACTGAACGAACCGAATCGCTCAACATTCTTTCCAAGCCCGTGAGCGAGGTTTCCAACTTTTGCGCGTTAAGCAGCGTACCTTCTGAGAGCTCTTGTTCGAGCTCCGCAACCAGCTTGGCGGCTCGTTTGAGTGCATCCGAGAAGTCGTCCTCGCTCTTTTCTATTCGGCGTTCACGCGCCGCGAGTAAACTAGTCCGGCCCTGCTTCAGATGGTCAAGGATTGCGGGTCGTGTAAACGGCCCTTCTGTCTTCGGCTGATCTCCGTTTTGCTCACCTTCCGACGTCCCTGCCCCGACGCGCGACTCGCGCCACTCAATGAATTGCGCCTCCACCTCTTCCTGACAATAAAGAAGCGAATTTACGCTGCGTTTGCGAGGTTTGGATTCCCACGAATCGAACGCTTTTTCAATACCGCGCAAGACTACGTGAAGCGGAATCTCCATCTCTTTCCATGTCTCAATCAGCGCCCAATCCATCGAGCTAACAAGCAGATGTTTCCCGCGCCTGCGAACAAACGCGTCCTCGATCTCGGTGAAATAATTAAAATAGTTCACGGTAGATTCCGATTGAAACTACGGTCGGTTTAGAAAGCGGACTTGTCCGCCCGCTGCGGGAGGGCCCAAGTGCGCTCCCTAAACGGAGTGTTGCTGGGTTCGTTCGTAAACCAGTCTTAAGCCTTCGAGCGTCAGCGTGTCGTCCACCAACTCGATGAATTCAGAGCCGGTCGCGATTAGTGGGGCCAGGCCGCCCGTCGCAATTACCCGGGCCTTTCCGCCTATTTCATCGATCATTTTCCGCAGCACGCCGTCCACCAGTCCGACAAAACCGTGATAAAGCCCCGACTGCATTGCCGCAATAGTCGACGAACCAATTACCTTTTGGGGACGCCTGATATCAACTCGCGGCAGCTTCGCTGTTCGTTCAAACAACGCATCAGAGGAGATCATGATGCCCGGAGTGATCGCGCCACCAAGATATTCGGCCCTTGCATTAATAGCATTGAAGGTTGTGGCTGTTCCGAAATCAACGACGATGCAAGGCGCGCCATATTTTTGAATGGCGGCGACGGCGTCTACGATCCTATCCGCGCCGACATCTGAAGCAGGTTCGTAAAGAATTGTAAGTCCCGTATCGGTCGTGTGGTCCACGAACAGAGGTGTCAGATGAAAATAGGTCTCGGCCATGGTCTTCAGGGTGTAATTCAGCGGTGGCACGACGGAAGCGATAGCAATCGCGTTTATGGTTTTGAAATCGAGGCCCGCCAGCTCAAAAAGGTTGCGAGCATGAACACCATACTCGTCGACTGTACGCGAGCGCGCAGTTGTCAGGCGCCAATGGGCAACCAGTTGCGCTTGATCAAATACACCAAGCGAGGTGTTTGTGTTTCCAGCATCAATAACGAGCAGCATATTCTGGTTCCGATAGGGTTCTCGACCTCAGTACTTCCTCAACAGCGTCCGCCGCGGAACTTGCGCCGTTCTCACTTTGGACTTGCTTGCCAACTTCAAGCGCTCGAGCTGCGTAACTGGCGTCTTCCAACAAGGCGCCCAATTCCTTAATCGCGCTTTTGGCATTGTAACGCGGTCGCGCAATCATGCGCCCGCAACCTAGACGGACGACGCGCGCCGCGTTGTCGAATTGATCGTGAGCATGCGGCACGATCAGGACCGGCCGGCCTGCGCGCAAACCCTGTCCGGTTGTTCCAACTCCCCCCTGATGCACCACGGCCAGCGCCTGGGGTAACACCTCGCCGAATGGCGCATATTCGAAGGCAGCCACGCCTTGTGGCAAAGGCTCATTCGGCAGATTGCGGGCATGGCCTATCAATAGTAACGCCCTTTGGCCCAACGCCTGCGCTGCCCTGATTGAATCACGATAGAAATCCTTGGCCACCCAGAAAGCAGACGAACCGAGCGTGAAAATAATTGGCGGCGGTCCATCCTGTAGAAACTGCAATAGCTCGGCTGGCGTTGCCGTCTCACCGAAAAAATCTCTGCGATCATAAAACGGGAAGCCAGTGATGCGCGTGTTCGCGGGCCAGTCACGTTGCGGCTTTGCCAACACAGATGAAAACAAGGCCAGCACCATTTCCGGCGAATGTTGTCCGGCCAAAAGAGGCTGTTCGCCGCGTGCAAGCCCGAGTTCGGCGCGCAGACGATAAACCGGCGCCATGACTTTTTCCAGTCTCTGGGAAGCAAGGCGATAAAACAGACGCCCAAAAATCGGGCTCAGTCTAACCGGATGATGAAGAGCGGGCATTTGCGGCGGCACCGGGGGATCATATGCCGAGAAGAAGGAGATTGGCGCGAGCACGCTTGAGACCCAGGGCAATCCCCGCTTCTGCGCGACGATTGGCCCAACGAGAGGCAAGGGATGTGTTAGTAATAAATCCGCATCGTCCACCACTGCGTCAAGATCCTCATAAACTTCCCGCGGGTTTCTCGTAAAGAGTTCCATCACCCTTTCGGTGCCACCCTTCGGATCGATCAACTCTGCGGAGAGCTTGATCAGTTGCTCCGTGTCATCGTACGACGGCATATCAGGACGCACCGGATGAAACTCCAGTCCCAGGGCGTCCATCTTTTCGCGGTAGACCTCAGAGGTCGCCATCACAGGCGAGTGTCCTCGCGCTTTGAGCTCGAGAGCGATCGCGATGTACGGATGAATGTCGCCGAATGAACCGAAGGTTGATAGAACTATGCGTTTACTGGAGGGCATGGATTAAGTGTTTCGACCTTGAGTGTAACTCGAAGGCCTGCCCAGACAGCAAACTCGGATGGCGTACGGAAGTCATAAAGATTGCGAAATAACAGATCGAACTGCTTCCACATCACCTGCTCGGACTGACTTAATCTCGCCGGAGACAGTTTCAATACGCAATGCGCCGTCGCGTTCAAGCCCTCGCGTTGTGCCTTCGAGAATCTCCTCGCCGTTTCTCACGCGTACCAGTTTACCGTTTGCATAGGATGATCGCATGGACCATTCGCGAACGATCTCTTCCGAACCGCCCGGGCGCTGCAGCATTTGATAGTACCGGGCAACTAAATCTATCAGCGCTTCGAGAACAACCTGCGGATCTTCACTACGGCCGGCGGCTACCTCTACGGAGGTAGCCAGTCCATCGAGTTCAGCAGGAAACGCGTTGTCCTTTAGATTTATGCCAATACCCAGAATGACTGCGCGACCAAGCGGCGTATCGATAGTTTCAGCAAGTATGCCGCACAGTTTTTTTTCATTAACTAAAATGTCGTTGGGCCACTTGATGTCAGTATTCAGCCCGAAGGTGTCGAGCAGCGCATCGTGGACAGCTACAGCAGCAATCAGCGTCAGCAACGGCCACAGGTTCTGATCAAACCGAGGGCGAAAGATTGTGCTGCAATAGAGTCCGGCGCCTTTCGGTGAAGCCCAGTGGCGGTCCAGCCGGCCCCGTCCGGCTGTCTGCTCGCTCGCGACGATGCATAGGCCTTCCAGACCACCTGCAACGGCTCTACTGGCCGCCTCGACGTTTGTTGAGGGCAACGAATCGAAGTGGAGAAACTGTGGAGTAAACGCTTTCATTCTCTTACGTCGGGTCTGTTGCCAGGTTAGAAGAGTGGGGAGATTGTAACCGTAAGATGATGCGTTAACCAGATTGCCGCTCTTCAAGACCAAGAGCGAGGGCAAGCCCACCTTCCTGACCACGAGATGATCGAAGCTTAACTTCCATTCTTGGCCTTGAGAGGCCTTCAAGGTGACGAAACCGAGAAAGCTGGAAAGTCTCGAGGTGAGGAAGGTGGGCTTCCCCCGCTCTTAGTTCGAGCTGTAGCGGCAACTACACGCGAGCGAGAAGCTGCTAAGCTGGCGGCGCTTAGGTCCATTGACCGATTAGATCGACCCCATCTTATTCTCTCGAGCACAGACTCTGCGCTAACATGCCTGCTGCAATTCTAACTAAGTGGGGTCAGCCTAAGGAGGATTCGCCAAATGAAAGGACTAGCCGTCCTGCTCTCAGTCGTTTTAGTTGCTGGCTTGGCCATAAACAGTGCCGGTGTTCAGCGCCGAGCCGCGAGTTTCCCATCGGGCACTATCATCGATCTGTCATACCCTTTTGATTCTGAAACTGTCTATTGGCCCACAGCCGAAGCCTTTCACCTGGAAAAGGATTTTGAAGGCATTACCGACAAGGGCTACTACTATTCAGCCTACAAATATTCCGCCGCCGAGCACGGCGGTACTCATATCGACGCCCCCGTACATTTCGCCAGGGGGCAAAACAGTGTCGATGAAATCCCTCTCCAGCAGCTCATGGGGCCGGGTGTTGTAGTGGATGTAACCAGGCAGTGTGGTAAAAATTCTGACTATCTGGTCAGTGAAAGCGACTTTAAAGATTGGGAACGCCATAACGGAAAGATATCGGCGGGGACAATAGTCCTGCTGCGCACCGGATTCGGAAAATCTTATCCCGATCGAAAAAGATACCTGGGAACTGACCAGCGCGGCGCCGGCGCTGTGGCAAATCTTCACTTTCCGGGGCTGCATCCCGATGCCGCACGTTGGTTAACTCAAAACCGACAGATCAAAGCAATCGGTCTCGACACCGCCAGCATCGACTACGGACAATCGACGCTCTTTGAAAGTCATCGGACGTTGTTCGCGAAAAATATTCCGGCCCTGGAAAACGTCGCCAACCTGGACAAACTTCCCATCAAGGGATTCTCGGTGATAGCACTCCCAATGAAGATCAAAGGCGGCAGCGGTGGTCCCTTACGGATAATTGCCGTCATTCCAACTCGAAGATAATCAATGGATTTCGGCAGCAACATCGACTGGTTCCCAATCCGGCTGTCCTTTGCGGTGGCTACAGCCGCCACAATCATAGCTCTGGTGGCGGGCTCATTACTGGCCTGGTTGCTGGCACGGAAGCGTTTTCCGGGCCGCAACCTGGTCGACTCGCTGATCACGCTGCCCCTGGTCTTACCACCGACCGTGCTCGGTTACTATCTGCTCACTTTGCTGGGGACCCGTTCGTCGTTGGGTGGATTCCTGTATCACCGGTTTGGGATCCGACTGACTTTTACTGTGGGCGCAGCGATCATAGCGGCCACAATTCATGCCCTTCCCCTGGTTACCAAGAGTCTTCGCGCGGCATTTGAAGGCGTTGACACAGAACTCGAAGCGGCCGCCCGGACTCTGGGTCTGGGCGGTCGTCTTATTTTTTTTCGCGTAACTCTGCCGCTCGCCTCACGCGGCGTGCTCGCGGCAACCGCACTCGCCTTCGCCCGCGCCCTGGGTGACTTCGGCGTCACGATCATGATTGCCGGAAACATTCCCGGTAAAACTCAAACCGCCTCCGTGGCGATTTACGACGCGATCCAGGCCGGACGCGACAACGAGGCATTCACCCTGGCCGTGATCGTTTCGTTGATTGCCGTAATGATGCTCTACTTCATCAACCGCTTCGGTCGGCTGAGGTGGTAGGTCAACTCTTCCGGCTAACCACATCACCACCATGTCTGCAGATTAAGCAGTAGAACATTTCGCGACGGAATCAGGCCGTTAGCGAAAGTCTTGCGTAAGTAGTTGAACTGCAACTTGAAATATTTCTCGCGTATGAAGTAATTGAAGCCGGCAACATAATCCCGCTCAGTGGCGCTGGCAGCATTGTTCTCCCTCGCAATATCCGGATCCCATGTATCTACCCGAAAGATCCCCTGAAACTTGGGATCGAACTTATACGCGAAGTGACCGTAGTAACCCCGCCGGTGAATCGCTCCATCGCTGCCGGTCATCAATTCGCCTTTCAGAGTAAACGGCCCGCGGACAAACATTGACTCAGCTCCAAGACGATCGCGGCGCGGGCGATCGGCGCGTTGCCCGTTGCCCCACACTCCCGAGCCGCCGAGTTGCAAGCCGCGGATAAACGACGGCCGCACAACTAGCCGTCCGGCTACGGCCTTCTGATCATTTTTGTCGAGGTCGTTCTGACTTTCGCCGCTACCGTTAAAGACTCCAATCTGGTAGTCGACCTCTTTTGACAACGGGCCATAGAGCATGATGCCAACGTCGCGGATATCTCCAAAGGTCCCGCCCCGCGCGCGGTCGGAAGCAAACAGCGCACGTTCCGTATCCAGTTGTCCGGAAGACTGCAACCCTTCGAGGCTCAAAGGGATTTTAAACTGGCCGGCGTTGATGTTGGCCCGTTTGAAGTAGCTAAGCGTAATGAAGCCATCCTGAAGTATGCGGCTGGCCTGATTGACACTGGTGTCTTTGAGAACGGTCGTACCTGAGACCGTAGTGAACGTGTTGTTGAGCGAGAGCGCTTTAGCCGGATCAATCATCACCGTCCATTTGAAGTGCGGCGAGATTTCTCCAGTAAACTTCAACTCAGCTCGTCGTATTCGAAACGTGTCCGTCAGACCGCCATTGCCGGCAAGGAACCATGTTTGCAGCAGACCGTTAAACTTGATCTTGCCAATGCCAACCTCCACGGCGTTTGGCCTCACGTCTTCAGTCTTGGCGGTGACAGTCTCAGGTTGAGTTTCCTTCTTAACCTGCTCCGCCGGTACCTGTTCCGCTTGCGCTACTGTCTCAGGGGTTCTCGGGGCGGCAGGGGTTTCGCCCGTGGCAGGAGGGGGAGCCGACGCTACAAGTTGATCCAGGCGTTGCTGCAATGCGTCAAGCAAGTGCTGCTGTTTTTCCTGCTGTTCGGATTGCTTGAGCAAGGATGTTTTTAACTGGAGAATCTCCGCATTCTGTTCTTCAACCTGGCGGCGCAATACCTGAACATCGCTCGCCGTTGTTTGCGAGGTAGAGGTTCGCTGTTGAGCAACTTCGAGTTGGAGCGGAGCCAGGATCAATAAAAGACCGGACAGTGTGATGAAGGCGTGGGTGGTCAATTTCATGGTTTGGTTTCTCCCGGAGGTGGAAATTGGACTAATCCGTTACCGAAGCAGCAACAATGCTTGGGCTTTACTGCGGATGAGCATCGGCCGCAAGGTTGAAATATTTTAGCGCAAGAAGGTCGATAGGCGATCTGAAATTGAGAAACTTTGTGGAAGCAGGTTGTTGTACCTTTCAAATAACAAGAGCCGCTGCCTGATGGGCAGCGGCTCATTCGTTGAATCTATTTCGCAGTTGCCGATTGTTACGCGAGAAAGCCTTTGAACTGAGCTTCGCTTGACGGGTATCCCGGAAACACCGTCTGCAAGTTTGAGGTTCCCAAATGTTTATTCGCAATCTCACCAAAGACATCGCGAAAATCCGACGTCAAGGCAAGATCGCGACCCTCGTTGAGCTGATCGCTAGCCAGTCCCGGCCACCGACCATACACCCTCCCGCCGCGAACACTATTGCCAAGTACAAACATTGCGTTGGCGTGACCATGATCCGTTCCGCGATTTCCGTTCTCTCTGGCGGTGCGACCAAATTCTGACATTGTCAGAATCACCACATCGTCCATCCGTTGGCCCAGGTCGGTATACAGCGCAGTTATGCCGTTGCCGAACTGTTGCAGGAGATTGCCGAGTTGCCCACGAGCGTTTCCTTCATTGACATGCGTGTCCCAGTTCAGACCGGGCGTATCGGTGAAAGCAACTTCCAAACCCACGCCGGCCTTGATCAGTTGCGCAATTTGTAATAGGGAGTTCCCGAACGGCGTGCGGGGATACTGTGCCCCGTTTTGCGGTTGATACTGGCGAGGGTTAACTTTCTTCAGATAGTTAACCGCTTCGAAGGTCTCTTTGCCCGTACCGCCCAGCACGTCGTTTGCCGTCTGATCGTAGATCGCCTCAAATCCACCTTGCACGTTGGAAGAACTCTGCCCGGCGCGAATGGTGAAATCCGCAAGATTGGAGATGGCCAGTGTTGGAGCTTTCCCTTGCATAGCTCGCGGCGTCAGCTGCGTCATTGATACAGCGCGGAAAATATTCCGATCCGGATCGGTTTTGCTTTGCAGGTAACGATTGAGCCATCCGTCCGGGGTGCCTTTGCGACCTGGAGTGCCGGATTCCATGTAGTCCTGCGCATCAAAATGTGACCTCGTGTTGTCTGGCGAACCGACAGCGTGAACTATGGCCAGACGCTTCGAGTCCCACAAAGACTGGAATGACGCGAGCGAAGGGTGCAAACCAAAGAATCCATCAAGATTGATCACCGAATCAACGTTGCCGGATTGGGGCTTCGCGATTGCGATCGCTGGGCGCAAATCGTAGTAAGCCCGCTCGCCATAAGGCACCACCATGTTCAGACCATCTACTGCTCCTCGTTGGAAAATCGCTATCAACGTTTTCCGGCGGCCGCCCGTCAGTCGACCTTGAGCCTGCGCGAGTACGGTTCGCTGAAGAAATGATGGCGTTGCCTGCATGAGGCCGAAGCTTGCCAGCGCAATCCCACCGGATCTCATAAAAAATCTGCGATTCATAACTAAAAACCTCGTAAACGGTAAATGGTGAATGGTGAATGGTGAATGGAAAAACAGTTCCTATTTACTTTTCACCATTTACCATTTACCCGTTATTGCCGTTGAAATTCCGGCGAACCCAATATCAACCCCACTATCTTGGTTACGGGATCAGTGATGTTGGCATCAGCACGCGCCAATTGAAGTCGCTGTTGGCGCCTCGGTTGTTGATCCATCATCTCGTTCCCCATGCTCCCGCTCACTCGATCGTTTTCTGAAGGCTTTGCCGAAACTACGATCGGCTGTTCATTAAACTGCTTCATTAGCGTTTCTTTGGTTTTTGGAGAAATATCGCCGGCAATGATTAGGCTCAGAAAACGGTCCATGATCTGAGTCTTGCTTAGAGATGGTCCAGGTTCCGGATTTGACAGAAATCGTTTCAGGTCCACCCGCGTTCCGGGTATACGATTACTTGCGAGCGCCAGACCGAAATTCATTCGCTCCAACAGCCCGCCCGTGTTAACCCAGCTTTCCGAAGTATCCGAATAGCCGTTTGGAGTCTGAAATCCATAAAGGGGTTCGCCCATGCGAGCAATCCATTGGTGCAGTTGCGGCCCGCCGTTCGTTTCGCCGCCAAGAGTTCTTATGGCGCTGATGGTCAGTTCAAAAGGCCGTTTGACCTTCGCCCGATAAGATGCCGAAGAATTGAATTCAGGCGAAAAGAAAATCGTCCGTAGCGTTTCGCGTATATCGCCATTGCTCTTTGTGAAGGAAGCAGCAACTCGATCTACAAGCGCGGCTGGCGGCTCATCGGAAACAAAGTAGCGCACCAGCTTGGTGGCCACATATCTTGCCGTCGACGGGTGATGTGCCAGAATGTCGAGCACCGCCAGGCCATCTTTGAAACCGCCCCCCGCGGGAATCTTGTGGCCCAGGACAATTTTTTCTCCATCGTCGTGCGCGCGTGAATTGAAGAAAAACTTGCCGGCATTTTCACGCAACATCTCCGCTCGCGGTCCATTCACCATCGCCTGAGTGGCAGCTGCCCCGCCACGCGGTGCGAAGATAGTCCAACCAGTGAAACAGCGCGCAACTTCCTGCACGTCTTTCTGGGAGTAGCCACCGTCGACGCCTAATGTATGTAACTCCATTAGCTCACGCGCGTAGTTCTCATTAATCCCACGTCTCTGATTCTGCGGATTTGGAGGCTGAGGTAACCGTGCATCACCGGACTGTGGCGGCGCCTGCCCGTTGGGATAGCGACCCATTGCTTGATCCTGTGGCGGTCGAGGAGGAATCTGACGCCCTCGATCGCCTCCCATCATGAGACCGAGCAGCCCATCACGCTGAGCACGCGGACGCCGGGCAGCGCCAGGGCCTAACTGAGCGTTTGGGCTGACACTTTGAAAGTTGTCCAGATAAAAAAGCATTGCTGGACTCTGTGCCGTCGCCAGCAAGAGATCTGAAAACTTACCCATAGCGTTCGGGCGAATCGTGTCGCGATCATAGGAAGTCAACAACCATCGATCGGCACCCTTTCCCACAAAGACGTTAAAGTGGTTAGTCCAGAAGTCAACCATAACCTCCTGCAACTGGCGTTCGCTGTAGACAGCCCGAAGAATCCGCGAAGCTTGCAACTCAGCTGTGATCCGTTGCGGTTGTTGCAGACCGTTTTGCCGGTAGTACTCTCGCATTGCCTGGCGATATTTTTCATTGTCCCGGGGATCGCCATTGCCAATTTCTTTAGAGGTACCGGACGAGCCGGCCTCTGGCTTCGCCGGCATGGAATTAGCGCCACCATCCTGAACCCGGTTATCGCGCGCAGCGGCGAGCCCCGCAGGTAGTTCGCCGCGCCGCTCAAGCTGTCTTAGCAGTTGTCCCGGCTGCGGAAACTTCTCGTAAAGTTCAGCAGTCGTCATATTCAGTGTCGACAAATCCCTGACCTTTTCCTGGACAACCGGATCGCTAATCTTCTCAGGACTGAGTTGCTGATTGATGTAGTTTTCCAGGCCCATCGCCTTGACCCGCTCGACATCGCCGGGGCGCGCCCCGTAGCCCAGCCGATTCAGGACGTGCACGATCCGTTGTTCTTCATTCAGGCGGACAGCCGACGCGCGTTGTGCCTCAGCCCTGATGAGAGACGGCGATAGAATCCCCATGACAATCGCCCCAGCGGCCAGCAGCGCAATCGCCACTCGCACAGACGGAGTTTGAAAATGTTTGTGATTATTTGAATAGCTCATGATTCACACCGATGAAACTCAGGCAACTTGACGTTTAATGTACCGAAGCTTTCCTCCAATCCTGCTCTTAGACGCCCCAGCAAGCCCAAAGGTCTATCAAATCCACGGATTGGGCGCCGGGGAATTTTGGATTCTCTCAAAAACCAGCTTCACTGGCGCCCCGGCTTCGGGAAGCTGACTGGGCTTCGATTTCCACTCTTGTCCAACGCCCGCACGCCGAAAAAGAAGTTGTCTTTGGAAAGGCCCTTCATCGTATAACTCGTAACGTTGCCGACGTTCCGGACGTTAGTCCAGACCGGAGATGTAGTGTCGCGCCATACTATTTCGTAACCAGCCAGGTCGGGCTCTTTATTCGCATCCCACTTGAGATCGGTATCATTGGTTAATCGGGCCGTAACCACCACCGCGTTTTTCGGCCGTGCCGGGGCCAGCGACAGCATCGCCAGCGAAGCCGCGTTCACACGCGCAACGTTGGCGATGTAATTGAAATCATCGAACTCAGGCAGGTCCCCGTACTGGATGCCATTTTCGACTCGAAGGTTCTGGTGCTGATGTTGAAAGTTTTCGTTCG
>Ga0070697_100000151_pt1 | contig 56722 bp, 48 predicted proteins | sample KBSK1501metaG_FD_65475 | JGI IMG/M metagenome (GOLD analysis project Ga0070697, IMG submission 65475) | Corn, switchgrass and miscanthus rhizosphere microbial communities from Kellogg Biological Station, Michigan, USA - KBS K1-50-1 metaG | ecosystem: Host-associated > Plants > Roots >... | reverse complement strand
AAGAGGCGCCGCTGGAAACGCGGTAGCAGCCGTTCGGAGACATATGGACAATCGAGGCCGCCAGCAGAGTTGCCAAACCCGACCAATTGACCCAGCCATCGCCTTCGATCGGTGGCACCGCCTGTGTGCCGAAACGTCGCCAGGTGAAGCGGACCCCGCGAAGGTGGTCGGTCTCCGGGCCAGGACGCAACTTCAGGAAGTAAGAGACTGGTGTCATGGCGCGCTTATTGGTGCAAGCGGCGACTGACGAGCAGATTCTGCGCCTAGCGGAGGAATGGGTCGAACTCCTCGGCAAGGACCAGTACAAGGACGCCTTCGATCTCATTCCAGCTTCGGCTCCTTGGACCCCTGCTCTGCTCAAAGCCACTATCGAGCGCGGTGGTTCGGCAGGACCGACGGACGCTACAGGCGGCTTGAGAGTGACTTCGCCGCTGACTGCACTTCGGGTCGCTCACGCCCGACGCGTGCGTCGCTGGGGTGACCCGAGCCTGATGAAGTCGCTGGGACACGTCGAATATGACCTCCCGCTCGACGGCCAATGGCCCGAGAAGCAAGCGGCGGGGAGCTCGAACCTCCGCTTAACGGCGCTCTTCGACCTTAAGCTTCTCGGTCAGGAAATGGCGACGGAGTTCTTTGACTTACAGCTGTGTAGCGTTCGTCCCGACCGGTCGGCAACGGACTGTCGCTTTCGGATCATCCGCTTTCGTCATTTGCAGACGAACGGGCCTATTGCGCCGACCAGGCAACGAGCTTCATTAGAAGAGAACAGCGTTCCGGTGCCAGACCAGGACGTGCTCAAGCCATTGATCGCCGAGCAATTCAAGCGGCCCAAGCCGAGGTGGCTTCCTCGCCTGACGAATTATGACCCTACCGTCTTGGACGTCAGACCCGTTGACGATGGGGGCTTTTTTCGAAAGCACGCTCTCCTCGAGGTGGAGGTCGAGGGCTCGTTCCTGGAGTGGCACCCTCTGCCTTCAGCTACTAGTTATGGCCTGTTCGCGTGGGACGGGAACGACCTTCTCTATCTAAACCGCGGGCACCAGCAGAACTTTGAGTTTGTTCTCCGATCCGAGGCGCGCCCGCTACACCAAGCAGATCCGTACGCACTAGCGGCGGTCCTGGCCGAAGCCCTGCTCAGGCTGGGCAATGATGATCACGTCGTTCTTCGGACACCGGATGATATGGAGACGGCGTTGTGGGTGACCTACGAGCTCAACGAGGCTGAGTTCAGCCGCGTCTCGAAGCTAATCCGCCCTCCGGTCATTACGGGGGATTCAGGCGCCGGGTGGTTGCTGAGGTTCTGGACGCTGCACGGGTGGATGCACGAGAAGCGAACAGTCAGCTGGCACGAGTGCGCGTTTTCGCCAAGCTTCTCAATAACGCATCGTCAGCATGTAGTTTCGAGGTCAATCTTTTCAACGATCTTAGGGGTTGTGTACTGAGCGGAACGCTTACGGCTCCTTGGCTGCTGCGAGTACGCGGTTGGGCATCAGGGCGCAGGGCAGTGTGACATGACGCGAATCCAGTTCTCCAAGGTGATCTGTGGGATCTGTGGATCCCAAAGCAAACAGGCGACGCTGCTATCGAGCAACACGATCGGCCTTCCAGATCTTGACGGCCGCCTGCGGGGGCCGCGATTTGATCAGTCCTGCCGATGGTCCGACTCGGCCCAGACTAGCTCGACTAGGTCTTCAAGAGACTTGCCGGCGAAGTCCCTTCCCCTCGCCTCTTTCCACTCCCTGGGGATAGGCGGCTGGAATGTCGGCGCAGGCGATATCGTTCGCTTCGCATTAGCGATTGTCCCGCGGATCCCGCAAATGACGAGCCCGTTTCGGACCTCTGGTGGTTCGGCTAGCTCCACTTGCCTCCGCAGCGAATCAAGCTGCGGGTCTTCGGAGCGGCGCGTCGAAACGAACCAGACTTTGAATCGCCTCTGTGGCTTGATGGCGAGGACCAGGTCGACAGTCTCGGGAGTGGTCACACCAGCGAAGAACTCTCGGCAGATGGTCTTGATCTGGTTGATGAAACTGGCAAGCTCCTCGACGTGCGTTAGCCGATCCTGAACGACCACCTCGGGTTGGTAGAGAACGATGCTGGTCGTTTTGAAGCCGGTTTCGTCGTCAAGATCGTCCTGGACCGCTGCCCATTTCCAAGTAATACCAAAGACGCGCGATCCAGAAGGCCCAGTTATCGATACTGGCTTGCCTGACCGCAGACCTTCGGCGACTTCTCTCCAGGATGGACCGGTCAACTTGATCATGAAGCCGTCTTCGTAGGGCTCGCTGACATTCTTCTGCTCCGCCTCGGGCAGGAAGCCTAGCTGCAGGAAACCGATAAAGCACCCACCGATCCGCTTCCCGTTACTCCCAGGAGGCGTAATCGCGCGGGGCTCGCGTTGGCCCGGCTGCCACACGAGCATCCCGTCTGCGTCCGGATCAGGGTCGGTAAGGAACGCTATAGGAGTCTCGGCCGCTAACTTTGACCAGGTCTCATCAACGACCTTTGCGGCTTCAGACGGCAGCCGTACGAGCACTTCATCTGCCTCTTTTCGGACGGTCGTCCCCGGTATCCGAAGCGTGACGAGCTTAGACAGGATGCTTCTCTGCCAGAACTCTGGCCTTACGACCGCCTTTCTCGACGGGTCCGACCAGGGCGGGAACGGGAAATACCGGTAAGCGTCACCGAGACGAGCGATGATCCGACTGACTCCGCACCTTTTCGCCACCTCCAATTCGTCTTGCGTAACCAGAATCGCCGCCAAGGCGTCTTGAGGCGCGGGAATGCCCGGAAGGGGCTGCGACGTCGCGAATATAGCTCCTTTGAAGTTTTCCATGATGCTGATCTCGGTGAAATCGCCAATCTCGGTCAGTGTTCCGCGCGCGGCGCGCTCCCTTAAGTTGGCGAAAAGCTGGAGCGGTCGCTCCGAGGGAGTGACCTCATGGCGGTCGCGGGATACGGTCAAAACTAGCTCCTTCTGACCGCGCGCACGTAGTCCGTCTGTCACGTATGACCAGCAGGCCATCGGGCCATTCCGGGAGTCGACAGCGTGCTGATACACACCTACCTGCAACTCGCCCGGCACGACGTCAAATCGATGACTAACAGGTTCCACTGGAAAATCCCCCGGCTGGTACCTTCCGTGATCGTACTTCCGTTGGCACCATCCATAGCGAGGACTACCATGGAAGTCAGGGGCACCGGGCCAGCTTGAGCCGCATCGATCCACTAACCGCTTTCTTCGTTCTGTCCGGGGTGGCCTCCATCCTCGCGCTGGCTCTTACCGTGATCCCGATATTTCGCCAACGGCGGGCCGGCGCCTTCCCCCGCGGCGTCGGACTCGAGCGCTGGGCGCCGGACGGACCTCAGTTTGGACTGGTCCTCATCGTGGCCATCGTGCTGACCGGTTCGCTCACCTGGTACAGAGGCGGCACCGGCTGCCAGACCCTCACCATCGCTTCGTCGCAAGAGAAATTCACGATGTTTGGGCAGCTCGCGGACATCTACAACCATTCGGGCCGCTTCTTTGGTGGATGGGTTGACCCCCTGTGCGCGAGGGTGAACGTCGAACAGGTCAACTCCGGCGACGCTGAGGCCATGCTCGAGACTGGCTGGACTGATAAGCAGACGTATCCCGACGTGTGGACGCCGGCGAGCAGTGCCTGGGTGCAGCTCTTGCTAGCAAGAGCCCCAGCTCAGGCCACGCTGATCCCGTCGGATTACGTTCGCAAGAGCCTCTTCACGTCGCCGCTCGTGATCGCGATGCCGGCGCCGATGGCCACAGCCCTCGGCTATCCAGCGATCGGGTGGTCTGACATCTTCGCACTTGCCACCGACCCGGCCGGTTGGGGGGCGAAGGGGCATCCGGCCTGGGGACCCTTCCGGCTAGGGAAGACCAACCCACATGTGTCGACATCGGGCCTCCATGCGCTGATCGGCACGTATTACGCAATCCATGCCGATCGCTCGCCCGCGACGGTCAACGCGGCCGCGACCCAGGCCCTGGCGGCCGGCATCGAACGGAGTGTGATTCATTACGGCGAAACGGCCAGCGACTTCCTGAGAAATCTCCAAGATGTCGACAGCCACTCCGCGGCCGATCCTGACCATCTCGCGGTGCTCCAGTACGTCTCGGCGATCGCGGTCGAGGAGAAAGAAGTCGTCGACTACAACCTCGGTAAAGTGGGCACCGCGCAATTCGCGCCGCCGTTCGTGAAACTCCTTCCCGTCTATCCAAACGAAGGGACCCTGACCGCTGACCACCCATACATCAGCCTGACATCGTCGGATAAGCAAGCCGCAGCCCAGGACTTCTACGAGTTTTTGAGGGAGCCGCCGCAGCAGGCCTTCGCGGATCAAAACGGCTTTCGTCAGGACAACGGGGAGCCAGGGCCATGGCTCCGCGCTCAAGGCGTGTCCGTCCTGCGCCCTAACCAGGTGCGACCCCCGGCCGGTAACGTCCTGTCCGCGGAAATCAACGCCTGGGACGCCCTCCGGAAGCCGGCGCGGGTGATGATTCTAATCGACCGCGGCGCGCCGAGTGCGGCACTCGATACGGCGATCTCGGATCTCCAAAATGCGCTGAAGGGCTTCAAACCGCAAGACAGCATCATGGTCGCCACCTACCCGGCCAAACCGGAATCGTCCGAGGACTACCTCGTCCTGCAGCCGATGACACCGGCTGACCGGGCCCACCTGCCGTTATTGCAGCAGCAGCTCAGCGTTGCCACCATCGTGTCCGGGAAGGCCTCGCCCCTAATCGTCGACGCCGCATTGGAGTCGGCCGCCGACTGGATGCGAACCTCGTACGATCCCAGCGCCATCAACGCAATCCTTCTGGTCGAGCCGGCCCCGGGAACCGGCAGTGCCACGGGCGATGCGCAACTGCTTCACGACCTGCGTGCGCAGCCGATCTCCCAGTTCGTCCATGTCTTCGCCGTCGGCCCAAAAAAGAGCAGTTGCCAGCTGCCGGGTTCTGACCCGGCTGTGTGCTGGCTCGAGCGCATCGCGCTCGCTGGCGAAGGCGCGTCCTATGCGCCGGACGCCGCCAGTCACTTCTTAACGGACGCGATCTCCAACTTCTGAGAGAGCAGCAGGTCAGCAACCATCCAGATCGCGAGGACAAGTACCGCCACACCAAGCGCTGTCCACCAGGCCGCCCCCAGCAGGGCGTTCGCCAGTCCAGCCACGATGGCCAGCAGCCAGCCTAAGGGCTTGGCAATGGGATGTTTTGGTTTCGGCGGTGGCGCCAGAAACTCGCCGACCCGGTCAATGAGCTTGCGAATGTCGTGGTCGAAATCCTCCTCATGGATCTCCAGGGCTTGCGCGTCAAGGAGGCCTCGGAGGCTGGTCGGCAAGTCTCTGGGACGTGGGAGGGTGGCGCCATCCACCAAGACCGGAATCACGCCGATGTTTCGCTGCAACGCAACTTCCAGCTCGTGGCGCAACAGGTCATCCGGGTGATTGAGTCGCTTGCAAACCCACCCGTTGCCGATGACCGCGATGACCACGACGCAATCGATCAGGCTGGCCTCGATGCGTCGTCGCCAGTCCAAACCAGGCGCAATGGTAATGTCGCGAAACACGCGGCCCTGGCCGAAACGGCTTTTCAGATGGTCATGAATACGTCCGGTTTGACCGGCGCTGTCGGCGCGCCGGTAGCTGATGAAGGCCAACCTACGAGCTCCCCCTGGCATGTACTTAGATCCTAGACGGCCGTGGCTCGCGACGCAGGAAGCTCGTCCTCATGCAGTGGAGGGGTGCCGTCGGCAGGGAAGATCCGTCGACGGGTAGATCCAGATGAACGCGTGACTGGACGAACTCTTGATCAGTTCTTAACTGGCGGCGAAGCCCAGCACTTGGCCGCGACCTAGCGGTTAGGTTTGCGTGGACCTGGAGGCCGTAGCCTTAATAGTTGCCTCAAGAATGGCAGCCATGAAACGACATTCCGTTCGTTCGGAGGATTTGCAAGAGGCGCTCCGCAATGTCCGCTTCATCGGAGGTGGAAGCGGCGCTGGCAAGTCGACCGTTGCTCGCCGCGTCGCGGCAGATCACGGCCTCCGGCTGTACCACGCTGAACCGCTTTCTCAGTACGCTGACCGAACAACGGCTGTCGATGCTCCCCTTCTCCATGCGTTCCTGGCCATGGACATGGACGAGAGGTGGCTGAATCGCTCTCCACAAGTTATGCTCAGTACCTTCCACGGCTTCCAGGGGGAGCAGTTTGAGCTCATGGTCGATGATCTCCTCGCTCTTCCGCCGCAGCCTCCCGTCCTCGTCGAAGGCTTCATGCTATTGCCTCGCCTTGTGGCGCCGCTCCTGACAGGACCCGGCCAGGCAGTCTGGCTCATTCCGACGCCGGCATTCCGGCGTGCCGCTTTCGACAGCCGCGGTTCGACCTGGGATATTCCTCGAAGGACTAGTGATCCGGACCGGGCATTGGCCAACCTCCTGGAGCGTGATCGTCTATTTACCGACGAGTTACTGCGTGAGGCCACCGCTCTGGACCTCCCTGTTATCCGGGTCGATCTAGGACTGAGCGTCGATGACTTAGCGGTCCGGGTTGGTGAGGCTCTGGATCTAGCGGCGCCCTGAGGCGAGGACGAGCGTTACGCCGTCTTTCGAAGCGCTACCAGAATGTGCGTGCCTCCGCCCAGGCACCCTTTTGACCGGCACGCGAGCTCTTCCCACTCCACGAAGCGGGCCCATTCGTCCGGGGAGAGCTCGTCGAGGAACTCGTCGTTGCGCACCGACCCCCGCAATCAAGATCACCCAGGCCGAGAGTTAACCCGGTTGACCTCGGCTATCAAACCAGCCTGACGACGCATTTCCATCTTCTGGAACTTACAAGGATCGATCTTTGGGAAGTTCGTCGGCTCGAACGATCGACCTGACCTCGCCAAGAAGCCTTCGGTTGGCGTCGCTGAGCTGATCAATCATCACCGCGAGTCCGAGGTACGTCGCCCGGCGACGTTCGATCAGGCCTCTCGCTGCGAAAGCCTGGCTTCCCAGCTCGGCCCAGTCGTCCACCAAGACAACCCGATCGTTTGTCCCTAGCGAGCGCTGCTGGATCTCCAAACGATGAACCTTACCGCGGTAGTCAGGAGCGGTCTCTTGAGTGTCCTTCGGGCCAGGAAATAGTGCCCCTGCCTTGCGAATAGCGACGAAGCCTGCTCCTAACCTCAAAGCCACCGCTGATCCCAGGATGAAGCCACGAGCTTCCACACCGCAGACTTTCGAGACGCTGGATGCGAGCCAGGGCTCAGCCAGGGCTGCCACCACTAAAGCGAAGGTCGGCCCGTCGTCAAATACGCGCCAGACATCTGCGTAGCCGCTTTGCCAGGCGAATCGACTAAGTAGTTCATCGCGGGCGGGTGAGGCGCTCGGTTCCATTCATCGATATTGCCGGATCGCGGCTCGGTCAGCCCATGCAAGCCGCGTTTGGACGGCAACTGGCGGCCGCTAAAGCAGAATAGAGCGCCAACGCTGAAAGGATGGCCGAACTCGTCCCCGGCGTATCATCGGACCTATCGCAGAGTGTCTCGCGCGCACGGGGAGCCGCACTTGGCCACCCGACTTCGAAGCTCGCCGGCATGGCTTCGCGTGTGGAAAATGCTCCGAAGGGCGGCCCGATGACGACGGCTACGGGCTTCGGATTCATGCTGGAACGCTTTCGGATGCCTATCTGCAGCGACGTAGCGTGCTGCCCGGCTGGACAACCGTCATCTGGCGCGGCCGCCATGTGGCAGAGCCGATGGACCTCAATTCCCGAGAGGCAGCGTCATACTGGCTGGAAGTGGTCAAGGTCGCGAATGAACTGCGAGGCTACTTCCGGCCGATGAAGGTTAATCTGGCACTTAGCGGCAACGGGGATCCGCATTTGCATACCCACGTCACGCTTCGATTCGATGATGATGCTTGGCCGGGGCAGCCCATTGTTGTCGGCCAGCATGGGAATTGCTACGCAACTCCCCAGGAGTACCAAAACCATGTTGATGCCCTCCGGCGAATCTTCGGAGTAGCGAGCCCCCCGGGCGAATAGCAGCGCTTACAACTTTGACGTGATCAAGTAGGACCATCGGCGTCTCGAAGAGACTGCCCGATCCTTGCTAATTCCTCGGGACTGCGTTGAAACCGGACCTCGTTGCTAATACACCGGCCCTCGTAAGGATCTCCGGCATACCGCGGATAAAGATGCATGTGCAGATGCGGAATCGTGTTGCCGTGGATTTCGTAATTCATCTTGCGCGGGGCGTAATGGCTGGTTAGCGTGCGAGCGGCCCGCATGCAGTCCTCCCAGAAGCCAATTTGATCAGCCTTGCCCAACTCAAAAGGCTCGGCAGCGTGGCGCTTCGATACGACGCACAGGTAGCCAGGAAGAGGTGCGTCAATGCCACCTGTAACCCATGTGCTCGGCAGCTCAGCGAGCACATCAAGTGGAGAGCCGCGGGCGCAGATTGGGCAGCTGGGAATTAGAGCATCCATTTCTAGCTTCGCTGACCCCTCGCGTAATCATTTGGCACTGGGATGCCGAACTTATGGTGAAGAGCGTAGACGTCGTGCACGTCCGCCTCACCCGGATCGTAGCCGGTGTGGTTCGCGACCTGATAATCGGCCGTTAGACACCTCACAGTCTCGCCGGCGATCGTTCCTTCGCCTTTGAAAGCAGCCGCCGGATACATCCTCCCACTGCCGTCCTTCGGCTGGGGCCCGTACAGTCCATCACCTGATGCGCCAAAGACCACCCCGTGCAGATCAATTTCCCGCCCCTGGCGATCGGCCATGACGAAGTTGAACGGTCGTGCACCGTCCTCGACCCGACGAAAGCCGGCCGCACCAAGCACCTCGGTGAGACGCCCGATATCACTTTGGCGGAGGACGAGGTCAAGGTCATCGTGTGGTCGAGTCTGGATGCCGAGAAGCGCATCGACACCCCACCCACCATCGACCCACACGTCGATCCCACGGCTCTTTAGGAGCCTGAGGATCTCGACCGCATCTGCCTGGCTCATTTCGGCCGTGGATCCTCGAATCGGTCGGAGTCCCCTGATTACGAACGGTAGTTTCTCGAGGGATGTGATGACGGGAACTGTCAGAGCCGCTGCTTGCGGAGCGTGCACTTCGCCCCAAGGGCCGCGTTCCAGCAAGATACCGTGTATCCCAGCTTCTCTAGCTGGAAGCACATCGTAATCGAGCCGGTCTCCGACATACGCGATCTGCTCGGCCGGAACTCCGGCCTCTTTAATCAGGCGCTGAAAGAACTCTGTCGATGGTTTGCTGGCTCCCCAACGGTCTGGCGTGCCCACGACGTCCACCGGCAGGCCGGCTTCCAACAGGGCTTCGTCAGTCACATCTGATGGGAAGTTGCCCGCAACGCCAACGAGGCGCCCTCTTGCCTTTACGTTTGCCAGGCAGGGCCGCGCATCCGCATATACATCACTCGCTCGAAGGCGGTGTGGGCGCCCAGCTTGTATTCGCGCCATCTGCTCCGCCTCAAGGTCAAACCCGGGTCGCAGGAGTTGGAAGGCCTCGCGGTGATCCCGGCCCTCTTCTATAACGTGCCGCAGTTCCGTAAAAAGCCGTTCCTCGCTGACACCAAGCCATGCGGCCCACTCGCGCCACAATCGGGTTTCATCAAAGAGCGTGTAGCCGACATCGAAAAAGACGGCACGAATTACCATGATCAGCCGCCATAGGGTAGCTGACCGGCAGTCAGGAATGCCGGAACGCGTGGGTCGCCTTCTAATGGTGCCTCTCCCGATGAATCAGGAGGTCGCCATGGGTGCACGCCCAGCCGAGCTGTTTCAGAAGGACTGATCGTTGAGGTGCGCTGCGTACTGCCAAAAACGGTCCACCTTTCAGTAAGTAGCCGATACTTTGGTCGTGATCGATCGGCAAGCTCCACCATCTGGCTACCTCATCAGGGAGTGTCTAGATTGGGTCTGTCGGGACCAGGCCGCGAACAACCTGCCCGTCACCCTGCTGGATCGGGCGCTCCGTGAACCAGAGTTCAGGGAGAGCCTCTACCTGGTGGCCTCGCGCCAAGAAGACGAGATATCAGCCCTAGCGTTTCGGAGCGACTTCCCGAAGATGGGCCTATCCACGGCCGTGCAGATCGATGCCCTCGATGAGATAGCTGCTCGGGTACGAGAAGATATGCCCAACCTGCCCTGCGTAATAGGGCCAGAGCAGGAGGCTCGTAGATTCGTGGGTGCCTGGCTGAAGCCAGGAGATCCCGAGCCGACCCTCGGTGTGGGGCAGCGCATCTACCAGTTGCATCAGGTCATTCCGCACGCGCCAGTTCGAGGAACCCTTCGACCCGCGGACGAGTCGGAGCTGCTGCTTCTGGTTACCTGGACCTCTCATTTCAACGAGGAGTTGCATATCCCTGCCCAGGAGACCGGTCAGCAGCTGGAGAAAGCCGTTCGACGCCGACTTCGCCAGGGAAGCCTTTTCTTCTGGCAAGACAAAGAGCCAGTCTGCCTTGTAGGTGCCGGAGGCCCTCCAGGACTCGTGGCAAGAATCGGCCCTGTCTATACGCCACCGGAGCGTCGTCGTCAGGGGTACGCTGGGGCCGCCGTCGCTGCCGCCAGCCAGCTCATGCTGGACGGAGGCCACCCGGCCTGCTGCGTTTACACAGACACCTCAAATCCCACCTCGAATCACATCTATCAGGAGGTTGGTTACCGGCCGGTTCGTAACGTTGAGGAATACTGGTTCCAACCGCAGCCCTAACCTATCTATACGGAGCGCTCAGGACGACTCCAATCGGCTGGCCCCTATATCGAGTCTGCCGCTGTATCAAGCACATTTGAGATGGACCGGCGGTATTTGCCCCCCAGTCCGCCCCGGGGTCGCCATCTCCAGCGTGATTCAACCCATCCGACTACTCGGTGTTGTTAACGAAGGTGAAGACTTCGTCCAAGTGTCTCGATCATCTGACCTCATCCAGATGAAGGTGGCGATCGAGTCTGGCCCGAGAGTCATTGGCGTGGGAGACGAGGTCCGGGAACTTCATCAATTTGCCCCTATTCGGCGCCGTCCGGTTTGACAACAGTTTTGGGGTTTGACAACAGTTTTGACAACAACGCCGGTGGACGTCCATGGCTGCCGCGGCACGCAGCGGACGATTCGGCGAATACAATTACCGGTGCGCCTGCATAGCTCAGTTGGTAGAGCAGCTGACTCTTAATCAGTTGGTCCCGGGTTCGAATCCTGGTGCAGGCACTTCCCCTCCATTTTCCCCCGTTTTCAATTCGGTTTCGGTCCGCTTTCGTCCCGCACACAAACCGCGAAGCTCCGGCCAAAATGGTCCAAGTCAAGTGATCAACAAGATTGCAAAAGTGAAAAAAGGTGATCTACCTTCGACTTCGAGTCACGTCCGTTTCTGGAGCGTAGGCGCTCCTAGCTCCAGCGGTGCGGTGAGCCTGATAGTTCAGGTGATAGGCCATCAGATGATCAGGCTGCGGAGGGAAAACGGCTCTCCCGCGTCCGGATCCCGCGGGCTCGTCACCTGCGCTCAGCGGGGCGGCTCAGCTCCCACGGTTTAGCCTCTCCTGGCCGCAGGAACAGCTTGGCCAGTTCGGAACCCAGCTCCTGCCTGGCAAGCGGGCCCAATCAGCCAGCCAGCGACACGAAACGGATGATTGGAATGAGCTAAATTGCGATGAGCTGCTTAGGTGAGCCTACATCATGCCTACCAGCTCCCGCAGGCTCGCGCTGTAAACGCAAGAGCCGTCGAGCGGCGCGCCGGGCATTCCTCCTTCATCAGGGGAGTGCATCCCGAAGGAAGACACGGGAACCTTGACATCGTTTTGAGCAGGGAAGCGCTTGAGGCCGTGCCTCGATCTATGACCTGGGTCTACCTACTGGAACAATGGAGGATAGGAGATCTACAGACCGTGGAGGGAGATCATCGGAAGCTACTGATCAGCAAGTCGACGGAGGCGCGAACGGCGGCTGCTTTCGATCGAGCAAGCCTATTGCAGGACAATCACTGGGCTTCGACGCCTCGCCCTGAAAAGAGAGAACACATTGCAGAATCTCCAGCCGCCCTTGCTTCGTCTGGATCGCTCAGCGACTCAGGGCAGCGCTCGCAGGGGACACGCGCTTGCCCGATCTCGCCGATGGCAGTCGCTCGATCAAACACCTGCGATCACTCCGTGGCCCAATGCCACATTGGCTCGAACCATCCGCGATCGGGGAACCAGACGATACACCGGTCAACCGTCGTGTTCATCAGCCAGAGGTGTGTGATCTCGGGTGGAAGCTGCGGCCGCTCAAGGGGCAAGGTCCGCTCGTCAATGGTGAGCGCAAAGAACACATCACCTGGGCTCGTATAGGTGGGACCGACGAAGACGTGGCGCTCACCAGCGTGCGTCGCATCAAGTTTCGCACGGACGTCGGCCAATCGCTCCGACGCGAGTGTCTCTGCTATCCATTTAAGAACCGGCTCCCACCTGCGAACGGCAGGTCCGCTGATGCCTGCAGGATAGAGGCGGACAGTCCCCTGCTCACTCGGGCTCGACGACAACATGTCGACGCCGAGTTCGACCAGCCGGCGCACGCTCGGGTGGGACTTGGATTGGAGTACACGACGCGTCGCGACGACCTCGAAGGTTTCCCCTCCATCTTCAAGCGCGCCGAGCAGTTGATTCATTTCCGCCTGAACCTTGCGGACGTGGGCTGTGCGGCCAAGGGTCACTTGCCAATCTCGGCGAAGTCGCGGGGCGGCGGCGATGTTTGGCAGCTCATCCTTGGGTTGCCTCAGGGTGGCATACATGGCTGCATAGTTTGAGTCGATGTCGGTCCAGACCTCCATAAAGGCTGGCGGACGATCTTTGTAGTCGATGCGGATGTCTGGCATGCCGTTATGGCTGCCGTCGTCCTGCAGGGTGACCGGCGCGCCCGTGAGGCGGGCAACGACCCTAGCAGCCGCCCACTCAAAATCGCCGACCGCCTTCTGCCGCAACCGCCGTGCGCGCTCGGGCGGTCGGGCGTCGATGGGCTGGCCTCGCACGAAGCTACCTTGGGAAATCACGGCTCCTAGATTGTTGCAGTATGTCGCAACTCCCCTGGTAAGATCGCGGCGCGATGGCAAAGCACCGAGTACCGACTCGCGACGAATGCCTATCAGGCATCCCGCTGATGCTCGACAGTGCTCGTGCGCACCTTGAAGCCGCCGACATTCTCGCCAGCGGTGGCAAATATGGCTTCGCCGTGGCTCACCTGGTCTACGCCTTAGAGGAAAGTGAGAAGGGTCGCACACTAGCCAAAGTCGTGCTCGGCGACGCACTCAGCGACGAGGAGATTTACCGGGCGCTATACCACCATGCCGAGCGGCACGTGGGTGCGCTGATGAAGTCGTGGAGTTCCGGCGCTGCCGTCATGGACTTGATGGCTGAAGGCCTACGGGAGCGCATCGGGGTAAGGCCCGAGCGGACCGAACAGGAGCGCTATGACGAAGTCATCAGCCGGTATCCCGAGGTGCTTCCAGAGGACTGGCCCGAGACGGCCGGTGCGACCCGTGAGCAGAGCCTGTATGTCGACCTTGGCGAAGGCGGCTGGGCTAGTCCGCTGCGCGCCGATTCATCAGCCTACGAACGTTTGCGACCGGCGGTGGCCACACTGCTCGATTATTTTTCCGCCGCGTATCAACGGGAGATTGTCCCTATCGCATCGTCTGCAAGTCGGCGATAAGCCTGCCAACAGCACTCGGCTCGCCCTCTGTGCCGGACGGCGCGCTTCTCGTCGGTCGCGAGGACCGATTGGACTTCGAGGATTGCAAGCGCGTTTCGCCTACGGTCGTGGGTGACCGGCCGTTGCGCAGTGCGACCCAACTCCGCACCCACCTTCGCATCGCCGCCAGCAGAAGGCCTTGCCGATGGTTACCTTCTGACCGTGGGCTTTGACCAACTGTGTGCGGAGCGGTTTCTGCCGACCAAGGCACGGACCGTCTCAGCCACCATTGGTCAGCGATTCAGTGGTTTCGGTCCAAAGGAACGCCGGACTATGAGGAGGGCGCTCCTTCCACTGAGCTCCGTGATGCGGGCGTAAACTACTCGCTGATAAGAGCCGCCCCCGAACCAAAGATTATTACCCTGAGATCGACGCTCTGGCTGACCATGGCGCCCACCGTCCGGTCATCCACTACGCCGGCGATAACCCGCGCCGCTATCAGGGTCGTTGCTTCAACTGCGACTGGCGCGGTTCAGAGACGACGGGTAAGTGGGCGGAGCTTGAGATGCTTGAACACGCAAAAACCACGCTCCTGCGGTCTCGGTAGATCTGCAGCGGGCGCCTAACGCCGCTGCAGCCTCTTTTTGGATCCCTGTAAGCCTCGACGTGCAGGGCTGAAGCCGCCAAGGGCGGGATCGTAGCTCGGGCCACTGGCAGTCTCAACTGAGCGAGACAATAGGGCAAGGATGGCCAGCCTAGTTGCCGCTCACCGAGGTTACGAGTATCAGGATCTGCTGAGCGCAGTCCGACTCGTCGACGTCATGCTCGGAGCGATTGTGGAAGTACATGTCGATGAGAAGCTGGTATCGGATGACCGGTTCGACGACCTAACCACGATCGACGCGATGGGCCATCGGGAGCGGGCGCAATTCAAGCACACAGAAAATGAGGATCAACCGCTTACCTTGGCGACGTTTACAGGCGACGCCCGAGGCCTCCGCCTGGATCGGCTTCTAGCGGCAGGAATCGCGGATCGGGAAGGACCAGGTAGCCGTGCCAAGGGCTCCTCCTTTCGACTTGTGCTCCGGGACACACGGCCAGTGGACCCGCGCCTACTCGCTGTCCTCCGTCCGGCCAACCCCGATCCGGGCCCGTATTTGGATGGAATGCGAACTCTTCGGATGCGCTTCGACCCCGACGCCCTCTTAGATGCGTCGTGCGGGACGCAGACCTATCACGGCAGCAGCCCTAATCCCTTCGTCTTCCTACGGGAATGCGGGACAGCGCCAGCGCGCGCCGACCTCGAATGGTTCTGCGAACGGCTCGTAGTTGAGCTGGAGGCGCCCGCCGCTAGCCGGGATCTGACCCTCCCTGGGCCAGCGGAGTATTTCCTTCTCAACCGGGTAAGACGCGATATCGGTGCGGAGCTCTACCCGAACGCGCACCGCTCGGCGGTAGATGTTGCTGAGGCACTCATCCGGACCGCGCGAGCCGCCCGCCAAGGCGGCCTTGCGGTCACCACGGCCGAGCTCTTGCGTCGGGCCCAGCTTCGTCAGGACTTCGGGGCAGTTGACCGTACCGATCCGGTCGTCAGGGCCCTCGAGGTGCCAAGGACGCCCGCGGTGGAAGACCTGATTCGAGAGGCGGCCTCGGCAGCCAATGATGGAAGGCCGCTGCTAGTTGTTGGACCACCAGGTCAAGGCAAATCTTGGACATGCCAACAAATGATCGAGGAACTGTCGCGCCGAGGGTGGCTCGTTGCAGAACACTACTGCTATCTGGGTGACGCCGATGGCGAGCGGCTCCCACGGGTCTTGGCGGAGTCAGTATTCGGAAGCCTTCTGGGCCGGCTGGCAGAAGCCGATCCTCGGCTGGTCACGGGCCAACGGCCGCGATTCGCTGCCGACGAACAGATGCTCACTGACGCGGTTGGGCGCTCGATTGCGGATCAACCTGGTCGGCGAGTTGCACTCGTGATCGATGGGATCGACCACATAACGCGCGTCCGTGGGGGTGGACCATCTTTCGACCCATCGTTCACCCTCGCCGAAGCGCTCAGCTCGCTCAGCTTGCCGCCAGGCAGCGTGCTAATCGTCCTAAGCCAGCCCGGCGGCCACTTGCGCCCCTTAGAGGAGGTCGGTGCCGCGAAGGTACCGATTCCGGGACTAAGCGAGCTGGAGCTCCGTCAGCTTGCCGGCCGGCTCAACGTTATACGAGCGGATGACCGGGCGCTCGGTTCACCGACGTCCGCCGATCCGCCTTTGCTGGCTGGTGACGAGGCCATTGCGGACTTCCTTGTGGCGCTCTCGGACCGCTCCGCGGGCAACGCCCTCTACGCCACGTATCTTTGCCGTGAGACCCTCCGACATCCGGCCGCGGTGGCCGATCCGTCGACAATTGTCCGCAGCCTACCCCAATTCGACGGTTCGCTCCTGAACTACTACCAGCACCTTCATTCGGCTCTCGGGGATCAAGGGAGCTGGGTGGCCGATGTGCTCGCCTTGCTCGGATTCCCCGTCACCCGCTCTGAGCTGAAGGACATCCGGCCTGACGTCGCGCATCGGGTTGATGCGGCGCTGAGAGTGCTGGAGCCGGTGCTCGTAGAACGCGCTGGGCAAGGTGGCGTACGCATCTATCACGAGTCCTTCGCTCGTTTCCTTCGACGTCCGTTTCAGGATGACCCAATCGCCAGGGTGGCCCTGCTCGACCACATTGCCGCCTGGCTGAAGGGGAAGGGCATGCTCAAGGATTCGCGGGCATTCCGGTCTCTCCTCTCCGTCCTTGCCGAAGGCAACCATGATAGGGAGGTGGTCGGCTTGGTCGGCTACGACTTCGTCGTCCGTGCTGTAGCCGCCGGGTTCCCAGCATCTGCAATCACCCGCAATCTGGCGACGGCCATTGGCTCCGCCGGGCGAATTGGCGATTGGCCAGCTGTCGTTCGCTACGTTGAGATGGCGCGTTCGGCCGAAACCTACCAGGAGGAGCGGTTCGAGTCGACGATGGTGGACTTCATCGACGTGCCCATGGCGCTTTTGGGACCGGATGCGATTGCAGACCGCTTGCTCCATGATGGGCGGCCCGTCATGGCCGCGCGGGCAGGACTCCAGATGTGCGCCGCGGTAGATGATCTGGGAGCCGTCCCGCCGTGGCTCGAGTACATGACTGCATACCCACTTGAAGCAGAGAGAGACAACACGTCTTATGGAGAGGCGTCGGATCGGCAGGTCTCACTCGCATGGCTTCGCGGGCAACTCCGCCTTGCCTCAGACACTAGCGGGACTATTTCGTCCTCAAATAACGGGCCCGGGCAGCCAATTTCGGACCAGTTGAACAGCGCGGGCGAACCGGATCAGCCGCCGACGGACCTGACGTTGCCGTTTAACTGGGAGAGCCTTGCGGGCTGGCTTGACCAGGCGGAGCCACCTGCAAACGCGGTCATCGACGCGATCTTCGACACGCACGGGCTACCCGCCGTGGTTACGCTGATCGGGAAACTCGACAATCCAAGTGATTACTGCCTGGCCCTTGCTGAAGGCATCTCGCGGGGCAGCTTTCCCGAGTCGGAAGGCGGTGCGCGCTTCTGGGCCTCGGAAGCTGACCGTCATGGCCTGCGGCCCGGTAACGCCCATCGCCTCATTGCACTTGGCATCGATATCGACGAATTCGCTGAACAACCGATTACCGAAAGCCGTGATGCCCTGCTCACCCTTACTCGGGAGGTGCAGGATCACTCGGTGCAATTTGAGACCGGCGCGCTTGGCAAGTGGTTAGATGGTTGTTCCGTGGCGGCGCGAAGAGATGCCCTCGGGCTTGCCTCCGCCGAGGCGCTCGTCATCGGATCGGGTTGGTATCGCTGCTGGCTCCGTTTTACTATCGCCCTAGCACGGGCCGAAGCTGCTCCCGCTGTTGACCAGAGCCGTTTGTCTCTCGACGCACTCCGCCTACTGACCGAGGATCTGAATCCGTTTTCTGGTGATCCACGAGCAAGTGACCTCTACCGCGTGCACGGCCTCATCCATGCGACGATCCGTCGCGCCCTCGCCCTATTGGACGATGCGGCTTGGGCGGAAGGAATTCGCATCCTTGATGAGGTCAGCGACTCCATCACAACGACAATTTGGGGGGAATTGGGCGGGCCCATACCGCCCGACACGCTTCTGCGTCTTGCGGTTGAGACCGCGACGTCACCGGATCGCGGAACTGTTGCGGAGACACTTATCCGGGATCAAATCGAGCACGGCGCAGGCCGCAAATACTACTCAGATCTAGCCGAGTACCGTCTCTTGGCCGCGCGGCTCGCACTAACCAAGAACGATCAGGCTGAGGCTCAACGGCTCTGGATCGATGCGTGCCGGATGCTCACGGCGTACGGATGGCACAAGGACATTACAATCTACGAACTTCTTGATCCGCTCCCTGACTTGATTGCCGCGGATCCGGCGCGCGGCCGCCGTTGCGTGGCGATGCTCCAACCTCTGTGCGAGAGAGTCCCGCTTCATACCGACGGCAGGGAGACTAGAGGTGTGTGGGGACGGTGGTGGAATCTTCTCGCGGCCGCTGACCCAATCGCCTTAGCACGCCTTACCGCTCCAACGCTGCTCGCGCATTGCAACGACCCGATCCCGTTGCTTAATCAGGCACGATCGGACATGTGGATTGCCTGGCACAGCCGGGCCGACCCTATCGTGGCAGGTGCGCTACGGCTCACGCTTGAAGAGACCCTGGACGGCACTGATCGAGCCGCATTGGGCCGGTTGACGACCGTCACGGACGGAACAGGAGCAGACAGCGCTGCACATCTGATGACCCTCCTACTGGCACGGGCCGACGAGCGGCCCTTTCGGTACAGTTATTCAAATGGCGATGAGTTGCTCAGTCGCGACAACGAGCTTGTACAGCAACTGAATTCCGTTGCCGATCGAGCTCGCGTACCCCGCGTGACCCCGATGCCGACCACCAATACTGAAACGGCGCCTAACTTGCCAAGGACCAAGGATGATACCCGTAGACCATCCCGGCAGCCTGCGGACTATATCGACGAACAGATCCGGCTTCTGTTTCCCCCGGGCGCCATCGGCCTTGCGCGCGCAATCAGGTCATGGCAAGGTCGGCTCTACGATGAGGCACGTCCAGACTGGACCACGCAGCGGTTCTCCAACATCCTCGGCTACCGGATGATCGAGCTCGCCGAAGGTGGGCGGGAAAACGATGCGGAGGCCGCTTTGCACTTGATTGCCGACGCCGGCGGCTTAATCGATAGATCGGGACTGTTGGCTATGTTGGCGGCGGGCCTCGAACGCAATCACCAGGTCCGTCTCGCAGCTGTGGCGTACACGCTGGCGTGGACCCGAGCACGAGGTCGCGGCGGCTGGTTAACTTTCGGCGGCGAAACCGAGATCGGATCGCTCAGCCGCGCCGCAGAGATTGATCGATCGCTTACCTGGAGTACGATCGCCCACGAGATCGAGAGGATCGTCTCAGGCGGCCGACACGGCACATACGGAATCTCCCAGGCCCTCATCTATGGCTTCGCATTAGGCGGCCTCGGCGGCCCGACTGAAACGGGGCTAGGTATCGGCTTCATGGCCTGGAACGAGGCATTCATGGTCATTGCAAACCGAGCTCCCCGGGTGGATCCGTCCGACGATCCTGATGAGCCCTACACCGCCCCGGTGCCAGACAGTGGGGCGGACCTGCTAGGCGATCTCAACGTCGCATTCGCGACGGCAGTGGTCGCCGGGCTCGGGCACGCGGCCCGCGATCAGAAGCGTCGTTCGCTGGTGGCGATTCAGATGCTGTTGAGCGAGCGCAGGATGGAAGTAGCCCCTGCCATCCGCACAGCGCTCCTCAGCCTATCCGACCCCGCGACGCTGATGTGGCTTCTCCAGACGCTAGCAAACGCGGGCGACGTCGCGATGCCCGTCGTTGCCGAGTGCGCCGATGTGCTTGCCGACCTTGCTCGCAGGCAGCACCTGACCGTTCGAGCGATTGCCCGACGCCTGCTCGGCGACCGGGGAACACCTGCGCCACCGTCCCCGGAACCAGACCCAGCGCTACTGAGCCGCGGCCCATCGAGCCTGTGGAAACCAGCCAACATCGATGCTGGCGGGGAGGATGCCGCCAAAGCCGACGAGTTAGTCGCCGATGGCGCTGGCCGGCGGCTATCGCACGCCGAGGCGATCTTGCCCGGCCTGGGTGACGCCGTTCGTGCACGAGTTTCAGGAGCTATTGAAAAAGGACCCTTCAAGAGACGGCTTAAGGCTCAGTTAGACGCCTATTCGGACCGGGTTGAAAAGCGCTGGCCTGATGCCTATCTAGCGACAGAGGAAACAGTCGAAGACGCCCTTCAACGTGCTGCGGCCGGCGGCCGGGCGGCCCACCTCGCCAATGGCCGCCCTATCACTGACCCGATCGGATGGGAGGATATCCTCGCGTCTGCCCTGCTGGATGACCCCTTACTTCCTGTTGGCCTCGAATCAAGGCGACACCCTCGGCCCGATTTGGCTCCTCCGCCGCCGCGCGGCGATGCGCTCTGGACCATCCTACGCGCGGCCACAGGGGGACAGGCAACCGATGGTCTCGAAGTTCGCGCAGCCACTCAGCGCGACGGGATGCTCTTCGGCACGCTAACCATGGCGCCAGCCGAGACAGCGCCGAGCTTGACTGCAGGTCGGTTCGGCGGCTGGCGACTGTTGGCGACCTGCGAAAGACGAATAAGCCCAAGGTCGGATCGAACCGGCGACGACTCTGTTGCTGAACGCTCGAGGGCCGTCGAAATACGCAGGGCGGGTGATCTGCATGCTCTAAACCTGCCGCCGCTCGCTTCAGGTGTCATCGGGGACTGGATCGATGACCTCCCTGATGGGCTGCTCATGAACGCTCCAGCTAAAGGTCAGCCGGTGATCGGGCTCGATTCGGAGGTTGCGGAAGTTTCAGACGCAGTCCGCGGCCTTGGCATCCATATGCCCATGCTCACTCCCGTCCGCTGGTTGATGGTGACCCTCGGCCTCCACCCGAGCCAATCCTTTGTTCTTGATGACGACGACGGACCGGGCCTGGCGTTAATCGCGTGGCGCACCGAGTACGAAACCAGCGAGTACCACCTTCCTTGGCCGATGCTGCGCGGGTCGGCGATCGCCATTCGTAATGACCTTTTTGACCGACTCCTAGCCATGGTTCCGGGCCGCCTCATCCTTCGAGACTTCCTCGCCGGCGACGTGGACTTGTGTGGTTGAGGTCCCGGAAGATAGCCTTGACAACGGCCCTATAGACCATCGCTTGTCCTGGCGCTTTGCTCACCCCTCGTTGCGGTTCCTGCCAGCATCTTCCATGCTTGGCACAGGAAGCTCGACAGCCGGAAGCGCTTCAATGTCAGACAGAGGAAGCTTGGCTATTGCCTCAGTGAAATCCTTTTGGGCCTTCGCGATACGTCCGTTGACGATCTCCCCCACTTGCACCATAAGGTCTTTCATTGCTCTTGCCCGGGCCGCGTCGACGGCGATGATCCATCTTGCTGCCACATTGGGAGACACAAGACTCCTACCGTCAGGGGATCGGTGAGTCACCAGGGAACCTAGAAACTGCGGGCAGGGATTCTCATCGTGTGCAACATGCTTCGAATACATGGAAAGCTAAATCGCGGGCTTTGAAACGCCCTGGATTCAGTGCAGCCGGCTTGGATTTACGCGGCGGCTGGGCGGCCAATTTCGGCGAGGGCGCGCTCCCGCGCTCGGCCGAGCTCTGCGAGGGTGCGACGCAGCTCGTCAGTTTTTCGAGCGACGACATCGAACGCCTTGGTCACATCCGCGGCCGTTGCCTTCCGCACGCATTCCAGTACTGCATCGTAGTAGCTCTTAGCCGCATCGTCGAACGAGTCCTCGGCAACATGCAGAGCCGCACTTCGGAACTCGCCTGCAGCCTCTAATACTTTGGGGATCAAATCCATAGCGTAGGTCGCTAATGCTGCGGACCTAACGGGGTCGATCGCCTGGTAGCTCGCCGCACCTTGCCAGGCGACGTTGTACGCCGCCACCACAGCATAGGCTCTATTCAGAGCGGTCTCAGCTTGTCTGACGGCATCAAGTCGTTGCCTCGCTTCTTCGACCTCGCGCTCGTGAGCCCGGGCGGTCTTCTCTCGATTCTGGCTGCCAGTGTTCGCAATTACTGCTCCGCCTAGACCGCCACCAAGACCAGCAAGGGCTGCGATGGCTACCGCAATGTCTTGCCCTACCGTGTTCCCGGTATCGTCGTCGTCAGTGACGGGTGTCGAAGACGTCCCTGACGGCGAAGGAGACGCCGCTGACGGCGAAGGAGACGCCGCTGACGGCGAGGGAGCCGTCGCTGCAGACATAGCGCGCACCGACGAGGTCGCTTCGGCATGTGCGTGAGCAGAAGCGTGAGGCCCAACTAGCACTAGGACTAGCCCAATTGCCGTACCGGTAGCCACGATCAGAAATCGCTCAGAGATCGAGCGCTGTATAGCCCGACAGAAGCTGGCGCTACCTCCCACTCGAGTTCTCATCCGACGACGCAGACCAGCTAAGCCTGGGGCCGCGGTAAACGGTCTCACGCCGCGCGCTGCCCCGGTGTGGAAACCGCCAGCTCGGCAGTGAGGGCCTCGATCCGCTGGCTGATCTTCGCATCGCGGTGGCTGATCACCATGGGCTCCCCATGATTCACCGACCGGATGACGGTCTTGGCATCGCTGTGTTCTCCACGAACTGAATAGGTTACGTTCCTAACCTACCGCTTGGGTGCACCGCTCGTAGCCAGTTGATCCACTGGTAGGTCCTTGCTGCCCCGGATCTTGATTCTTCCAAGCATGCCTAGCATGCGGATGGTCAGAGCCACCTCTACCTTGCTCCACCCCCGCTTCCAGGCCAGGACCTTGTCAAGCACTTCGCTTTCGGAGGGAGGTTCGCTTTTGTCCTTCGCGAGTTCGGTCGTGACGAAGTGGACCGTGGCAGCAAACTCAGCCTGCCGGGTGGTTCGGATGCGCAGGAAGAAGTCGGTGACGTCGTCGATTTGCGGTTCCCATCGAGCGAGTTCCGAAGCGTAGAGCGCACGCGCATCATCGAAGGTGCGGCCGGGGCGCATGGCAAACATGTTGCCGAGCTGATCTTCCCTTATAAGCCCATTGTTGATGAGTTTGGCAACCGACGCATTGAGTCGCCGGGCGAATGGTCCGTACGTCGAGCGCTCGAACTCAAGGTCAGTTGGAATGCCCGCCTCGGTCGCAAAGTAGGCAAGCTTCTGAAACATGATGCGGCCGACCGGTCCACGATACCGTTCGTGCGACAGTCGATTGAGAATCTCGACGAGAGCCACGGGCGCAGCGCCGATCCGGTCGGGGGATACCTCCGCCATGTCGACCAACGACTTCTGGAGATACTCCGGCTGCAGCTGGTCGCTCGGTGTGCCGAACGGTGCATATAGCTCGACTGGGATATCGAGCCGCTGTAGGTGCCGATATAGGGTCTCACGAACGACCCGCCATTCGAGGCGGCCCTGTCCCGCACCGAGGGGAGGAACGGCCAGGGAAGTGATCCCCCATTGTCGATAGTGCCGCTCTAAATAGTCCAAACCATTCACGATCGCCTCAAGCCTCGACGCCGATCGCCAATGGCCCTTCGTCGGGAAATTAAGGATCCAAGGCTCAACAGGCCGCTTGAAAAGGTAGGGCTCCCCAAGCTTTACGCGGTTCTGGCGGCTACGCTCGAGGTAGTCCTCATACATATCCGGAAAGCGTCGACGAAACTCAAGAGCGATGCCCTTACCCATGACGCCCACCGTGTTGACGGTGTTGACCCATGTCTGAGCTTTGGATTGGAACATGTCGCCGATGAGGACGCGCACCATACCAGCTACCCTCGATTGAAGAACATGTCGCGATTAATAGAGCAGGTCAGCCCCAAACCGGTATCGGCCACGCCTTGCCGAGCCGTCGCGTTCGCCACGAACGCTTCGCGGATGAATTCGGCTGGAACGACATGGGGTACGAGAACCTCGGCTTGCATACCCTGACGTTGACGGTCTTCAACAACTGGATCTTCGTGTGGCCAGTACCGGAGAAAGACCAGGTGTCGATCCAAACGCGGGAGGCCCTCGGCCGGCGGCCTGAATGACACCCACCCGGCGGCAGCGTTGCCGTCGGTTACGACGACGTCGTCTAGGGCAATGATCGCCGGATCCACTCCTAGCACGCACATCGTGTCGACGTAGTCGTCGAGCAGGAAGTAGAGCATCGCATTCCGGACATTTATGTAGAAGTTGGCATAGTTGTGAAGCATCATGCCGTTCGGTACTCGCTTCCCCGCTCGGATCCTATTGACATCGGGGTTAGCAAGCGAAAGGTGCTCGAATTTCGCCGCTCGATTGTGTGACAGGATCCCCTGCTCCATTACGGACCGTAAGGTCCCGATCGCAGCAATGTAGTAGAGCCGAGGTATCTGTGACCGATCCACCCCCTAGAAGCCTCCACGTTCCTAGCATATCGTACATATGTTCGGGACAAATGTCCACTTAGCCGACGGTATCGTCGCACGCCGAAGCTGTGGATAACCAGCGGCCGCTACAGCGCCGGGTCGGGATGAACTTTTCCGGAAGTCCGGGCGGGCAATGCCCGGCATGGGCAGCCCACTCCTCCGGCTGCCAGGGATAGCCGCCGTCATGCGCTGACTTCGCGATGTTGAACCTCTCGGGATCAGCGAGCCGCGGCGCTGACGGCACGCGCCCGAGCATGTGAGGTCGAATCTGAACCGCGGCGATTGCCCTAACGGCTTGATGAGCGGGGCCGGCGTGAAGTCGGTGTAGGCTGAGCTCCCGAACGCGCTAAGGAGTTTTCGATCGCCGGCGTCGCGGTCGCTCACAACGCGGGTGGTCACGTGCGTTCGGGTCCGAAACTCGCACTGTGCGAGCCACAGAGCGCTAGTTGGGCCAGTGGTTGGCCCTGCTGCTCAGCATGGACTCCAGCGGGCCATGGGCCCAGGGTCGAACGGTTCGGAAAATGTTGAGACTGCGGCAAGTCGCCGTGGGCGGCGCGCGAGGCTGTTAAGGCGCGATCAAGACTTGCTCGGGTCGCCGCGCTCATCTGGAAGGATATCTCCTGTGTCGAGCCGAAAACAGGCAGAGCGCATTTGATGATCGGCGTCTCAGACCGCCTTCGCGCGCCCATTGAAACGCACGATCAAGCTAGGTCCATTACCGGAGACTTACCGCAATGTAGAGTTTGTTGTGCCGATCCTGCCCGGACCGTCAAGGGTGTGAGACGAAGCGTGCGTAGGACTCGTTCCGCGCGTGGCAGGGTCGGATCCGAAAGGCAATGAAGCACGCCTATGCAACGCTGAGTCGGGTTTATCTAATACATGAGCTACTTGAAGGACTTGAGGCTCACCTGCGTCCGGCTTTTCGCCTCCTCATGGACCCCGACAAGTTGGATGAGCTTCTTCCGCACAAACCATCTGGATTTGATCACATGGATTGGCCGGAGAAGCGCACATCGGCTCACCTATTCGTTCCGAAACTCGGCCCACTTCACATAAGTCATAAGCCACAACTAGACCATCGATCGTGGAACCGTTCATACGGACGTCTTGCGTGGCCGCCCGCCTCGATACCCACGTCCAGCCTGGGCATGCGCATAAGGTTCGAGGAAGAGGACCTACTAAGCGAACATCGCCTGAAAGACCCAACCCTAATTGAGACCACGGAAACGCCGGCGCAGACGCCGCTGACACGTGAGGGCGACACGGACTTTCTATTTGGACTCGACCCAACGATCTGGCATCTCCCAGTATCGGTCGGCGCTCAGCGCCGCATAAAGATTGAGAGCGTTCACGGGCAGACCAGTGAGCTCCTGTCAAGTCTCGGGGCGCATGTAACCGCTAGTCGATACTTTCACCTATACCCCTACGGCGCCTTGGTTGGATATCTGTGTGTCTCGATTGCAGCCGACCAAAACATTGGCGCCGGGCATTTAATCCAATTGCTGGCTGACTTGGAACGCAGGACCAACGTGGCTGGTCTCGTATTCACTGTGGATGGATTCGGGCGCCACTCGGCGGTGGACCTCCTGAATCGCATTGCCGATCACATATTCAAGACACTGGTTGTAGTTCCAATCGATGACCCGCTCCGCGCATGGAGCACTGAAACGTACGACCTGATGCAGGCAACGCTGATTGCTGCGGATGTCGACGCCATCGATGACAAGACTTTGGCTGGCATCATGCTGGCTGACGAGCAGTTCCGGCGATTCGGCGGCGATTTCCTAGCCACAAAGGCCAGCCTCTACGGCAAGTATTCGGGAGATCGCGTCCTCGCGAATCGGTCGAATCTCACCGTTGCACTTTCACCAGCCTGGTTTGGGCCGAGCGGCCGGCGTCGCTTCTTTTGGCGACTGCAGCAAGTGGTCGAGCTTGCACGTGCCGAGCGCGAAGTCCTGCACGCCATTGCGTGGAGGATGGAGTCTGCCGGTCGGCGCGGGGGCCCGAGCGATGTAGAACTCGGAAGGTTGCTAGCCATCGGCGAACATTTACTCCACTATCACCGCGGTATGCCCGCCCATCATCGTCGGTGGTTCTATAAATACGCTGCGACCTGTGGGCTCGACCACGCGGTACAGCACTACCGTCGCCAGCTCGCCAATCTGTACGCAGAGATGGCGCGGCGAGCTACAGTTGGAGAGCTGTCAGCCGTGCCGCGAGTAAACATCAACGTTAGCCAGAGCACCATAGGGACGCTAAATCTCGGAACAATCGTTGGTGCTATCGAGAATCACCTGACGACCCTTGAGTCGGGCGCCGGCAAGGATGTTTCAGATGGGCTTCGCCGCGTTACGGAGGCCATTCTCAGCTCCGGCGACATAACCGACGACAAGAAGAAAGAGCTCGTGGAGAATGTCGAGTTCGTCGCAGAAGAGGCCGTAAGGGAGCCCTCGAAGCGGCGGGTGGGCCTGGTCAAGGCCGCGCTTACAGCATTATCGGCCGGCCTAGCCGTTGCCTCATCGGCCGCCACCGTATGGACAACTCTTGAGCCGATCGTCGTGCAGTTCTTTGGGATCAAGTAGCGAACTCTCTTATCGCCAGAAATGATCGCAGCGTCACACCACGATCCAATAGCGCCTTGGCCGGAGGAAGGCTTGGGACATATCTGACCCCTCGACGTGGGAGAGGGGCGGTCGGTTCTCTAGCCAGGTTCCTGCTGGCCACGTCCTCAACTTCGTCTTCTCGCTGGGTAGAAGCGCATACATGGCGCAGGCAAGTCAGAAGGGCTCGCTGGCCGTCGTTACTCCACGGTAAGCTCTCATGCCCTTCCTGCCAACGGTCGGGCCGCCAAGATGCCGTGCAGTCGGTTCGGGCCGGGGATCACCCCGTCAGACGAGTGCGTCGGTGCGGTATGCCGCACCGACGAAAAGCGATTGGAGGTGATAGATGATCTGATTGTTCGTCAGTTGGTCTGAGCGACGATTCGCATTCGAAAGGCGATCACTTGACTCTTAATCAGTTGGTCCCGGGTTCGAATCCTGGTGCAGGCACCAATCAGCCCAATTCCGAAAGGGACTCCCGCCGGTCCGCAAATGCGGCACCATGGAGCCTTGACAGCAACGGAGACAGCAACCCAACCGCGACCGTCCTCGTCAACAAGGGTCCCGGGAATCCACTTAGGCAGCCCGACGCTCACCGGACGATGACCCCCCTGTATCGCGCTGGCTCCTGATAATTTCAAGCAACCGATCTCCAAGACGCGTCGGCTCGATTTCAAATCGAGACCATTTTCCAACCTTTCCGGCCCGGAATGAAAGCTGGACGCGACCCCCAGGGAGATTGACACGGGTGGCAAGGCGACTGAAGTCTGCTGCTGGGATAACAAAGATTCGGGTAAGGATGATGGCGTCGACGTCTAAAAGGCAGACAACATAGACAAGTCGCGAATCGGATAGTACTTCGCCTTTCGCGTACCGAGCGAACACCCTGAGTACGCCGTGATCCAGCGCAGTAGCCCCCTTCACTTGAAGGTAGATACTGCGATAACCGCCCCTCTCATCGACGATGAAGTCTTTGTGATCAACATCACTATCGGGCCGTGCTGTGGTGAGGCGGCCGGCGGCGCCAAGGAGCGCGTAGGCCTCGACTAAACACTCGATGATGTAGCCCGCAAGCACGGGTGGCAGCCGCTTCCCATGCTTGGCCGACCTCGACCTAAGTGCAGCCGTTGCGACCAGCAGGCCCACTCGTGCACAACGAAGTCATGGGCTCGAGCATGCCGCTGGCCGGGTCTACGCATTGATTTTTGGGCAGGCAGGCAGTACATTAGCGGCTGACTTTGCGCTTACCGTCACCTTAGGGGGACGGGGCCGCGTGGCTGGGGACGCCACGCAAAGGGGAAAAGAGGGTGCAAGACCTCACCGAGCGTCGCAATGAGGAGGCCCGTGAAGTCCGTGATTTGCTCGCCGCCAAACTCAAGATGCACCCGATCTGGCTGGGCGGCCTCGATACCCAGGCTGCCCGCCACATCTACCTGTTCATCCAGGCGCTTGAGGGCCGCAAGCCGTTCGGACGGGTCCGGCGCCAGCGCGCCCCGAATTTGACGCTAGACTGACGGCGATCTGGACTTAAAGCCGCTCGCCGACCAGCAGGCCGGTACCTTCTCCATCTTCGCCGGCGATCGCCCACTGCTTGCGCATGCCACCTGCGCCGTCAAGCTGAACGGTGAGTGGCACCCGAGCACCACCGCACCGCTCCCGCACCAGGATGGCTTCGCCCTCCACTGGCAGGCCGGCGCGGCGCTGGCGACCGCGCGGCTCATCCCCCACGAAGGTGGGGTGGTCATCGAATGCGAGCTCAACAACAACGGCAGCCTGCCACTCACCTTCAACGGCTGGCGGCCCGTCGCCGTCGAAGGGGGCGGCGCCAGCCTGCATGTCGGCGACGAACCCTGGCGGGCCAGCGCCCTGATCAACGGTTACCAATCCTGGGATTACGCCGGCATTCATCCGCTCGATGAGGCGATCACCGAGGGCGAGCACAAGCCGCCCGCCTCCTCCTGGTGGACCGCCGCCATCTGTGACGGCCAGACGATGTTCGTCGCCCAGGTGCTCAAGGCGAGCCGCTTCGCCACCAACTTCCGATGGCATTATCACCGCGACGAGCACGACGGCGATTCGCTTCCCACCACCATCGCCAGCTTCGTTGCCGAACAAACCGGCTCACCGCTGTCGCAGCCCGAGCAGCGTTCGGGCCTACCCGAAGAGCTCCGTCTCGAGGTGGCCCCGCAGTCGGGCCTGGTGTCAGATCCCATCTTGCTGCTCTACGGCGACGATGGCACCGCCACGCTTCGCAAAGCCCTCAGCGCGGCAGGCCATGCTGCCGGCGCGCGGGCCTTTCCCACGGTGCCGCGTGGATGGTGCAGCTGGTATCACCTCGGCCTGGCGGTGACCGAAGCCGATATCGCGCGCAATGCGGCGTTCCTCGCCAGGCGGATGCCGGAGATCGCGAAGAGCTCTTCGAACGGCTACCGGCCGGTGATCCAGCTCGACGACGGCTGGATGCCCCGCTGGCAGCGGTGGGGTGACTGGATCGCCAACGAGTTCTTTGCCGGAGGGCTCCACGCGTTGGCTACGCGGGTCCATCGCCACCGGCTCGAGGTGGGCATCTGGCTGGCGCCCTTTCACGTGGCCGGCGACTCACAACTGGCCGCGGCGCAGCCCGACTGGCTCTTGAAGGCGGGCGACGGCACGCCGCTGGTCGATCCGCGTCTCAGCCGCGCCTACCACGTCCTTGATCCGACCCATCCAGGTGTCGCGCGATTCCTGGAGGACCTGTTTCGAGGGCTGCGTAGAGATGGCTACACCTACTTCAAGCTCGACTTTCTCTATGGCGCCGCCTACGAGGCGGCGCGTCACGACCCGGAGGTGACAGGAACGCAGGCGTTGCGAATGGGGCTGAAGCGAATCGCCGATGCCGTCAACCCTCCGGGCAAGCCCGAGAAAGCGTTCATCCTCGCCTGCGGCGCGCCGCTGATGCCGATCGTGGGCCTGGTGCATGGAGCCAGGATCGGCGGCGATGTCGGCGTACCCCAGATGGAGGACGGAAAGGCGGGACCCCCGCACGTCGGCTTCCCCCTGATTCTGTCGATGGCGCGCAACCAGGCCGCCCGGCTCTTCTTCGACCGGTCGCTGTTCGCCGTCGATGCCGATGTCGTGATGGCCCCGGCGCCGCAACTCACGCCGGACGAGGCGCGCGTGATGATCACGATCGCATCCTTGTCGGGCGGGATCTTCATGCTGAGCGACGACCTGGAGACGCTGCCCGCGGACCGGCTGGCCCTCTTGCGCAATCCCAATGTGCTGGGACTGGTCGGCGGTCCGGCGGCCGAGCCGGTGCATCTCTTCAGCGCGCCGGAGCGCGAGGCGCAGGACCACTGGTTTGCCAGTCCGCAGGAGCTGCCGCCCCTCTGGGTGCGGCGCGACCCCGACGGCAGCGCGGTGGTGGCCGTGTACAACTGGAGCGACTCGGTCCGGCCATACCGGCTGCACTTCAGCGAAGCCATCGAGGCTGACGGGACCTTCGCGGTGGTCGATCTCTGGTCACCACGCCGGGGCGGCCGCGCACTCGGGATCAAGCGCGATGGCCTGCGGCTCAACCTGCCGCCACACAGCGTGCGACTACTTAGAATGAAACCCGCTGCCGCCGCCGCGCAGCCTTAACGAACGACTCCGATACCACCATGCGCCGAGTGCTTTTCTACCGGCTGTACGATGTCGCCCCTACTCGGCTGGCCGAGTTGGAGGATGAGGCTCGCGCCTTTATGCGGAGCCGCGCCTGGCGAGGCGACGCCTTCTGGCTGGCAACCGAGAACACCACCGACCTATTCGCGATGGAGTACTTCCGCCATCTCCGCAACGAGGAAGGCCCGACCCTGTCCGCCGCCGGCTTTTTGCGCCTGCTCGGCGACGAGACCGACGCCATTGCCACGCTTTACTTCCTGAACGACATCTCGCAGCGATTCCACGGTCGCGCCGCATTGCAGGATGAGGAGAATCCGATCGCGAAGCTCCGTCACCTCGAGATCCGCCAGGGCCGGCTGCCTTCGGGCATGCCCATCGAGGACGTGCTCGCCGCGCGACCCGTGATCAAGAAGATGGAGGGCGAGCCGATCACGTTTTACCCTCCCACCTACCGCCCGAACTCGTACTTCCGCCGCGACAAGCCTGGCATGTGGGGCTTCAGTCTCAAGGGCATCCGGGACTTTGCCCCTTCATTCCTCGAGGCGGAGGCGGAGGCGATGCGCATCTATCGAGGCTTCCGCCAGCTCAATCCGTGAAGGAGTCGACCGCCACCCTCAAGACGGCGGACGGGCTCGACCTGTACCTTCGTCGCTGGGAAACTGAGGGAGTGCCGCACCAGTGGACGTTCGTCCTCGTGCACGGGCTGGGCGAGCACGGTGGCCGCTATCAGCACCTCGCGGAATGGTTCACGCCGCGCGGCGCCATTGTCTACGCCATGGACCAGCGCGGCCATGGGCGGAGTGGCGGCCAGCGCGGCCACGCGCCCAGCCTGCAGGCACTGCTCGACGATCTCGACACCGTCGTAACGCAAGCCCGCAACGAGAGTGGTGCGCCGCTGGTGCTGATCGGCCATTCCTTCGGTGGGCTGGTGGCGATCGCCTATGCGCTGGACCGGCCCGATCACATCGATAAAGCCGTGTTCTCGGCACCCATGCTGGTGCTGAAGCTCAAGCTGCCGGGCTGGAAGCAGCCGCTCACGAGGCTGCTTCCGAGGATCGCCCCGCGGTTGAGTGTTTCCAATGAAGTCGATGCCGATCTGCTCAGCCACGACCCGGCGAACGCGCGAGCATACCGGAGCGACCCACTGGTGCACGACCGCGTCACCGGCCGGCTTTATTCCGAGAGCGTGGCGCGCGGTGAGGCGTTCATCAAGCGGGCACCGGAGCTGCGGGTGCCGTTTCTGCTGATGCACGGTCGCGACGACCAGATCGTCGATCCGGCCGGCAGCCAGCGCTTCTTCGCTCGAGCCACGGCACCCGACCGCGCCTTCTGCTTATACCCGGGCCTCTACCACGAGATCTTCAACGAGCTCGAGCAGGAGCGGGTGTTCCAGGATATCGAGAGCTGGCTGACGCAGCGCACCGACGCCCAGCTCACCGGCTGGAATCCGCCGCCGTGAGCTAAGCGATGCGGGCCGTGATCCAGCGCGTCAGCGAGGCATCGGTTCGCTGGGACGGCGGCGAGTCCTCGATTGGTCCAGGCTATTGCATCCTGCTGGGGGTGGCCGACACAGACATCGAGCGCGACGCCGAATACCTGGCGGACAAGATTCTGAAACTGCGGGTCTTCACCGACGAAGCAGGAAAGTTCAACCTGAGCGCCATCCAGGTGAAGGCGGCCTTCCTGGTTGTCTCTCAGTTCACGCTGTTCGCGGATGCCCGCGGACAGAACCGGCCGAGCTTCCTGCACGCGGCACGCCCCGAGCAGGGCATGGCGCTGCTGGACCGCTTCACCGCCCGCTTACGCCAGAGCGGTCTGCCAGTGCAGACCGGTTCCTTCGGCGCCCAGATGGCGCTGCAATTGGTCAACGATGGGCCGGTCACCATCATCCTCAGCACCGACCCGTGGGACCCGCGGATCGGCTGACTCGTATCCGCTGGGCGGCGTAGAAGAAACTACGAACGGCGACGTAGGGACTGTCAAGGTTCTGTGCGCGCCGATCAATGGCCCGCCACGAACTACCAGTGAACGGTGACGTAACGTTCGCAGAAATGTTGCGACGACGACGACGCCATAGGCTGATGACGAGGCAATCCAGATGGTCATCAGCATGACGAACCGGCTGCTCGGCGTGGTCATCGCCTTCGCGCTGACCAGTGGGATCGTCGCCCACGCGGCCTCCGCGCCGCAGCGCCCGCTGGCGCTGATCACCCTGACGTCGGCAAGCGCGCTGCCGGTTGCCCTGCAAACGGCGGCGAGTCGCGTCACCGAGACGGCCACCGGCGCCTTCGATCCCACCGCGGCCATCCGCGCCGCCTCCCAGCGCGACCACGTCGCCCTCGAGCACCTCCGGCAGCAGGCGTCGCCGCTCAAGGGCAGCGCGCACCCAGCATTCAATCAGTACATCTCGGACCAGGAAGGCGCGCTTACCGAGCTGGAGCGGACGGCGCTCGCGACCAGCCGGCCGGCGGTGGCCAGCACGATCGCCGCCATGGACAACCTGGTGACCGCGGCCCAGGCCACGCTCGATCTCGAGCTCTCGGCGGCGGCCGCCGCCACGTCCCAGGACTCCGGCCAGTCCGCGAAGTCGCACGGCAACAACCACTAGTATCGAGAGCGGACCTCTCCGACCGATGAAATTTCACTCGCTCATCGGTCTGCGTGATCATGGAAGAGAAAAATCTCGACATCTACGGCGACCCGCCGATCCCCTGGTCGCGGGCCCTCGAGCAGCTCGAGGCGACCAGCAGAGAGACGGTCACGGAGACCGAAGCCCCGCGGACCTACTGGCTGAGCACGGTCGGTCCCGATGGGCGGCCGCACCTGGCTGGCGTTGGCGCGCTGTGGGTTGACGGTAGGTTCTATTTCACGAGCGGCCCCGGTACGCGAAAGAGTCGCAACCTGGTCGCAAATCCGAACTGCGCGCTCTCCATGGCGCTCGCTGACCTCGACCTGGTTGTGGAGGGCCGGGCGGCGAAGGTGACCGACCAGGCCACCCTTGAGCGACTCGCTCAACGGTATGCGGCCCAGGGCTGGCCTGCGCGCGCGACCGACGGCGCCCTCACGGCCGAATACAGCGCCCCGAGCGCCGGGCCGCCGCCCTGGCACCTTTATGTACTCACCGCACTTGTCGCCTTCGGGGTGGCGACGGCAAAGCCGTATGGCGCGACCCGCTGGCGCTTTTGACCGAGGGTCGACACAGAACCGGATAACGGTTGGGGCTGGTGGCTCGGCAGGAGCTGGTGTATCCTACCGGCGCTTGAAGCGCCGTGCCCTGGTCCCGCTCCTGATGCTGCCGCTGGTGGCGGCCTGCTCGGCGCCGACCAGCGGCGCAAGCGGGGCCTCGCCGGTTGGGGCGCTCGCCGCCACTCCCAAGCCAACGCCGACCCCCACACCGACGCCCACGCCGCCGGCGCTGGCGCTGACCAGCATTTTCGGTACGGACAAGCCCGACCTCAGCCAGTATGACCAGTCACAGCTTCGGGTGATCATCGCCACCGGTGATGTGATTCCGGCGCGCGAGGTGAACTACCAGACGGTCCTCCACAAGGACTGGACTTATCCCTGGCGACAAACCGCCGACGACCTCAAGACCGGCGACCTGTTGTTCATCAACCTCGAGTCGCCTCTGATCAAGGGTTGCCCGATCATTCACGGCGGATTCAAGTTCTGTGGCGACGAGCGTGCCATCGCCGGCCTGGATTATGCCGGCGTCAACGTGGCCAACCTCGCCAACAACCACCTGACGAATTTCGGCCCGGCCGGTACCAACGAGACCGAGATCCTGCTGGCAAAACACGGCATCGGAGTGTCAGGCCTCGGCCTTTACGAGATCCGCGACATCCGCGGTGTGAAGTTCGCCTTCCTCGGCTTCAACGGCGTCGGCACCCATATCGATCGCGCTGAGATGAAGCGCGAGATCGACCTGGTGCGGCCGAAGGCCGACGTCGTGGTCGTCGCCTTCCACTGGGGCAAGGAGTACGAACTGCTACCGGTTGCCGGCCCGGGGATTGCCCCGGACAACCCGCGCGAGATCGGCCACCTGGCGATCGACGATGGGGCCGACCTGGTGATCGGCAACCATCCGCACTGGGTCCAGCCCGTGGAGATCTACAAGGATCACCTGATCACCTACGCGCACGGCAATTTCATCTTCGATCAGATGTGGTCGCAGGAAACGCGCGAAGGCGTGGTCGGCCGCTACACCTTCTATGGCACCCGGCTGGTCCGGGTCGACTACCGGCCCGTCCTGATCGAGAACTACGCCCAGCCGCACTGGCTGGACGACACCACCGGCGAGGGCAAGGCGATCATCGATCGGATGGCGACGGCATCGGCGCAGCTCGCGGCGCAGTGACGGCCGCCGGTTCTGGGCCGTTGGCCGACGCGATCCGCTCGACCTCGACCGACCCGCGCCGGTAGACCTCGAGGTAGCGTTCGGCCATGCGACGCGGGCTGAAGCGCTCGCGCGCCACCTCCGCGCAGCGGACCCGATCGATCTCGTCGAGGCGGTTCGCCGCCTCCACCAGGTCGTTGGCGTCCTCGCCCAAAAAGCCGGTGACCCCGTCTTCGATCAGCTCCGGCGTGGAGCCGGAGCGCAGCGCGAGCACCGGGGTCCCCGCGACCATGCACTCGACCATCGCCAGCCCGAAGGGTTCGGCCCACTGCAGCGGAAACAGTCCGGCCGCCGCTCGCGAGATCAGCTTCGCCTTTTGAGCGCCGGCGACGTTGGGGTAGTACTCGACGGTTGGGCCAAGGAAGGGCTCGACCTGCTCCTCGAAATAGCGAAGCCCCGCCTCGGAGCGCTCCACCTTGCCCGCGAGGATCAGTTTGCGCCCGGCGCGCTGCGCAACCTCGATCGCCGTGTGCTGCCCTTTGTCGGGCGTGATCCGGGCGACCTCGATCAAATAGCGCTCGTGCGTCGCGCTCGGGGCCGCCGTGGGAAGCTCGACCGCATTGGGAACGATCCCGGCCAGCTTCAGGGTCGGTGCGCTGGTGGCCTGGCTGACGCTGATGGCACAGAGCCGGACCCGCGTGTCCACCTCCGTGTAGAAGGTGCGCATCGGCTCCACCAGCTCGCCGTGGATGGTGTGAACGACAACCGGCGCCGCCTCGCTGCAGAGGGCGAGCAGCAGCCCCTCGAAACCGGTGTGGTCGTGCAGGACGTCGAAGCGCCGGCCGGCGATGGCCTGGTAGACGCGCGCGAGGTAGGTGGCCTGCCGAGCCGCCTCCGCCTGCCCGCCAAGATCATGGCTCCAGGCGGCGTCCGCCAGCATCGTGACGCCCGGCGCCGATCCCTCCGCTCCGAACACCGTGACGTCGTGCCCCAGGCGGCGCAACTCCGTATGGAGCAAGTGAACGACGAGCTCGGTGCCGCCGTAGCCTCGCGGCGGTAAGGGGTACCAGGCGGGCGCGACGATCGCGATCCGAAGCGCGTCGTCCACCCGTCTCAACCTCCTCCCGCCCCATGGGGGCCACCCGATGATAGCGGTCGACCAAACCACACTCGTCTGCACAAAAGTTGATAGCGGAGTCGTAGGGATCCAGGATCATGCCGAGGGCGAAGCGGACTCGGAGTCCGCCTCGCCTAACGCGCCGCGCGCACCGCGCGAAGGGTGTCGCGCATCTGGTTGAGATGGAAGCGATCATGCCCGGCGAGCAGGCGGAACATCAGGCCATAGCTCTCGGGACCTCGCTCGCTATGCATCGCAACCCGATCACGATCCTCAGCGGTCGACTGCCGCCAGAGGCGGAGGTTCGCCGTGCGTAGGGCGGAGAAGACCGCCAGCAGCTCCTCGGGCTGTGACTCGTTGTGCCGCAGGTGAGCCACCCAGCGGTCCTGGTCGTATCCAAGCAAGGGCGGTTGGTCCTGGCTGATGGTCCAGCGATAGCGCCCGGACATGACGATCTCGGCGTCGACCAGGTGACCGACCAGCTCGAGCACCGACCACTCACCCGCCGCCGGACGGCGCTTTAAGTCTGGACCCGCATCCCTGAGCAGGGAGCGGACCGCCGGCGCGGTGGCCTCCGCCACTTCGGCCGGGTCGTCCTGGCCGAGCAGCGCAAGCAGCTGTTGCTGGTAAGCGCGACCGGCGGCAAGAGAGTCCTCGGAGGGCGTTGCCATGGCCGGGTGGTGCTAGCTTCCCGGTTGCGTCGCCTGATTGGGCATGGACTCGAGCTCGCCCAGCGTGCGGCGCACCCGTGCGGCAATCCCCTGCGCGTCGAGGCCAAGCTGTTTGAGCAGCTCGGACTGCCCGCCCTGCTCGATGAAGCTATCGGGGACGGCCATGACGGTGACCGGGATGCCGAGAGGTGCCAGCGCTTCCGACACTCCCGATCCAAAGCCACCGGTCGCAACGTTGTCTTCCAGCGTCAGCACGACCGGATGCCGGCGGGCCCAGCTCGTAAGGCGCGGATCGAGCGGCTTGATGTAGCGGCAGTTGATGACCGTCAGCGGCAGGCCTTCGGCGTCGAGCAGGGCGGCCGCTTCCATGGCCACGGTGACCAGTTTTCCGGTGGCCAGCAGCAAGGCAGCGCTTCCCTGCCGGCGCACCTCCCACTCGCCGACCGGAAGGATCCGTACCGGTTGCGGCTCGCTCTCTCCGGCCGCCCCTTTGGGAAAGCGGATCGCGAACGGGCCGGGGTCGTCGCGCGCAATCGCGGTGTGGAGCAGGTCGCGCAACTCCTGCGGGTCGCTGGCAGCGGCAAGCGTGAGACCGGGCATCGCCCGCAGGAAGGTCAGGTCGAAGATGCCGTGGTGCGAGGGGCCATCGTCACCAGTGATCCCGGCCCGGTCGAGGACAAAGGTCACCGGCAGCTTGTGCAGGCAGACATCCATCATCACCTGGTCGAGCGCGCGCTGGAGGAAGGTCGAATAGATCGCGACCACCGGCCGGAGCCCGGCCATGGCGAGCCCGGCCGCGAAGGTGACCGCGTGCTGCTCGGCGATCCCGACGTCGTAAAAGCGATCGGGGAAACGCTCCGCAAAAGGACCGAGCCCCGCACTGCTTCCCATGGCCGCGGTGATCGCGACCAGCCGCGGCTCGCGCTCGGCCTCCTTCAGCAACGCCTCGCCGAAGATGTCGGTGTAGCTGACCCGGCGGCTCAAGGGCTTGGCGGTCAACACGTCGAAGGCACTGACACCGTGCAGGTGGTCGATCTCGTCTTCCTCTGCCGGCCCGTAGCCGCGACCTTTGGTCGTGATCACGTGCACCACGGCTGGTTCGCCCAGGCGGCTGACCTGGCGGAGCGTGCGCTCGATGTCCTCGATGTTGTGACCGTTGATCGGGCCGGAGTACTTGATACCGAGATACTCGAAGAAGGTTCGGGGCGAGACCAACTCCTTCAGACCCTCCTTGATGCGGCGACCGGCCTCGATCGCCTTGTCGCCACCAGGCAGATCTCGCAGCATCCGGTCGACACGGCTCTTGGTGCGGTGATAGGTTGGGTTGAGGACGGTGAGCTGTTGGGCCAGGTGTTGAGCCAGCCCACCGACGGTCGGGGCGTAGGACCGGCCGTTGTCGTTCACCACGATGATCACCGGCGTCTTTCGATGGCCGATATTGTTCAGTGCCTCGTAGGCCATGCCGCCGGTCAGGGCGCCATCACCCACGACGACGATCACCCGGCCCGCCCCGGGTTGCCGTCGAGCGGCTTCGGCCATCCCCGACGCGTAGCTGAGTCCGGTGGAGGCATGGCTGTTCTCGATGAAGTCGTGCTCGCTCTCCGTGCGGTTCGGGTAGCCGCTCATGCCACCCAGCTTGCGCAGCCGCGCAAACCCCTCGCGCGGGCGCGTCAGGAGCTTGTGCACGTAGGCCTGGTGCCCCGTGTCCCAGAGAATCCGGTCGTTCGGGCTGTCGAAGACGCGGTGCAACGCGAGGGTGAGCTCGACCACGCCAAGGTTGGGGCCCAGGTGGCCGCCCGTCTTGGAGACGGTCGTGACCAGGAACTGGCGGATCTCCTCGGCGAGGGTGCGCAGCTCGGCCTCGCTCAGGGAGCGAAGATCGGCCGGAGTGCCGATCCGGTCGAGGATCGGTGTTGGTGAAACCTCGTCCATGCCTGCTGTTCGAGTCTAGCGAAGAGCTCGCGGGCCGACTCAAGGATCAAACGCGGTTTGGCCCCGTTTGGTTTCTGCCGGATTCTCGGCATCGTCTTGCCACAGGCACGCAAGCGGACTAAACTCGGCCAAAAGCCGGGCAGCGGGAGGAGGAAGGCTCGATGGAGACGCCGCTCACGCCACTCGAGTTCATGCGACGGACTCGACGGTTGCACCCACAGCGGGAGGCGGTCGTCGACGGCGACCTCCGGCTCACCTACGAGCAGTTCTTCGAGCGTTGCGACCGGTGGTCAACCGCCCTCCAGCGCTTTGGCGTCGCCCAGGGCGCTCGGGTCGCTTATATCGCGCCCAATGTCCACCAGCAGCTGGAATCGTTTTACGCCGTGCCGCAGATTGGCGCGGTCCTCGTCCCGATCAACTTCCGTCTATCGCTGGACGACTTTGCCTACATCATCGAGCACTCCGGAGCGACGGTGGTGTGCGCCTGGGAGGACTACCTGGAGGGCATCGACGGCATTCGGGACCGCCTACCGATGGTCGAGCATTTCGTCGCGCTCAGCGGCGAGCGCGAAGGTTGGCTCGACTACGAGACCGCGCTTACGGCGCAATCCCCTGACGTCGCACGGCCCGACATTGCCGAGGGCGACCTGCTCACCATCAACTACACCAGCGGAACGACGGCACGACCGAAGGGCGTCATGATCACCCACCGCAACGCATACCTCAACGCCATCGGGACGTTGATTCACCTTCGAATCGGGATCGGCGATCGCTATCTGTGGACCCTGCCGATGTTTCACGCCAACGGGTGGACCTTCGTTTGGATCGTGACGGCTGCGGGTGCAACCCACATCTGCCTCCCGAAGGCGGAGCCACTGACGGTCTTCCGGCTGATCCGCGAGCAGCACGTCACCTGGTTGTGCGCCGCGCCAACGGTGTTGATCAGCCTTGCCAATGCCCCAGCCGACGTCCGTGGCGACCCTCCGCGGGGCGTGCACGTTGTCACCGCCGGGGCCCCGCCTGCCGCCGCCACCATCGAGCGACTCGAGGGCGAGCTGGGCTGGGAAGTGACGCAGGTGTACGGGCTCACCGAGACCTCACCGTTCATCACGGTCTGCGATCCGTTGCCGGAGCACGCGAACCTGCCGCCGGCCGAACGCGCGGCCATCAAAGCACGCCAGGGAGTGGAACTGATCACGTCCGGCGACCTGCGTGTGGTGGACACCGAAACCGGTCAGGAAGTCCCCCACGATGGCAGCGCCATTGGCGAGATCGTGGTTCGTGGCAACGTCGTCCTCGAGGGCTACTATCGGGATCCCGATGCGACGAACCAGGCGATCCGCAACGGCTGGTTCCACACCGGTGATGCCGCCGTGGTTCACCCCGACGGTTACGCCGAGATCCGCGACCGAATCAAGGACGTCATCATCAGCGGCGGCGAGAATATTTCATCGGTCGAAGTCGAAGGCTGCCTCCTGCGACATCCCGCCGTCCAGGAGGTCGCGGTCGTCGGCCTTCCCCACGAGCGCTGGGGCGAGGCCCCCTGCGCGTTCGTGGTCTTAAAGTCCGGTCAGACGGTAAGCGAGCAAGAGCTTCGAGAGTTCGCGCGCGCGCGACTGGCCCACTTCAAGGTTCCGCAGTGGTTCAACTTCGTTGAAGAGCTGCCGAAGACCGCAACCGGGAAGATCCAGAAGTTCGTCCTGCGAGGGCGCGCCCCGGCAATCGTCCGGCAATAAGCCGGCAACCGCCTCAGGGGGCGGGGGCGAGGTCCGTGTAGTCGTTGATGATCACCTGGTGGCTTCCGCTTGAGAAGGTATCGAGACCCCAGCTCTTCGAATACGGCGTACTCGATTGCGAGAGCACGTTGCCCGACGCGTCTCGGGTGATAAAGGTGCTCGTTCCCTGCAGGCTGATCCCGACCAGCCGCGAAGCCTGGCTGCTGAACTTCGGCAGGTAGAGGTTGAGACTGACCTTGTCGACGCTGTAGGTCTTCTGGATGATCTTTCCGCCGCTGACGTCGTCCTTGATGACGTCGGTGAATTCCTTGAGCGCGTCGCCCGTGGCGCCGCTCGCCGCGAGCTGGAAGTCGTGGGCGCGACGCGCCTCGGATTCGATGATGAGGTCGAGCACCACGTCATGCGCCCACTTGTCAGCGTTCTGCGGCGCGGACTTATCGAAGGCGACCACGCTCGGCGCGATCGTCGCCGTCGGAATCGTCGGCAGGATCCACAGCTGGGCCGAGGCGGAGGTTGGTCCCGAATTTTGTTGCGGCGGCAAAGCGATTGCGGCGGAGGTCGAGACCCAGCTGGCCACGTCGGGTCCCTCACCAACGGTGAGCTTCAGCGTTGGGGTCGTCCCGTCGGCGAGCCCGGCGGCTGGCTCCGGGCTGTGGGTTGATAGATCGGCGGCCAGCGGAAGCGTGCCAATGAAGAGCAGCGCGACGGCGAGCGCAGCCGGCAGGCGCCAGCCGAGGCGACGTCTTCCGGCCCTCTGCCGCTCCCGGGCTTCGAGCGGCGACATAAAGCGCACAAGCGCGAAGCGCAATGCACAGGCGATGACCAGGCTCGCCAGGATGGCGGTCTTGGTCCAGAACTCGAGCGAAGTCGGGCCGATCAACAACACCGCCAGGATGGCCACCACAATGCCGAAGGCGATACGTGCTACGGGGCCGTCGGGGACCGTTCTCGGGTCCGGGATCATGAAGAGGCCGAAGACCAGGAGTTCGGGCGAGGTGACCAGGATCTGCCAGAGTTCCCGTCCGCACATTGGAGCCACGTGCCAGCTGGCGACCATGCAATGGTCGGGCACCAGGGCAAGGGCCACGGCGGTAAAGGCGGCAAACCCCGCCATGAAGGCGATCTCGAGGCCGAGTAATCGAAGTTCCCAGGCGATCAACAGCCCGCCAACCACGAGGACCGCGTAGGTCACAATCAGCCATGGACCGGGCGGGATCCACCACAAATCCTGCGGCTCCGTGAGCTTGGGTCCGAGGGCGACGAAGGCGATGACCAGGCCGAGGTTCGACGGGTTGAAGACATGACGCCCACGCCAGCGGATCAGGTACTTCGACGCCATCGAGACGGCGACCACGCCAATAAAGATCCAGATCCCATGCGTGCTCCACCATTGGCCGTGCAGTGTCCCGGGAGTTCGCAGGATGAAGGCGGTACTGTTGCCCGTCAGCAGACCGCTCGCCGGCCACATGATCGCGCTGTCCTTGAAGAAGGCGACGACGAATTCGATCAGCGCGCCGGTCGCGAGGCAGATGAGAATCTGCGCCACCGAGAGCCGGAAGCCGAGCACCGTCTGGCCCAGCACCTGGAGCGTCACCAGCACCGCGGCCACGTGCATTCGGGGATCGCGGAGGCTGGGGAGGATGACCGTGTATTCCCGGCCGAACAGCCGAACCGCCCGGCGTTTGGCGCTCACCACTGAGTAACGGTTGGAATACCCAACGCGTTACAGCCTCAAGCCTTTGTTAGCATTTCGCTCCCTGTCGCAGGCGTCGTACCGAGCGCGTTCGGGATTGGTCGGAGCCGTTGCCGTCGCTGCGCTCTCAGCCTGTGCCCTTCCGTTCGCTCTCGACCTGCCCACGACGCGCAGCCTCGAAACCGGCGCGACCGGCACCCTGCTCGCGGCGGACAGCTTCGAGATCACGGGGTCGTACAGCGAAGGAAGCAACCGGTGGTCGATCGACCTGCAGCTGAGCCGGCCGAGCGCCGAGCACGTCACCGTCACGACGTCCGACGTCACGCTCGAGGCGATCAACCTTGGCACCGACGCCTATTTTCGCGGGCAGCAGTTTCTGTCTGCGCATATGGGCAGCGATCTCGTCTCTCGCAGCTTTGTCAAGGCAGCGGGAAATGGATGGTGGAAGGGCTCGGCCGGGCGCGTTCCCCAGCTGACGGACCTGACCGATGGTGATGCCTTCAGGTCGACCTTCCTCGGGCAGGCGGTCACGCAGCGCATCGACCACGTGTCGGTGGACGGAATCGATGCGGTCGAACTGTCCAGCGTTCGTGGAGATGTGTTCATCACCGCGCAGGCGCCCTATCGCGTGCTGCGCGTGCGCCTGAACCACGGTGTTGTCGTTGACGGCATTCGCGATGCTGACTTTCGGTTCGTCAATTACAACAGTGACTTTCGGATCACAGCGCCCGTCGGCGTCATCGATTTCTCGAACCTCAGCACGCTGCCTCCCATCTATACGGTCTTGTCGGTCGACACATCGGGATGCGCCTCGCCCTGTGCTGTCTCGGCCGTGCTCAAGAATCTCGGCGGCATGACCGACGCTAGAGCGCCATCGACGATCACCTTCACCATGACGGACACGGCCTCTCGACAGGCGGTCGGACGTTGCCAGACGCAGGTCGTGCCGGACGTCGGCTACAACGCAACGACGACGGTCAGCTGCACGATCGGCGACGTCAGCGCCCAGCGTTCAAACGCGGCCACGGTGACGGCGACGCCCGACAACCCGGGGCGCGGCTAGGATCGTGACAAAGGTCGCGCTGGCCGCATGGGCCCTGGTCATTGTTCTGTTAGGTGCTGAGGTTGGACTCGCGGTATTCCGGCCCTGGGACCACCACTTTGCCCTGTCGCTATCCGGCTCGCAGCCGTCCAGCACGCTGGTAACGCCCTCCGCTGCTGGCACGTGTCCAGACGTCGCGGCCCGCAGGCTCGAGGAACCGCAGACGATCCCGCGGAGCGCCTGGATCCATGCTTCGGACGGGGTCAACGTTCGGGCCGCCCCCTCGTCTTCGGCGACGCGCCTTACGACGTTACCGACCGGAACGCAAGTGAGCGTCCAGGAGGAACAGAGCAAGCCCGATGGCGTCTGGTATCGAATTCGTCTGAGCGACGGGCGCGACGGTTGGCTGAGCGGGCGCTTTACGACGACCTATCCAATCGGCCCGGCCTCAACCGACTCGCTGAAGATCTGGCTCCCCGCTGGCTATCAGTTCCAGTCCGTGGCACCGGGGAAGGCGGAGGCACACTACAAGAACGGGCCGCAGACGCTCCTTTACGTCGAGAGTGGCTCCAGTACAAAGGCACCGACGGAGCCTGTTGTCCCGTCCGGCCTGCCGCGCCGGTCCGCGTGGACGGTGGTTTCCGCTGAGCCGACGCTGGTCGGCGACCTTCCCGCCACGGTCCGCGTGTTCAGCATCAAGCTGGGCGGCAGCGGTTGTCCGGCGGTGGTCCACCAGGTCAGGATCACGACGACCACCCATTACTACGACTTCACCTTCCTGCTGGATGCGCCGAGCTCGTCAGTCGTTGCCCAGTTGCTGGACAGCGCGACGATCCAATAGGAACCCGGGCAGGCTCAGGCCCCTTCAGGTTGGCTCAGAGCGCGCCGTACTCCTCCTAAGCGGGGCTCACGATCAGTACGACATTCCCTGTCTTCTGCTCTGTCTCGACATACCTCGTCGCTTCGACCACGTCCTTCAATGGGTAGCGCCGATCGATGACCGGCCGGTACCTCCCCGCCTCGATGAGCTCCTTGAGGAACAGGACGTCCTGCTTCGTTTGTCGAGGCGGTATCTGGAAGAGCACCTTCTTGCCCCCGAGCCGCGGGGTCAACAGCGCCCACATCAGATTCGTGAACCCGTCGGTTGGCAGGAAGATCCCGTGCGGCTCCAGCGAGCCGCGGCTCCGCCTGAACGACAGCTTGCCGACGGCGTCGAAGATGACGTCGTACGTCTGGCGGTTTTTGGTGAAGTCTTGCTGCGTGTAGTCGATCACCCTATCCGCTCCAAGCGATCTCGCGAGCTCGAGGTTCATGGTGTTGCACACGGCGGTGACGTCGGCGCCGAAGTACCTGGCCAGCTGGACGCCCGCGGTGCCGATGGCCCCCGACGCCCCGTAGATGAGGATCCTGCGTCCCCTTTTTGAGATCCACCTGTTTCAGGCAGGTCAGTGCATTGAGGGCTCCGTCACAGATCGGCGCAGCCTCCTCGAAGCTCATCCCGGCCGGCATGGGCGCGATTCGGGCGCTCACCGGCAGCGCGATGAATTCCGCGTGTGCCCCGAACCTGAGCCCGCTGCTGCCGAAGACCTGGTCGCCGACCGCGAACTCGCGAACAGCCGCGCCAACGACTTCGACCTCTCCCGCAAATTCAGTGCCGAGGACGCGGCGCCTTGGCCGGCGGACGCCCGAGACCAGGCGGCTGAGGAATGAGATGGCCAGACCGCTGCGTCGGTTGGCTTCACGTGTCGCGGTGTCCAAGCGGTTGACCGTCGTAGCGTGGACCTTGATGAGGACTTCGTCGTCTCTGGGTACAGGCCGCTCGACGTCTTCGAGTCGAAGCACCTCCGGCGGCCCGTACCTGTCGTACACAACGGCTCTCATTTCATTCGGCGTGCAGAACCTCCACGACGTTCGTGCGCGCAGCCCATCGCCCGGGAAGCGTGGCGGCGACGACCGCCACGACCACACCTGCCAGCGGGATGGCGACCAGCTCCCAGGGTGCAATGACACCGTACGCGGCTGCCGGCGTGTTATCGCCGCCGAGGCTGCTGACCAGGTCGAACAGTGCTCGGCTAAGCGCGACACCTGCCGGTATCGCGACCAGACCCCCGACTAGCGCCAGGAAACCGGCTGACGTGGCGACCATCCCGACAACCTGGCCCGGGCTCATGCCAAGCGCCTTGAGGGTAGCGGTGTCGCGGATGCGCTCGCGCGTGTTCAGCAACAGGGTGTTGAAGATGCCGGCGACCGCGATCAGCGCGATCACAGCGGCGATCGCAAACAGGACGGCGCCGATCACTCCGCCCGTCGTAGCGGAACTGACCTGGTTGGCCTGGACGTCAAGCAGGTCCGGCTGCGCCGCTGCCACGCGCTTCACGTAGGCGTCGATGTTTGCATCAGGTTTGAGGGTGATCAGATAGCTGGATGGCGTGAGGTCCGGCGCCGCCACCGTGATCGAGGACGAGTCGAGAATCAGCTCGTGGCCGCCCGGACCGCCCATGAAGTCGTAGACCTCGCCGACGACGCGCAACTTCAAGACCGCACCGTGAAACGTCCCGGGAAAGGTGTCGCCGATCTTGAGATGTGCGTCCTGGAGCAGCCCCTTGGGCGCCACCACCTCACCCGGGCCGTTGAACCACCGGCCACTTATCAGCAGGTAGCCGAGTGCCGACGAGTCACCGCGGAAGATGGCCGAGTAGACCGGATCGGCGATCCCTGGAACAGTGATGTTCGCCGTCGTTTGCGCGACCACTCGTGTGGTCTCCGGCTGCGAGCCGATCAGTTCCGTGGCATCGGCGTCCGTTAGGGCGGGGCTCTTTAAGACCAGGACGTCCACCTGCCGGGAATGTGCCTCGTAGGTATAGATCCCGGCAAAAGCGCGCGTCTCTCCAAGGGCGACGATGACCGTGGCGACGCCCACGAAGATGGCCACCATCGTCAGGATCGCTCGGACAGGGCGCGCCGCCGCTTCGCCCAGGCCGAGGACAACGGGCTCCGGTAGCCCGGCCCGGTACGCTAGCCTGCGAAGCCAGCGGCCGCTCTGGCCCCGAGGAGCGGTGGCGTTGGCGATCACGACAGCGGGCTTGAGCAGACCGGCACGCAGCGCCGGAAGCAGCGCCGCGATCGTCACGATCATCAGCGCGCCGACAAATTCCAGCAGGGCCAAAGCCGGCGAGAAAGTCGCCTGGTAGGCGAGGCCCAGCGCCTCCGAACTGTTCGCCAGGAGCGGCTGGCTCAAGATCATGCCGCCGGGGATGCCGACGACGCAAGCCGCCGCCGCGGGGACGAGGATCTGGAAGACGAACACCCCGACCACCTGTATCGGCGTGAAACCGACGGCCTTCATGATGCCAATCTCGCGGTAGGAGGCGATCACGATTCCCGTCACGAGGTTGGCCACGATCGCCACCGTCGCCGCAAGCGCGAAAACGCTGAAGGCGATAAGGATGCTGGTGAGGACCTGGTTGGTGATGTTGAAGATGCTGCTGACCAGCAAGTAGTTGACGGATCTCGCGATGCTACCCGGCGGAAGCGTGGCGCGCAGGGTGTCCATGTGCGCCTTGAGCTGAGCGCTCGTCGGATCCCCGGCGAAACGGTAGTCCATCAGGTAGAAGGACGAGTTCTTCGCGGTCAGGGGGGCGATCGCCGGGCTCAGGACCCAGGCGTGCTGGCCGCTGATCGACGCCTGGGCCTCGTCGATGTCAACTACCTCGGCGGCGACGGTGACGACTGGCACCTGCGGAACGCTGACGACTTTGAGCCGGTCACCGATGGAGATGTGGTTGACGTCGGCAAAGGACCGCGTAATCGCGATCTCATTGTCGGCGGACGGCCAGTGTCCGCTCGTGATGCGCAGCTGCTCGACATCGCCGCTCGGGTTGTCGCGCCCGATGGTTGTCACCGTGGACTTATGCCCGGCCAACTGCAACTGCATCTCGGTGGCGTGGTATGGACCGCCATACGCCGTCGCTCCAATGAGCGATGGCGTCCTGACGAGGGCGCCGGGATCCGTCCTCGGGTCGAAGAAAACCTGCAGGTGCGCGCCCCTCTGCGCCGCAAAAGCCGTACGGTAAGGGTCACTCGTCTGCGACACGATCATCAACGCCATCGTGCCCGTCGCGATGGCGAGGAGCGTAGTGACGAAGATGACCGTGGCCTGCAATCGCCGTCGGCGAAGGTCGCGCATGGCTTTGACCAGGACGGCGGTCATCGCGATGCCTCTTCGCTCCGCACGCGTATGACGTCTGAGGCTGCCCGCTCCGGGCTCTCGAGCCGCGCATCGTCGACGACCTTTCCGTCCACCACGCTGATGACACGGGCGGCATGCCGTGTCGCCAACTTTGCGTCGTGGGTGACGAGCAGTATCGTTTGCCCCTCGCGATGAAGCTCACCAAGAAGTTCCATCACCTGGTCGCCGCTGCGCCTGTCGAGCGCTCCGGTGGGCTCATCGGCGAGCAGAAGCGTGGGATTATTGATCAAGGCCCGCGCAATCGCGACGCGCTGCTGCTGGCCGCCGCTCAAACGCGCCGGATAGCGATTGGCCACGTCTGTGATGCCGAGCCGTTCCAGCAGCTCCCGTGCGCGACCGCTCGCCGGGTCGCCTTTGAGTTGGGCGGGGATGAGAACGTTCTCGAGCGCGGTCAGGTTGGGGAGCAGGTAGAAGAACTGAAAGACGAAGCCGATGTGGTCGCGTCGAAACCTGGCCAGCCCTGCCTCGCCCAGCTTGCCGAGGTCGGTGCCGCCGACGACGACCGTACCGGATGTCGGCCGGTCAACTCCGGCGACCAGGTTGAGCAGCGTGGACTTGCCACTGCCCGAGGGTCCCATGATCGCGGTGAACTCGCCCTGTTCGATGGTGACCGAGACGCCGTTGAGGGCCCCGGTGATGCCACCCTGGTAGACCTTGGTGATGTCGGTCACCCGGACCAACTCGCTCATTCGGTTTTCGCCCCCTCCGTCCCGAAACGCTCCGACGACAATTCGTCCATCCATTTGAGGTCTGCCTCCGTGTGAAGTAATGCGCCACGCACGAGTCGCGCCAGGTCGATCCGGCCGTCACGGCGTGCGCGTTCTTCCAGCCGGTTCAGGTCGCGCAGGCGTTGCAGGTAGGCGCGCTTCTGGCGAGCGAGCATTCCCTTCAGGTCGCCGTTTGCGATGCGGGTCGCGAGAAGGAGTTTCACGTAGATCTCTTCGTGCAGCTGCTGCGGCCCGGAGTCAGGCTGGGCGAGCCAGTCGTCGAGCGCCTTCTGGCCTGCGGGCGATAACTCGTAGCTCTGCTTGCCGCGATCGCCGCGTGCGCCAACCGGCCGGACCAGCCCGTCGCGCTCGAGGCGCTGGAGCGTCGTGTAGATCTGGCCGATGTTGACGTCCCAGGTCCCACCGAGCATGGCTTCAAAGCGGTTCTTCACCTCATATCCGTGGAGCGGCTCCGCTTTCAGGAGCCCCAGCACGCCGTATTTAAGCGACACGTTCTCGACTTAACATACTCAGTATGTATGCCCAGTATGCATAGGCCCTCTGCGAATGTCAAGCGGGTCGTTGCTTGGTTAACTGGATCGCGGTAAGGGCTAGCTCCCCGCTACGGCCCCGACGTCCCGACGCACCTCAATTGAGGCTGAAGGGTGGATACTGATCGGTCACCAGAACGAAGGCATAGCCGGTCACCCGGTTGCTCCAGCGAAGCACGCCGACGACGAAGTCGAACAGACCGCGTGGATACGTGCCCGTGAAGAGAATGGCAAACCACGCCACGATGACCGCGACCACGGCGCCGATTGCGAGAAAAAAGAGAACGACATAGTGCGGGATTGCAAGGAGCCACTTGACCAGGGGCAGCCAGCGGTTCATCTGACTCACATCCGGATACGCGAAGTTGAGGTGGACGGCCTGTTCCTCATCGGTTGATGGGTAGTGATCATCGAGCAAGGCGAGATACGCCGTGACGCGGGCTGAGAAGCGAAGGAGATTGAGGTTCCAGTCGAACCACCAGCGCGGATACTTCTGCCGGAACAGAATCATGAGGACGAGCGGGAGGAAGAGGACGCCGCCGCCGCTCGCCAATGTGTAGGTCGTCGTCTGATTGTTGGCGTGAAGGGTTTCCCCCGATAGCGTGCCGAGCACGATGAGAATCGGGATGGCGACGATGATCCGGAAGGCCGTCGTGAGCCGATTAAGCGATCGGGCGGGAACGTCGACGTCGAACTGGACGGGGTAGCTGCTTACCATGATGCCTCACCTCTCCTGAACCAATTTCTTCCATCGTTGTACGTTAGCGCCAAATACGAGGACCCATCGCATCACCGCGGCTTCCACGACGAAGCCGAGGACCTCAAGGTTGGATCGGCAGTCGTTGCGCAACCGTCACACCGGCATGTATGCGGGTGCCCGGCACTGAATAGCAACCTTACGAACGGCGTAAGGGCCTGTTACCCAGCCAATCAGGAAACTGCCTTCTGCGTGTATCAGCTTTCTTTCTTGGTCGTGACTCGTTTGCGGCCGCTACCGTAATCGACCGGTTCGATATTCGATAACGGGACGTTGTATGGGGGACTGGATACCTCTCGGACTCCGACGCCTGCCGCGTACGGTTGTGGCGCTGCTAGGCGCGCACCTCACCGTGGTCCTGGCATCGACCGTCGGCGTCACCGGGGTAGCCGTCGGCCTCCTCTTACCACCGGGCGGAACGGCGCTCGCCTGGTTCATCCCACTGGTCGAGGGCGCCACCGTGCTGAGCGTCCTGGTGGCCGGCGCCATGGCCGGGATCGACGTTATCGTCCGGCAGGAGCGAAGCGCCCTGCCGTATGTTGGCATCGGTGCCGCGGTCGCGACGCTGTGGCTTGCCCACCTGTTCAGCTTTACCGGGTTGCTGTTACCAACCCTGGTCGGTGCTCGCGATGACGGCCTGCTGTTCCATTTCGGCCGGATCGCCATGCCAGCGCTCCTCGTTTGGGCCCTCGTGCAGCCCCCCGGTTCTCTGTCGAATCCACGTCGCGCGGTGACGATGGTCGTCGTGGTCGCCCTCACGGCCGTGGGGGCGGCCGTGGGGGTGACCATGGCGCTCGATCCGATTCTCCGGTCGCTGAGCGTGGCCGGGCACTTCACCGACGTAAACACTGGCTTGCTCAGCGTTGAAACCATCGCCGTTGCGACGGCGGGCTGCCTGTTTGCGTTGGGCCGGCGAGGCGATCCCCGATTCGCCGCCGCGCTCACCGGCGCTCTCATCCTTTTGGGGTTTGAGGCGATTGCCCAGGATCTGTCGAAGGCGCCCTTCGACGCCGCCTGGTATGCGGCAGCGGCCCTGCGGCTCGACCCAGCCCTCCTCCTGATGGCGGGCCTGTTGAGCCTATACGGCTCGTCCGTTCGAGCGGAACGGGTTGCGCAAGCACGCCACCGCATGCTGGAAGAACTGGAGGCAAACTTGAAGTTGACCGTCGAGATGTCACCGGTTGCGGTGATCTCGACCGACCGGCGGGGCACCATTACCGGCTGGAACTCGCGGGCCGAGGCGATGTTTGGATGGTCGCCCCCGGAGGCGATCGGACAGCATCTCTGGACCATGGTGGCGGCGGCTGACTGGCAGAGAATGCTGCGGCGGCGGGTGCACCGATTGGGAAGCGCCGGGGCGCATCAGCCGCCACTGGCGATGGAATTGACGGGTATTCATCGCGACGGCCATGCCTTGCCCATAGAGCTGATGCTGGCTTCGCCGCAGGGCCCCGGCGAACAAATCAGTCTCGTGTCCCTGGTCCGCGAACTGGTGCCACCCGACGTCGGCGTCCTCCCGACCAGCCTTCGCGTGGCGGTAACGGAACCGTTCGCCACGGCACCAACCTGGGCCGAAGCGGCGCCCCGCATGCTACAGGGCATCTGTGACGAGCTCGGTTGGGATATCGGCGAGTTCTGGGTCGTTGATCGGGAGGCTGATGTCCTTCGCTGGGAACATGGTTGGCAGCGGCCATCGCCGGAGCTCGAGCGATTTACCGCCCTGCGACGCGAGAACAAGGTCTTGCGAGGCAAGGGCCTTCTCGGTGTCGTATGGAAAACGGGGACGCCGTACTGGGCCGCGGACCTGCGCCGGGACAGCAAGGCGAGTCCCAGCGAGGTAGTCGCCGGCGCCAAATTACGCAGCGGCGGTGCGTTCGCGATCCGGCAGGGCTCGGACATCGTTGGCGTGCTGGCCTTCTTTAGCCGGCGCCGCATCCGTCTCGACCGGTTTCGCCTCGAGCGACTCGACGAACTCGCGCGCGACCTCGGCGGCCTCATCCAGCGAAAGCGATCCGAGGAGGCGATGCGCGCAAGTGGCCAGCGCATTCGAGCGGTGCTGGACAACGTTGTCGACGGCCTGATTACGTTCGATGACCAGGGACGTATCGAGTCGTTCAATCCCGCAGCGCAGCGGCTGTTCGGCGACGAAGCGGGCGAGGTCATCGGGCATGACCTCAAGCTCTTGATTGCCGAATCCCACCACGCCGACTTCATCCCCCAACTCAGGAACACCCTGCGGCCGGGAACGCGGCACGCCACCTCGGCGGCTTACGAGACGCAAGGCCGGCGAAAAGACACATCCGTGTTCCCGCTGGAGTTCAGCATCAACCCGGTGCGGCTCGGCAACGGCCGCCTTTATATCGGGCTCTTGCGCGACATCACTGAGCGGAAAGCCCTGACGGAAGCGCTCGAGTACCAAGCGCTCCACGACAGTCTCACCGGACTTCCAAATCGCACCTTCGTCGTGGACCGGCTCGAGCAAGCGGTGCTCGCCGCCCAGCGTGAACGTCAGGCGAAGGCACTCCTTGTCCTCGACCTGAATGGCTTCAAGGAAGTCAACGACACGCTCGGTCACCAGCAGGGCGATCGCGTTCTCCAGGAGGTTGCTCGACGCCTCCGAAGAGTCCTCCGCAAAGCGGATGCGGTGGGCCGCCTCGGTGGAGACGAATTTGCCGTTCTGCCGGCTGGAGCTACGGATACGCCTCGCGCGATCCTCATCGCGGAAAAGGTCCTGCAGGCGGTCGAGGCACCGTTTCAGCTCGGAGAGCATACCGTCGACATCGGGGCAAGCATTGGGATCGCGATCTACCCCGACCACGGCGAAGACGCCACCACTCTGGCCCGGCATGCGGACATTGCGATGTACGTGGCGAAGCGCGCCCGGAGTGGCTATAGCGTCTACGCCGCCGACCACGGCGCGTACCCGCCGGTCCGACCTCCTCTGATCGCCGCCCTGGGAGCCGCCATCGATCAGCTCGAACTGCTGCTCCATTACCAGCCGATCGTCGACCTTCGCAGCGGCGTCCCTGACAGTGTCGAGGCACTCGTGCGCTGGGGCCATCCGAGGCATGGCCTGCTGTTGCCAAATGACTTTGTCCCGGCGGCCGAACAGACCGAATTGATTCATCCATTGACGCGGTGGGTGCTAAACGAGGCGTTGAGGCAAGCGCACGCCTGGCACGCGGCGGGAATCGACCTGGCCGTCGCCGTCAATCTGTCCGCCAGGAATCTGCTCGATCTGGAGCTCGCGGAGACCATCAGCGGCTTGCTTCAGGCCTGGTCGATCTCGCCAGAGAAGTTGATTCTCGAGATCACAGAGCGCACAACGCTTTCCACCCAGGACTTCGAAGCCCTCCGCCAGCTCCATAGCCTCGGCGTCCGGCTGGCCGTCGACGATTTCGGCACCGGTTATTCGACCTTGACGTACTTGAGGAACCTGCCGCTTTCTGAGGTCAAGATCGACCGCTCATTCGTGACCGACATGGTCACCAACCAGGACGACGCCACGATTGTGCGTTCGACCATCGACCTCGGTCACAGCATGGGCCTCAAGGTCGTAGCGGAGGGCGTGGACAATGCCCAGACCGCGGAAGCGCTTGCGGATCTCAACTGCGACTTCCTCCAGGGCTTCTTCGTTGCACGCCCGATGGCCGGTGCGGAAATTGCCGCCTGGTTGGAAGGGCGGAGGAGCCGGCTGGGACAACCGCGCTAAATTGGTATGAAAAGAGGTAAGCCGGTCGCGCCGTGGAAGACTCGACCGAGTGCGCTGATCCTAATTGCGGATGATGATCTCCATGTCCGCCAAATGCTTCGGCACCTGTTCGAACGGGATCACCACGATGTGATAGAAGCGGAGGACGGCGAGAAAGCCTGGGACACTGTTTTCGCCCGCGGTCCAGCCATCCTGGTGACGGACTTGGAGATGCCTGGGCTTGATGGTTTTTCCCTGACCCGGCGGCTCCGAGAAAGCGGGTTTCAACAGCTGCGGATCATCGTTTACACAGGCCAGCGAGTGACCGCGGACGAAACGAGAGACGCGGGCGCCGACGAGCTCGTCCTGAAAACTGAGCCAATCTCACGCTTACGGGATGTCGTCCTGAAGCTGCAACGGAATCTGCCCGCGGAGTAGATCGGGTGTCGGTCGACATCTGGGGTTTCTCCGAGAACTGCGACTACCTCGGTGGTTCGCCCGATACTGAGTGGCATGAGGACTCTCCACCCGGCGTACCGCGTCACCGACCTAGCCGCATCCCTGGACTTCTACACCGCACTTGGGTATGAGCAAGTAGGTCGCGTTGACACCGGGGACGGCTCAAGCCTGACCATGCTCAAGTTCCCCAGCGAGGAGGTGGTTACGCTCGAGTTGGTCCACAGGCCGGCCGACGGACCCGTGGATATCGGAACGGGATTCAGTCATCTCCCTATTCAAGTCGACAACCTCAGGTTCACCATAGAGGCGCTATCGCACGCCGGGCTAAGGGCCGGCCCAGTCGAGCGCCCCGGCGGACCCGACGGACCCCAAACCTCGTGGATCACAGACCCCGACGGATACCGGATTGAGTTAGTGCAATGGCCACCGGGGCACGCCAGCGGGATCACAGCTGCTGACTTTCCTTAGACGGGGTGATGCGAACGTACCGCGTCGCCGGACTGTTGCTCTGCCGAGCGCGTCGGGCATCTCAATCGCGGAAATGGCTTATCCATGTTGGAGAGAGGTGAGCATTCGGCGAAAGGATTGCCCGAGTTGACCGAACGGCGGCGAAGGTGAGATCCTGCCCTGCCTCGGTCCAAATGCCCCACCACTCAACCACGGCCTGGTCGCCCATGACGTTGGGCGCCCGAACCAACACTCGATATTTTCCTCGACGGTGAGATTTTTGTTGAGGTACTGGCGGACACCGCTAAGCCCGGTGAACGGTTTGCGAAAGGCGAGCGATACACGGCTGTATCTGCGTACAAGGCGGCAATCGCCTCGACGTCGCGGCGGGGCCAGGTTGTCCAGGATCTGTTCGCGGGTCACCAGCCGTCCGGCGTTGGCCGCGAGCAGATACAGCAAACTCTGCTCCGGGGTCGTGAGATGCAACTCGCCGGCGGCCGACCGCACGCGCCGGTGCAGGATATCAACCTCCAGCTCGCCGAGCTTGATGACAGAGTGAAGGCAATGGCCTCACCATAGGTTCGGCTGGTGATCGCTATGGTCCGGGCGATCAGCTCTTCCGGGGCCAACGGGAGGGTCAGCGTCAACACCCGGCGTGGCCTACTCAGGTCGCTCAGAAGGCGGTCCTGCTCACTTTTGAGCACCCACGTCACGCACTACGCCAGCGACGGCCAGCCTCGCAGGATGGGGCTGGACCGACCCGGCGATGAAGAAACCTCATGACAGCGCCAAAGTCAAAGGTCAGACTTCCTGTACGTCGTCGACTCAACCCCTCGATAAGTTCCGCGTGTACCCCGGGAGGCAAATCATGATCGAAACGAAACCGACCACCAATGGCCACGCGCCCCCCACTTCGCGGGCTCCAGTCGAAGCGACCACAAACCAGCGCAAGATGAGTTCACAGAGAAAGACAGCATTTGCCGCGGGCGCGCTCTACCTGCTCAGCTTCGTCTCGATCCCGACCCTCTTTCTCTACAATCCGCTGCGCGATTCGAACTACATCCTCGGGCATGGCTCGAATACCGGCATCATCGTCGGCGCCATCCTCGAGATGATCGTGGCCCTCGCCGGCATCGGCACCGCCGTCGCGCTGTTTCCGGTGGTCAAGAGGCAGAACGAGGGAGTCGCTTTGGGCTTCGTCGGCTCACGAACCCTGGAAGGCGCCGGCATCCTCGCGGGCGTGGCCTGCGTACTCTCGCTCGTGACCCTGCAGCAGTCCGCAGTTGGAACGAGCGGGTTGGCCACCGGCCATGCGCTGATCACCATGTATGACCGGATCTTCCTGCTCAGCGGGAGCTTCTTTCCGGCACTCAATGCCCTGCTGATCGGCTCGCTGCTGTACCAGTCGCGCCTGGTGCCACGGTGGCTTCCGCTACTCGGATTCGTCGGGGCGGCCCTTCTGGTCGCCGGCGATGCGGCCATACTGTTCGGGCTCATCGGGCAGCATGCCTCTACGACTCCGCTGCTCGCAATCCCGATCGCGGTCTGGGAATTTTCGCTGGGCGTTTATTTGGTCGTCAAAGGCTTCAGGCCCTCGGCCATCACCGCCCTTTTCAGCCGAACTGGCGGCATGGAAAACGGTTCCTTGGCCTGGTGACGGCTACTCGATAACGTTTCGCGCCTCGACCTCTTGACAGCTCGGAGCCCGGCTTCGGCCGGGCTCCGAGAAGCCTTTAGCCTATAAGGAGAAAGCAGTCAAAGGTCAGTTCAATCCTCGTCCCGCATCGCCACAACAAGCGTCGCCGCCTTGACGCTCATCGTGGCCGCGACGGCTCAATCCTTTGGGTGAGATGCGGCGTCGCTGGGAGCGTGCGCCCGCAAGTAGATCCGTCGGCCGGGAGGTCGGCAGTCGGTGGTCGCCGAAACTTCAACAGAAGCATGAAACCCGCCAGCGATTCCATCCGCAGTTGAAACGGCTTTGGGACAACTACTCCATTCTTGAAGACTGGCGGACGTAGCAGGCCGAGCGCGTTGCTCATAGAGGACAGCCCCGACATTCCCCCATTTGACGTGGCGGCCTTGGCGGCTAAGTACAGTCTCGACGGCTGGAACTTCGTTCCCTTCGTTACGGAAGAACTGAATCTCATCTGCGGACTCGACATCCTCTTTTTGCGTCCGAGTGCACCGGGACAGCTCGTCTCGGGAGGCGACCTTGACAACCGGTTAAAGACACTATTCGACGCTTTGCGGATCCCGGAGGCGAGCGAGAGGTACGCCGACCGAGTGCCGGACGACCCTGACGAGAAGCCAGCGCGATGTCTTTGTCACGACGGACTTTTCGCGCACTTCACGCATTCGTTGCGAGGCCGTCGACGTGTCGTGAAGCACGATGCGCGCTTCATCGGAATCGGAGCGGCAGACATTCTGCACATGAAATTTGGAAGTTTCCGCGCGCTTGACATTACCTGCGGAACCGGGTTACCTCTCGATCGGTATTCACAATGCTATCGTGCTGTTCATCGCCAGCCTCAAAAAGCCGATATGACTCTCCTGAGCGAACTCCTCGAGGATGGGCGCGCGGTCCCGGTCATTGACCGGCGGTACGACCTCGACGGCGTGCCCGAAGCACCGCAGTACGTCGAGCACGGCCACGCCCGGGCCAAGGTCGCGGTGCGCATCTCATGAATGGCCAGGCCGCAGTCGGGATTGCGAGAATTGGGGGGATTCTCTTTCTCGTGTCGCTCATCGCAGGCGGCTTCGGTGAGGGGTTCGCACCGTCACAGCTCATCGCGCCCACCGACGCCGCTGCTACCGCCCATCACATCATCGCCTCAGACGCACTCTTTCGCTTTGGATTTGCGAGCTATCTCGTCGAAGGCTGCTGCAACGTCGCTTTGGCAGTCGTGCTCTTCGTCCTGTTGAGGCGACTTGCTC
>Ga0070697_100000150_pt1 | contig 56876 bp, 44 predicted proteins | sample KBSK1501metaG_FD_65475 | JGI IMG/M metagenome (GOLD analysis project Ga0070697, IMG submission 65475) | Corn, switchgrass and miscanthus rhizosphere microbial communities from Kellogg Biological Station, Michigan, USA - KBS K1-50-1 metaG | ecosystem: Host-associated > Plants > Roots >... | reverse complement strand
AGAAACTCTCACCGGCGCGAGGTGGCGTTGCTGGAGAAGTGCCGCCGCGAAAGCGCGCGATCGTAGCGCTGGGGTCGCCACAACCAAAGCGCCGGTAGTTAAGCCAGCACGGAGAAAACTTCGACGACCTATTTCACTCCCGTTCATAACAAAAGATTAGCATCCAGGCCGTGAAACGGGTGATAGCGTTTGGAGCTTCTGCCGCCCGCTTCGCGGGCTAAGATCATTTTCATCTGGCTCACTTCGTTCGCCCCACATGGGCTTTATGCTGCCACCTGCTCCGCGGTTCATCGAGAGCTTTTGCTCAAACTCGCCTATGTGACCCAGTGAGTCAGCCAGGTTGCGAAGCTTAGCCAGGCGTGTGTGCCTCCGAGCATCATTCGCAGCGGGTGAGATGCGATTATTAGCAAACCCGCCAGCGCACTGACGCGATGTATGCGCCGCAGCGTAACGAGATCGTAGAGCACGACAAACACAACCAACGCGTCAGTCAGTCCAAAGAACGCCAGCGGGCCGTAGGCTTGTATGAATGCGAAAGGCAACCGCGCGATCGCGGCCGCTAAAATCGAGATGGTGGCCAGCAGCATCAGCCTTTTGTGCATGTCAGGTCGGCGGCGGAAGTAGAAACCCGCACCCACCAAAATTGAAAACACAAACATGTCGCCGAGCGGAATTACTAAGAAGGAAAGTATGTCCACACCAGGCACGGGACTTACTCCAAGCTTTGCTCGGATGACAGCCGTAGTAGTTCCAACCGCGACCATGAGAACGGCAATCACCCCACCCAGAATTCCTAAACGCCGGTGCAAGTCGATGCGGTGGGCGGCGACGAGCGTGGTTTGCGTCACGAAAAGCACGAGCCAGGACGTAAATATCAAGCCGTGCACATGAAGCAGCGTGATTAGCGGCTCCGAAGTGAAGTATGGTCGGAGATAATAAGTGCGTGCGAAGCCCGCAAAAACCGTGATCACGACTGCGATTGACATCCCGACATAAAACCAGCGCTCGCGACGCCGGCGAGTGATCGCTGGGTTTGCTTGCACGTTCTCCATTGCCACCTCGCTAATTAAGGTTTCGCAAAACTCATCGCACCGCTTTTATCATGGTTTGTTTTCACGGGCCAACAGACTTCGGTGCTAACCTCACTTCAGCCACGACGTCTCACAGGTGGGCGCGGGAGGACCGTCGAGTCCCACTTTTTAAACTCGTCGCGGAGTCGAGTGAACATGCTCGGGTTCTGTTCGCGGAAGTTCGCCTGTTCGCGTTCGTCGATCGAAAGATTGAACAGATATTCCTGGGTGCCGTCGTTGACATATTTCCAGGGGCCATTCAGCGCGGCACTCATTTCGGAGGTACGCCAGAAAAAACTGCGCTCGTAATCAGGTTGAGTCCCACGAATCACCGGCAACAGATTGTTGCCATCGAGTGGGTAGGCCGGATCAGGCTTAGCGTCGCCGAGCGCAAGCGCCGTGGCTGTCCAGTCCATCGTGATAGCTGCCTGGGGTGTTGTCACATTCACAGGAACGACACCGGGCCAGCGCACGATAGCCGGCACTCTGATACCGCCCTCCCACAGCGAAAACTTCTGTCCTCGAAAAGGCCAGTTATAGGAAAAGCGTTCGCCGCCATTGTCGCTGGTGAAAATTACCAGGGTGTTGCGAGACAGACCCGATCGATCCAGCGTCCTCAAGACCTCTCCAACGCCATCATCCAAACTCTTCATCATCGCGGCGTACGTTTTCAATGAACCACCGGCGGTAAATCCAGCGTACTCTCTTCCCAACGTGCGGCTTACTTCGAGATCGCGTGGCCCTTCCCACGGCCAGTGCGGTGCGGTGTAGTGCAAGCTCAGATAAAACGGGCTCGCAGCTGCGCGACGCGCCAAAACATATTCAACCGCACGCTTCGTCAACAGCTCCGTTGTGTAGCCGATACGTTCGACCGGAACTTTTCCCTCATAAAGATCGCCATCGCCGCGCATGTCTTTATGTGTAAAAAAGTCCGCGGCGCCACTCATGATTCCGAAGAACTCGTCGAACCCACTCTGAACCGGTCCGAAATTGGGTAAATAACCGAGATGCCATTTGCCAACGAGCGCAGTGTGATAGCCGCTTTGCTTTAGCAAAGATGCGATCGTCGGATATTCGGCCGGCAGCCCCAGAGTCTTCGCCCTATCACCGAGGTCGCCTTTTTCGGTCAAGGGCTCTTCGAGTCCAACGCGAGTTCGCGCCGGGTAGCGTCCGGTGATAAACGCGCATCGGGTAGGTGTGCAAACGGATGAAGCGGAATAGGCGTGTACGAAACGAACACCCTGCGTGGCCAGACGATCGAGGTGTGGAGTTTGATAATCGGGACGACCGTAACAACTCAAATCACCATAGCCAAGGTCGTCGGCGAGGATGAACAGAATGTTGGGCCGCTTTGTCTGGACTCGAGCAAGTCCAGTGGGTGCCGCGGCGGCGATAGCGGCGCCGGTTAATGCGGCGCTGACAAATTCGCGACGAGTGACCTTGCGTGACATCCGGCGAATCCTAGACCGTCGAGGCAGGGAAAACAATAAGAACCGGGAATCCAAGGCAGCTCCGCGAGCTGGGTTTCCATTTTTTTGCATGCGACTTTTTGTGCAGCGCAGCACGATTAAAATTGACAAGGTCGTAACTGGGACTATGATATTGCTGCGCAACCCATAACAACTCAGAGTTGTCCGATCGGATGTGCGGCGGACTCTCAACAAGCTCATAAGTCGGCGCGGTCGAGGGCCGGTGACATGAACCACAAAAAGCCCTGGCAGCAGTCAGGTCAATACGAACCCGAATCATGGCGAGGTGAGTGGACCGCTGACGACGAAATAAAATTTCGTCCGGATGCGAGAGAGCAAACCAAATGCCTGGAGCTGCTGGGCAAAGTAAATTACAGAATCATTCACGGCGCCAGCGTGTATGTAGAAGTTGGCGGAGTGGTTTACAAAACCCTCTATGGTGGCTACTGGCGCAGCGTATTTACGGGCATCGAGCACTACCTGCTCAGGTGTGAGCAAGTCTCGGGCTCCATCTGGGCGGAAGAAAGCTGCAGGCCCGGAGCTGTGGATTTACCGGTTGCATACTCGAATGAAGCCTGGTCCGCCAGCGGACATTCGCTGTCGTTGATGCTATCCAGCGAGCAGCCTGCGGCCGGCCTTACGTCGCGACTGCTTCGCTCGGTCCATCTAGACCATAACCGGTTGCGGCATTGGCGCCGATGCCTGGGGCGTTAAAGGCGTCGGATCAAGTTTCGCGTCCTGCCGTGCAAAGCACTGCTCAATGCCATCGGCTTCCACGGTGTCGTGTTCCAGCAGTAACTCCACCAAACGCGCAATCGATTCCTTCTCGCCAGTCACCACTTCGCAGGCGCGGGCCAGTTGAGTGTTGATGATGTTGTTGACAGCTTCCTCCACTCGATCGAGCAGATTCTGGCTGAGCGGCTCCGACCGCGGATCGCCGAGGTAAATTGGACCGAGCGGACTCATGCCAAACTCACTGACCATACTGCGCGCGATTTCAACCGCTCGTTGAATGTCGTTTGCGGCGCCCGCGGTCATGGTTGCGAGCAGAACCTGTTCGGCTGCACGCCCTCCCAGCAGCACCGCGATTTGGTCTTCCAGATATTCGCGCTTCTTCATCAGGCGATCGCGCTCCGGCAAGGATTGGGTGACGCCCAGCGCGCGTCCGCGTGGAAGAATGGAAACTTTATGAATGGGATCGCCATTCTTCACCGCCATTCCAACCGCAACGTGACCGGCTTCGTGAACCGCCGTCGCATAGCGCTCGTCTTCGTGGATCATGAAGCCGTGACGTTCCGCTCCCATCAGAATTCGATCGCGAGCATATTCAATGTGTGGACGACCCACCGCCTCCGAATTGTCGCGGGTAGCCGCAATCGCGGCTTCATTCAAAAGGTTTGCGAGATCAGCTCCTGAGAATCCCGGTGTGCCACGGGCTACCCAGTTGAGATCGAGCTGAGAATCGAGTTCCATTCTGCGCGCGTGCACTCTGAGTATCGCGTCGCGTCCTCTTACGTCGGGAAGGTTGACCGCGATCTCCCGATCGAAACGGCCGGGTCGCGTAAGCGCGCGGTCTAACACGTCGGGACGGTTGGTTGATCCGATGACTACGACGGCTGAGCTTTGATCGAAACCATCCATTTCAATCAGCAGCTGATTGAGCGTTTGGTCCTGATCGGAGCTGGCTGAGTCGTTACCGCGCCCGCGCTGTCGTCCCAACGCATCAATCTCATCTATGAAAATAATGCAGGGCGAAAGCTTCTTGCCCTGGGCGAAGAGCCGGCGAACGCGTGCTGCACCCACGCCCGCAAACTTTTCTTGAAAACTTGAACCTGAAGCCAGCAGGAAAGGCACTCCAGCCTCCCCGGCGACGGCACGCGCGAGCAGCGTTTTGCCCGTCCCCGGCGGGCCGAAAAGCAAAATACCCCTTGGAACACGACCACCGAGTCGGCCAAAGCGCGCCGGGTCACGCAGAAAATCAATCGTCTCTCTTAATTCCAAGGTGGCCTCGTCTACGCCAGCGACGTCGGCAAACGAAACGTTTTGTTTTCCACATTGATCGGACGGCTTGAAACTGCCAACACCGCCGCCCGTGTTTGCATGCACGCGCCAAGCGATCAGACCAAACAGCAGAACAAGCGCAAGCGGCACACCCCAGGTCAAAGCCGTTGCCGTCCAACTGGCTTCGATTGGTCGAAACTCAATCGGAACATTGTTTTTCCGAAACTGTTCGACCAGCCCCTGCCGGATTGCATCACTGGTGACCGTAGCTTGAAGTGACACGCCTTGCCTGGTTCGCACAGTCAGCGTGTCAGTCTCAATAGTTAGCGCGGCGGCTGATCCAGTCTCAGCAATCTGGTAAAGCTCTGAATAGTTGATGTTGGCAACACGCGGCGCGCGGCTTTGGTAAACGACGATTGCCGTCACGATGAGCAGCAAAGCGGCGGCGGTAGTTGCCAGGATTAGCGTCACTTTGGGGGCGCTGGAAATGATTTTTCTAACGGGGGAAGGCATACGGGTACTCCAAAAAAACTCCCGCTGCGATTTCTCGGGCAGCGTGGGTTGATTAAGCGACGGACTTAAAGGGTCTGTTCGCTTGTTGATTTCAATGAATCAGGATTGAGGCGACCGAGTGTCCGGGGAACCACGGTGCGGTACAAAACCCGAGCTCTTTCTCGTAACGCGCTCGGCGCATTTGGGAAGCGGCGAGCTGTAGCTACTTTAACAGTGATGAAAGAAAGAAGTCCAGATATGAAAAAAGGGGGGAATTCCCAATTAAAGGGGAAAACGATCCACGAAATCACACTAATCAACACTAACCATCTCGTGCAACTTCTTGGCATCGTTCCGGTTTTCAATATTGCATTTGTGGTGCGTTCTTTCGTCAGGCTTGTTGCTGGTTCAGTGCCGGAACCGCATTTACCTCGAGTTTTGCCCTCTCAAGTTCTCCTCAACCCGTCTCGCCGTTAATAGCGTTCCCTCCTCAAGTTTTTCTCAAGGTGCAGCCACTAAAGTGGACGCCAGGTGATTCGTTACGCCGCACAAACTGCACCGCGGTCGCTCCGTATGAATGCCAAAAATTGCATCGTTTATTTCGTTGAGGAGGCTGATAATGTCCGGTAAAACACGCACCCGCACCTGGAGACCCAGTCATTTAAGAATTGTCGTTGCTTTCGTTTTTTGTCTGACCGCGCTCGCCCTGGGCGCGTTTCGCATCTCGGAAAACGCGGGTGCTGCGGGTTCGGGCAACGCTACGAAGCAGCAGGCTGCTTTGCAGGTCCCCGCCAAAGCGGCGCCACGGGCCAGCGCGGCGCTGGAGAAATTGCGACCGAGGGCCACTGCAGCGATCTCTTCGCACGTGGCGCGTGAGACCGGCAATTATGATTTTGTACGGGCCAATGACGGCGGCGTTTTGACTACAGACAGTTTTTCAGCTTCAGCGGAGCAGCGCGCAATCGCTTTCCTGCGCGAGCATGGCGGCCTGATCGGCATGAGCGATGCCGAGAGAGCCTTCACTGGCGTGCAGTCTAGCCGCAGCGTAAGTACGCTGAAAGCCGGCAAAGCATCCAAAGATTCGCTTGGTAGTTCGCACGTTCGTCTGAATCAATCTTACGAAGGGCTGCCAGTGTTTGGCGCGCAAGTAGTCGTGCACATGAACGAACGTGGCATTACGGGTGTTAGCGGTCAATTTGTACCGGACATCAACATCGGCACGAACGCGGCGGTCAAAGAAGCGGCGGCGCAGGCAATAGCCGCTCGAGCGCTTGGCGGTCAGCTCACTGTCGTCAAGACCGAATTGAGCGTTTACCGCCAAGGCTTGCTTGCCGGCTATCCTGGACAAAGCCTGCTTGCTTACAACATCGAGGTAACAGACGGTGGGCACGTACGAATGCAGATCTGGATCGACGCCCTGAAAGGAATAATCCTGGATCGCATTCCCCTGTCTCACGGCGCAATTAACCGCATTATCTACACGCCAAATTACGATCCGCTGTTTGCGGTGCGGCACGAAGGCGATCCGTACCAGGGTCCATTGACGCCGGGAACTACGGGAGCCAATCCCATAGATAACCTCTACCTTTTTGCCGGACAGGAATACAACCTCTTCGCATCTGCTTTTGGCCGCGACTCCTATGACGGACTGGGCCATACCATGGAGAGCGTGCTGCTCATTAATGATCAATGTCCCAATGCTTATTGGAACGGCACTACGACAAACTACTGTCCTGACTTTGATGCCGACGACGTCGTGGCCCACGAATGGACGCACGCTTATACGCAGTACACTCACGGACTAATCTATTCGTATCAAGCCGGCGGATTGAACGAAGCTTACTCCGATATCTTTGGTGAAACGGTTGACCTGCTTAACGGTGTCGACGCCGAGGGCGGCTCAAACAACAACGACCCGATGCCTGACGGTCAGCGCTGGCAGGTCGGCGACGATGTGCCAACGATCAATGCTGAGGCATTGGGTATCTTGCGCGATATGTGGGATCCGCCGCGATATGGAAACCCCGACAGAGTGTCATCACCCAACTACGATTGCGCCGCCGATGCGGTGCATAACACCTCCGGCGTTCCCGAGCATGCCTTCGCCATACTGGTAGACGGCACCTCAAGAAAGCCAGACGGCAAGGAAAATGGTCAGGTGATCCAGGGGATTGGGTTAACGCGTGCCGCGCACATCTATTATCGCGCGATGACCGTATACCAAACGCCCGGCACCAACTTCGCCATGCACGAACAAGCGTTGCTGGCATCATGTAATGATTTGATCGGTCAACCACTGAATGCGCTGTCAACCGACTCGACGAATCACGTCGTGTCGGGCGACGTAATCACTGCCAGCACTTGTCAGCAGGTTTCCAAGACCATGCTCGCCGTGGAGATGAGCGCAGACATCATCGCACGTTGTAACTATCGCCCGATTCTCGACAAGAACACGCCGGCAGATTGCCCCGGACCTACCAGCATCTTCTCGGAAGATTGGGAGTCGGGAACTGACGGCTGGACCAAAACCAGCACTGGCGTTTCGCCGGATTGGGAGGACTCGACGCGCGGTCTTAGAGACTTCAAGGTCGCCACTACATTGCCGGGCGGCCATGCAGGCACAGCAATCTATGCGCGTGATATTCCTGTCGGTGAACCGGGCGGCGGCAGTTGCCAACCTGGCGGCGACTACTCGGGCCAATTTACTATCGACAGTCCAGCGATAACGATTCCAGCCCAGGCAGACACACTCAAATTGAGTTTCGATCACTATGTGGCTACGGAATCGGTTGATGGTGGCCAGGTCGAGATCAGCGTAAACGGAGGCGCGTTCCAACTTCTGCCGCAGGATGCCTACGAGTTTAATGCGCCGAACGGAACCTTCCTGGGCATTGTCGATGGCGACACTAATCCGAACCAGGGTGAGTATGCCTGGCACGGGACGGATCAGGGCAAGTTTGAAGGGTCCTGGGGAACAACCATCGCCAACCTTTCAGCGCTGACGAATCCCGGCGATACGATCCAGCTGCGCTTTACTTTTAGCCAGGATGGTTGCAACGGCGTCGACGGTTGGTATGTGGACAACATTCGAATGTACTTCTGTCCGGTGCTCGATGCGCCAGTTCTCTCACTGGGCGCCGACTATGAGAATCCTGATACGAATGGCTCATACACTTTGACATGGACTCGACCTACAGGTGCCGCCGGGCCCGATCTCTTGCAGCAAGCGACGGTGTCTTGTGCGCCACTGCTCGCGGACGATGCTGAAAGCGGAACCGGTCAGTGGACCATAACAACCGAGGGCACAGTCACCCCCGGATTGGCTTGGGAGGCGGTGGCAAACGAAAAGCCGCAGCACGCGGGAACCACTTTCCGCGCGCGTGGCACAAATGCCGTGGCAAACGCTGCTTCATTCCTGACGCTGAATACTCCTATCAACATTCCGGCAACCGGAACCACTTTCCTGACTTTTTCTGATTGGAACGTGAACGAGGGCGATGACGCGGTGTTAATCGAAGTATCAACCAATGGCACTGACTGGACACCTATTTACCAGGACATTCGATCTGAGTTGGCGCCGGATGGGGCAGCCGCGTTTGCCACTGAGTCGCTATTCAACCGCACCGTAAGTCTGACTGCGTTTGCCGCCCAAACAATACGGCTGCGTTTCCATTACCAGATGGGTGCTGAGGATCGGGCCGGTTCGGTACCACTCGGTTGGTATCTCGACGACATCGCCATAAACAACGATAGCTGGAGCAATGTCGCCAGCGTAAATGGCACCTCATACACCGCATCCGGTGTCGGCAACGGCACGCGCTGCTATCGCGTGCGAACGACGTACAATCTGAACGGACAAACAGTAGCTGGGCCGTTCAGCAACCTGGTTTCCACGACTGTGTCACGCACGGTCGTGGAACCAAGTTGCATGGAAGACGATGACAGCCATATCAGTTACGACAATGGCTGGCACCAGGTCGACTACTCGGCTGCGAGTGCAGGCCACTTCCGTCTGGGTGCCGGCAATGACGGACAGCACGGCGTCGCATTGAACTTTGATGTGGCTGGTGGCCAAACGGGCAAGATTACGTATTACTACCTCAAGAGCACAAAAGGCGGGACTGCTGACGTTTATCTCGATGGTGTGTTCAAGCAGACCGTCGATTACAAAGGCAGTGTCGGCAAACTTCGCGAGCCGGAGAAGAAAGCTGAATATAATGTCTCGTTCAGCAACTTGCCGGCAGGCGGGCACGTGCTCGAACTTCGCAACATGCGCAATGCGACTTATGTCGATGGTTTCTGCATGGAAAGCTCAAGCTCGAGCGCGCAACCGGCTTCGGGCCCAGGAGCCACCAGCAGCAATACGACTTCGCTGAATGCCGGCAAACAGGCATTGCAAAGTCTGTCGCTGCCGGCTGGAACGCAAGCGATCTCGGTGGTGGCGGAGGCAAGTCCGGAACTGCCAATTCAGCTCTTGCTGATCGATCCTTCGGGTTCTGTGTTGAATACCGCCAACAACTCAACCGGAATCGCGCGGATTAACAGAACTGTAAATGGCTCCGGGATCTACACGATTAAGGTCGTGAACGTTAGTGTTGGTCCAGTAAAAGTCTGGACTGCCGCCACACCGCTTGTGCGGCGTTAGGCAGAGTAGGTAGCTCGATAGAGGCCCAGGGGTGGCGTGCGAAACGAAACCCCCTGGGCCTTCATATTTCGAGGTGACCTAATCTCAGCTTTCTATGTGCCTCCGGCTCTTGTTTTCCTGACGAAAGTTTCTGAACCAAATCGCTCAGTCCCGGAGGGACCGAATGTTTATAGAACTCCTGGATCTGAAAGTTCTTCGTTCCAGCGGAGCGAAACGCATGGTTAGGCATATTCGGCCACCAGTACATTGCGCTCCGCTGGAGCGCCAAACTGTGGTTAGTCTCGAAGTCTATAAACATTTGGCTCCGCTGGAGCCAGAACATCGTTTGGTTAGAGCATCACTGGGCTTTCGCCTTGACTAGAAAATCTGAGTACTTCCTTGCGATAAGCAACAATCTCCTGCTCAACCCGCTGCTCGGACCATCCGAGATGTTTCCGCGCGACGGCACCAGCAGCTGCAACTGCCGTCAGTCCGCGCGACGAATTCAAACCGACCATGGTGCGGCGCAACAGGCAGTCGCCGAGTGTCGTTGCTAACTCGTGTGTAAATGCGAAGACCACTTCTGCTGCAAGCGCGCCGGCTTCAGAATCGAACTCTTGAGCGAGTGAGGAGTCATTCTCGACCAAGTTGAGAAGCAACGAAACGCGCGTGCCATAGATTCGTAGTAAGCGATCGTTAGTCGCCTCAGGCAGTCGTGAAAGTTGTTTGAAGTTTTCGCAGAAGGTGTCGAAATCAGTGGTCGCGGCGCCGGGGAGGGGATCGCGATTTGTGTCGCAGTCGAGAGAGCGAGCGGGACGCCCGCGGTCGTAAGCAGGCAGCTTCTTCAGAATAAGGTCAACGGTTTCCTCTGCGAGACTGCGATAGGTCGTCAGCTTGCCGCCGACGATAGAGAACAAACCTTTTAGCTTGGGGTGAGTGCGGATGAAATGTCGCCGCGTAATGCTTTGCCCGTCTTTGTCTCCCGCAAATGGCAAAGGCCGCACGCCGGAGTAGGTATAAAGGATCTGTTCGCGAGTTAGCCGTGCTATCGGGAATACGCGATTCGTTTCGCGCAGCAAGTATTCGATTTCGTCGTCCGAGATCTGAACGTCATCAAGGCCGCCTTCGTGGCGAATGTCGGTGGTGCCTATTAGATATTTGCCATTCCAGGGAATTATGAAGAAAGGGCGGCCGTCAGTTTCAGCTTCGATGTAGATTGCAGTCGCAGCAGCGCCAGGGAATGGAGCTACGATGATGTGGCTTCCTTTGGTTCCGCCAATTAATCGTGGGCCACTGGCGTTGCTCTCAGTCAGCACCTGATCGACCCAGGGTCCGGCGGCGTTGATCACGATCTCGGCGTAAGCTCTCCCTGGCATAACACCCGAGCCTTCCAGAGCTGTCGGGCTACGGCAACGATCCTTACGAGTGAACTCCTGAGTGAATTCAACGCCGCGTACAGTACCGTCTTCGACGATTAGTTTTTCCACGCGCGCATAGGTGAACACTGTCGCGCCGTGTGCGACAGCAGACAGCACATTCTCAAGCACGAGCCGCTCGGCAAATTCAACCTGTGCGTCAAAGTAGACGGCGGCGCCGCGCAGACCGTCACGATTGAGTTCGGGCGCTTGCTCCAAAGTCTCGGCGACGGAAAGCATGCGGTGGCCAGGTAGAGATTTATTAAACGAGAGGGCATCGTAAGCAATCATGCCCAGGCGAATTGTCCACCAGCCACGCCGTGCCTTTTCATAAACTGGCACCAGCAGGGGAATAGGCCGGACGAGGTGCGGGCAAACATTCAAAAGGCACGATCTTTCGCGGAGCGACTCGCGCACCAGCCGAAACTCGCCGTGCTCGAGATAGCGCAAGCCGCCATGAATCAAGCGCGTTGACCAACTGGACGTGCCGCCGCCAATGTCGCCCTTGTCGAGGAGCAGCACCTTTAGTCCGCGCATCGCGGCGTCGCGTGCGATACCAGCGCCGTTGATACCAGCGCCGATCACGATTGCGTCAAACTGGAGCTTGTTGCTGGCCATTGCGTGAAAATATTAGCCGCGGATTGACGCGGATACCCGAATCAGCCCGAAGGGCTCACAGACAGTAGCCGGTGGTTGAAGCGAAGTGAAAACCACCGGATCAAATCAGAAAAGAGGTAGCACCCCGGAGGGGTGCGAGAATCTTAATTTCGAAGCCGCTCACTTCATACCTTACCCGCACCATATAGTGCCAATCCTGCACGTTCTCGGGCAAAGTTTCCGGAACGCGGCTTTGAAGTCTGATCGATAACGAAGAAATCAACTCAAGCGATCTCAAAACTGAGGACCGTCCAGTCGCTATCGCTCCCGGTTCCCGTATTCATCGACCCAACAGCGGTGGCGTTCGCTAGCACAAATACAGAACCAGAGGCGGTAGCGCCGGGTTGATTTTGAAACAAGGACCTCGCAAGTGGAACCAATCGCTCGTTCTAACGTGACAGGTCCTCAACATGCACACTGTCTTGAGAAACCTCAAGCCTCATTGAGAAGTATTTTGAAGCTAAGTTTCCAGAGTTGGACCAACACCTTTCCAAAATAGATGCGCGTAGGCATGCGCCTTGCTTTTGGCGTTGCCAGTAAGCTAAGTCTCCTCGAAGCAGTGACAGACTCGACCGGCCTTTCTGCAAGGCGACAGACCGAACGTCTGTCCTCGCAAAGCTCGGGACGCTTAGCGCTTCGCCAACGCGCACTCCTGAAGCTCTCCTACATCATCAGCGCGCGTCCGACGATAACGAGAAAACAGCTGAATAAAAAAGGAGCGTAGCCATGCGTTCTACCCGGCGTTCGATTTGGAGTTCCGGCCGAGCCCTCTCTTCCACGATTCTTCTTCTCTTGCTGACACTCTTAAGCACAACAATAATTGCACGCGCGGCCGATGACGCTGATGAGGGCGATGAATACGACGTCACCGCGCGCGTAGTGCGCATCAGCCTGATCACAGGCGAGGTTAGTCTCAAGCGCAACGGCAACAAAGACTGGGAACGTGCGCGGCTCAACACACCGTTGGTTGAGGGCGATGCAATTTCAACAGATCGCGATTCGCGAGTTGAGATTCAGATCGATGCGCGTAACTTCGTGCGGCTTGGCCCCGGATCAGTTTTGAAAATCGCCGCTCTGCGCGATGAAGGCGTCGCGCTCAGCATCAGCGAGGGCACAGCTTCGGTTCGCCTGGCGAAATTCGATCGCGATCGTGAATATTTTGAAATTGACGCGCCGCAGACCACGCTTGCCGCCGAGAAAAAGGGACTTTATCGCGTCGATGTGTCGCGCGACGGCCACGTGCGTCTGAGCGCGCGCGAGGGAGGCCGGGCGCGAATCTATTCGGAGACCTCCGGCTTTGAGTTGCGCAATGGACGTACTGCCGAGCTGGTTGTTGAAGGCGACGACGCGGGTGATTGGCAATTTGTCGCCTCGAACGCTTCCGACGCGTCTGATCCCTGGGATTACTGGGTCCAGGAACGCGAGCGCTACCTGGCCGAACGACTGCGTTATGACACGCAGTATTACGATGGTTATGTTTGGGGTGGCGAAGATCTCGATGTCTACGGCGACTGGGCTTATACCAAAGACTATGGCTGGATCTGGCATCCGCACTCCAGCGCAATCAACGGCTACGACAATTGGGCTCCATATCGTTATGGTTATTGGGCTTGGATTCCGCCTTATGGCTGGACGTGGGTGGGCCAGGAGCCGTGGGGTTGGGCTCCGTATCACTATGGCCGTTGGGTCTACTACAACAACTATTGGGCATGGTGTCCGCGCAGTCAGTATTACCGGCATCGCAGTTGGTGGCGGCCCGCACTGGTCGCATTCACCATTGTGTTTGGCAATGGCAATAACGTCTGCTGGTATCCGCTGCACTATTACCAGCACGATCCCTATTCGCGTCATCACCGCAATCACGATCGCAACAACGATCGACTGCGTCCGTTGCGCGCTGACGAGATCGCACGACTCCAAAGAGTTAATCCAGCCTACTACCGCGCGGTGACGACTGTTGCGGCGAGAGATTTTGGCGCCGATAACGTCAGATCACGACCCGCAGCCGACGCGCTCGCGCGACGAGTCTTCAACGAGGAGCCACTGCGTACCGACCTGCCAGTCAGACCGGCTTCCGTCGCCGGTGATCGTGGCGCGGCAGGTGAACAAAGCGGCCGCGTCACCGTGGCTCGCCCCGCCAGAGTCGCGCCGCCAGCGGACCTGATTGAAAGACCAACGGGGGCTGCTGCGCGAGCGCCTGGCGTTCAACTCGACAACGAACTGCGTCGCACGCGAGTTCTGAATGGACGCGAGGGCTTGGTAGCTCGTCCGCAGTCACCCCTGCCAACTTCCGGCGCCGGCCCGGTTGAGTCACGTCCCACCGGCGCAGTTACGCGCCCTTTGCCTGTGTCACGCCCGCCAGATCCGCGCGGCGACAACAATGGCCGCGAGCGGGATGCGAGTGGAATTCAGGATTCCAACGAACGTCCAGCCAGGCCGGAGCGGACATACCCGAGAGATGTTCCCGGGCGTCCGGAAGTGAATGAACCGGAACGCGTGCCGGTAAGGCCAGCTCCCAGCGAACCACCTGCAAACGTGGAGAGGCCTGAACGACATGAGCGGCCGCAGGCGCCGCGCAACGATCCACCGCCGCGCAGCGATCCGCCGCCGCGGTATGAACCACCAGTGCGCAATGATCCACCACCGCGCAACGATCCACCGCCCCGGTACGATCCGCCGCCGCGCAACGATCCACCGCCGCGCAACGATCCACCGCCCCGGTACGATCCGCCGCCGCGCAACGATCCACCGCCGCGCAGCGATCCACCAGCGCGCAGCGACCCGCCACCGCGCAGCGATCCACCACCGCGCAGCGATCCACCACCGCGCAACGATCCGCCAGCGCGTAGCGATCCGCCATCACACTCTGAGTCGAGAGACAGCGGTGATCGCGCTCCGGCTAAGGTGAGAGACCCGCGGTAACGGCATTCTCCTCTCCGTTAGAGAGAGGGGTTAGGTTAGAGGTAGGCCGGGCTGTCCTACGTCATCCTAACCTGCCGCGCTAGCGGAGAGGGGATCAAGGAAGAGAGCAAGCGGAAAGTAAAAGGGTGTTCACATGAGACTCGCACAGTTGGCTTCAAATCACGTCAGGCAGGCGTTATTGCTCGTAACCGGACTTGGGATAATTTTCTTCGCCGGCACCGTAACTGCACAGACAATAGATCCGGAACTCAGACCCGATTTGCAAAGAGCGCTCGCAACGCAGCCTGACAAGTTCGGCAGTCAAGCAAAAGGCCGAGCAAACGGCTATGCGCCGGCGCAAGCGCGGCGAACCGAACGTCCTCGAGAAACGTCCGACGCGCCGCGGCGCGACGCCTCTAATGCCCGCAACATGGGTTCCGCCCTTTCTCGACCGTCGCACGCTTTGAACATTCCCGCTACAACTTCAATCCAGGCGGGTACTACGTTGACTCAAATATTGCACACCTCGCAGTTGAGCTTGACCTCCTCGGCGGGGACCGACGAGCAGTTCGTTGATCGAAATGGCGATCTAATCGCTGATGAGCGAACTACTTTCGATTCAGCGGGCGGATCGTTTGATATCGCGGTGGGACGGACGGGAGCCCGATACGAAGTTTACTCAGCGACCCTCAATAACGTGCTCGTCGGCGTGCTGGTAGTCGCGCTTGATACAAATGGCGACTACCACATAGATAGTTCGACTACTTACAACTTGCGCACCGATTTCGACTTACGCTCGGCAGCCGCGGTCGTGTCCGGCACCTCGAAAGCCGGCCGCGAGTTTGTAATCATCTCGTCAAGCGGTTACTACAATTCAGCCAACCCGAATGATCCGAACAACGAACCTTCGCCTGGAGTAATCCTGCTCGTTCGCGATCCCGCTACCGGCGGTTTTGACAACTCACGCACGCGCCAGTTGGTACAGGTCGGCGACAACAAACTTTACAACGCAAACGCTTTGGCCCTGTTGCCGAACAACGACCTGCTGATCGCAGATTTTCACTCCGACGAGCTGCGAATCATTCGCGACACCGACAACGACGGCATGCCCGACACACTGTCAACGACGCCTTACTACTCCTACCGCTTTTCAAATGATGCGCCGCTCGATGTCGCAGTGAATTCACGTGGAGTTGTGTTTTCGCATTCCGCCGGCAACGACATGGTCCTGCTGGTCCTTTATGACGATAACGGAGATCGTGTCGCCGATCGCGATGAAGTTTGCGTAGAGGGTCTCTCCATCGACGACAATCTTTTTCTGCACGGTCTCACGGTCGACGGGTTAGGAAATGTTTACGTTATCGAAGATGCTTCCGGCGCGTTTGATGGCACCGGCGGTAATGGCGGCTCTCCGCGCGTCGACGGATTCCCGGACAGGTTTCAGGATGGCTTCCTGAGTGACGGTTCTGTTTTTACCAGAGCCGACAACGCCCTTAGCCAGGGATTGAGCGGCCTCGCGCTTGGCACCCTGACGCCAAATATCGATGATCCCCAATTCTTTGTGACCCAGCACTACCGCGATTTCCTGAATCGTGAACCCGATGCCAGCGGGCTCGCGTTCTGGGTTAATGAAATCACTTCCTGCGGGACCAACGCGCAATGCCTTCAGGTCAAACGCGTGAATGTTTCGGCGGCTTTCTTCCTCTCAATCGAGTTTCAGGAGACCGGCTACCTCGTCTACAGGTTTTACAAGGCGGCTTACGGCAACTTACCCGCAGCGCCGGTGCCGCTCAGGTTCAATGAGTTTCTGCCTGATACGCAGCAGATCGGACTGGGAGTAGTAGTGGGCGCCGCTGACTGGCAGGCAAAACTCGAAGCCAACAAGCAGGCATACGCAGCAGCTTTCGGAGCGCGCCCGAGCCTCGCGAGTGTGCTGCCGACGTCGCTAACGCCGGCGCAGTTTGTCGATGGACTCTATGCAAACGCTGGCGTAGCGTCGCCTCCTGCGGCGGAACGAACTGCGGCAATTAACGAGTTTGGCGGAGCGGTAAATAGCGTGGATACTGCTGCGCGCGGACGCGCCTTGCGACGCGTCGCGCAAAACTCAACGCTCAACCAGCAGGAACTCAATCGCGCGTTTGTGTTGATGCAGTACTACGGTTACCTGCGCCGCAATCCTTACGATCCGCCGGAGGCGACGCTCGACTACCAGGGCTACAACTTCTGGCTCGCTAAGTTGAATCAGTTCAACGGAAACTACGTGGACGCAGAAATGGTCAAGGCGTTTCTGGTGTCAGGTGAATACCGGCAAAGGTTCGCGTTTTGAGGAAGAGCGAGACGAAGGTTAAAGGGAGTCTAGACTTGAACGCAGCAGACGAAAGAAAACTCTGAAAGCTCCTCGACGCTTAGCGTCGACATGACTTTAGCCCGGCGTTTCAACGCCGGGAGAACGAGTCGAGTCGGGTTGCTTCGTCGCGTAGCGACGATTTGAGATCCATTTTCAGGCGTCGCTATGCGACGCGTTGGTCCAAGTCAGGTTGCCGCTACGCGGCACTGACACTTGTATAGAGGTTCCTAAAGTTTTCAAAGCGCCTCGCCGATAAGAACAAAGGGCGCCCAGAAGAGTGGATGTTCGCCTAAAGGTTTGCCGGAAGGTGTCCGCAATCGGTTGCGACGCAGCATTGTTAGTGTCGCAACTTGTGCGTGCCGAAGCGCGGCTGCCTTGTTGCCACCGTTGCGTTTCAACTCGCTGTAGAATTGCTCCATCTCGAACTTTGCAACGATATCAGCCACTCGCCACAGGCTTACAATCACGCTGGGTGTGCCAGCGTAGACGAAGGCCCGGCTCAGGCCAATCACACCGTCGCCACTAATCTTTCCTAAGCCAGTGTTGCACGCCGATAAGACCACCAGGTCAGCGTTTAGATCGAGTTGAAAAACTTCGCGTACCGTCAACGGTCCATCGCTGACCGCGGTCAGTTCACCTGTGGCAGTTCCTGTCTTGAAGCCTTTCCGAGGGCCAATACCAGGAAACTTTCGAGAGGTTCGTCATCGCGAATGACGCCGTGCGTGGCGAGGTGGATCACTGCCTGACCTGGCGCCAGCTCTCGCACCAGCCTCTCTTCAGCTCTGCTACCAACGAGGGTGGCGACCTGGCTCGGTGGATACTGCCTGCTGATCGCGCGCGCTTCATGTTCAGCTACGGCCCTTCGCGATGTGCCTTTTCGCCGGGACTGGGTCTGAGCATTGAGGTGAGAGTTCGCGACAAGTCCAAGAGCTATCAGAAGCGTCAAAGAAGATAGCGTTTGAAAGTTTGGCCGTTGAATCATTGCTTCGTGTCAACGATTGGCTTGACTTGCTTTTGCAGCGCCTCAGCATCGCTGCGACGCTTGCCGGAGATTTGAATAACACTGTCGAGTTGTTCGAGGGCTTTTAGGTGGTTGCCGGTTTTTAGATAAGTTAGCGCAAGATACCAATGGGCTTCCTCACGCATTGGACCTTCACCCTTTGCAACCGCTGTTTCCAAAGGGGCGATCGCTTCGGCGGATTTGCCGAGCAGCAACAGCGACACGCCACGATAGAATTGGGCTGCGGCATGGCCTGGGTTCTTTTCCGTAAACTCCCTGAGTCGTCGATCTGCTTCGGCAAAATCATTTCGTTCATATGGCTGCATCGCCTGAGCAAACGCGCTCGTCTTTCGTTGAGCCTGCGGGCTATCGTCGCGATAGAGGAGTTCATCGTGCGGTGTGGTTGCGGGCGTGTTTTGCGCTTTGGCAATTTGCAGATCGCGCCACGGATTTTCCGGATTTGTAGTTGCGCTCGGTGTCGGCTGAGGCCCCTGTGCCTGCGGTGGCGGAGCTTCCACTCGCGAACCTTGCCAGTACACGAGGCCCGCACCGACGGCAATGACCAATGATGCCGCCAAAAGAAATAGCCTTGGACCAACACCAAGTCCGAATGGACTTGAATGGGAGGCCTCGGCGGGCACTGCGTCAATCGAGTCCACCGATTCGTCCATCACGGCAAGAAACTGACGCACATCTTTGGACAGCTCGAGACAATCAGAACACTCAGCCAGGTGATCCTGAATTGAGTCGTTCCTGCTCTCTTCCAGGCGTCCGAGATAGAACTCGACCAGTTGATCTTCGTCCAGGCACGGGGCAGCTCGCGGCCGTCGTTGCGCTGAAGTCTTTAGGTACTCTTTGATCGATCCTTGAGGTTTCATAGCTCCTCATTCTCTCGGGAGTCTGGATCAAACCGCTGCCGAAGATTCTTCCTGGCCTCAGCTAAGTGGTTCCGCACAGTGTTTACACTTAGCCGCAGCGTATCGGCGATCTCTTCATACGACAACTCATGCTGCACCCGCAGCAACTGGCAGCAGCGCTCTTGGGACGGCAAGTTTTCAATTGCCGCACTCACCTCCGCAAGCCGCTTCTCATCCAGTTGCTGGTCGTAGGGCGAACTGGCCGTTTTCGGATCGGGCAACTTTTCCGCCAGCTCCATTCCGCCGGCTACCAACCGGCCTTCCTGCTGCTGTTGCTTGAGTGCTGTGTAGCGAGCATTTCGCGCAATTGTGAACAGCCAGGCCAGGAATTTCGCCTCATCTTCCAGCTGCCTGACACTTGAATAGACTGCGGCCAGCGTCTTTTGTACCAGGTCCTCAGCATCAGCGAGGGCAAATCTGTGTGCTTGAAAATAGTTGGACACAGACTACACGGGCTTCGACTTCTGGCTAACCAAGCTGAACGAGTTCAACGGCAACTTCGTAAATGCCGAAATGGTTAAGGCGTTTATTACGTCAGGCGAGTACCGGCAGAGGTTTGCACAGTAAGATTCAAATCTTTGACAGGATTAACAGGATTGACAAGATTAAAAACTAAAAGCTTGCACCACAATGCCGGCTTTGTAATCCTGTAAATCCTGTCTGATCTCTTCATCACTCAAAGATTTTCGGGTTATCTTTTTCCAGCTTTTCTGCTTGGCTGGCCAACGCCTCAGCTTCTTTACCGAGCGCGTCGACCTTTTCGTTATTGGCTTCTGCTCTCTTTGTGAAACTCTCCTGATTCTCGCTATCGATCAGAGCTTGCGGCGTCCCTTTCGCGGTTTCAACCACCTCGGCGCGCTTGTTGTACTCCTTCACCTTGAGCGTGAGGTATTCCTTAAACTTGTCGTTGATCCTCAGTTTGCTCGCCTCTTCATACTTTTTCGCCGCCTCTTTACACTTGTCCTCGGCCTTGTCATAAGCGGCGATAGCTTCCTTCGCCAGCGTCCGGGCCTCCTCTATTTCCGAAATCTTGGTGCGCAGCATCTGGCCCTTCTTTTCCTCGGCGTCTGTTACAAACTTGTTCGCCTCCTGGACAGCTGCGTTGCCTTCGGTGACAAGCTTGTTGGCTTTTTCAGTCTCATTTCCAATACTGCCGCTGCATGCCAACACGGCCGCCACCAATAACGCTAATGCCATGAACATGCTCGAATGACTGGGGTTCATTTTCATATTCATCTGTAGGGCCTCCTGTTAATTGATCATCTTGAGCTTCGTTAATCGGAAGCGGTAGGAACTCTAGTGAGTCGACAAATACAGAACCGGGAGCGGTAGCGACCGGGTCGTAGACTCAACGCACACCCGAGCGACGCAAGAAGTCTGGTTAGTTCAAACCCAACTGAGTGTTCGACCCGGTCGCTACCACCACCCCACGCGGGCTGCCCGCGCGGGGACCCCGGTCCGCTCCCGGTTCTGTATTTATCGACCCACGACTGAACACAGTATCGCTCCTTTGGTGTAACACCGCTTGCCATCGAGACTTTTTATGCTAGGCCTCAAGCTAACGGTACAGACTGCCCGGCTTGGACGTAAGCATTTTCGTAGAGCATCAACCCCATCACCGCGAGCGGGGCGCCAGCGACTCCCATCGTTGTTGACAAAGCACCAAGAAGTGCGAGCCAGGGAATAAGCGCACCGGCCAGGGACAGGATCGTGCCCATCCAGAAATCGTTCCGATAACGTCCGCGCACCATTTCCCAAATGGCCAGCCGAGCGTGGGCCGTCGGATGGGTCAACGACACCTCACCCCAAATCATTAACAGGTGAAGCAAACTGGACATGGCGAAGACCCAGGTCAATGCCGAGATGATAGATACTGGTCGGCCCGTATTTAGCTCAAAGTAAATCGCTAATGGCAGCAATGACGCCGATCCCAACAGCAACGCCTGCATGAGCAAGTGCGGCGGCAGCAGAGGGTTTTGCCACATATCACGCGCCTTAGCCTGTGCGAAGAGATACGCGGTGTATATCGCCGTGAGAATGGACAAGGGAATTCCGGCGATCATCAGCCAGCTTTGAAATGATCTGGATCCCAACCAGCTCGCGAGGAAATGTAATGCCAGCACCAACGTGTATCCGGCAATGATGAAAGCGCCTTTCACCAGCCAGCTCTTCCACTGCGGTCGCGTGAAGATCAGATAAAAACGTTCAGGGTGTTCGAGGTCCCAAATCAACAGTCCGCCGGTGATTGCCAGAAAAACGCCTGAAACAACCGGCGCCGCCCACAACCAGATTGCATTGTTCGAGCTGAGAAAGCCGAACAGCACGAGCAGTGCACTGACCAGGTATACGCCACTGGCGATGCCTTTTGTCCAGGTGTAAAGACTGACTTTCCAGTCCCAGGGAATCGCGTGTGCGACGTCATACGAAAGCAACGCGGCAGCCGAGCTGTTGTTAAAGTTTGGATTTCCAGAGACTACTTGTGAAGAATTCTCCTGTTGTTCGCTCCACATAAAAAGGCCACCTTCAGGTCGCCGGGCGGCGAGCGGATCCAACGTCGCCTGATGCGCGCCTTTGTAAAAAAGTTTTGGCAGCGTCTCCTTTTCAGGTCTACGAATTGCGACCGACTCGCGATTGACTATCTGCGCCACGTACGACTCCGTGTCGTTCAGATCGCCAATCAGAATCGACTGCGTTGGGCAGACCACCACACAGGCGGGCTCAAGACCGACATCGATCCGGTGCGCGCAGAAGTTACACTTTTCGGCCGAATGATCTTCGGGGTTGATGAAGATCGCATCGTAGGGGCAGGCGGCCATACAGGCCTTGCAGCCAATGCAGATGGATTTGTCGAAATCAACGATACCGTCCACGCGCTTAAACATGGCGGTGGTGGGGCAGGCTGTCACGCATGGTGCGTGCGCGCATTGATTGCAGCGCGTTACCTGATGCGCGCGGCGGGCCTGCGGAAAGATGCCGACGTCGACATGCTTCACATACGTACGCGTAACTGAGAGTGGTACAAGATTCTCCGACTTGCACGCGGTGGTGCAGGCGTGGCAGCCAATGCAACGCGTTTGATCGATGACCTTGGCCCACTTCACCGCGCGGTTATGTGGTTCTTCGAGCATGAAAGCTCCAGGTTCCGGATTTGGCGAGAGCGAACTATATCACGCAAAGAAGAAAAGAAAGCACGCGCGTTTGGACGGCGACGGGCGGCCGGGATTGACAAATGCACAGGGGCATAAGAAATTAGCTCTGGTTAATTTATTGTTTGTCTGTGATTGTCGGTCACGGGCACTTTTGGAGGTTTCTTGATGCGTCTTATTATTTCGTTCCTGGCTATTGCGGTTATGGCTCTGGGAGTGTTGACCGCCTGCAATTCCGCCGAGTGGAAGAATGCCCGAACTTCCCCCGGATCCCCGGCGAGTGCGCCAGCGCCGCCGGTGGTGGCTGACGGTGCGCGCCGGGTCACAGTTACCGAGTTAAAAGATTTGTTGGCGAAGAATGAGGCCATCGTTATTGACGTGCGCAACCAGACCTCCTATGACGCCGGGCACATCAGAGGGGCCAGACTGATTCCCGAAACGGAAGTCGTAGGTCACGCCAATGAACTACCGCGAGACAAGTTAATTGTTACCTATTGCTCTTGACCAAACGAACATACGTCCGCCCGTGCGGTGGTCGAGCTGAAAACGAAGGGTATCGAAAACGCAGGAGCGCTACTTGGTGGTTTTGCTGCGTGGCAAAATGCGGGACTTCCGGTTGATACCAAGGATACCAAGGCTGCCAACAATTAACCTGTAATCCGAAATGCACTGTTCCAACTGCGGATCCTACATAGCGCCGGGCGTGCGCTTTTGCTCCGGTTGCGGTTCGCCTGCTGTCGATCCGGAAGTAACCCGAATTGTCCGCGCGGGGGGTGGACTTCCCGACCACGCTGGCGGCGGGATTGAAGATAACGATCTGGAGCAGGTTGTTTTTACTGTTCGTCCAACCATGATCTTTATCAAGTTGGGTTACGCGCTGGCGGTGCTGGGAGCGATTGCTCTTGTTATTCTTCTGGCTCTGATACCGGTGCCTGTCTATATTTCAATACCACTGGCGCTAACCCTGCTGCTGATTCCGGCTTACTACCATCTCAGGCGAAACATGGTGCGGTATACGTTGACCGACTCAAAAATTGAGATTGATACAGGTCTGATTGCACGCACCACTCGCAATATCCCACTCACCAAGATTCAGGACGTCACTGTCTCCGCTAGTATTCCGCAACGAGTACTCGGGTTTGGCGATTTGTTGATAGACAATGCCAGCGAGGTCGGCGGCACCACAGTCCTGCATAACATCAGCAAGCCCCGCCATTACGCCGACCTGCTTTTGCGCGAACTGCGACGCAGGAATTAAACTGCTAGTTCAGTGAACCCGTGCCAACTGCCATAAAGGCGGAACATCCAAACGACTTGGGGTTCTAAAGCGGAGATGCGATTCTTCTGAGGTGATACCTGTGTTTTCTCATGGTTCCAGAACAATCTGGTCGGCGGCAGCGCTTTCGTTGCTCTTGTTTGTCTCAATTGCCGGTCAGAACTTGCCGGCTGACCCGGCAGCAAAGCTCCTTCCGGATAAGTTGGGCGACTTCAGCGCCGCGGGCACGATCGACTTACAGAAGGATCCATCGTTTAATAGTTCAGAGCATTCTGGCGTCACGTCGGTGGCAGGTCGGTCCTATGTTTCGAAAGGCGAACGCCTTTCGGTGGTATTGGCCACGATGCTTTCAGAGTCGGCGGCGTACGCTGAATTGACTCAAACAAGGAAGCGAGCGGAGTCGCCAGGCGGTACAAAGGCGAATGCGATCGATGTCGGAACCGCGGGGTTTACTTTTTCGGATGAATTTGGAAACAGTTTCGTCGCTTTCTTCAAGGGCCGAGTATTCGTTGCTGTGCGGATTGATAAAAAAACAAATCAGCTACAAAGTCCCACGAATTTGGCCAGGACGTTGGCAGACAACCTTGATAAAGGCGCTGGTGAAATTCCGGTCCTGGTAAAGCACCTACCTGGATGGCAGCAGGCGCAAGTCTTGTATGCCGTCGACAATGAGACGCTCAAGAAAATGTTCAGCAATCAGTCGGTTCTTGACGTTGTCAGTTTCACCGGTGGAGCTGAAGCGGCAGCTGCCGAATACGGTGCGCAAAAGTTGGTCGTGATTGAATTCAACACTGCTTCGCTGGCAACAGACAACGATCAGCGCATAAAGGTCAAGCTCCAGGATCTCAGCACGCAAGGGCAGGCGGTGCCTAGCGCCTACCGACGGGTCGGCAACTACGCTGTGTTTGTTTTTGACGCACCGAGCGCGGAAGCGGCGAACCAACTGATCGATCAGGTGAAGTACCAGCAGGTGGTGCAGTGGCTTGGCGAGAATCCATTCTCTTACGAGCAGGCCACGCGTGAATTCACTGAGACTACGCTGGGTGTTCTGGTCTCTGTAGTGCAGACCTCGGGTTTAGCGCTGGTCGGTTGTCTGGCGGTTGGCGGACTCTTTGGCACGCTGTTGTTTCGTTCCCGGCGGGCCCAGCAGCGGGCCCGGGAAGCCTATGCTGATTCCGATGCGATGCTCCGTCTTAATATTGATGAACTCACTCCGGAAAGCGATCCTGCAAGACTCCTCGGCCGAGGAAACTAAAAATGTCGATAAGCTTTAGCTCGTCGTTACTGGCTTGAGAGCTCAACCCAACTCAACGACAAACTAAAGTTTATCGGACATAAAAACAAATGCGGGCTGCTGATTTTTCCTGGGAAGCTCCCCCAAGCCCCGTCAGGACGACAATCAGCAGCACCGCAATTAACTGCTCTTCGATTACGTACGCGCGTTAACTCTGTTCCCCCGAGAGAGCCAACACCCGCCTTTTTAAATCGTGAGAGGACGCCTCCCCCAAAGCCTCCACTCACTGCAATCTTGAGCTTGACCCGATTACTCTTTATACCCTTCTTGTTCGGATTCTTCCTTTGGCAACGAGCGTGCCAATTCTCAAAACTGCCAACTTCTAAAGCTGGACGGCGTTTTTCTAAAGAAATTTATAGAACCGGAGATCTTGCACCGGACAGTCGCCAGGAACGCCGTACAGGTTCGATACGTGTCGATAATCGGAGCGCACGATATTCGCTCGTTCTTCACTCGGAGGGGTGATTTGCCCGTTCTTCCGGTTCGTTTTGTTGCTGCTCTTTCGACCAGTGCACTGACAAGAATGTCCGTCCAGCTAAGGCAGCGCCTTCACCAGCTCGTCCATTTCTTCGAGCGTGTTGTAAAAATGCGGTGAAATTCGCAGTCGATCACCGCGGGGAGCAGTGATGATATTTCTTTTCCTGAGGTGGCTGTACAAATCCATTGGACTGAGACCAGCAGTGTTTCGAATACAAACGATCTGAGATTTTTCGCCCATGCGTCGCGAGCTTACAACTTCATAGTCCGCGTTTCGCAGTTGTTCGCAAAGCTGGTCGGTGAGTTTTTCGAGATGCGCCTGGATGGCACCAATGCCAACTTCATTCAAAAGCTTCAGGCTCGCTACTAATCCGTGGACAAGGGCGACCGGTCCGGTCCCGGTTTCCCAGGCAAGTGTTCCTTCGTTCCAACCTTGCTCATAGTTGCCGTAATCGTCGGGATTAGGGACGCTGGTCCAACCAACCAGCGTCGGCTGAATACGCTCGCGTGCCCGTGCGGAAAGGTACAGCAATCCCACCCCTTCCGGTGTTAGCAGCCACTTATGACAAGCTCCGGCCGCAACATCCACCAGCTCGGCCTCGACGTCGATGGGAATCACTCCGAGTGCCTGGATCGCGTCAACTACCAGCAGCGCGTCATGAGCGCGAGCGACGCGCCCGATTCGCTCGAGGTCGGCGCGAAAGCCTGACGCGTACTGGACCTGGCTGATGGCCACAATTCTGGTTCTACCGTCGATCAGCCGAATAAGCTCATCGACATCAACGCGACCATGGCGCTCCTCACAGACCCGCACTTCCACTCCCAGTGCGTCTCGAAGACGCAGCCAGGGATAAAGGTTTGAAGGAAACTCGTGACGAAAAGTGACCAGGTTGTCACCCGCATACCAGTCAAGGCCATTGGCGACCGTCGAGAGCGCGTCAGAAGTGTTTCGCATGAACGCTACTTGCTCCGGACGCGCGCCCAACATTTCGGCGATAAGCTCACGGGCACTCTCCCTGACTGCGAGCCACTTGCGAAAGTTCACAGAACCGTTTTCAGAAACGTCCGCCAGCTGCGATTTGATCGCATCGATGGTTGGAGTCGGCGGCGCCGAGACGGCGGCGTGGTTCAAATAGATAGCGCGCCCTGTCACTGGAAAGAGCGCGCGAATGGAGTCGTTCATAGAAATTGGCGCCGGCGGTAACCCGTACCTTCAGGGAGCAAAAGCTTTCCCGTAGAATTCCTTGTAGAGCCATCCCAGCACGCGGGCTTCAGCGGTGCAGAGTGTTTCTACCCAGCAGTTGATTAAAAAATCGCGACGCCCGCGCGCAGAGGGAATCTTTTCTGCTTCTTTCACAACTGAGCCGCCGCCGGCCAAATCGAGTTTGTAGGTTTCCGCGGTGGCCTCGTTGGCCTTCGATGCGGAGTCGAGCGCGTTCAGGAGTTGGCTAATCCAGGAATGAAGCGCCCGTTCCGTATTGTTCTCTGCCAACGCCTGAATGATCCCGATCGCGAGGCGGTCCTGCGCCTGTTTGAAATCAAACACTACTTCACCGTGGCTGCGGCTGTTTTCCTGCTTCCAATGAAACACCTCTTCGACGTTTGGGTGCTTGACGATGGCGACTCGTTGGTCAAAATCGAGAAACCATTGAATAACCTCCGGTACGGAATCAAGGTCGACGTTTCCACCGGCATCCCGCAGGAGAGGCGGCTTGAGCGAAGCCTCCTCGCTGGCGTTTCCGCTGCCACCACCGTTCCCCGAAGTTGAATTTGAGGTTCCAGCGCTTCCCATAATTTTCCTTATGATTATCCTCCCGCGTTCCTTGCCTGAATCAACTTAAACTCCGGCGTCACTTCGCCGACCACATCTCCGCGCCGGTTGCGAACGGGGAAAAAAGCGTAACGCGCTATAGCTTCCAGCGACTCATTCGCGAGTATGCCAAGTTGCCTGAGTGATTCAATCACTACGGTGGGTCGGGCGCGCTGGTCGTCGCCGTCTTCAATCTTGAGCGCGAGCCCCAAGCCGCGCGGCCAGTCGTCACAGGGCAACACACCGACCGTGTAGACGCCTTCTGCACCAACCTTCGATACGAGCCGCCCGGGCGCAGCACACATGATCTCGGTGTCCAGGCGATCGGAGCTGCCTCCGATCAACTCCGGATACGACGTCATTGCCGCAACGATTCGCTTGCATGCGTTTCTCGTCTGCTCATCAAACTCCGCCGGCGTTGCAACCAGTCGCGCGTACATCAGTGCCATCGCCTTGACCGTAATTCCAAACACGGGAACGCCGCAGCCGTCTGTCCCGACTGCGATATCTTCGATTGCAATCCCGGAGAACTGGGAGACTGTTTTGCCGATTGCCAGTTGCACCGCATGGGTGGGCTCGTCATAAGTTTCGGTGGGGGCGCCGAGATGTAAGGCGAGAGCTAACATGCCGGCGTGTTTGCCGGAGCAGTTGTTTTGCAAGACATTCGGCTGCTCATTTTTTTCATGGAGTCGCCGAGTTTCTTCAAGGCTGAATGGCTCATGTACGCCACATTTCAGGGCTTCAGGTTCGAGTCCAATTTTCCTCAGCATGGAAGCGGCAACTTCGGTGTGGATTGGTTCGCCGCTGTGCGATGCACAGGCGAGCGCGATCTCTTTTTCAGTGAAGCCGTAGCGGTCAGCCGCCCCGGAAGCTACCAACGGAATTGCCTGATGTGGTTTCGCAGAAGAACGCAGGTAGGTAACGGTTTCGGGCGCACCAAGGTAGGCCGCCATGGTTCCATCGGGTTGAACTGCTACGATGTGGCCGCGATGCCGCGACTCTGTGATTCCGCCTCGCGTCACCTTAACCAGCGGTTCAGCTGCTGGTACCTCTAAGTTGTTCTCAGACGGCTGCCTGGAAGCCTGCATAGTAGTCGGATGAACTCGCTCACAGTTGAAATGAATTTGCGCGATTATGGTAACACGGCAGGCAGGAACAGGAGGCAGTAGACACAAAGCAGAAAGCAGAAGGCAGAAAGCAGCAGAAGGTAGAAAGCAGAAAGAGGGCACTACGAGTATGAACTTCGTAGTGCCCTTTTCGTTTAGCCTACTGCCTACTGCCTACTGCCTACTGCCTACTGCCGCTTAACTCCTGGCGGCTCGCCTTGTCCTTCTGGCTCCGTAGCTCAGCACCGTCAGTTTTACTGTACGCCTGCCAAAACGCATGGCTTCACTCGTACTTGGTGTCCAGATGTCGATCCGGCGGCCGCGAATTGCACCTCCGGTGTCAGCCACGAGGTATTCCCCGCTATAACCGGGATGATCCAATCTCACACGCGAACCCAGCGGCAACACTGCAGGGTCCGCAGCTATCAAACCTCTGCTTACCATCCGCCCACTCGCAGTTCTGCCCCGGAGGCTATAGGCCGTCGCGACGTAAGGCGATGCTGCAACGAGAGCGGGTTCCTCAGCTGCCCGGCCTGCGGTTGTTGGCGCTGCGGGTTCAAATTTACCCAGGGCTTCAGCCGGATTTTGTTTGCTCTCTTTTTGTGCCTGTGACTTTGAAAGAGGACTGTCTGCTATGGATGGTGTGGCGGAAAAAACTATCAAACCTACGAGCAGCGAAGACGCGATTATCACGCTTCTGCTAATAAAAGATTTCATTGGTCGGGTCTCCTGTCCGATGTAATAAATAATCCCAGCGCTCTGCGCGAGTCCGTTCTTTCCTATGACTCGACCTCCGGCCCAAGGAGTTGAGAACCTGCGTCAGCCGGAGTTGGGGGCTTGCATCCTTGATGCATGCGCGCTGAAAAACTCAAGTGAGCGTCCTACAAAGAAAAACAAGCTGGGTGGTTACTCCCCGCTTGTCGGCAGGGAAACTACCACACGGGGTAGGGAGTGTCCACTCGCTATGGAGACAGAAAAGTGTCAAAAACCCCAACATTTCCGGTAACTACTGAAATGTCTAGAGTTAAAAAAGGGCTGGAAATGTGACCGAAAGCTTTCGGTACGTTTCCCGGGTTGGAGGTGATTTCTAAAGGCGGAAAAACGCGTTTAACTTAGGTTTCAAGGAAGTTTTCTATGATCTTGCGGCCATCGGGATGCCCCTCGTCAAAGAGTTCCGGGTGAAATTGCACACCAAACACCGGCCGCTCATTGTGTTCCATCGCTTGTATCGGACAGGTCTCGTTCCACGCCGTGAGCCGGAAGCCTTTGGGTAAAGCCTTCACCTCGTCAAAGTGGGAATGCCAGACCGTGATTTCCTTGGGCAGGTTTTTGAAAAGGCCACCGCCATTGGCTGCCACCGGGAAATATCCTCGTTCGCGTTTCGCGCCTGCATATCCTTCGCCGGGCTCAAGCCGACCCATCAGATCAACAGGCGCGCCGTAAGCCAGCGCGATTTGTTGGTGTCCGCCACAAACGCCGAGCACCGGCTGCGATGCTTTCTTGATCACTTCAATAACCCCAGCCAGCGATTCCAGAGCGTATCTGTCCCAGGGATGACTCTGGCCACTCAAAACGATGTGCGAAGGACGAAGCGACTTTACGCGTTTGAGAGAGACGGCGTGATAAGGCTCGGTGAGTATTTCTACGCCTTCATGCATCCGACTGAGTACGGCTCGCAATTCGCGAGGGCTTGCGCCCTGACCCTCAAGCGTATTATCGATGAGGTAGATCAGCGATGCGTTAGTCACCCACCCATGCCCTCCAGCTTCTCCCAACCGTCTGGTTTCGTGCGCAGACAGTGGAGCTTTCCGTTGAACGCGCCAATGTAAATCCGGCCGCCCACGACAGCAGGTGTGGAGTTAATGTTCTCTCCGATCCTCAGTTCACCCAGGGTCTTGCCGTCAAGCGCTGAGAGCATATGGATCCAGCCGAACTTATCGCCAAACACCAGCCGCCCATCGACGACCGGAGACGTACCCCAGATTGGCGCCGGCATCAATTGCCGCCAGACGACTTCCCCTTTGTCCGCCGACAGGCAATACATGTAACCGTTGTTGGAGCCGATAAAAACTCGATCCTTTACGACAATGGGGCTGGCCCAGATACCGCTTCGTTCAATGTAGTTTTTGCTCAATCCGCCGTCAGCCTTGAATTTCCAGACCGGGTCGCCGTTTGACTGACGGAAACAATAGACGTAACCGTCCTCGGCAGCTGTATAGACGAAACCACCCGCCACGGCCGGTGTTGAATCAGAATCGGCGCCAATGCGCGCCTTCCAAACCGTGGTTCCGTCAGTCTGGTTGAGGCAGTAGAGTTCACCTTGTTCGGTGCCGACGTAGATCCGTCCGTCAACGGCTGTGCAACTGCCCTCCATTGAGCCGAGCCGTTCGGTTTTGTAAATCAAAGAACCATCGGCGAGATTGAGGCAATAGAAAAAACCGTCTTCGCTGCCGAAGTAAATGCGTCCATCGAGCACGGCCGCGGAACCGTCAACTTCAAACCCGGTTTCAAAATCCCAGATCACTGTGCCATCGCGCGCGTTGAGACAATAGACATGATGATCTAAACCGCTGGCTATGATTCGATCGCCGGCAATTGTCGGCGTCGCTTTGAAACTATCTTTGCCCTTGAACTTCCAAATGACACGGCCGTCTCGATCGTCGATGCTGTAGACATTGCCATCGGCCGAAGGGAAGTAGACACGATCGCCGTCAACCGCAGGTTGACCCGGCCATGATGTGCCGCCCCACAGATCCGGATGCAGTCTGCCGCTGATGAAACCGGTTTCTGCCTCCCAGACAATCTCGAGCGGGCCGTCAGACCAGGGGCCGCTGCCATAAAAGTTGCGCTCGGAATTGCCCAACCAAAAATGAAGACTCGGAGAGACTGGCTTGGTGAGTTCTTTTTTGCCGGGCCCGACTTCTGTCTTTGAAACCACCGTGCCGCCACACGCCGCTGGCAGCAGCGCCAGCGCAAGCACGAGCGGGATTACCTGACGACTGTGAAGCCGTCGGAAATATTTCGAGCAATAGTCGGGATCACTCATGGGGGGAGTTCTTACTTTGTAGTGCGGTGACCTGACAAAGCACCCCAGCCGGGGGACCTCGCTTCACCGCTTTAGTCGGTCGCGACTTGGCGCGACCGAGGCTAGCCAGTCCCGGCCAGCCAATCGCCCTCATAAATTACTTCAGCCGTACCGGTAATAACAACCTCGCCATCGTCTTCGCGCCAGTTAATTTTTGCGCGGCCGCCGGGCATCAGGACTTCCACCAGCCGTTCCGTCTTTCCTTTAATCATCGCGGCCACCGCCGCTGCGCAGGAGCAGGTGCCCGAGGCCTCCGTTTCGCCCACGCCGCGTTCCCAGATGCGCAGCTCAATCGTCTTGCGATCAACGACACGAACGAAGATGACATTCGTACGCTCGGGAAATTGTTTGTGGGTCTCAATCGCCTTGCCGATTCGGCGCCATTCGAGCGTGTCAAAGTCGTCAACGAAAATGCAGCAGTTAGGATTCCCCATCTGCAATGCCGTGACCAGGAACAACTCTCTACCGACGTCGAGTTCATAGTCGATGACTTTCTCCATCGGCGCGCGGGTCGTCATGGGAATCGAATTCGAGTCAAACTTAGGCTGACCGAGTTCGGAATCAAACAGGTAGTGGCCGGCGTCCGTTTGCTCTCGAATGGTGTAGAGCTTGTTTCCGGCACGAGTGCTCAGGCGAAGTTCAGCCGCTGACCACAGTTGTTTGTAGTATAGGTAAGCAGCCGCGCAGCGAGTGCCGTTCCCTGAAAGCGAGGCTTCGCTGCTATCGGGGTTGAAAATGCGGACATGAAAGTCGGCGCCCTGTACTTCCGACGGACTAACCACCGCAATGCCGTCGCCGCCCGCGCCATAGTGGTGATTGCAAATACGCCGCGCGAATTCACCGAGGTCAGCGGTTTCCGAGATTCCTGCGAGCGCAAGATCTTGCGACTCGATCACGATGTAGTCATTTCCGAAACCATGGAATTTGATAAACCGAGGAGGCATTTTATTCAGCCGGCGCTGAGGCGGTCATGAAGCGTTTGTTGAAATACTGAGTGAGCGCGGGTTCGACTCCCAGCAAACGCTCGTACACTGTTAGCTGCCCGCGATGGTACATCTCATGAGCGATGCCGAAGTTTAGAAAGTCAAACTTCGTTATTTCCTTGCCGTCAAAGCGTTTCATTTTCTGCTGCAAACCCTCGCCGCAGTCACGAATTGCAGCTTCTGCGGGTTCCAGGCTACTGCGCAAGAGCTCAAGCAACGCATTCTTCCCAGTGACCGCCGCAACGTCAGGAGCATATTCCTGGATGTGATCGGCGAAAGACTGTCGCATCAGATCGGTGTTTTCGCGGCAGGCTTCACCAACCAGCAACTTTTGCGTCTGGACAATGTGCTGAAGCAATTCAGCGACACTGCGTGTTTCCGGTGTGGCGCGAAATGAAAACTGCCCTTCAGGAATCTGCGAGGCTTCGTTGATCAGTCCGGTCCTCACTTCGCTCCAACTTTGGACTAGTCGATCTATAGACATGTGAGTCTCCTTTCATACGTAGCGCAAACTGTTAGTTTGCGCTTGTGGTAATCGAATGCACGTTGCTTGAACCAGTTCCCTTTTGCGTAATCTCTTCCGAGTGGCGCGCAAACTAACAGTTTGCGTTACTGCGATTTTGCAGCGAACGACGCCAGCAGAACGGCAATCGGCTCGATGCAACTCGTCCTCACATCGGCATCCTGCGGATAGTTGTTCACCATAATTGAGAAAGCCAACTCCTCACCGGCGGCGTCGCGGACATAACCCGAAAGACTATTCGCCGAGCTGAGCGTTCCGGTCTTGGCGCGAAGATTGTTTTCGGCAGGTGTGCCTTTGAAACGAGTTCTTAGTGTGCCGTCAACGCCGGCGATTGGCAAAGCATCGCGAAAGACGGAAGCGTAACGATGGCGATGCATGTAGGTGAGTAACTGAATGGTCGCCTCCGCCGTGATCATGTCGTTGCGCGAAAGACCCGAGCCATCACTCAAAACCAGCGACGAGGGGTTGATACCAGCTTCGCGTAAAAACGTTTTGACGACTTCCAGACCGTCGGACTCACTGGTGCGATCGATGTTCGGCGTCTCCAGCACAGGCGGAGCTACAGTCCCGAGCGTGCGCAAGATGATCTCGGTGTAGAGGTTCTGGCTTGGCTTCAATGTCTGCGCTGCAATCACGCTAAACGGAACCGACTGCATGCTCGCAATCTCGACCCGCGCCGATCCAGGACCTACGAGCGGGGTGTTTAGAGGCTGCACAACGAAGCCGGCGGCCGGACGGGCATCGATCGTACGCGTTTTGCCTTTAACGGTTACGCCGTGCTGGCTGAGCGATGCACGCAGCAAATAGGCAAACAATAGTGCCGGACGAGAGATGCCAATGCCGCCGGTGTAGCCTTTGTCGTCAACCGCAATCGAGCCGGTGATTTCCAGGACATCGCCGGCCAGCGCGCGGAAAGCATTCAGGTCTCTCTTACTACCCCTTGCACCGGTGGCAACCCTATTAACGATCCGCAGCAGCGGATCAGGTGGGCCGGTAGTTATCACCGCCGGGGCGCCAACTTTCGTTCCCGGCTTAACGAAGAGATCGAGTGCATTATCGTTAACTGTCAGGGCGCTGACTTCTGCGCCGTAGTACCACTGTAGATCTTCCCATTCCCAGCCGCTGCCATATTGAGGGCCGGTAAAATACGATTCATCGCCCACGAGATCGCCTTCGACCCGCGTTACGCCGGCGGCGGCGATGCGTGCCGCGAGATCGTCAATACCCTTGAAGTAGTTGCCGCTCTGGAATCGCGCCGCGATTGAAGGGTCACCGCGCCCGTAGATCGTGAGGTCACCCTTGATTACTCCGTTGCTATCCGGTTTCGCGGGAGCATACACAGAGGTAACAAATCGGAAGTCCGGCGACAGCCGGTCGAGCCCCGCGGCTACCGTATACAGCTTCATGTTTGAGGCTGGACGTAAGAGCTTGCTCGCATTCTCTTCGAATAGGACCCGGCCCGTTTCGAGAGACATAACTTTGATCCCAACCATCGCCGGGGCCAACTCCGGTTTGTCCAACACTTGAGAAATGCGCGTTCGCAAATCGGCGAGCGTGCGCGTAGTCGCAGCGGTCCTGATTTGTACGACGTCGGGCGTTGGCGTCGGCGAAGCCTGTGGGGTTTCAGCCGGGATAATAGTTGGAACTGGAGTCGGAGTGGGCGTGGCAACTGCAGCCGGCATTGCGCGCCGTTCGCGTTGCGGCTGCTGCGCGAAGATCGGTGTGACCGCGTGGATCAGGGAAATGAGCAGAAGGAAGCTTAGATAAGCCCGTGATCGAAACTTTTTAGCCATTAATAATTTGAGTCCGATGCGTCTTTTTAGATTGCCAGCAGGAGATTTCGGTCGCCGAATTTCTTGCGTTAGTCCGCGTTAGCGGACGATTGAAAATATCCCAGCATTCATCGCTGGGATTGGCACCAGCCCGAGATGAAGTCCGTGAAGCGGACGGCTGAAGAGTAGAAGATTCGACCGTTATCTTTCAGCCGTCCGCTTCACGGACTACAAAACCTTCAGGCTATTTACCCAGCCGTGAACTGCTGGGCTACTATCATTCGTCCGCTTCGCGGACTGAAAAACCTGTAACCTAAGCTGGCGGTGCTGGTTTAGCGGCATGCGCCACATGTGCGGCCCGAACTTGCGCCATCAGTTTTTGAAACTGCTCATCGTTTCGCATTCCAGACCAGTTTGGGTCGCTCTCAAAGCAGAGCAGATTTTCATTCCCGAGCGCAATGGCGCGCGCCAGCCACTCCAATGCTTCAGTTCGCATGCCCTCGAGCGCGTAAACTGACGCCACCGAGTAAGCGATATCCGGATCGACTTCCGCATTTCTAATGACCGAATCGTTCAGTTGCGCGCGCGCCTCTTCATGTTTTCCCTGCGCGCTCAAAAACATCGCCATGAACGGGCGAACGCCATGCAGGTTTGTATGGTCGTCAACATTCTTCTTCATCAGCTCGGCAGCCGCGTCCGTTTGGCCGGTGTAATACAACGCGAGCGCGCGAAAGGTCTTCACCAGTGGATTGTCCGGATCACCCGCCTGATCCAACTGCTTGTTGGTCTCTTCAAAGTTTCCCATGTACATGTAAACCAGCGCGCGATTGTAGCTGGCTACGACGTGCGCGGCCGGATCGAGGCGCATCAACCGATCAAAACTACGCAACGCGCGTCCATATTCTCCATCAAGCCGGTGCAATGTTCCTTTGACAAAATGAACGACTGGTTCGTCAGGCGATTCCCGACGTGCGCGCGCCACCTCCTCGCGGGCCTTCTGCTTTTGCCCGCGCCACAAGTAGACGAAAACCATCAGCATGCGCGCTTCCGTCAATTTCGGATCGATCGCGAGTGCCCTGCCAAAGGCGACTTCAGCGCGTTCGTAATCTTCCGCGCCACCGAAGCCTTTGAAAACTCGATTCACGTAGCAAGCGCCCAGGCCGTCAAGCGCCAGCGCGAAGTTAGGATCGAGTTCGATCGCGCGTTGAAAGTGTTCGATAGCGGCGTCGCAATCTTCCTGGGCAATGGTACGGAAAATGAAACGAGCGAAGAGATCGCGTCCGCGCAGATATTGTTCGTAAGCCGCGGCGTTTTGTGTAGAAGGCTTGGCGATGCCGTCTTGCTCAGCGGGGCTCAGTTCAAGTCTGAGGCCCTCCACGATCCGCTGCGCGATCTCGTCCTGCACCGCGATGATGTCTTCTGTCGACGTATCTATACGGTCGCTCCAAAGTATGTCGCCTGAGCCGACGTCCAGCAGTTGTGCGGTAACCCGGAAGCGGCCGCCGGCGTGAATAAAGCCCGCGGCCAGCACCGCGTTCACGCGCAACTCCTGACCGATTTCACGCGGATCCATCTGTCCGCCCTGGTATTTCGCAATCACGGAAGAAGGCCGCACGACGAGCGAGCGCACGCGCGCCAGTTCAGTTATCACGGCATCAGCAAGCGAAAATTCATAAAAACTCGACGCCGGATCGTTGCTGAGATTGCGGAAACAGAGGATGGCCAGACTTTTCTTCTCGGGATCGGCAATGGTTGTAAACGGCGTCTCGTGAATCGTCGGCTTGGTCGGCGTAACTGCGCCGGGCGCGGAAGTCGACTCCGATTTGGACCTGCCCTTGAGCCATCTCATTGCCCGCGATACGGTGCCGCCGCCGGACAGATGGCGTGCCGGTTCCGGGGTGACGCTAGTAAACTCCTGGCCGCTGCTTTGGGACGACGAAACCTCCTGCAACACGCCGCGCAAATCGTCGCGCAGCATTTCCATCTTTTGATAGCGGTCGCGCGGCTCCTTGGCCAAACAGCGATCCAGAATCTGCTGCAGACTCGCGGGAATGGGTTCCTTCCGGAGCTCGTGAACCGGCACGGGCGCATCGTGAAGCACTGCGTGGCGCACATCGATGGTCGTCTTGCCGCGAAAAGGCCAGGTGCCGGTAAGCATTTCGTATAGCAACACCCCGGTTGAAAAGATGTCGGCGCGTTTATCAACCCGGTCGCCGCGCGCTTGCTCCGGAGCCGCGTAAGTGGCCGTTCCATAAGGTACGCCCACTTCAGTTAAGTCGGTGCGATGAATCGTGGACTTCGAACTGTCATCCGTGTCGTCCAACAACTTTGCCAGCCCGAAATCCAGTATCTTCACCTGGCCCGAAGGCGTGACCATCACGTTACCTGACTTGATGTCTCGATGAATTATGTCCCGGGAATGCGCCGCGGCCAGCGCATCGGTGACCTGAATGGCTATCAGCAGCGTGCTCTTCAACTCCAGCGGATGTCCGTTTACTAGTTGCCGCACGTTGCGGCCTTCAACATATTGCATCGCGATGAAGTGGTGTCCTTCAGCTTCATCGAGATCAAAGATGGTGCAGATGTTGGGATGATCGAGGGATGAGGCCAGACGTGCTTCGCGTTCAAAGCGACGAAGGTTTGCTTCTCTTGCAGTCAGCTCGGCCGGCAAAACTTTTACTACTACCGTGCGTCCCAGTTTTCCGTCGGTAGCTTTGTAAACAGTTCCTTGCCCGCCCACGCCGAGCTTTTCGAGAATCTTGTAATTGTGGAGCGACTTTCCAATCATTTTACTTCGTGGCGCTTTTGGAGTGCGGTGACCTGTCACCGCTTTGTTAGGTCGCGACCTGTCGTGACCAAGGTGTGCGTGGAGATTACTCAAAGAGGGCGGCGACAAGTCGCCGCAGACCAAAGCGGGTGACAGGTCACCGCACTCCATATAGAACTGACTAACCCGCAGCGCGCTACACAAACGTTGCCAACAATTCATCAGCGCTCGCCGTCGCCGTTCCCACCTTGCCAACTACAATGCCGGCGGCATGATTTGCGAGGTTGGCCGCTTCCAGCATCGTCGCGCCCGCCGCGAGTGCCGCCGCCAGTGTGGCGATGACAGTGTCGCCCGCGCCGGTGACATCATAGACTTCTCGTGCAGCGGTTGCCACGAACACCGGATCGTTTTTACCTTCCAACAACATTATCCCGCGATCCCCGCGCGTAATCAGTACCGCATCACAACCGAGTTTTTCGCGTATGAGTCGCGCTGCCTGATGCAGGCCTTCATCCGAGTCGGCCTCGAGATTGGTCATGCGCAGCGCTTCGTGATGGTTCGGCGTGATTAGAGACGCCGGGCTGTAGTGCGAAAAGTTTCGAATCTTGGGATCGATGAGTACCGGTAAGCGTGCGTAAGCCGAGGGCAGAATTTCGCCGAGAATTTGCGGTGTGACCACTCCCTTGTCGTAATCAGAAATGACCAGGGCATCCGCATCCTGAAGTGCCTGTTCCAACGCAGCAATAATGTTTTTCTCCGTCGTATCGTTGACGGGCTTGCGCTGCTCGCGATCGGCGCGCACCACCAGTTGATTGTGGGCAATGATGCGTGTCTTGGTCGTCGAAGGGCGGTCGGCGTCAACCACGAGGTAGTCATCCGGCTGTGAAGGACTGGTATCCTTCAAACTGGCGCGCAATCGTTCCCCGGCGGAGTCGTTTCCTATCACACCAACCACGCATCCTTTCGCGCCCAGGGCTATCACGTTGGCGAGCACATTCGCGGCGCCCCCAAGATGAACCGACTCGCGACGAATATCCACAACCGGCACGGGCGCTTCAGGAGAAATCCGTGTGACGTCGCCCCAAACAAACTCATCCAGCATCACATCGCCGAGCACGACGATTTTCCGATCTCGCATGGCGCTGATCAATTCCTGGGCACGTTTTTTGGTTAGTTGGGGCATTGTGAAAGACTAACGGTAATCCAAAGAGCGGGGGCAAGCCCGCCTTCCCGACCTGAGAGTTTCACGCATAGCGTCATTATCCGGCACTGAAAGGCTTTCAATCAAAAACTAATGACTCAGGTAACTAGCTCGAGGTTGGGAAGGCGGGCTTGCCCCCGCTGCTTTCTCTCAACACCCGATCAGTCGCAGCGATCACACGTTCCAACGGTACGCGCTTAATGCATTCCGGCTCGTCAAACTTTTCGCAAAAGTAACCGTGACAAGGTTGGCAGTCCATCTCTTCCATGACAACTTCAGCTGCGGACGATGATACACCTGGGGTCCAGGGACGCCAGTGGGCCGTATTCGACGAACCAAAGATGACAACGGACGGAGTTTTGACCGCTGCGGCAATGTGTGCGATGCCGCTGTCGTTTCCGACGAACACTCGAGCGCGAGTAAGTAGCGCCGTTATCTCCGGCAAAGTTAAATCTGTGAAAGCCTCCACCGGGGTCGCCGTGTTTTTGTTCATCTCATCGATAACCGGTTTCTCGCTCGCCGTAGTTATCGCAACCACTGCAAGGCCCTTGGTCCTGATGTCCTCTGCCAAATATCCAAACTTGTCCGCCGACCACTGCTTTGTTGCGAACGCCGCTGCTGGGTGAATCACTGCAAACGGCGCAGCTGCCAAACCCGCAACCTGAAGGCGCTCCGCAATGGCGGCTGATGCTTCCGGAGTTACGGCCAGTTGGGTTGGTGGTCGATCGCTGACCGGGACGCCTGTCCAGCCGAGCAACGCCAGTTGTTGCTCCACAGAATGCGTCTTGTCTTGTCCCCAAAGCAATGACGAGGATGGCGACAGGTGGTTATGCAGACGCGCGTATTGATAAGTCTGGTAACCGACGCGATGCTTTGCGCCAGTAGCACGTGTCAGCAACGTTGCGGTGGTGCCGCCGTGCAGGTTGTAAACGACGTCGTAGTTGTTGGCGCGCAGTTGACGGGCCGCGCGCGCGCGCGCAGACGTGCTCCCGCGCTCGAGAGTGATTACCTTATCCGCATAGGCAAATCCGTCGAGCACGGGCGCCACCCAGTCTTCGAGCAAAATGTCGACGCTCGCGTGCGGCAGGAATCTCTTTAGCGCGAAGAGGGACGGAGTTGTCAGCACCGTGTCGCCGATGGAACGCAAACGCACGAGGAGAACTCGCTTGATGGTGTCCCAGTTCCAGATTGCTGCGGCAAGCGGCTGTGGATCCTGGTCTTCACCGCGCCAGCCTTGCTGCAGTCCGCGCAGCTGCGGCGATGATTCAACTATGTGCTTTAAACTATGCAAAGGCCGTTCAAGCTCGTTCTGCTGGTTCGTTTGCTGAGTCGTTCTCTATTGTTGCTTCGTCAACAAGCATGACTGGAATGTCGTCGCGGATGGGATAAACGCGCCGACATTTCACGCATTTTAAGCCACTGCCATCGGCCTTCAATTCAACCTTCGCCTTGCAGGCAGGGCAGGCAAGTATTTCCAACAAATCCTCACTAATTGCCATTCGTATTGGACCTCACATTGCGGTTTTCCGGGAGAGCAAAGCTTACCATAACGAGAGGAGGCAGGAGCAGGAGCAGGAGGCGGAAAGCAAAAAGCAGAAACCAGTAGGCAGAAAAGAACACTAACGCGTAATGAACTTCGTAGCAACCTCTCCGTTCAGCTACTGCCTACTGCCTACTGCCTACTGCCTACTGCCTACTGCCTAGCCTACTGCCTCCTGATCAAAGTCATCCGCATACCATGTTTCGGCCGCAGGGTGATCACAGGCTTCAGTACAACTGGATGATTCGGAACTAATCGCATTTGCCAATGCCGGGCAATGGTCGCGATCAGAAGAATGCCTTCCATCCAGGCGAAGCCTTCGCCGATGCAGCGACGCGGTCCGCCGCCAAAAGGAAAGTAAGAGAACTGCGGTCGCGATTCGCGCGCCTCTGGAGTCCAACGTTCGGGGTTAAATTTTAGCGGCTCCGCGAAGTAGCGCGCATCGCGGTGCATGACATACTGGCTCATCAACACCAGTGATTTCCGCGGCACAACGTAACCGCCGATCTCAAACTCCTGCATCGCAAGCCGGCCGAGGGCCCACGCGGGTGGGTACAGCCGCATCGATTCCGCCAATACCATTTCGGTGTATTTCAGTTTCCCCACGTCATCGAAGTCGGGCAGTCTTCCGGCAAGCACACGATCAATCTCTTCATGCAGGCGCGCCTCCGCCTCAGGATTCTGTGACAGCAAATACCAGGTCCAGGTCAACGCGTTGGCTGTGGTTTCATGGCCCGCGAGAAAGATCGTCATCAGCTCGTCGCGCAATTGCTCGTCAGTCATCGCGCCCCCGTCAACTTCAGTGTCCTGAGCCAGCAACAACATCGAGAGCAGATCACCACGGTCTTCGCCGGCGAGTCGGCGCTGTTCAATCAGGCGATAGATGATTGCGTCCAGTTTGGCTCTGGCCGTATCGAAACGTCGCAATTGAGGCAGCGGAAGTTTCTGTAGTAACTCAAAGAAAGGAATAGTGATGGTATTGAAGAGATCCATCACCACGGTCATTGCTTCACCGACTTCCTGTGCGTCTGAAACCACATCCGCGTCGAAAAGCGTTTTGCCCACGATTCCGAGAGTGAGTTGCATCATCTCTGCAGACATGTCGAGCGTGTCGCCATCACGCCAGCGCGCGCTTGTTTGTAATCCGTAGTCAGTCATCACGCTGGAGTAAGAAGCAATCCGCGAGCGATGAAAGGCCGGTTGTGCCAATCGCCTCTGCCGCCGGTGAACTTCATCTTCGCTGGTCAACAATCCTTCACCCAACAAACGCTTGGCGCGTTGCAGCACGAGGCCTTTATGAAAGCTCGGCTGATTGGTGACCAGAACGTCCTTGATGTAATCAGGATGATTCAGGAAAAACGCTTCTTGCGGACCCAGGCGAAAATAGGAAATGTCACCATACTGCGCAGCGAGATTTTGAAAAAACGGGAGAGGACCCTTGCGGTAAGCAAGCAAACCTGACAACGGAATAACCTGGCGCGGACCTGGGGGATGTAAAGCTGACTTCATCAACCCATTCTAACAGCCCTGGAGGAGCAGGAGCAGGAGGCAGTAGGCACAAAGCAGAAGGCAGAAGGCAGAAAGAGGGCACTACGAGTATGAACTTCGTAGTGCCACTACCCACTGCCCACTGCCCACTGCCCGCTGCCCACTGCCCGCTGCCCACTGCCCCTTTCGCTCCGTGGCTTCGCTTTGGTTCGCAATGATAGGATTTGCTGCAAGTAGCTTTGGGAGAAAAATTCTTGTCACTCGAATTCGCCGTTCAATATCCCTGCGCCCTGCGCGCTCGCTATACGGAGAAGCATTTGCGCGAGTGGGGCCGTCTCAGCAACCTTCACGCGCAGCTTACCACCGGCGATACAGGCGCGCCCTCGCAGGAAAAACTCGAGTGGGTGGAAAACGCCCGCGAAGAAGTTGAAAAAATGCAGCTGGAGACAGCGATCTGTTTGACCTGTCCGGCATGTTTGCCTGAAGGCGCCGACGGCTCCGCCGGCGAAGGTGAAGCAGTAGGATGTCTCGGCCGGATTACTTATCCAATCGAAGCACAGTTTGAAAAATTTCTTGCCGATCGAGTCCAACTTGCGCTCGACACGATGGACGATGAAGATCAACCCCGGCTCTTGCGCATACTCATCGATGCCGAGTCGCCCTTTGACGGCGAGGCGACGAAGGAATTACGGCGCGTCACCACTCCGGAAGGCCTACGTTTCTTTGAACTGCGTGTGCCAATTCGTTTGTCGCGAGAAGCTGCGCGACTAACGACCGACAATGTGTTCGATGTGTTGGCAGGATTTCGTTCCGAGGATAATGAGCAGACGACGTACGTTCGCGAGCTGCCGTTTCAGGCCACCGCTGACTACTACGACTTTCTCGACCTGCTGCTGCGCAACGACCTGAGCCAGTCGGAGATTGCGCGCCTCACTTCGCGAGGAAAAAACTATTCGCAGTTTCTGCGTTTGCTGGCCGCAATCGAACGTGCGGAGGCATTGTCGACGCGAGTGCTGCTTGACTAGGGTGTGCTGTAACGCAAGCTGTTGGTTTGCGATTCGCGAACGGTGACCTCGAGTCAACAGCCGCAAACTAACAGTTTTCATTACCAGAACCCTAGTTAACATCGATTTAAGGTCACGTTCACCTGAGCTTAAGACGATAGTTTCATTCTTCAGAGTTCCCAGTGCAATTTCTTCAGGCAGTCTCATTACAAGAAAAAGGACGATGAATCATGTTGAAGACATTCAGTCCGCATAACGGCCGACCCTATCTCATGGGCTTCGTGCTGGTCTTTTCGCTTATTGCTCTCAGCGCCAGGGGCGTTAAAGCGCAAAGCGTCGCCGTCGCCCGATCAAATTCCGCTGAAGGCCAAAGCTTACCCCTCGAGGCAAGCGAAACAGCGAAGGAGGCGCCGAAAACTGTACCAAACGTGAAGAAGCCGGTGACCACTGAAGAAAAGCTGGCCGCCCTGGCACAAATGGTGGAACAACAGAACGAGCGTCTGAATCAATTGCAGCAAACTATCAGCGAGCAACAGGAAACGATTCGCTTGCTGGTGGGCAAGGCGAATGGTCAGCCTGCCTCGACTGTAACGTCGACTGCAATAATGAGCGCAGTTGCAACGCCAATCGAAGTCTCATCTCAACCCGCCTCGGTTGAAGATCGACTGAAGAAGGTAGAGACGCGTGTGTCGGAAATTGGCGCGATCAAATTCAGCGGTGACATCCGACTGCGATCAGAATCAATCTTCGGACAGCAAAACATCCTCGCAAACGGCGACAATCCAGCGTTGCTTGGCAATGAATTAAGTCCTCGTCACCGTATGCGAATGCGCGCGCGACTGCAGATGCGCGGCAGCGTTAACGACGAATTCGACTGGGGATTGCGCTTCGCTACCGGCAGCTTCGCTGACAATATTTCGACTAACCAGACGCTTACAGACTTTTTCAATCGCAAGCCTTTTGCACTCGATCAGGCCTTCGTCACCTATAAGCCAAAACGCGTTGCCGGCCTGCGTCTTCAAGGGGGGAGATTCGAACCGCCGTGGACGTTCACTGAAATGACCATCGACAACGACTTGATGGTCGAGGGCTTTAACGAGTCGTACACGCGCACCTTCAAGAAGTCGACCTTAAAGGACCTGACTTTTGTCGCCTGGCAATTGCCCTTCCTCGAACGAAACTCCGCATTTGTTCGCAATGCGAATGGCACGGTTAATATTGATCAGTCGCGCCGCGGCGGCCGTGACCTCGCGCTCTATGGCGGGCAGGTGCGCGCGCGATTCGAGCCGAGCTCTAAAGTAGGGCTCAGTCTTTCAGTGTCAGATCTCTTCTTTTCAGGGACGCAGTTCATTTCACCGGTGCAGGTGTTCGGCAGCCAGTTGCTGCTCCCTTTGACGTTCACTATCCCAGCTTCCGGTGGGACACCGGCACAAACCATCACTACTCAGGTCGCGATATCGCGTGATCTTCTGGTTGCCGGCAACACTAGTCTCGGACTTACCAACGCCAGCAATAACGCGACCAATCGCGATGGGCGCCTGGCGTCAGGCTACAACCTCGTTGACATGCTTGCGCGGCTCGACCTGAAACACAGCAAGCGCTGGCCCGTGACGCTGCTATTTAATTTTGTTGCCAATACACAGGCGCACGACGTGGTGACTGCCGGACCTGGAGGCGCAGACCTGCTCCTTCCTAATAATGAGAACAAGGGCTTCTGGGGTGAAGTTCAGGTTGGCCAGTCGAAAGCGCGTGGCGACGTCCAGCTGGGCTACACCTTCTTGCGCGTAGAGAAAGATGCCGTGCTGACACCTTTCAATTTCTCTGACATAACTCAGCAGTCAGACATGCGTGGGCATCGCTTCCAGTTCGTCTATACCGCTGATCCCCGGGTGAGTTTTAATGTGACCGGGATCGTTACTCAACGTCTCAACGGACTACTGGGTCCATTTGTCGCGACTCCCCCGGGTTCGTTGAATCGTTCGACCTTCAGGTTGCAAATCGACACCGTGCTGAAGTTCTGATCGTTAGAAAAGAATCAGCCGCGGATTTACGCAGAATAAACGCGAATCAGATCAAGAATCAGACATACCGGTCTGATAAATTCTTCTGATTCTCGTGTATCCTCGTAAATCCGCGGCTGATATCTGTTAGTCTTGTCGCCCAGGTGGTGACTCAGGTCGACAAGCGGGCCAGCAGATTACGCAACCGCGCACGCAAGGTGCGTACGCGCGTGCGCGATACTCGCCGCGAAATCGAACGCATCGCGAAGACACCAACACTCGGTGGACTCTTCCTTTCCTTTCTAAAAATCGGCACGGTTGGATTCGGCGGCGGACTGGCTGTTATCGCACAAATCAGAACGCTCGCAGTGCAGCAGCGTCGCTGGCTAACGGAGCAGGACTTTGCGTCCGGCTTTGCGCTCGCACAAACTTTGCCCGGTACGGCCGCTGGCAATGTGGCTACGTATGTTGGACTCAGAATTCGCGGCTGGCGTGGCGCCACCGCATCGATCGCAGGATTCATCTTGCCTTCGATGCTGATGATGATCGTGCTGGCAATTCTTTACCGGCACCTGCGTTACCTGCCCGATACCGATCGCCTCTTTCACGGCCTGAACGCAGCTGTAGTCGCCCTGATAATCGTGACGGCGTGGCGCGTGGGCCGTAACACGCTGGGAAAGCCCTGGCAGTGGTTCCTCGCGGTTTTCGCTTGCATCGCGGTCGCGTTTTTAAGCGCCACGGTAATCGAGGTGGTGCTGGCCGCTGGTCTCATCGGCATCTTTATCGATTCATATGCTGAGAAACAGCTGCGCAAGCTGGGACAACTTCGCGGCGTAGCCTCCCGTCGGAAACGAATTTCGGCACGGATAACTTTGCAAAGAAGGCGACGTCGAATTCGCGAGACACATTTCGTTGGCGGTTATCTAACACGCGCAATGGCGGAGGAACGAGTAAGACTGGCAGCGTTGTCGGCTCAAGGTGAAATTCCCCAAGGCGAAAGCCAAATGACTCAGAGTACTCCGGCTGACGAAAACAGTGATCGAGATCAAGCTGCTCCCAACTCAAACGACAAGAAGTTTAGATCCCTGGCGCTGTTTGGCGTAGCGATGCCGATTCTTACCAAGTTTGCATTGTTGCTGACGCTTTCAACTCTCTTCCTGCGCATTGGGACGGTCACGTTTGGTGGCGGCTTCGTTATGATTCCGTTGATCGAGGCGGAAGTGGTTGACTCTCATCGTTGGCTTACTCATCAGGAATTCGTTGATGCAACCGCTCTCGGTCAGGTTACGCCAGGACCCGTGCTGATCACAGCCACCTTTATTGGCTATCGCGTTGCCGGAACCCTCGGCGCGCTCGTGGCGACCATCAGCATTTTTTTGCCGTCGTTCCTTATGATGGTGGTGGCCGGGTCATCGCTCGCACGTTTTCACACCAACAAGATCGTGCAATCGTTTTTGAAAGGAGTTACGCCCGCTGTGGTGGGCCTGCTGGTCGCTGCCGGCATTAGTATCGGACGCGCCGGTATTCACAGCTGGGTGGGCCTGTTGATCGCGGTGATAGCCGGCGTGGTATTGATTCGCTATCGGCCTAACGCCATCTGGGTAATCCTCGGGGCAGGGTTGGTTCGTTTTGTTCTCGGCTTCTTTGTTGCCTAGATTATAGAGACATTAACCGCCAAGACGCCGAGATCGCCATTCAAACAAAGAGAATTCGGTTCAATGCTTTTGGCGTTCTTGGCGTCTTGGCGGTTGAAGAGCCTTCTAATGACTACCAAACCTGGCAACGCTTCTCCGGCGGACGCACCATCGCATCGCCGACATTGCAGTGAAACGCTTCCGCAAACTGCGGCATGTTTGAGAGAGGCCCGTTGACGCGGAAACGACCGAGCGGGTGCGGATCGGTAAGAATCTGTTGCCGCATCGCTTCCGGAGTTTGTTTTCTGCCCCACACCTGCGCCCAGCCAAGAAAGAAACGCTGTTCCGGTGTGAAGCCGTCGATGTCCGCGGGGCGTGGTTTGCCCTGGAGGGCTTTCTGGAATGCGAGCCACGCTATTTTCAAACCACCGAGATCACCGATGGATTCACCGAGCACCAATTTGCCGTTCTGGTTCATACTAATTTCTTCCACGCGGAAGTTGGAGAACTGTTGCTCAACGCAGTTAGCACGCTCCATGTAGTTCTTCGCGTCCGCTTCCGTCCACCAATCTTTAAGGTTGCCCTGCAGATCAAATTTGCGCCCTTGATCGTCGAACCCGTGTGACATCTCATGACCAATGACGGCGCCAATCGCTCCGTAGTTAAGTGCGTCATCGGCGGTCAAATCGAAGTAAGGCGGTTGCAAAATTCCCGCTGGGAACACTATTTCGTTCATTACCGAGTTGTTGTAAGCGTTGATGGTGGGAGGAGTCATGGACCACTCGGTGCGATCGACCGGCCGTCCCAACTTCGAAAGATTTCGCCGCCGCCCAAACTCGCTTGCGCGAAGCAAGTTGTCGATGTATGAGTCGCGCTCGATCTTCAAAGTTGAATAGTCGCGCCACTTGTCCGGGTAACCGATCTTTACTGTAAATGCGTTTAGTTTAGCGATGGCCGCTTGACGCGTCGGCTCGCTCATCCAATCGAGGGTCGGGATATCTTCGCGCAAAGCGACGATCAGATTATTCACCAATTCCTTCATGCGTGCTTTGGCTTCCGGCGGGAAAGCTTTCTTTACGTAGACTTCACCGAGCGCTTCGCCAAGATTCTGATCGGTGGCAACTACACAGCGGCGCCAACGCGGCTGATTTTCTTTTGTTCCATTCAACGTCCTGCTGTAAAAATCAAAATTCTCGTTTACAAAGGGCGTTGAAAGCGCCTCTGCGGCATCGTGAACCAGATGCCACCGCAGGTAGGTTTTCCAATCGTTGATTGGGACAGTGACGAGCATCTGATCGACCGTTTTAAAGAAATCAGGATGGGCGACGTTGATTTCGGTGAACTTCGGTGCACCGAGCCTGGTCGTATAAGTCACCCAGTCGAAGTTTGTCATCACCGTTTTCAAGTCTGAGGCTGGCATCTTGTGATATTGCTTCGAAGCGTCGCGGCGCGAAACACGATCCAGTGAGGCTTGCGCGAGCTGGGTTTCAATCTTCATAACCGTCTGCGCTTCAGCGGTAGCTTTGTCGGCATCATCGCCCAACAGTTTGAACATGTTCGTCACGTGCCGCAGGTAAGCCTCGCGGGTGCTTCTGGATTTTTCGTCATCCTTGAGGTAAAAATCCCGGTCTGGAAGGCTCAGGCCACCTTGACCCGTAATGGCGATAATGGTGTCGCTTTTCTTCAAATCCTGGCCGGCGCCGAAATTGAATATCGAAGGCACACCCAGGCGGTGTAGGTGGGCGAGCATTGCCGGGAGATCGCGCGAACTCTTGAGGTTATTGATGCCTGCCATTTCCTTAGCGAGCGGGCTCGAACCGGCCGCTTCGATCTTTGCTTCGTCAATGCAGGTGGCATAAAACGCGCCGATCTTTTGTTCATTGCTGCCCTTCGGAGCAGCGGTATTCTTTGCGGCATCCTCGAGGATCTGGCGCAGGGTGGCTATATTCTTTTCACGCAGCGGACTGGTGATGCCCCAGGTCGAAAAAGCGGGTGGGATTTCGTTTTTCGCAATCCAGCCGCCGTTGGCATACTGGTAAAAATCCTCGCACGCTTTGCATGTGGTGGTACACATGTTGGCCGGATCGAAGCCGCGCGGCGCCGTTTGCGCGAAAACCGCCAGCCCCAACGACACCGCGACGACCAGCGCAATCAGGGGACGCACCTTGAGATGACGCATATAGATACTCCTTAGGCAAAGTTGGATTGGGTTTACGATGGCTCCGAAATCAAAGATACCAGACCTGCGAATGCGGCACTAAATACGCACGTTCAGCCGAAAGGTTTCGATCACAATCAAATGGGGCTATTCTTACGGTGCTCGAGTTTCTCTCATGCCAAACTATCTTGATGTAAAAAAATGGATCCGCAAGGACGTGTTTGAGTTTTTCCTCGCGTTCGACAAGCCTTACTTCAATATTTGTACTCACCTTGACATCACGCCGCTGCTGACGGCGCTCGGTGATCGCAAGGTCAGTGTATCTCTGGCCTATCATTACTTCGCACTTCGAGCAGCAAACGAGATCGAGCCATTTCGTTATCGACTCAAAGACGGCCAGGTGATTGTTTACGACGTGATCCACGGCGGCACCACAGTGCTGCTGCCTAATGAAATCTTTACGCTCGCATACTTTGAATATGAGCCCAGCTTTAAGAAGTTCATGGCCGGGGCTGAAGTAGCGATGAAGCGAGCGGTGTCAGGAGACGGCGCTTTCAGGCCGAACCCCAGGGATGACATGATTCACTTCACAACGTTGCCGTGGGTTTCCTTCACGAGCTTTTCTCATGCGCGGAATTGGGGACGCGAGGACTCAGTGCCGAAGATCGCCTTCGGGAAATTCATGAAAGTGAATGAGCGAACGCTGCTGCCATTCTCGGTGGAGGTTCATCACGCGTTGATGGACGGTCTGCATGTCGGTCGATACGTGGCCCGGTTGGAAGAGGCGCTGCGTGACCCGGAAACATTCCTATCCGAGAAATAGTAGCCGTTTGCGCCGCAAAGTGAGTAGTTTTAATTACTTAATCCAGCACAGTATGCACCCGCCTCTCATTGGAAAACTAATCATTGACATGTTTGAGAAGCGTTAACTAAGATGAGGCGCCTCGCTAGTTGTCTCCACGAGTTCTAAACGCGATCTGATTGTAAAATCAGATCAACACTACAGGAGAAGATCATGTGCAACCCCTTGCTTTACTCCTTTGCCCGATGGGCCAAAGGATTGAGTATTTGTCTATTCGTCACCCTCTTGTTTGCCGCGGTTGTGGCAGCCCAGACACAAATCACAACCGGCACTATTCAAGGCACCGTCCTGGACGCAAATGGAGCAGCCGTGGCTGGCGCCGAAGTCGAAGTTAAGAACATCGACACCAACTTCACCAGGAACACGACCACGGATGAGGACGGAAGATTTGCGGCGCCGCAATTACCTTCAGGCAGATACAACGTCACCGTTACCAAGACCGGCTTTGCGACCCTGGTGGTCGAGAAGGCTGACCTGACCGTGGGCCAGGCGATGAATCTTCCGCTATCAATGAAAGTTTCCTCGTTGCAGGAGACCGTAACGATCACCGCTACGCCAACTGTCGACACGGTCAAGACAGAATCGAGCACAACCCTGAACGAGACTACCGTAAACACCACCCCTATTTTGGGAAGAAAATTTGAGGATCTGTTGACGCTAACCCCAGGCGTGAGCGTGGTGCAGGGACCGGATGGCGACGAGATTACCTTTGCCGGACAACGCGGCGTCTTCAACAACGTCAGTCTGGACGGCGGCGACTATAACAACGGCTTTTTCGGCGAGCAATTGGGAGGCCAGCGCGCTGCCATCGACATCCCGCTGGACGCGGTAAAAGAATTCCAGGTTGTGGCCACCGGAGCCACAGCCGAATTCGGCCGTACGGCCGGTGGGATTATCAACGTGATTACCAAGTCGGGAACCAACCAGGTGCACGGCAGTTTGTTTCACTTTCAGCGTCTGGAAGCCCTCACAGCGAACACTTCGGATGGCAAACCGCTCAAGGATTTTCGTCGCGAGCAATTTGGCGGCACAATTGGCGGACCGATCCAAAAGGACAAAGCGTTTTTCTTTCTCTCGTTTGAGGGAATCCGCGAAAGACTGACGCGCGCAAATCTGAGCGATCCGATCGGCACACCCTGTACCGTCGCCGCTCCGGTTATTACAAACCCGGCTCATGAAACCTTGATTAATTCCAGCTCTGATTGTCAGCGGGTGGCATTGATCAATTTTATTCAGGCGAGCCGTGGACAGAATGAAGGTCTGCCCGTGTCGCACCCAATCAGAAACTATGCCTTTTTGGGCAAGACTGACTTTAATCTCAGTCGTGCGCACCAGCTGGCGATCTCCTACAACTTCGACTACTCGAAAAACACCAATCAAACTTTCGATGTCGCCACCTATGGTACTTCAGCAAACGGCATCGAGGGTCCGTCGAAGATTAACAACCTCAACGTCAACCTCTTCTCCACTATTTCACCAACAAAACTGAATGAGGCCCACTTCTCTTACACACGAGAACTGCGGCCGCGTTCTGCGACACCGTCGAATCTCCCCGCGGATACGGGCGCCGGCGGCGGCTTCAATCCCAACGAACTTTCATTTCGCTTCGGCAATCCGTTTTTCCTGCAACCGAACGTTGACGAATTGATCTGGCGCACCGATGCCAGGGATAACTTCTCGATTATTTCCGGTAACCACAACGTCAAAATAGGTGGCGAGTGGATCCACACGCTTAACGACCAGGTGTTTCGTGGCTTCTTCACCGGCCGGTATCTTTTCAACACTGTCTCCGGCTTCCTGCGTTACGCATCGCCCGCAGCCCTGGGTCCAGGCTTTGGCCCCAATGCCGGGCAATGCCCCGACGGAACCTGGACGGACCTGACCGCGCCATCGTGCGCCGGAGCCGGCACCCCTCTGCTGCTGTTCCTGCAAGGCGCGGGACCCAGTGGGCCAGCCACCGACGCGGCGGGCGCCTCCACCATTAAGAACGAGGACTACTCACTCTTCGCTCAGGACAAGTGGCAGATGAGACCAAACCTTACGCTTAGCTACGGTCTGCGTTGGGAAGCACAAATCTTTCCCAAAGTTACCGTGGCCCCGTCAGCAACTGCTTACGGATTCGCTCTAAGCGATCCGAGATTCCCGTCTGATGGCACACTGCACAGTCCGAAGAAAGAGTTTCAACCGCGATTGGGTTTTGCGTGGGACGCTTCCAAGAATGGCAGGTCGGTTCTGCGAGGCAGCTACGGAATTTACTACGCGCGGCAAAACATGCTGTCTCAAGTTGGTTCGATCACTACAAACGGCGTGCAACAACAGACCATCGCCGGTGGTTTGTTTGCAAACCCCACGGTGCGACCGACCTGGCCGGGTCTGGTAACGCCGACGGCCAGCTCCTGCCTGGGAAATCCGTTCCCATGTTTTAGCGGCGTCCGGGTCTTCAGCAAAGATTACGCGAATCCGCGAATCTACACGGCGAATCTACAATTCGAACAGCAGGTCGCCACCGATCTTTCCGTGTATTTCGATTTCACACACTCGCAGGGCGTTCATCTGACTCGCTTCTTGAATTATGGCCGCACCGGCATTTTCGCTATCCGACTCGGCGATATCTTTGTGGCCTCGGCGCTGGGCAAGTCTCTCTACAACGGTTTTACGGTGGGTATGCGAAAGCGCATGAGCAAGGGTTATCAGCTTGAATGGAACTACGTGCTTTCGAAAGATAAGGATGACGACTCGAATGAACGCGACCCATTCACCGATCGTGCTTTCGATCTGAACAACTTGCAGGCTGACTATGCCTTGTCTGATCGCGACATCCGGCACAAGTTTAACTTCATTACGTTTGCGGAATTGCCTGGTGGGCTGGAGGGGAACTTCCGCGTGCAGGCACGCTCAGCGCAGCCGATTACTCCGGCGACGAGAACTGCGACTAACCGGAACTCACTCAGGAAGGACAACGCTTACTTCTCGTTTGATTGGCGCTTACAGCGTCCGTTCAAGTTTGGCGAACGCTACGCTCTAATCCCAATCGTCGAGATGTTTAATACGTTCAATAGCAAGAACAACGTTAACCCGCTGACCACCGCAGCGCTGTTCAATTTCGACGGCTTCCTGCGCCAGGGCGTCGGCGATCCGAGGCAGTTGCAGTTGGCTGTGAAGTTTACGTTCTGATAAACCCGAGCGGGCGCTTGCTTAAGGGAAGCGCTCGCTCGAATGTGCTTCAAGAGGTTCAGAGTTCAAACTTTAGTTTGCGTTTTTCCAAAAGGATGCAAGCTGAAGCTTTGACTCTGAACTTCTTGAACTTTAGGCTGCTTGAATTTTGAAGCGCGAAGTCGGTTAGAGCGCTACGAGGTGTGCGCTGATCAGCCGCGCGCTGTCTTCGGGTGGTTGGCTGGTTGTGTCGACCGATAAATGGTTCGGAAGTTTGGGAAACTGAAAAGCGCCCAGCTCCTTCAACGTTCGATACTGCGCAACTGAAGCCAACTTGCCAAACTCCTTGCGCGTTGCGTCGTCAAGACGATCTTCGAGTTCCTCTTCGGCGCAGGTTAATTCAACGAATACAACTTTCCCGCCCGCTCCTTCGACAAGTTCGATCGTGTCCTGAACAAAACTTTCGCGTACCGTGCGTTCCGGATTGAAGGTAAAGATGAGTGAAACGTCATTTCGTACGGCTTCAGCAAACGCTGCCAGCCAAATCTTTTCACGCAGAAGAATGAAGGGTTCACTGCCGAAAGGGAAGAGTGAACTCACGAGATCGACCGTAAGATGATTATGAAACAGACGAAAGCCCGTGAGCGCGACGAGTTCGCGCGCGACCGTCAACTTTCCCACCGCCGGCGCCCCGTGAAGAAAGACAAGCTTCATTTTGATTCCTGCAACCACGAATAGATTCAAATCCAGTTTCCGAAATAATAACACCGCCGAGTCACAGCATAGCTTTAGTCGTAACCAACGGGCACTTGGAAGGGATCACTCACCCAGCCTGCGAAGCTGGCGGAGAGAGTAGTAGCCCCAGGCGATGGCGAAGCCGAGCCTGGGGAACCGAACCCAACACGCGTCCGAGCCCACGAAGTGGGCGACAGGTAAGAGGTGGAAAAAACAGCTTGGACTCAACCTTTTTCCTACCTCGATTACATTTTGTCGCCAGCTTCGCAGGCTCTCTGAACTTGGTGGGCCGTTACCCCAGGCTCGGCTTCGCCATCGCCTGGGGCTAGCATTCTGTCCGCCAGCTTCGCAGGCTGGTTGAATGATCGAAACTCTGCCAGAAAACTAAAATTGGTTGCTGCAGAGACGAACTGACTCTGCCATCACTTAACTAATATTTAACTCGGCCGTAACCATGAGTTAGGACTCCAGGTCCACAGTCTTGAACCAGATACTTGTTACCGGCAGATCGCGTGAGCGACACGAAGGCATTCGTGGATCGACTCTTCTGGGTAGTTGTGCGGATCAAAGGGGGCTCGCGCAGCCGCGAAGGAACCAGAGGAGAGGATCGGGCCCGGTACTGAGTATTCCCGCCGACTACAAACAGGAACGGCTTTTCAGAATCGCCTGTTGCTGTTTGCTGCTGAAACGACCGGGGCCCTGGTGGTACCGACCCCACCAGGGCTTTTTTCTTTTGCCTCTATCTGGTATCAGTGTCCGTCATCATGAAGACGCTCCTTCTCCTAAGACACGCCAAGGCAGAGAATGCCACGGGTGGTTCGTCGGATATCAATCGCGCTTTGAATGAACGTGGGAAAAAAGAAGCACAGGCAATTGGAACGTTCATCAGGAAACAGAACTTAACGGTTGAGCTGGTAATGTGTTCAGCTGCCGTACGAGCGCGGGAGACAGCGGAATTGGTTATCGCAGCAGCTAAGGCAACTGCGAACGTGCGCTACGACCAAAGGATCTACGAGGCCAGTCCGCGCCAACTTTTGGAAATCATTTCGGAAGTTGAAGAGGACAAGAGCGCAGTCCTTCTGGTGGGGCATAACCCGGGAATGGAGGACCTGCTCAGAGCCTTGACGGCCACGGGAGAGTCGATGGCCACCGGCACGCTAGCGAAGATTAACCTGCGGGTCGATGAATGGAACAGAGTTACCGAAGACGGTGGCGACCTGGAATGTATCGTCAGGCCTGATGAACTTGCCGCCGGCTGATCGCAGAGCCGAGCGTCAGCGCTCGCTAACAAACTCGCCCGTCGCCACACGCCTCTGGCTGCGCAGTCTCACCGCCAACATTGCGTAAAAGCACCGCAGACACAATCCATACGAGTCGTCGCTCGCGTTTTCTCTAATCTTCACTCCGCACGAAATACAAATTATTTTGAAGCCGGGATCATTTCTCGGCATTTGTTCAGCCATCTCTTCTGGCCTCCAATTTATTTTCAAGGACACTGTTGCTCCGCGCGTGTTACGGCCAGGTAACCGGGTAATTAAATAAATTTTAAGAATTCTGGGGTGACCAAACGCCGCTGATTTCAAGTGACGTTCAGGTGACGTTCAGACTGTGCGGGGCTGTGGAAAAAATCTCTATTCACGCCGTTAACATTTTGGTAACATCGCGCCACTCGCGCCTTCCCCAACGGCGCGCAATGCGAAAGCGCCAGTGTCATAGATAGTCTGAACCGACGCCTACACAAAAGTTCGCCGGTCCAATCTGGGAGGAAGCTCAATGCTACCCAGACCACGCGGGACATCATTCTCTTCAATCACTCGGGCAGTATGGCTCGTCGGTATTCTCCTGCTTCTCCTGCCAATCGAATTACAAGCCGACCAGAATCGCAATAACGTGGTGTGTCGTGAAGAACTCTCGATGGCCCGGCGCGAAGAGTTGGCCAACAAACTGCGAAAAATTACTGGTCTGCTGGATTTGAAGTTTGATGACAATGGAATCCTGCGATCGACGGGCACCAGGACTGTCAGTGGAGGATCGGCGAGCGCGAAAGCACTGCTCGCTAGTGCAATCAATGGCGGCAACGTGGTGGTAATTGAAGACGCGAGCAACAGTTCAGAGGTGGCTTTTTGTCGCGTGATTCCCGGCCGGTGGAAAGAAAATGCCGCCGGCAGGCCGCCGGCGTTCGTCGTCCAAATTGATTTTGCGGATTTCGACCAGGTCGTCGGAGATGAGCCAGCGCTCGAAGCCTTTAATGTTGGTTGGGGATTCCTTCACGAACTCGATCACATCGTTAACGACAGTGCTGATGCGACTGCTCTCGGCGATTCGGGCGAATGCGAAGCGCACATCAATCAAATGCGCCGCGAATGTAACCTTCCGGAGCGCGCAGACTACTTTTCCACTTTGCTACCAATCGCGGACGGCACATTTCGAACTCGCCTGGTTCGGATAGCGTTTGAGCAACCGCTGCCCGCCGCGAACAAAAAGAAACGCTACTGGGTTGTTTGGGATGCGAATGTGATTGGTGGTCAGGAAAACAATGTAATTGCCGCGTTAAGATAACCCTTCGGTGTTCGTCCAACCTCAAAACAAACGTCTCAAGTCGTCTTAATTATCTTCCTGCCGTAGCTTGTCGTGCTGATCGAGGTTTGAGCTGCCTTCGTCGGGTTTCGTCCGTCAATCGTTGCAGAGTGGAATGAATCAGCAAGAGGACTTGCTTCAGATCCTCCAGTTCGCGAGGCGATCTATCTTTAGCTGCCAGCAAAGCCGTTGCGATTTCGCCGCTTACTTCGTGAGAGATTGCCATAGAGTTCACCCGCGATCTGAACGCGCCCTGAATTTGGGAAACGATTGGTTAACGAAGACAGTGCATCCTACTCTCACGCTGTTACTACGATGTTAACAACATGTTAACTGTCGATCTTTCGTTTCTCGCGGAGGCATGAGGTCAGTACCACCACGCGGTAGCGGGTGGTCTCCGGATTTTGGATTCCCGATTGCCAATTGGCTTTATCGCCAAACACCAATCGCAAATCGGCAATCAAGAGACCCACCCGCTACCGCGTGGTGGTACTGACCTCATGCCGCCCGACAACCGATTAACAAACATTTAAGGCGCAATTCACAGCACCTTAACCTCGCCTTCCTACAGTCTGTTCGTAACTTAAACAAGTCTGTGATCGGCTGTAGCCGGAAGATTCGCGCTTCTTCATTTCACGAAGTGAACAGTTTCCTAAAAATGCGCACTGCAATAATTCCAAATTCGAGGAGAAATACTATGCATAATCGAGTCCCCCAATTGCCGACCCGGATCCTTTTGATCGTCATCGCTCTGGCGGCACTATTCGCGTTGCCGCTAGCCGCAAATGCGCAGACCGATCAGGGAAGGATTGCCGGAACGGTCACGGACTCCAACGGCGCCGTGGTGCCGGGCACCGCTATCGTCGTGAAAAACGAACGGACTGGCGAAGAGCGTACAGCGGTAACCAATGAGGTTGGATACTTCATCGTTTCTGCACTTCGTCCCTCGACCTACACAGTCAGCGCCACCGCGAAAGACCTGTCCGCGAAAACCACGAACATCGAATTGCTGGTGGGCCAGGAATTTACCCTCGCGATGGTGGTGCAGCCGACGGGTGTGGCCGCTTCAGTCGATGTAAGAGCGGACGGTGAGGCGGCACTCGAGACCAGTTCGGCCGCAATTGGCGCTAATGTGAACGCGCGCGAGGTTGAAGGCCTTCCTATTAATGGACGCCAGCTGTCACAGCTTTATCTGCAGGCGCCGGGATCGGTCAACAGTGGATCGGGCACGTTTGGCGATATCCGCTTTTCGGGCCGCGCAGTCGAACAAAACATCATTCGTTACGATGGCATCGAGGGGACAGCGATCATCGACAGTTCACCCGGCAATCTTAACGGAGAAATACCCACGCCTTTCCGCCTCCAGTCTTCACTCGAAAACATCCAGGAGTT